>Ga0207707_10000538_pt1 | contig 38641 bp, 31 predicted proteins | sample KBSC83BmetaG_FD_184336 | JGI IMG/M metagenome (GOLD analysis project Ga0207707, IMG submission 184336) | Corn rhizosphere microbial communities from Kellogg Biological Station, Michigan, USA - KBS C8-3B metaG (SPAdes) (version 2) | ecosystem: Host-associated > Plants > Roots > Rhizosphere ... | reverse complement strand
AGCACAGCCCGAACGCGAAGAACACCATCATCACGAAGTCGAGATAGTGCGTGATGTCGGTCATCATCTCGACGCCGGCCGGCGTGACCGCGGTGAGGAACCGGAACGCCGCCGGCAGCACCAGGAAGTACGCGAACGCGCAGCCGCAGTAGAACAGGGACACGGACGCGACCAGCAGCGGCCGCGCGAGGCGTTTTTCGTGCCGGTACAGGCCCGGGCTGACGAACGCCCACAGCTGGTAGACGATCACCGGCATGCTGACGAACAGCGCGATGTAGAACGCCAGCTTCAACGGCGTGATGAACGGGCTGGCGACCTGCGTGGCGATCAGGTGCGCACCGTGCGGCAGGCGTTTCACCAGCGGCTCGGCGAGCCAGGTGTACAGCCGGTTGGCGAACGGCACCAGGCAGACCAGCACGATCACCACGCAGGCAATCGCCTTGATCAGGCGCGAGCGCAGTTCCAGCAGGTGCGAGAAGATGCCCTGCTCCAAATCGAAGCCGGAGTCGGTATCCGAATCGTGCTCAGTGGTCATCGCGCACCTCCGTCGAGGCGGCACTGCCCTGCACAGGATTCGCCGCGTTCGCGATTTCGGCGACGGTCTGGTTCACCGACGCATGCGCGGATTGCATTCCGGCATCGGCGGCCTTGCGCATCGCGTCAGCGCGCTCGGCGGCTTCCTTCGCGGAGCGGCGGATTTCCTCAAGCTCGAGTTCGCGTTCGACTTCGCTGCGCACGCTTTCCCAGCCGAGACGCAAGCGCCTCAACATTGCGCCGGCCATGCGCGCGGCCTTGGGCAACTTTTCCGGACCCAGCACCACCAGCGCGATCACCGCCAGCAGCAGCAGCTTCGAGAAGCTGAGCTCGATCATTGCGGCGCACCGCTCCGGTTACGGCGCGTGCTTCGACTCGGCGGAGTCGCGCTGCTCCTGATGCGCAGCGCCGGCGGCCGCGGGCGGATCGGCTTGCAGCTTCTCGCTGGATTCCGCCGTCTTGGCCTTGTCGTCTTCATCGTTGCCGTGCAGCGCCTTCTTGAAACCACGCATCGCGTTGCCAAGATCGGGACCGATCTTGGTCAGTTTGCCGGTGCCGAAAATCACCAGCACGATCACGAGCAGCAGCAGCCAATGCCAGATACTGTCAAAACCCATAAGAACCTCGTGCGGAATCGTGCGGGCGGCCACGGATGTGGGACGCCGCTTTCCGCCATGTCCAAGTGTAACGCAGCATGGCCTCCGGCCGTTGTCACGTAAGGCTCGCACCCATGCCGCTGCCGAGGGTGCTGTGGCAGACTGTCGCGGTCACGATTGCTGGCAAGGCCATGCCCCGATACATCGGTTTCGATACCGGCGCTGAACGGCGGGAAGGCGCGCGCACGGCCGTGCTGCTGGTGAACCTGGGCACACCGGCCGCGCCGACCACCGATGCGGTGGGCGAATATCTTGCGAAATTCCTGTCGGATCCGCGCGTGGTCGAACTGCCGCGCTGGCTGTGGTGGCCGGTCCTGCACGGCTACATCATGCGCACCCGTCCGCGCCGCTCCGCGGAAGCGTACGCGAAAGTCTGGCGCGACGAGGGTTCGCCGCTGCTGGTTTTCAGCGAACGCCTCGCCGAGGCCGTGCGCGCACAGATCGAGCGGCAAACGTCGGGCAAGGTCACGGTCGTGCTGGCGATGACGTATGGCGAGCCCGCCGTCGCTGCCACCCTCGAAGCGCTGATGGCGAAAGGCGTGCGACGTGTCCTCGCGTTTCCATTGTTCCCGCAATATTCCGCGACATCCACGGGTGCGGCGCTGGATGCCGTCACGCGTGCAATGCAAACACTACGCTGGCCTCCGGAACTCCGCACCGTCAGCGACTATCACGCCGACGCCGGTTATCTCGCCGCGCTCGTCGCCAGCGTGCAGGCACATTGGGCGCAACATGGACGCGGCCGGAAACTGCTGCTGAGCTATCACGGCATTCCGGAGAAATACGCGGCCGCGGGTGATCCCTATCCGGATCAATGCCACGAAACGGCGCGTCGTCTTGGCGATGCGCTGGGCATGGCCGACGACGACCTGCTGGTCACCTTCCAGTCGCGGCTCGGCCGCCAACCCTGGTTGCGCCCCTACACCGACGAAACCATCGAACAGCTCGCGCGGCAGGACGTGGAAAGCCTCGACGTGTTGTGTCCCGGCTTCGCCGTGGATTGCCTGGAAACGCTGGAAGAAGTCGCGCTGCGCTACCGGACGACATTCCTCACCGGCGGCGGCAAACAGTTTCGCTACATCCCTGCGTTGAACGCGGGTTCCGCCCACGCAACCGCGCTGGTCGCGATCGCGATGCGGCAGTTGGCGGGGTGGGTTTAGCGACAGGCGTCGGCGAAGCGATCGCCGCTCAGGGGAAACCGTGCGCCGGGGCGGCCTCCGCATCGCCCGCCACCGCTGCAAGCACCGCGCCGCACTCGCCGTCCAGTTTAAATGCAAACAGGTCATCGCCGCGGGTGCGCCCGCGATTGACCGCGACGACTTCGACGCCGCGCGCGGCCGCCGCGCGCACCAGGCGGAAACTCGACCACACCATCAGCGATGAACCGGCCACCAGTACGCCGGCGGCGGATTCGATCGCGGCCAGTGCTGCCGCTGTGGTTTCGCGCGGCACCGATTCGCCGTAGAACACCACGTCCGGTTTCAGGATGCCGCCGCACACTTCGCACGCAGGCACATTGAACTTGCTGAAGTCGATGCCTTCGAGATCGGCATCGCCGTCCGGCGCGATGCGCGTGGGCGCCACATCCCAATCCGGGTTGGCATCGCGCAAGCGCATCTGGAATTCATCACGATCGAAGCGGTGGTTGAAGGCAAGGCAGCGCACCACGTCGAGCCGGCCATGCAGGTCGATCACGTTGCGGCTGCCCGCACGCTGGTGCAGGCGATCGACGTTCTGGGTGACGATTTGCCCGATGCGCCCCGCCCTCTCCAGCTGTGCGAGCGCGACGTGCGCCGCGCTCGGTCGCGCCGCCGCGAACATCGGCCAGCCCGCGAAACTGCGCGCCCAGTACCGCCGACGTACCGCTTCGCTTTCCACGAAATCGCGGTACTGCACCGGTGGCGAACGTTTCCAGTTGCCATCGCCATCGCGGTAATCGGGGATGCCGGATTCCGTGCTGACGCCCGCGCCGGTGATCGTGGTCACGTTGGAGCGCGCGCCCAGCCACGCCGCAAGCTGCTCGACGTTCGCGGCGGATTCGAATTTGTCGACCGAAACTGCATCCATGAATCGCATTTCTCAAACACCGATCCCGCACACTCTACAGCGGCTTCCTCGTTCTCCGAAATGGCGGGATTCGCAACCTCGCGCCATCCGCACCGCCTTGCAAAGCTCACGAGCGTGCCGTAGTATTACAAACGTTATAACTCTTTTGCGAAGCCGCCATGAAGCTGAAAATCACCGCCATCGGCAATTCCTCCGGCGTCATCCTGCCCAAGGAACTGCTGGCGCGCCTGCGCGTCGAGAAAGGCGACGAACTGTACGCACTGGAAACGCCGGACGGCATCCGTCTGACCACCTACGACCCCAAGCTGGCGGCACAGATGGAGGTTGCGGAAAAAATCATGCGCGAGGACAAACAGGTCCTGCGCAAACTGGCGCAGTAAGCCATGGACACATTGATCGTCTGGGTGGACAAGCACCTCGCGCTGGCCGTCCACGAACGCCAGCTTGCCGAACACGGCGGCAGCAGCAGCGTGCGCGACGAGAGGTTGCTGGAATCCGCGCTTGCACGTCCGCAACAACTGCACGCTTATAGCGACCCGCCCTCGGATTTTGCCGCTCCGGCCGCCAGCCTTGCCTTCGGACTCGCGCGCAACCACCCGTTCGTGGACGGCAACAAGCGAACTGCACATGTTTGCTATCGCATCTTCCTCGCGCTGAACGACGTGGAACTCGAGGCGAGCGCAGAGGAAAAGTACGCGGCGATGATGGGCCTCGCTGCAGACAGCATTACGGAAGCCGACTTCGCGGCCTGGCTGCGTCCGCACCTCAAGCTGACCGGCCGGCCGCGCGCGCACGAAAAGCGCATGCGTTACGCGCGGCGCTGATTCGTCTCCCGGCGCCACGGTATCCGAGGTCGCACGCAAACCCACAGCACGATCACGTACGCGAACACCACGACGTACGCGACCGCAAACACCCACAACGGCAGTGACCAGTAGATCACCCGATTGATCCACCCGGCGATCAGCGGCTGCACGTGCGACGCGCCGGACGCATCGCCTTGCCAGATCGTCAGGAAACACGCGCGCCCCAGCAGTGCCTGCAATGCAACGACAGCCAGGCTGAGCAGATGCGCCAGCCGCCACCAGAACCCGCGCACCCAGCGCCAGTGGCGCCACGCGCCGATCGGAACCAATACGCATCCCGCGACATTGAACGCGATGATCGCGAGGTGGAAAACGATGATGGACAATGCGGCCATACAAGGCGCATTGGATCAAAAATCCGAGTAGACGTCTCCATCCGGCGCGACAAAAGGCCATCCCCCTCTCGCGCTGCGCGCGCGTTCGCTTCGCTCCGCCCTTCGTCCCGAAGGGGGAAGACAAGCACGGCGCACCCTACTTCGATCACCCTCTTCGGAACGAAGGGGGGAAGACAAGCACGGCGCATCGTACTTCGATCACCCTCTTCGGAACGAAGGGGAAGACAAGCGCGGCACGCCGTACTTCGATCACTCCCTTCGGAACGAAAGGGGAAGACAAGCGCGGCACGCCGTACTTCGATCACTCCCTTCGGAACGAAGGGGGAAGACAAGCACGGCGCACCCTACTTCGATCACCCTCTTCGGAACGAAGTGGAAGACAAGCGCGGCACGCCGTACTTCAATCACTCCCTTCGGAACGAAGGGGGAAGACAAGCACGGCGCACCGTACTTCGATCACCCCCTTCGGAACGAAGGGGAAGACAAGGGCGGCGCGCCCTACTTCGATCACCCCCTTCGGGACGAAGGGGGTCGGCGCGAAGCGCCGGGGGGATGCCATTGCGCATCAGGACAAAACGATACTGTGGGCCCTCAAGCCATCGTCACGAACTCTTCCGCGGAAGTCGGATGGATCGCGACGGTTCGCAGGAAATCGGCATAGGTCGCGCCCATCTTCACCGCGACCGCGAAGCCCTGCAGCATCTCGTCCATGCCGGGGCCGATGCCGTGCACGCCGACGACGCGTTCGTCATCGCCCGCGCACACCAGCTTCATCATGGTCTTGCCTTCGCGCCCGGCCAGCGACCACAGCATGGGCGTAAAGCGCGTCTTGCGCACCTTCACCGCATCGCCGTATTGCTGGCGGGCTTCTTCCTCCGACAAGCCCACGCTGCCGATCGGCGGGTGCGAAAAAATAACGCTCGGAATGTTTGCGTAGTCGAGATGGGCGTCCGGCTTGCCGCCAAACAAGCGATCCGCGAGCTGCCGCCCGGCCGCAATCGCGACCGGCGTCAGTGCGGGCTTCCCGTTGACGTCGCCGATCGCGTACACGCCCTGCGCCGATGTATTTTCGTAATCATCCGTGACGATTTCGTTGATCTTGCCAAGCTTGACGCCCGCCGCATCCAGTTGCAGCGATTCGACGTTCGGCAACCGCCCGATCGCGCTGATGACCCGGTCGTACGGGCCGTGCCGTTCGTGGTCCGTGCAATCCATCCACAGTGCGCCCTTGTCCCGGCTGACGCCCTTGGCCGCGCAACCTTCGTGGTGCACGATGCCCTCGGCTTGCATCATTTCGCCGAGCGCGCTGCCGAGGTCGGCGTCGAAGCGCGACAACAAACCATTGCGCGTGAACAACTCGACATCCGACCCAAGCGCGCGCAACACGCCCGCCAGTTCGACGCCGATATAGCCGCCGCCAATGATACCGACGCGTTGGGGACGTTCGCTCAGCTTGAAGAACCCGTCGGAGTCGATCGTGAATTCTCCGCCCGGCAGATGGTACGGACGCGGCCGTGAACCGGTCGCGATCACGATATGTGGTGCGTGGTAATCCGTGCCGCCGGCGTGCAGCGTGTGCGCGTCAATGAAATGCGCCGGCGCGGGTACGTGGGCGATCCCAAGTTCACGCAGGCGATTGGCATACGAGGTTCGCGATCGCAACACGTAGGCCTCGCGATGCCCGATGAACGTGGCCCAGTCCAGCGCGCCGGGCCGCACGTCGAAGCCGACCTTCTGCGCCATACGCTGCGCATCCGCCAGTTCCGCCGCCCACCACATCGCCTTCTTCGGCACGCAACCACGGTTGACGCAGGTTCCGCCCAACTCGTTCGGCTCGAACAAGGTCACCCTGGCGCCGTGCCGTGCCGCGCGAATCGCGGTTGCCAACGCGCCAGAGCCCCCGCCGATCACCAGCAAGTCCGATTGATTCGCCATGACGATCCCGTTTGCCAGAATCCACCCAAGATCGGGGTTGCCCGCCCGCGAATCAACTACCGGCGCACTTTGTTGGTACGCCGCGGGGAGCTTTCGCGGCATCGCGCCGCGGCATACATCGGGATACCTACGCCAGCGCGTCCCGCAGCGATGCAAGCTCTTCCGCGCTCAACCGCCATTCCGCGGCTTTCACATTCTGCGCGATCTGCACGGGCCGGGTCGCGCCGGCGATCACACTGGCGATCTCGCGATGCGACAGCAGCCATGCGAACGCGAGTTCCAGCAGCGAATGATCGCGCTGCTCGCACCAGCCACGCAACTTTTCCACGCGATCCCAGTTGGCCTCGGTGAGATAGCGCTCGCCCAGCGCCTGCCAATGCGCGAAGCGCGAGTCGGAAGGTGCATCCTTGCCGCGCCGGTATTTTCCGGTCAACAGACCGCTCGCCAACGGGAAATAGGGCACCAGGCTCAGACCATGCGCGACCAGCGCCGGCAGCAATTCCTGCTCCGGCTCGCGCTCGACCAGGCTGAATTCGTTCTGCGCGCAGATGAAGCGATTGAGATTGAATTCGCGCGCGATCCATTCGGCTTCCACCATCTGCCACGCGGCTAAATTGCACGCGCCGATGTAGCGCACCTTGCCGGCATGAATCAGGTCATCCAGCGCGCGCAGCGTTTCCTCGATCGGTGTCAGCGGATCCGGCCAGTGCAACCAGTACACGTCGATCCAGTCGGTTTGCAGCCGCGAAAGACTGGCCTCCACCGCCTGCATGATGTAGCGGCGCGAGGCATCGCGGCGCGCGCCATCGCGCATCGGCGATGCGAACTTGGTGGCCAGGATCACGTCCTTGCGGCGCTTGCCGAGGATTTTTCCGAGCAGCGTTTCCGAACCGCCCTTGTCGCCGTACGAATCGGCGGTGTCGAAGAAATCGATCCCGGCATCCAGCGCCGCGTGGATCACCGCGCGCGTGCCCGCTTCGTCCAGCCGCCCGCCGAAGTTGTTGCAGCCCAGCCCGACCTCCGAAACCTGCAGGCCGGAAGGACCCAGCGCGCGTGTTCTCATCGATGCCGTTCCATGCCTGATCAGGAACGCAAAGCGTAACTCGAAAGATGTCTTGATCAGGTCAAGAAAGCGCGGGCCGGGAAAAACCTGTCGATTCCAGCCGCCTTCGCTCGTCGCCATCAGGAGCGCGACAGAATGCGCTACCCGGCGGTTTCCCGCTGCCACCTGCAAAGAAGAATCGAGATCATGCCCAACGCCAGTGCAACCAGAAACATCGCCGTTTGCCTGTGGTTCGACGACAACGCCGAGGAAGCCGCCAACTTCTATGCCAGCACCTTCCCGGATTCGCACGTGGACGCGGTACACCGCGCGCCGGGCGACTACCCGGCCGGCAAACAGGGCAACGTGCTGACCGTCGAATTCACCGTGCTCGGCATGCCGTTCCTGGGCCTGAACGGCGGCCCGCAGTTCAAGTTCGACGAAGCGGTATCGTTCCAAGTCTATACACGCGACCAAGCCGAGACCGATCACTTGTGGAACGCCATCGTCGGCAACGGCGGCGCGGAAAGCGAATGCGGCTGGTGCAAGGACCGCTTCGGCCTGTCCTGGCAGATCACCCCGCGCGCGCTGATGGACGCGTTCACCGACCCCGACCGCGCCGCCTCCAAACGTGCCTTTGACGCGATGATGACGATGCAGAAGATCGACATCGCCAAGATCGAAGCCGCAAGGCGAGGATGATCCGCAGCGTTACACCGTGGCGAAACCGCTCTTGCCCGTCATTCCGGCGAAGGCCGAGACTCGGCGCCCCCGCTCTTGCTCGTCGCCCGGCGAAGGCAGGGACCCAGGACGATATCGCTCGAAGCACAGGTGAGCGTTACTGGATTGCGGCCTGCCCCGCAATGACGGCAAGAAACCGAATCATCATTCCGGCCATGGACTGGCCGGATCCAACGACTTCGCTTTTGCCGTCGTCCCGGCGAAGGCCGGAACCCAGCTCTTGCTCGTCGTGCCAGCGCAGGCTGGGACACAGCAAAAAGCACGCTCCATCCATGGCACCGGATCCCGGCCAGTCCATGGCCGGGATGACGATCATCCAGTTGCCGTCACCCGATCCAGCGCTTCGCGATCCCAGTGCGCGAGTTCCGCAGCACGATCGTAAGTGCTGTCGATGAAGGCAAGGATCATCTTGTCGGGTGAGTCGGCCTGGCGCACCGTTTCGTAAGGCAGGATGAACTCGCCAAGTTCGCGGTGGTAATACGCCGCATCCGGTTGCACCCGCGCTTCCTTCAATCCGCCCGGCTCCGGCACGGCGTACGCGTAGAACGCCGGTTCCAGCACCGGCCCGCTGCCGGGCCAGAAGCCGTGGCTGATCACATCGTGCGAATACGCGTCCTGCTGGAATGCCGGCCCGTCGCGGGGCGGCGCGCGCCGGCCGGAAAACCGCGTCACCGCCAGGTCGAAACTGCCCCAGAAAAAATTCACCGGGCTGCACTTGCCGACGAACGCGCACTGCGAGTCCGTGAACACGCGATCCACCTGCACCAGGATGCGCCGCAGACGATCGACGTACTCCGGATCGTAGGCGTGGTGTTGCGTGTCGCGGTCCAGCCGGATCGGTTCGGGCAATTCCGTCGACATCGGATGAATCTTCACCGGCAGGCGCATCGCTTCCAGCGTCGCCAGCAACTCGCGATAGAAATCCGCGACACTGCGCGGCGCAAGCGCCAAGGTGCGCGTCTCGCCATCCGATGCGCCTATCCGCAACTGGTGATCGAGAAAATCGAACTGGATAGTGAAAGTGCGCTCGCCGTGCGGCAGCGGCCGCGTGGTCAGCCCGCGTGGCGTGACCCGCAGCGCCACGGCCCAAGAGTGATTGAGCGGCGCGGCAAGCGCCAGCGCGACCTTGCCGACCACCTGCGACCACAGGTGCAGCGTGGCATAGGTGTGCTTCCACGCGTCATACGGCAGCGCAGGCCAGCAGGCGTCGTCGTCAGGTCGCATGATCGCTGCTCTCCTCCAATGAACATCTTGCATCGTAGCGCGATGCATGGCGCGCGTAGCGTTGAAGGCTTGTCGCGAAAATCGATGCACTGGTAACAGGTGACAGCGGTTTGCCGTACTCCCTCGGCGTTTGATTTATCGCTCGAAACGTCGAATTCCTTTACGTTTTTTGTGTAAATGCTTTCAGACGTTCTGCCGCAAATCACCCATAAACAATTACTTGAAATCATGGCACGGGAAATGCTGGAAGCGTGTCTGATCGACCGGCCAACAAGACCTGCATTGCGCAGAAACGCAGGCCAACCGAACGCAGCGTTGCCGACAGACTCAAGCCGGGAACGGCCTTCCTCATGCCGGCCTGCATCGACTTCACAAATGCGCGTTCCGACCCCTGGAGATTCTGCGATGAAGACGAAACATCTTGTGTTACTTGGGCTGGTGGCAGCGGTGGCGTGTGCGCCGGCCGCGTTCGCAAACGAAATGAATTATGCGTTTTCGTTCAACGGAAGCGGCGTCACCGCGTCCGGAACATTCCAGGTGGGATCCCAGAGCGCAAACTCTGCAACGCCGCCCGGCTATGAAATCACTGGCATCAGCGGTACATTTTCGGACACGAATGTCGGCGTTTCCGGCGCAATCACCGGGCTGTACACACCGGTGTCCTACGTGAGCGACACGCTTGCCAACCCCGGCGTCGCGTTTACCGCGGGCGGCTTGTCCTACGACGATCTGTTTTACCCAACGGGCAACTCTCCCGCCGTCTGTCTTACGCTCATCAACGGCGTACCCGTGCTGACCTATCCGTTTTCCGGCGGCTACTTCGACATTTTCGGCGCCGCATTCAATGTGGCCGGAGGGTACACCGGCGCATTCTGGAGCAATGGCAACGTGGGCGGTGGTCCCATCGTTTACGCGGCCGGACTGGCCGATGCGAATGGCTTGGTCGACAATCCGAATGCCGGCCCCGACAGCGGCGTGCCGCCCGGCCGCTTCGGCTCCTTTACCGTCCGTCTCGTGCCCGTGCCGGAGCCTGACTCTCTGCCTTTGTTCGGCATCGGCCTGTTCGGCCTGGCCGCGCTGTACGCCCGCAAGCGCGAAGGCGCGCGGCCGTTTCGATCCATTTAGCCGCTCAAAATGGGGGCAGGTTCACTTGTCCGCTTGCCGAAGTGAACCTGATCCCGTTCTTCAGTGATAGTCGTCTTCGCGTTGGTGGCGCACGGCGAGATCGGGAAAACTACGCAAACGGATCCTGCAGCACGATGTTGGCGTCGCGGTCGGGGCCGGTGCTGACGATCGCAAGGGGACAGCCGGCCAGTTCTTCCAGTGCGCGCAGGTAGGCGCGCGCGGCGGGCGGCAACTGGTCCCACTCGGTGACGCCGTGGGTGGATTCGCTCCAGCCGGGGAATTCAAGGTACACCGGCGTGCACTCCTTCCAGCCTTCGGCGTCCAGCGGCGCGTACTCGGTGCGCTTGCCGCGGTATTCGTAGGCGATGCACACCTTCAGTTTTTCCATGCCGTCGAGCACGTCGAGCTTGGTGATGCACAGGCCGCTGATGCCATTGATCAGCACCGCGCGTTTCAACGCGACGATGTCCATCCAGCCGCAACGGCGCGGACGTCCCGTCGAGGCGCCGAATTCGTCGCCGCGCTTGCGGATGCCTTCGCCGATGGCGTCGTCGAGTTCGGTCGGGAACGGACCGCCGCCGACGCGCGTGGCGTAGGCCTTGGCGATGCCGAGCACGTAATCGATGTAATCGGCGCCGACGCCGGCGCCGGCCAGCGCGCCGCCGGTCGTGGTGTTGCTGGAGGTGACGTACGGATAGGTGCCGTGGTCGATGTCGAGCAGCGCGCCCTGCGCACCTTCGAACAGCACGCGCTCGCCGTTGCGGCGCAGGTCGTGCAGGATGCCGGCGACGTCGGATTTCATCGGTTCGACGTATTCGCCGAAGGCGACCGCCTCGTCCAGCGTCTTCTGGAAATCAACCGCTTCGGCGTTGAGGTATTTGGTCAGCACGAAGTTGTGGTAGTCCATCACCTCACGCAGTTTTTCGGCGAGTTCGTCCGGATAGCTGAGATCCGCAACGCGCACGCCACGTCGCGCGACCTTGTCTTCGTAGGCCGGGCCGATGCCGCGCCCGGTGGTGCCGATCGCGCCCGCGCCAGCGGCCTTCTCGCGCGCCTGGTCCAACGCGATGTGGTACGGCATGATCAGCGGCGTCGCCGGGGAAATCTTGACGCGCGAACGCACTTCGACGCCGCTGGCTTCAAGTTCCGCGATTTCCTTCTGCAATGCGGCCGGCGACAGCACCACGCCGTTGCCGATCAGGCACAGCGCGCCTTCGCGCAGGATGCCCGACGGAATCAGGTGCAGGACGGTTTTCTTGCCCTTGATCACCAGCGTGTGGCCGGCGTTGTGGCCGCCCTGGAAACGCACCACCGCGCCGATGTCCTGCGTCAGCAGGTCGACGATCTTGCCCTTGCCTTCGTCGCCCCATTGGGCTCCGAGGATTACTACTGACTGTCCCATTGTTCGTTACTCGCTTCGATGTGGTGTTTCGATGTGGGGCGACGATCGGTGACTAAGCTCGATCGTCCTGATCTCGCCAAGTCACCCGGCCCTCGGCTCCTGCCTCGGGCGCTCACGCCTGCGCGGACTGCCACCGGCAGTCCGCAAAGCGCAGTCGCTCGCCCCCACTGGGCTCCGAGGATTACTACTGACTGTCCCATTGTTCGTTACTCGCTTCGATGTGGTGTTTCGATGTGGGGCGATGATCGGTGACTAAGCTCGATCGTCCTGATCTCGCCAAGTCACCCGGCCCTCGGCTCCTGCCTCGGGCGCTCACGCCTGCGCGGACTGCCACCGGCAGTCCGCGCAGGCGCTCGCCCCACTGGGCGCCGAGGATGACTACGCTTTGTCCCATGATGTTCTCGCTTCGATGTCGTTTTGCGCTCTTTGCTCGTCATTCCGGCACAGGCCGGACTGCGCCCGCAGGATAGCAAGCGCGAACGGCGAAGCCGGCCTGAAAGGCGAGCGCCAGGGGCGGCGCGAGTAATCCAGTCAGCAGATCAACTCGTACAAATCTTTCCATTCCGGATTGGTCTCTTCGATCCGGCGAACCTTCCATGCCCGTTTCCACTCTTTCATTGCTTTCTCGCGCGCGATGGCAGATCCCATGGTCTCGTGGATTTCATACCAAACCAAAGCATGAACCCGGTACTTCTCTGTAAAGCCTTCGACAACGTCGTTTCTGTGCTCCCAAGCGCGCTTGACCAAATCTGACGTGACACCCACATACAAAGTACCGTTCCGTTTACTGGCCAGCGTGTAGACACAGGCTTCTTTTCACTCATGTCGCCTGTTCTCTGGGTCCCGGCCTTCGCCGGGACGACGAGCCTTATTGTCAGGTCGTGCCAACCGTGCCGGGCGTCGAGCAACAATACCGCTCTGTGTCTGTTCCGTCAGTGTTGCTTTGCCGGTGTCGAGTTGTCGTTCGTGGCGCCCGCATCCACGGCCTGCATGAAGGGCGAACCCTTGTCGAGCACGACGACCGCGCCGCCGCCGCTGAAGCTGGTGCGCCACGCATCGAGGCTGCTCCAGTAGCGGAAGAACTGCGGGTCTTTCGCGGAGGCCGCCGCGTAGATTCTGGCCGCGTCGGCATCGCCGTCGCCGCGTATCGCTGCCGCGGCCTGGCTGGCGGCGGCGAGCACTTGTTCGTTGTCCGTGTCGCCCTGCGCGTGGATGGCAGCCGTCTCGGCTTCGCTTTGTGCGCGCACGGTGCCCGCGGCGGCTTGCGCTTCGGCAGTCATGCGCTTGTAAACCGATGCAAGCGCGTCTTCGGGTGGCAACACGCGCCCGATGCCGACACCGAGCACGTCGATGCCCAGCTTGGCGCGCAGTTCCGCGGCGATGTCGCCACGCACTTTCGCGCCCATGCCCTGGCTGGTCGCGGCCAGCAGCGCGGACAAGTCGTTGTCCGCGACTTCGCTGCGCAATGCGTTCCTGATCAGCGGTTCCATTTGCTGCGTGGCCTGCAGTTCATCGCCGGACGTCGCGTTGAAATACGTTGCGGGCTCGGCAATCTGCCAGCGCACGTGGAACCCAACCCGCACCGAGTGGCCATCGCGGGTTTTGCAATCGCCGGGTTCGGCCTGCGAAATGATTTCGCGCGTGTCGTACACGCTCACGTCCTGCACGAACGGCAGTTTGAGGTGCAGGCCGGGGCCGATGCCGGAAGTTTCGACCCGGCCGAACCGCGACAGCGATGCCGCATGGCCTTCGCCCACGACATAAATACTGTTGGCGCCGAGCAGCGCCAGCACGATGATCACGATGGGGAGGGCGTACTTCATTCAGTCGATCCCATCCGTGGCAGGCCCGGAAGTGACCGGCTCTGCGGCAGATGCCGACGCGGCCGGTAGCGCGGACGACGCCGCGGGCGCACCGCTGCCTGAACTCGCGGGCGCCACGGCGGCCGGACGCTGCACCGGGAACTGCACGATCACATTGCCCGAGCCGGTGTTCACGACCACATGGTTCTTCGTCAGCACGTCGCGCATGGTATCCAGCCACAGGCGGTGGCGCGTCACCTGCGGTGCGGCCTGGTATTGCGGAAGGACTTGGCCGAAGCGCGCGACCGCCGCGTTGGCCTCGGCGACGGCTCGGCGGCGGTAGGCTTCCGCATCGGTCTTGATGGAGGCTGCCTGGTCCTTCGCCTTGAGCTTGCCGCCCGTCACTTCAGCGCGTGCAGTGGCCTGCGCCGTCGCGCCGTTGTCACGCGCCGCCGAGATTGCGTCGAAGGCCTGTTTCACGTCGGAAGGCACGCTGACGTTCTGCACGGCCACGTCGTTCACGGCCACGCCGATGTCACTGTTGGCGGCCACCATGGCAGCCTGCAACTGCGCGAGGATGTCAGCGCCAAGTTTGTTGCCACCGATGCGCCCGGGCGGGCACGGCAGATCCAGGTCGTCGATCAGGCATTGCAGTTTGTGCGAACCCACGGCCGCGCGCGTGGCGGCAGTGGCGGCGTCGCGCACCACCTGTTCGGCATCGCGCGTGGTGAACAGGAACCTGCGCACGTCGGTGACCTTGTAGTGGACGTCGTAATCGACCAGCACCAGCTGGCCATCGCTGGTCAGCACGCGCGCCTCGTCGTCGATGGTGCGGGTACCGCCGATGTCGATTTTCCGAACACGATCGATCGGCGACGGAAGGCGCAGGTGCAGGCCCGGCTGCAGCACTTGTTCGAAGCGGCCGAAACGCAACAGCACGCCGATCTGCTGCGCACCGATGGAGGTCCATCCGCCGATCACGAACCACAGCACGATCAACAGGACGACCAGCGCAATGATGCCCAGCGGCCCGCGACCGAACGGTCCGAGGCCGTGCCAGAGCTTCCGAAGCCACGCGTCCATATCGGGGCCGCGGCCGCCCTGCCCCGGTCCCCACGGCTCGCGGCCGCGGGACTCGCGCGGTTTTTCGCCGGGTTCCTTCCAGGGCATCTCGGGACGGCCTCAGGGTTGCGGGCAAACGCCGGATTCTATCAGAGCGCCAGGATGCTTCTTCAGACGCTGGTTCGTGGTGGATAGCGGGTCAGTTTGAATTCCATTCGTCCTGAACGCAGGCCTTTGATGAGGCCGAAGTCGACGGACGGGGATCTTTCGACTCCGTTCGCTTCGATCGCTACGCTCAACACGAACGGGTTCACCTTCGAACCGCCGCACACCGGGTTGAAGGGACGATCGCACAAATCACGCCGCGTGAAGCCAATCGCGGAACAACTGCGCGTCGTCGCCGCGCACGTCACCGGCAAGCGGCAACAGCAGTTCACGTGGCGCGTCGATATCGAGGCACCAGCCATCCTCGTCGTAACGTTCGGATTTCACCGCACCGAGCTCAATCAGCCGCGCGCGCAGGCGTCCTGCGCGGGGTGGCAGCCGCAATTCCGCGTGGACTCGCGTGCCTGCGAGGCGTTCGCTGATTGCCTGTCGCAAAAGCTCGAGGCCGGCGCGGCTTGCGGCCGACAGCCATACCGCCACCGGCGCGCCTGCGGCGTCGCGATCGATGCGAGGGGGCGTGTCGAGCAAATCGATCTTGTTGAACACCATCAGTTGCGGCACGCCGCCCGCACCGATTTCATCCAGCACGCCGTTGACGACACTGATCAATACATCGCGTTCGGTATCGGCCGCGTCGGTGACGTGCAGCAGCAGGTCGGCGTCGCGCGCTTCGGAAAGCGTCGCGCGGAACGCGGCCACGAGATCGTGCGGCAATTCACGGATGAAGCCGACCGTGTCGGCCAGCACCGCGGGACCGGATTCGAGGCCGTCCAGCCGCCGCACGGTGGGATCGAGTGTGGCGAACAACTGGTCGGCGGCGTACACCGAACCACGTGTGACGGCATTGAACAACGTGGACTTGCCGGCGTTGGTGTAGCCGACCAGCGCGACGCGCGGGAGCGTGTTGCGCAGGCGCGCGCGACGTTGCTGGTCGCGCTGCACGCCGACCTTGTCGATGCGCTTCTGCAATTGCTCGACACGTTTCTGCAACAGGCGGCGGTCGGTTTCGAGCTGGGTTTCGCCCGGCCCGCGCAGGCCGATCGAACCGCCGCGCTGGCGTTCCAAGTGGGTCCAGCCGCGCACCAGCCGCGTCGCCATGTGCTTCAACTGGGCAAGTTCGACTTCCAGCTTGCCTTCGTGCGATTGTGCGCGCTGCGCGAAGATATCCAGGATCAATGCGGCGCGGTCGATCACCCGCGCGGAGAAATGTTTTTCAAGGTTGCGTTCCTGCACCGGCGTCAGCGCGTGGTCGACCAGCACGAGGTCGGCGCCCAGTTCGCGCACCCTTGCCTGCACTTCGTCGGCCTTGCCGGTGCCGATGTAGAACTTCGGGTTGGGCGCATCCACGCGCGCGCGAACCGTGTCGAGAATTTCAGCGCCGGCGGATTTCACGAGCTCCGCGAATTCCTCCGCACGGCGCACGGCCGCACCGTTGCCGGTGTACGGCAACACCAGCAGTGCGCGTTCGCCTCGTTTCTCGCGTTCGAACAGAAGATCAATCCTGCGCCGGCGGTTCGGCGTCTTCCGGCTGGGCGTCGTCCGCACCGACCTTGACCGCGCGGCTGGGCACCACGGTCGAAATGGCGTGCTTGTACACCATCTGGCTGACCTGGTTGCGCAGCAGCACCACGAACTGGTCGAACGACTCGATGACACCCTGCAGCTTGATGCCATTGACGAGATAAATCGCAACCGGCACGCGCTCGCGGCGCAGGGCATTCAAGAACGGATCCTGCAACGATTGGCTTTTGGACATTTTTATGGCCTTCCGATTCCGGTTTCCCGCACGGCTTCCCTCGCGGAATGAAATGGTAGCGCAGAATGGCGCACTTTTGACCGTTTTACGCCGTTTTGACGCCCAAAAACAACACCACGGCGGCGGCGACGGATTCGCTGCAACCGGGCTCTTCGGGGTCGAACACGCGCGCGTCGGGTTCGCTGCGCAACCACGTGGTTTGGCGCTTGGCGAGTTGCCGGGTCGCGTCGATCGCGCGCTGTCGGAATGCTTCCGGCGAGCATTGACCGTCGAGGAACTCCCACGCTTGGCGATAGCCCACCGCGCGCAGCGCCGGCAAGTCCGCATGCAAATCGCCGCGTGCCCGCAGGCGTTCCACTTCGCCCAGGAGCCCGGAAGCCAGCATCGCATCGAAACGCGCGGCGATACGCTCGCGCAAAACGTCGCGATTCGCGGGCACCAAACCAAGTTTCAGGACACGGTACGGGAGTCGCTGCGCACTTCGCGTGACAGCAAGCAATGCAGTGAACGTGTCGCCCGTCAATTCGATAACTTCCAGCGCGCGCTGGATGCGTTGCGCATCATTGGGCCGGATGCGCGCGGCCGCCTCGGGATCATGTCGTGCCAACCGCGCGTGCAATGCCGGCCAGCCGTCGCGTTCGGCTTCCGCGCGCAGGCGTTCGCGAACTTCGGCATCGGCGGATGGCATTTCGGAAAGGCCGTATTCCAGGGCGCGAAAATACAGCCCGGTGCCGCCGACCATCAGCGGCACGTGGCCGCGCGCGGTGATCGCTTGCATCGCGGCCAGCGCGTCGCCGCGGAACTGCGCCGCCGAATACGGCTCGGAGGGATCGCGAATGTCGATCAATGCGTGCGGATAACGCCGCAACGTTTCCGCATCCGGTTTGGCCGCGCCGATATCCAGCCCGCGATAGACCAGCGCCGAATCGACGCTGACGATTTCGACCGGAAAGCGATCAGACAGCGTGCAGGCGAGTGCGGTCTTGCCGGTCGCCGTCGGACCCATCAGGAAAATCGCGGGCGGGCGCGCATCGATGGCATTGACGTGTCCGGGCATGCGCCGAATTGTACGGGCACACCTTTGTGGCGCCGCCTTATAATGAGCCGTTTTCCACCTGACAAGGCATCGACATGCCGAACATGATGAGGGCGCTGGTCAAGCGCGACGCCGCCAAGGGCATCTGGATGGAAGAGGTGCCGGTGCCGGAATACGGCCACAACGAGGTGCTGATCGAAGTGCAGAAAACCGCCATCTGCGGCACCGACCTGCACATCTACAACTGGGACGAGTGGGCGCAGCGCGTGATCAAGCCGGGCTTGGTGATCGGCCACGAGTTCGTCGGCAAGATCGTCGCGGTCGGCAGCGAAGTGCACGGTTACCGCGTGGGCCAGCGCGTATCGGCCGAGGGCCACATCACCTGCGGCATGTGCCGCAATTGCCGCGCGGGTCGGCCGCATCTCTGCCCGAACACGGTCGGCATCGGCGTCAACCGCAACGGCGCGTTCGCGCAATACGTCGTGATGCCGCAGTCGAACCTGTGGCCGGTGCCGGACCAGATCCCCTCGTCGCTCGCGGCTTTCTTCGATCCATTCGGCAACGCCGCGCATTGCGCGCTGGAATACGACCTGGTCGGCGAGGACGTGCTGATCACCGGCGCCGGCCCGATCGGTGTGATGGCAACCGGCATCGCACGCCACGTGGGCGCCCGCAACATCGTGGTCACCGACGTCAACGAATATCGCCTCAAGCTCGCCGCCGAGATGGGCGCGACGCGCGTCATCAACGTTTCGAAACAGCCGCTGCGCGAAGTGCTGGCCGACCTGCACATGGAAGGCTTCGACGTGGGCCTGGAAATGTCGGGCAATCCGCGCGCCTTCAACGACATGCTCGATTGCATGTACCACGGCGGCAAGGTCGCGCTGCTCGGCCTGTTGCCGAATGGTTCCGGCATTGACTGGGACAAGGTGATCTTCAAGGGCCTCACCCTGCACGGCATCTACGGCCGGCGCATGTACGAGACCTGGTACAAGATGACGCAGATGCTGCTGACCGGTTTCCCGCTGCAGAAGGTGCTGACCCACCAGCTCGCCATCGACGACTTCCAGCAGGGCTTCGATCTGATGGCGTCGGGCGAGTGCGGCAAGGTGGTGTGCAGTTGGTGAGCCAGGAAACGCCCACGCCGGGTCCGCGCCGGCGATTCCGTTGGCTGCGCCGCGGGGCGATCGATCTCGGCGACGTCGTCGTGCAGATCATCGCGGTGGTGATCGGTATCCTGCTGGCGCTGTTGATCAACAACTGGGCGACCGACCGTCAACAGCAGAACGCGGTCGACGTGGCGGTGCGCGCGATCCACGCCGAACTCGCCGCCAACCGTGCCGCGTTGCGCAAGAATGCCGAACGCCTGAACAGGATGGCCGCGCAGCTGCGGAGCGCCACGGAGAACCGGAATCTGGCGCCGCGTCCCTGCTACGAGTGGCCCCAGTGGGAAGGAACCGGCGCCGTGAACCTTGTCGATGCGGCCTACCAGACCGCCATCGCCACGCAGGCGCTGTCGCACATGCCCTTCGAGCAGGCACAGCGTATCGCACGGGCCTACGGATACCAGCATTTCTATCAGCAGGCCTTCAGCCTGTTCCGCAGCATGTTTATAACACCGGCTGCGGCAAGCCAGTGCATCGCGGAACTGGAAAGCTTCAGCCGCAACGAACGACTGCTGGACACGGCGTACACGCCCCTGATCGGCCCCGACAAGGCGAAATGGCCCACGCCACCGCCCAATCCCGTGTCGAAACCCACTCCGTCGAAGTGACGCCCACCGTGACTTCCACAAAGACACGCCTGGGTATTCCACCCACGATATCCACGTAAACTTGCGCTGGAAGGTGAAGAGCAGGCCTCCCGTGGCAGGCTGCCACGCGCGGTACAACAGGGATATCGTCCGCATGCACGATCCTCACCCCTCGGCAGGTTCCCGGCTGGCGGTAGCGCGCGAAAAAGCCGAACGACTGTATCGCTCGCATCGCGCGCGCAAGACCGCGCTGATCGTTGCGGTCATCCTGATCGTGTTCGGGCTGCTGGGTTTCTTCGCGGCGCCGCCCATCATCAAAAACCAACTGCAGACCCGGCTGACCGCCATGCTCGGCCGTCCCGTCAGCGTGGGCCGCGTGCACCTCGATCCGTACACGCTGCGGCTGCAACTGGATCGCGTGCACATTCCCGACCGCGATGGGCGCGCGCCTTTCGTCGACGTGGATCAGATGGTGATCAACGCCTCGTGGACGTCGCTGTTCCACATGGCACCGGTGCTGGATGCACTTTCGCTGCAGCATCCGCAACTGCACCTCGCGCGCACGGCGCCGCAGCAATTCAACTTCTCCGACATCCTCGCGCGACTCCGGAGCAACCCCTCGAAACCGGACGACGAGCCCGCGCGTTTCTCGGTGTCCAACATCAGCGTCCATGACGGCGACATCACGTTCGACGACGCGGTGACGCATGCCGCCCACCACATCGATCACCTCGAACTGGGCATTCCGTTCATCGCCAACCTCCCGCACGACACCGACGTCTTCGTGCAGCCGCTGCTGGCGATGAACGTGGACGGCAGCCCGCTGCGCATCACCGGCGACACCAAGCCCTTCGCGGCAAGCCGCGAATCGACGATGGACTTCACGCTGAACCATCTCGATCTGCCGCGTTACCTGAGCTATGTGCCCGAACCATTGCCGGTGGCAATCAAGCGCGGGCAATTGTCGGGGCAACTGCAATTGCATTTCGCGCAAACCACGTCGGGGCCGCAGATCCGCCTGGGCGGCCGGTTGCGGCTGGATGACCTGGCGCTCGCCACGCCAACCGGCGACCGCATTCTGGAAGCGCGCACCGCCAGTGCGACGCTGGCCGACGTCGAACCGTTGTTGTCGCGCTACCGGCTCGGCGCGGTGCAATTGGATGGACTGGATTTCCACTACACGCTGGAATCGGGCGGACACAGCAATCTCGATACGCTGCTCGGCAACGGCAAGCCCGCGTCCGGCCCGCCGACCGACTTGCGCATCGTGACGCTGGCGCTGCAAAACAGCCGCCTCGACTACACCGACGCCAGCGGCGGCAAGCCGGCCTCGCTGGCGCTGGAAAAAATCCACGGCAGCTTGCGCGGCTTGTCGCTGCTCGCCGCGCCGGCAGCCACGGTCGATGTCGCGGCCCAACTCAATGGCGGCAGCGTCGGACTCGCCGGCAAGCTGGACCTGGCGAACAGTCGCTACGACGGCAAGCTCGCGCTGAAGAACGTGGCGTTGGCGCCGTTGCTGCCGCTGGCGCCACCGCTGCTGGACGCGGAACCCGCCAAGGGCGCGCTCGACCTCGACGGCCAGTTGCAAGCGGATTGGCGCAAGTCGCTCGACATCACGTTGCAGCCGGCCAGCGCGGCGATCAACGATCTCGCGCTCAGCCGCGATGGCCGCACGCCGATCGCATGGCGGTCGCTGCAAGCCGGCATCACGCGCTTCGACCTCGCCAGCAACACGGCGCAACTCGACCAGCTCACGCTGCACGGCCTGCAGGTCGACGCGCGGCGCCTGCATGACGGCGGCATCGACCTCGCCGATCTGGTCAAGGCCACGCCATCCACCGGCAAGTTGAAACCGTCATCCGCGTGGCACTGGAGCATCGCGCACATCGGCATCGACGACGGCACGCTGGCGCTGACCGATCCACGAATACACGGCAGACGCGGCCGCACCGTCCTCAAGATCGACAAGTTCGGCATCGACGGCGTATCCGATGACCTGCGCAAACCGGTGAAGCTCGACCTCGCGGGCGGCATCGGCCGCGGCAGCTTCCATGCCAACGGCAGCGTGCGTCCGCAACCGCTGGACGCCGACCTGCGCGTGCATGCCACGCGCCTCGACGTGGCACCGCTGCAGTCACTGGTCAGCGTGCCGCTCAACGTGACCCTCGACAGCGCGCTGCTGAGCGCCGACGGCCGCGCAAGCTATCGCGCGCACGATCCGCAGCCGCTGCTGGGCTATCGCGGCCGGATGACACTGAGCCGGGTACGCGTGCAGGACAAGCTCACCGGCGAGGACTTCCTGCGCTGGAACACGCTGTCCGCCCGCGGCCTCGCTGTGCACATGGGCGAGGACGTGCCGCACGTAGCGGTGGACGGCCTGACGCTGGATGATTTCTACGCCCGCGTGATCATCAACGCGAACGGACGGCTGAACGTGCAGGACGTGGTGGCCAACCCGGCCTCGGCGCCTGTTTCGGTGACGGAGGCGCAAAAGACCCCCGTCGCGCAGGCGCCGGTACCCGTTCCGCAAGCACCGGTCGCGCAGGCGACACCCGCCCCGCCCGGCACCACCGCTGCGCCGCGCGCCGACATCCGCATCGGCGGGATCACGCTTGCGCACGGGCACTTGAACTACACCGACAACTTCATCAAGCCCAACTACACCGCCGACATCACCCAGCTCGAAGGCAAGATCGGCGCGTTGAGCAGCGCCGGCGGCCAACCGGCCGACGTGAGCCTGCAAGGCCAGCTCGACGGCAACTCGCCGGTGGACATCACGGGCACGATCAATCCGCTGGCACCGGTCGCGTTCCTGGACGTGAAGGGCAACGCCGAGGGCGTGGAACTCACCCACCTGTCGCCCTATTCGGACAAATACGCGGGCTATCCGATCACCAGCGGCCGGCTCACGATGGACGTGCACTACATGCTGGACAATGGCAAGCTCAATGCCGACAACCACATCTTCATCGAACAGCTCACCTTCGGCGACGCCGTTGAAGGCCCCGGCATCAAGCACCTGCCGGTGAAGCTCGCGGTGGCGCTGCTGAAAAATTCGCAGGGCCAGATCGACGTGCACGTGCCGGTCTCCGGTTCGCTGGACGATCCACAGTTCAGCGTGGGCAGCCTGGTCTGGCACGCCTTCCTCAACCTGATCACGCGGGCCGTCACCTCGCCATTCCGGTTGATCGCCTCGGCGTTCGGAGGCGGAGGCGGCAAGCAGCAGGACCTGGGCTACGTCGCGTTCGCGCCGGGTTCCGCCGTGCTGGATGCCGCGGCGCAGGAGAAGCTCGCGCAGATCGTGAAGATCCTGCAGCAGAAGACTTCACTGAAACTCCAGATCACCGGGCGCGTCGATCCGAAGTTCGACGAGCAAGGCCTGCGCAAGGTGATGGTCGACCAGATGATCCAGCGCGAAGCCGGCGACGACGTCGACATCGCGAAGCTGAGCCCGGACCGCTACGACAAGTACCTGAAAAAAGCCTACAGGCACGCGAAATTCGACAAGCCGCACAACCTGATCGGCCTGACCAAGTCGCAACCGCCCGACGTGATGCGCAAGGCACTGGAAGCCCACGTGCCGGCAGGCGCGGATGCACTGCGCCACCTGGCCGATCGCCGCGCCGACGCCGTGCGCGGTTGGCTGCGCGGCAAGATCGAGGACAAGCGCTTGTTCGTGCGGGCACCCAGGCTGGACGCCAAGGGCATCGCCGACGCCGGCAAGACCACCCGCGTCGATTTCGGCCTGCAGTTGTGACCCCCGGTTTTCCGCGGCGCGCGAAAGCCCCACAATAGGCACTTCCCCACCGCGGAATCCACCCATGAGCTACTCCGGCCAGGCGCGCTACGCCAGCGAACTCCAGTCCATCCACGACAGCGGCCTGTTCAAGGACGAGCGCATCATCACCTCGCCGCAGTCTGCCGAGATCACGTTGGCCGATGGCCGCAAGGTGCTGAACTTCTGCGCCAACAATTACCTTGGCCTCGCCGACCATCCGCGCCTGATCGAAGCGGCGAAAAAGGCGCTCGACACGCACGGCTTCGGCATGGCCAGCGTGCGTTTCATCTGCGGCACCCAGGACCTGCACAAGCAACTGGAACACGACATCGCGAAGTTCTTCGGCACCGACGACGCCATTCTTTACGCCGCCTGTTTCGATGCCAACGGCGGCCTGTTCGAGCCGTTGCTCGGCGAGAACGACGCGATCATTTCCGACGCGTTGAACCACGCCTCGATCATCGACGGCATCCGCCTGTGCAAGGCCAAGCGCTATCGCTACGCCAATGCCGACATGGCCGACCTGGAAAAGCAGTTGCAGGCGGCCGACGCCGCGGGCGCGCGCACCAAGTTGATCTCATCGGACGGCGTATTCTCGATGGACGGCGTGGTGGCGCCGCTGGACCAGATCACGGCGTTGGCGAAGAAGTACAACGCGCTGGTGCACATCGACGAATGCCACGCCACCGGTTTCCTCGGCAAGACCGGACGCGGCTCGGCCGAAGTGCACGGCGTGATGGACAGGATCGACATCTTCACCGGCACGCTGGGCAAGGCGCTGGGCGGCGCGGTCGGCGGCTTCACCACCGGCCGCCGCGAGATCATCGACATGCTGCGCCAGCGTTCGCGACCGTACCTGTTCTCCAACTCGTTGCCGCCCGCGCTGGTCGCGGCGTCGATCGAAGTACTGAAGATGCTGGACGAGGCTGGTGAATTGCGCGAGAAGCTCGCGGAGAACACCAGGTATTTCCGCGACGCGATGACCAAGGCCGGTTTCGAAATCAAGCCCGGCAACCATCCGATCGTGCCGGTGATGACGCACGACGCCAAGCTCGCGCAGGCGATGGCCGCGGGCCTGCTGGACGAAGGCATTTATGCGATCGGCTTCTTCTTCCCCGTCGTGGCGGAAGGCAAGGCGCGCATCCGTACCCAGATGTGCGCCGCGCACACGCGCGAACACCTCGACCGCGCAATCGCGGCTTTCACCAAGGTCGGTCGCGACGTCGGATTGTTGAAGGCTTGATCGTCGCGCTGAGCGCGCGACGGTCAGGAATCCCGCTGCCTCGGAAGGAGGGCGCCCAGCGCCCCGCGTCAGTGTTTCCGCTGCGGCTTGGCGTCGGTAGCGCCGGACTGCACCGCCGTCGTCGCATTCGGCCCCGTCCAGCGCTTGAGCCAGTCGATCACGGTCTGGTGCCACATGACGCTGTTCTGCGGCTTCAGCACCAGGTGATCCTCGTCGGGGAAGTTGAGGAACTCGCTGGGGATGCCACGCCGCTGCAGCGCGGTGAACGCGCCGAGGCCCTGCGATTCCGGAATGCGGTAATCGCGGCTGTCGTGGACCACCAGCATCGGCACGCGCCAATCCTTGACGTGGTCGATCGGGTTGAACTTCTCGTAGTTCTCCGGGTGTTCGAATTGCGTGCCGCCGTTTTCGTGTTCTTCGAACCATAACTCGTCGGTCGCGTAATACATCATGCGCGCGTCGAACACGCCGTCGTGATCGACCAGGCATTTCCACGGCTGGTTCCACACACCGGCCATCCAGTACACCATGTAGCCGCCGTAGCTCGCGCCAAGCGCGCACGCATCATTGCCGTCGAGATACGGGAACTGCTGCAACGCCGCCGCCCAGCCTTTCTGCAGGTCTTCGAGCGGGCGATCGCCCCAGTGCTGCGAAATCGCGTCGGTGAAGGCCTGGCCGTAACCGACCGAACCGTGGAAGTTGATGGCGACCACCGCGAAACCGGCGCCCGCGTAGGTTTGCGGATTCCAGCGGTAGTGGAATTCATTCGGCCACGCGCCTTGCGGACCGCCGTGGATCAGGAAAGCCACCGGATATTTCTGGCCGGGTTTGGCACCGACCGGCGGCATCACGTAGCCGTGCACCGTGTCGCCATTCCAGCCCTTGAAGGTGAACCACTGCGCCTTGGAAAATTCGATGTCCGTGAGTCGCGACGCATTGAAGTGCGTGACCTGCGCGAGATCCTTGCCTTGCGCGGTCAGCGTGTACAGGTCGGTCGGATGGGTAAAGTCCTGGCGCGCGGCGATCACCTTGTCGCCGGCCAAGTCGAAGCCGAGCACGCTGCCCTCGCCCAGCAACTTCGTCGGCTTGCCGCTGGCGATGTCGATCGCGTACAGCGCGACGTTGCCATCGTCGGCAACCGTCGTGTACAACGTCTTGCCGTCGGCGGAGAGTGTCAGCGAACCGGCCGAACGATCCCAGTGCGGATCGATTTCACGCGTGGCGCCGGTCGCGAGGTCGAGCGCCATGATGCCGAAGCGGTCGGCCTCGAAACCGGGCACCTTCATCGCGAGGTAATAAAGCGTCTTGCCGTCGTGCGAAGGCAACGGGAACGTATCCCACGCCTTGTTCGCGGCGGTCATGTTTTTCGGCGCGGCAGAACCATCGGCCGGCACCGAATACACGTCGAAATTGGTGGACCAGGGCTCGGTCTTGCCCGCGATGCGCACGTCGAAATACACCGTCTTGCCGTCGGGCGAGAACGCGTAATCGGTGTTGCCGCCGTCGGGCTTTGACGGGACGTCGCCGTCGATGCCTTTGGTCACGAGCACCGGCTTGGTCGAGGCATCCAGCGGCATCACGAACAACTGCCCGCGGCGATGGTCGGACCACTCGTCCCAATGCCGCACGAACAGGCGGTGGTACAGGCGCCCGGTGGCCTTGACGTTCTTTTGCGCGTCCAGCTTTTCGCGCGTGCATTCGAGTGTCGTGCAATCCTCGAACATCTGCGCCGAGAACAGCAGCGACTTGCCGTCGGGTGACAGCTTGAAGTTGTCGACATCCAGCGGCAGGTGCGTCACCTGCACGGGTTCCCCGCCCGCGACCGGCGCCGACCACAACTGGGTGGAATCCTTGTCGGTCGCGAGGAAATAAAGCGTCTTGCCGTCCGGCGAAAACGCGGGGCTGTTGGCGTTCAACTTCGGGTCGGTGACGCGTCGTGGCTCGGCGCCCTTCTTTGACAGATCGAGCAACCACACGCTGTTGACGCCCTTGTTGGCGTCCCAGTCGGTGCTGCGTACCGCGAAGGCGACCTCGTTGCCGTTCGGCGACAAGTGCGGATCGGATACGCGATCCATCATCGCAAGGTCCTGTGCGTTGAACGGATGTTGCGCGGCCATGGCAGTCCCCGATGCGGCGGCCAGCGCGAGCGCGCAGACGGCAAGGCGAAGGTTCATCGTCGCTCCCCGGCAATGGTTGAAACCCGAACGTTAGCGCGCGCACGGAACGCCCACAAGCGCGGAGGCGCGATCGCGCCTCCGGCTCCGCTTGCATCATGGCGTTCCTTCAGGCGACGCCGCGGAACTGCGCCTGTTCCGTCGAGCCGTCCAGCGCCGACAACGACGAACGACCGCCCGCGATGGCCTGGTTGACCACGTCGAAGTAGCCCGCGCCGACTTCGCGCTGATGGCGCACCGCGCTGTAGCCGTCCTTTTCGGCGGCGATCTCGGCTTCCTGCAACTCCACATACGCCGCCATCTGGCGTTCTCGGTAGCCGCGCGCCAACTGGAACATCGAATGGTTGAGCGCGTGAAAACCGGCTAGCGTGATGAACTGGAATTTGTAGCCCATCGCCGCGAGCTGCTGCTGGAACGTCGCGATGGTCGCCTCGTCGAGATGTTGCTTCCAGTTGAAACTGGGTGAACAGTTGTAGGCGAGCAACTTGCCCGGATATCGCGCGTGCACGGCCTCGGCGAAAAGGCGTGCCTGTTCGATGTCGGGCTTCGACGTTTCGCACCACACCAGGTCCGCGTACGGCGCGTAGGCGATGCCGCGCGCGATGGCCTGTTCGATGCCGGGACGCGTCTGGAAGAAGCCCTCGACCGTGCGTTCGCCGGTGCAGAACGCGTGGTCGCGCGGATCGATGTCGGACGTGAGCAGGCCCGCGCCCATCGCGTCGGTGCGCGCGACGATCAGCGTCGGCACGCCCGATACGTCAGCCGCGAGTCGCGCCGCGACCAGTTTCGAAACCGCTTCGGAAGTCGGCACCAGCACCTTGCCGCCCATGTGCCCGCACTTCTTGGCGGAGGCGAGCTGATCCTCGAAATGCACCGCCGCGGCGCCCGCCTCGATCATGTGCTTCATCAATTCGTACGCATTCAACACCCCTCCGAACCCGGCTTCCGCGTCGGCCACGATCGGCACCAGCCAGTCGATGTCGTCGCGCCCTTCGGCGTGGTTGATCTGGTCGGCACGCAGCAGTGCATTGTTGATCCGGCGTACCACGTTCGGCACCGCATCGACGGGATACAACGACTGGTCGGGATACATGGTGTCCGCGGTGTTGGCGTCGGCGGCGACCTGCCAGCCGGAAAGATAGATGGCTTTCAGCCCGGCCTTCACCTGCTGCACGGCCTGGTTGCCGGTGAGTGCGCCAAGCGCGTTGACGAAGGGTTCGTGGTGCAGGTTATGCCACAGACGTTCGGCGCCGTGGCGCGCGAGCGAATGTTCGACCGGCACGGTGCCGCGCAGGCGCACCACGTCTTCGGTGGTGTAATCGCGCGTGACGCCTTGCCAGCGCGGATGGTTGTTCCAGTCGAGCTGCACTTGTTCGGCGGTCGGAAGCTGGGTCTTCATGTCTTGCTCCTGTGGAGGTGGCGGCAATCAACGCAGTTGCAGATAGGCAGGCAAGGTCAGGAAATCGGCGAGCGTCTCGGCACGCACCAGTTCACCGAGCAGACGTGCGGCGGCTTCGACCTTGGCCGCGCCGGGGTGCGTACTGGTGGCAAGCGCGTGCGCGTGCGCGGCAAGCGACTGGTCGAATCGCGCCGGCGTGATCGGCGCGCCGTCGTCGAACGTGAGGCCGTCGTCGTGATGCAGCCACTGCCACAGTTGCGTGCGCGCGATCTCGGCGGTGGCGGCGTCTTCCATCAGGTGATGAATCGGCACGCAGCCTTGGCCGTCCAGCCATGCCGCGACATAGCGCAGCGCGACCTCGACGTTGTTGTCGAAACCAGCCTGCGTGATCGTGCCGCCGCAAGGTGTGAGCAGTGCGTCGCGGGTGATTTGCACGTCTTCGCGCACGACATGCAACTGGTTGGGCGTCGGCATGTGCGCATCGAAAATCTCGCGCGCGACAGGCACCAGCGCGGGGTGGGCCACCCACGTTCCGTCATGGCCGTCGGTGACCTCGCGCAGCTTGTCGGCGCGTACCTTCGCGAGTGCCGCGTCGTTCGCGGCGTCATCACCCTTGATCGGAATCTGCGCGGCCATGCCACCCATCGCGAACGCACCGCGGCGATGGCATACCTCGATCAGGTATTGCGAATAGTTCCGCAGGAACGGAACCGTCATCGCGACCTGCCCGCGATCGGGAAGCACGCGGTCGGCGTGCGCGCGCAGGGTTTTCAGATACGAAAAGATGTAGTCCCAGCGGCCGCAGTTGAGCCCGACGGCGCGATGGCGCAGTACGTACAGGATCTCCTCCATCTGGAATGCGGCGGGAAGCGTTTCGATCAGCACCGTCGCCTTGAAGGCGCCGATCGCAAGGCCAAGCGCGCGCTCGACGTGGTCCATCACGTCGTTCCAGAGTGCGGCTTCCTCCATCGACTGCAGCTTGGGCAGGTAGAAATACGGACCACGATCTATCGCGGCCAGCGTACGCGCGTTGTGGAACGCGAACAGCGCGAAGTCGAACAGCGCACCCGCCATCGGTTCGCCGTTGACCAGGAGGTGATCCTCCGGCAAGTGCCAGCCGCGTGGACGCACCATCAACACGGCGGTCGCATCGTTCAGCCGGTACTCGCGGCCATCGTCGTTGCGGAACGTGATCGTGCCGGCCACCGCGTCGCGCAGGTTCGTTTGGCCGTCCAGAAGATTGGCCCAGGTGGGCGCGGTCGAATCTTCGAAATCCGCCATGAAGACGTTGGCGCCGGAATTCAATGCGTTGATCACCATCTTGCGGTCCACGGGACCGGTGATCTCGACCCGGCGGTCCAGCAACGCGGCCGGGACCGGTGCGACGGTCCATTCGGTCTCGCGAATCCTTCGCGTATCGGCGCGGAAGTCGGGCAGTTCGCCCGCGTCCCAGCGCGCCTGCAGCTTCGCGCGCTCGGCCAGCAGTGCCAGGCGGCGCGGCTCGAAGCGGTGGTGCAGATCCATCAGCAGGGCCTGCGCGGATTCGGTCAGGATTGCCTGGCCGGGCTGCAAACCATCCGCAATTTCGATTCCGGTTTCCTCGTCGAGCCTTTCCATGGGTACGGCCATCGCGGGTTCCTCTCGGGGGTTGGCGGGGACTCGACGCTAGACTGGAATTTCTTATTTGACAAAGCAGAACTTTCAATGCATAGCATTAAATCTGATAAAGTAATATTCAAGTAGTTGAACCCAAAGGCCATTCACCAGATGACTCCGGGCAAAACGGACACGAAACAGGCTCGACCACACCGCAAACGGGGCACGGCACGCGGCAGCCGTCCTGCACGCTTCTACTACAAGGGCAACCGTTACAAGCAACTGCGCGCGTTCGTTGCCATCGCCAAACTGGGCACCCTCGCCCGCGCGGCCGAGTCGCTGTTCCTGTCGGCACCGTCGATCAGCCTGCAATTGCAGGCACTCGAACGCGACCTGGGTACGCAACTGGTGGAGCGCGGGCGGCGTCGGGTCACGCTCACCCGTGCCGGCCAGACGCTGTTCGAGCAGGCGCGCCCGCTGGTGGAAGGGCTGGATTCGCTGGACACCCACTTCCACAGCGCCATCGAGGGGCTGGGTGCGGGCGAGCTCACCATCGCGGCGGGATCATCGACGATCCAGTACCTGCTGCCGCCGCTGGTCGCGGGCTACCGCGAACGTTTTCCCGGTGTGCGCCTGCAACTCGCCAGCGTGACCGGCAAGGACGGCCTCGCGATGCTGCGGTCCAACCAGGCGGACTTCGCGGTAGGTTCGATGCTGGACGTACCGCACGACATCACCTACCAGCCGTTCCGGAACTACGATCCGATGCTGATCCTGCCGCTCGGGCATCCGCTCGCGGACAAGCCCGACCTGCGCCTCGCCGACCTGTCGCCGTTCGGGCTGATCCTGCCGCCGCATCGCCTCACGACGTACCGGCTGGTGGATCTGGTGTTCCAGCAGCGCAAGGTTCCCTACACCGTCGCGATGGAGGTCGGCGGCTGGGAAGTGATCAAGCAGTACGTCGCGATGGGCCTCGGCATTTCCATCGTCACCGGCATCTGCCTCACCGAGGCCGACAACGAGCGCCTGGTCGCCCGCAACATGCGCGCGTGGTTTCCGCAACGCAGCTACGGTGTGGTGATGCGCAAGGGGAAATACCTGTCGGCCGAGGCGCGTGGCTTCATCAACCAGATCAAGCCGGGGCTTCTGGCTCATCGCGAGCACGACGAACCCGGACACTCGGAGCGCTGAGACATGCCGGAAGAGGGAATCGAACCCCCGACCCACGCATTACGAATGCGTTGCTCTACCAGCTGAGCTATTCCGGCACAGGCGAACCGCCTAGTCTACGGACGCACACACCGGCGCGCAACGCGATCCTCCCGCGGCAGACCCCCGGAAGGACGGTGGCGACCGATCCGAAGGCTTGTGCAGGCGCATGGCATAAAGGATCATTCCGCGCGTGGCGACCGACTCCCCGACAAACCCGAATGCCCTCACCGGCCGCGGCACGGATCACATCCGGCGCGAGCTGCGCGTGCTCGACATCTACCGGGTGTTCCAGGCGCTGGTCTACGGCGTCCTGTCGCTGAGCAGCCTCCTCTTTACGTGGATGCCGTTGCGCGGGCCGTTGCTTGCGCGCACCACGGCGCTGGTTTACCTGCTGTTTGCGCTGCTGGTCCTGGCACGCGACCTGCGCGGTCCGCGCTGGCTTTTGGTCAGTGCCAGCGCATTCCTGAGCGTCGACGTGATGGCGGCGTTCCTCGCCGCCGTCACCATTCCCGCCGCGCATACCGGCATCGCGTTGATGCTGGTGATCAACGTCGGCGCCGCCGCGCTGCTGCTGTCGCCACGCCTCGGCGGCTTGTTCGCCGCGCTGGCGACGCTGGCGATGATCGCCCAGGCCCTGATGGCGACCGGCGACACCGATGTCGGCCACACGCTCGTCGAAGCCGGCTTGTTCGGCGTCGCGTATTTCGCCACCGCATCGTTGTGCTTCGCGCTCGGCAGCCAGATGCGCGCCAGCGAAGCGCTGGCCGAACAGCGCGGCAGCGACCTCGCCAACCTGGCGCAGGTCAACGACCTGATCATCCGCCGCATGCGCACCGGCGTGCTGCTGGTGGACGATGCCAACCACATCCTCCAGATCAATGAATCCGCGTGGATGTTGATGGGCAACCCGGGCGTGGAGCAGCGCGACCTCGGCACGGTGGCGCCCGAGCTTTCACGCCGCCTGTACCACTGGCGCACCACGCACGAACACGACTCCAGCGCTACGGCGCTGGCCGAAGGCACGCCCGAAATCATCCCGCGCTTCACGCGCCTGTCCGCGCATGACGATTCATTCGTGCTGATTTTCCTGGACGACACCTCGCTGGTCTCGCAGCGCGCCGAGCAACTCACGTTGACCACGCTGGGACGGCTTTCGGCATCGATCGCGCACGAGATCCGGAATCCGCTCGCGGCGATCCGCTACTCGGCGCAATTGCTGGCCGAATCCGAGCTCATCAGCGAAGCCGACCAGCGCATGGTGGAGATCATCAACAACCACTGCGGGCGCGTGAACGAAATCATCGAGAACATCCTGCAGTTGTCACGGCGCGAGCGTTCGCGGCCCGAGTCGCTGGACCTCAATCATTGGGCGGTGCGTTTCGTCGACGAATACAAGGAAGCCAACGACGTCGGCCAGGACAGCCTGCGTCCGCTGCTGTACCCGCGCCCGGTCGAGGCACTGGCCGATTCGCAACACCTGCAACAAGTGGTGTGGAATCTGGTGCAGAACGCACTGCGTTACGGACGCCTGCCCGACGAGCCGGCGCGCGTGATGGTGGTGGCACGGCTCGCCAGCGACAACGGTCCGCCGCTGCTGGAAGTGATCGATCGCGGGCCCGGGATCCCGCCCAAGGTCGCCGCGCAAATCTTCGAGCCGTTCTTCACCACCCACGAATACGGCACCGGCCTCGGTCTGTATCTCGCCAAGCAGATGTGCGAAGCCAACCAGGCCAACCTCGAGTACGTGCCGGTCGCCGGCGGGGGAAGCTGTTTTCGCATCACCTTGACCACGCCGGTGCGCATGCCGGTGGGCTCGGAAGCATGATGCACGGCCGATCCGGCATGGCAACATGGGGGGCGTCGCGCTAACCTCGGAGACGAGGGGACACCACGCAAGGCGGGAAAGCATGGCCAAACAAACGGTACTGGTCGTCGACGACGAACGCGACATTCGTGAGCTGCTCACCATCACGCTGGGCCGCATGGATCTCGACGTCGATACCGCCGCGAACGTCGGCGACGCAAAACGCATGCTGGGCGAAGCGCATTACGACCTGTGCTTCACCGACATGCGCCTGCCGGACGGTACCGGGCAGGAGCTGATCGAACTGATCGCGCGCACTCACCCGGAAACGCCGATCGCGATGATCACCGCGTATGGGAATGTCGAAGCGGCCGTCGATGCGTTGAAGGCCGGCGCGTTCGACTTCGTCAGCAAGCCGGTGGACATCCACATGTTGCGGCGGCTGGTGCAGAGCGCGCTGCGCGCCGGGCAAGCCACCGAGCAGACCAGCGGCGACCAGGTCACGGCCAGCCGCCTCGTCGGCGAATCGCAAATCATGAAGGAGGTGCGCGCGCGCATCGCCAAGCTCGCGCGCAGCCAGGCGCCGATCTACATCAGCGGCGAATCCGGGGTCGGCAAGGAGCTGGTGGCGCGTTCCATCCATGAACTGGGGCCACGCGCGACCGGGCCGTTCGTGCCGGTCAACTGCGGCGCGATCCCTTCCGAATTGATGGAAAGCGAATTCTTCGGCCACAAGAAGGGATCGTTCACCGGCGCGCACGCCGACAAGGAAGGCCTGTTCCAGACGGCGCATGGCGGCACGCTGTTCCTCGATGAAGTGGCGGAACTGCCGCTGCACATGCAGGTGAAGTTGCTGCGCGTGATCCAGGAAAAAGCGGTGCGTCCGATCGGCGGACGCGGTGAAGTGCCGGTGGATGTGCGGATTCTTTCCGCCACCCACAAGGATCTCGGGCGCCTGACCCAGACCAGCCAGTTTCGGCAAGACCTTTACTACCGCATCAACGTTATCGAGCTGCGCGTGCCACCCCTGCGCGAGCGCGGCGGCGACATCGCGGTGCTGGCCAAGCACATCCTCAAGCGCATGGCCGAGCAGGCCGGCACGCCCGCGCCCACCCTGCAACCCGCGGCGCTGAAGGCGCTCGACGAGTACGACTTCCCCGGCAACGTGCGCGAACTCGAGAACGTGCTGGAACGCGCGATCGCGCTATGCGAGAACGGGCTGATCGAACCGCCCGACTTGATGCTGGATCCCGCCTCGGGCCGCGATTTCGACGATGACGAGATTGACGAGGAGGAGGAGGAGGAGGACAACGAAGCCGCAGCCGGCGCGAATGGCGGCGTCGGCCTCGACGATTACATCTCCAACATCGAGCGCGAAACCATCCTCAAAGTGTTGAAGGAAACCCGCTACAACAAGACCGCGGCCGCGAAGAAGCTGGGCATCACCTTCCGCGCGCTGCGCTACAAGCTCAAGAAATTGGGAATTGATTAGGTCGGGACTCGGGACTCGGGACTCGGGACTAGAGACTAGAGACTAGAGACTAGAGTAGAGCGTAGACGCTTTCACCCCCTTCCAAAGGAAGGGGGTCGCGCCGCAGGCGCGGGGGGATGCGTTCGCACTCGAAGTGCAAAGCCACCCCCCTCTCGCGCTTCGCGCGCGTTCGCTGCGCTCCGCCCTTCTGCTGGAAGGGGGAAGCAAAGCGATTCACCGCGCGGGATACGCCGTCATCGAATACGGCTGATCCGTGGCTTGAGTGGCCCAGGTTTTGTTGGGCTGCGCCTGCATCGTGAAATGCAGCGTGCCGCCATTCGCGATTTCCGCATACGTCAGGTAGTCGCGGGTCAGCGGCCTGCCGTTGAGTTCGACCGAACCGACGTAGGGGTGATCCTGGCCCAAGCCATCAGTAGTGATGGTGAACGTCTTGCCGTTCGGCAGGTGCATCACCGCGCGCCGCACGAATGGTCGGCCGATCACGTACTGGTTGCTGGCCGGCGCGACCGGATAGAAGCCCAGTGCGGTGAAGATGTACCACGCCGACATCTGGCCCAAGTCGTCGTTGCCTGCCAGTCCCGTCGGCGTCGGCGCGTATTGCGTGTGCATGATTTCGGCGAGGCGCTCCTGCGTCTTCCACGGCGCGCCCGCGTAGTCGTACAGATACGCGATGTGGTGGCTGGGTTCGTTGCCGTGCGCGTACCAGCCGATCAGGCCGGTGACATCCTCGATCCCCGCGAACGCCTTGGGATCGATCTTCGCGTCGAACACTTCGTCCAGCTTCTTCATCAGCCCCGCATCGCCACCGAGTTCATGGATCAAACCGCCGACGTCCTGCGGTTCGTACCATGAGTACTGCCACGAATTGCCTTCGGTGAAACCGCTGCCCGTGCCCGCCGTCGCCGGACTGAACGGCCCGCGGAATTCACCATTCGCGAGCCGCGGCTGCGCGAAGCCCGTCTTGGGGTTGAATACGTTGCGCCAGTTCTGCGCGCGCTTGAAGAACTTTTCGGCGATGTCCTTGCGGCCCATCGCTTCGGCCATGCGCGCAAGCGACCAATCATCGAACGCGTATTCCAGCGTCTTGGAAACCGATTCGGGTTCCTTGTCGCTCGGCACGTAGCCGAGCTTCATGTAATCGCCGAGATCGCCGTACGGCGCGTACGTCGCGCTCGCCACCATCGCCTTCAAGGCGGCATCGGCATCGAAGCCGCGGAAGCCCTGCATGTACGCGTTGGCGATCACCGGCACCGCGTGGTAGCCGATCATGCACCACGTTTCGAGGCCCTGGTACGCCCACACCGGCAGGATGCCGAAGGGGCTCGCCTGCTGCGCCACGATCAACGAGTTCACGAAACCGTTGATGCGCCGCGACGGCTGGATGAACGCCATCAGCGGCATCTCGGCGCGGTACACGTCCCACAGCGACCAGCTCGAATAGAAGGTGAAATCCTTCGCCGTGTGCACCGCGTGGTCGGGGCCGCGGTATTCGCCGTTGACGTCCATCGCGAGATTCGGCGCGATCAGCGCGTGGTACAGCGACGTATAGAAACTCTTTTCGATGTCGGGCGGCGCATCCACGTCGATCGCGGACAGGGCCCTGGCCCATGCCTGCTTCGCCTCCGCGCGGCGCGCATCGAAATCCCAGCCCTTGCCGTCGGCATCGAGATTGGCGATCGCGTTGTCCGCGCTCACCGAGGAAATCGCCACCTTCACCAGCAGCGGCTTCGTCAGTTTGCCGAATCCGAACGCGCCTTCCAGTTGCTTGCCGGCGACCGCGTCATTGCCGGACGGATTTGCGGCCGGACCCTGGAAGCCCTTGTAGGGGATGTCGGTTTCGCGATTGACCAGTTCGTGCGCGGTCATCGGCTGCGAAAACCGGATCGCGAAATACAGTTGCCGCCCCGGCGCCCAGCCGCGCGTTTCGCGGTAGCCGGTGACCATGCCGTCCGCGCGCACGCGCAGGCGCGACCACAGCACCTTGCCGGGGTAGTTGTAGATGCTGGGTCGCAGGTCCAGCAGCACGTGCGCGTCTTGACCTTTCGGAAACGTGTAGCGATGCCAGCCGACGCGCTGGTTCGCGGTCAGTTCCACGCGCACACCGGGCGTCGCCAGTGTCACCGCGTAGTAACCGGGCTGCGCGACTTCGGTCTTGTGGCTGAACTCGGAGCGATAGCCGCTGCCGGGCTTGTCGGGATCACCCGCATCCCACTGCACTTTGCCGATACCCGGCATCAGCAGCACGTCGCCCAGATCGGAATGGCCGCTGCCGGAAAAGTGCGTCTCGGAAAACCCGAGGATGCTGTGGTCGCCGTATTGGTAGCCCGCCGCCCACGCGTAGGCGTGCTTGAAATCCGGCATCGCGGTGTCGGGGCTCAATTGGATCATCCCGAACGGCACCGTTGCACCGGGGAAGGTGTGCCCATTGCCGCCGGTGCCGATCATCGGATCGACTTGCTGCAAGACCGCATCACCCGACCCCGCAGCTTGCGCAAACCCTGTGACAGCCAACGCAACGACCAATGCCAACAAGCCGCGGATCGCGGCGCGCGTGGGACGAGCGTGATCGACAGCCATGGCGGCTTCCTTGGATCGTTCCAAAAGTCCCGCGAAAGTAGCACGCGGCGTGGCAGGATGCATGCTGCGCTGCAGAATGCGGCCATCCTTTCCCGCAGGCATCATGCGATGAATTGGATCGTTCCAAAAACCAGTTCGTGACGAATCGAACCCATGCAGCCAGCAACCTGTCTCGCCATGCAGATCCCGACACGATGAACGGTCGACGCGTCACCGTCACCGACATCGCGCGCGGCTGCGGCGTGTCACGTGCAACGGTCTCGCTGGTGCTGCGTGGCAGTCCGCTGCCTGCGGCGACCACCCGCGCGAAGGTTGAAGCCGAACTGAAAAAGCAGGGCTACGTCTACAACCGCGCCGCCGCCAACCTGCGCCAACGCCGTTCGTCGAGCGTGGCGCTGGTGGTCAATGACCTATCCAATCCATTCTTCGCCGACTTCGCCGCCGGCGTGGACGAGGCGCTCGGCGCCGCCGGCTACGTGACACTGCTCGGCAGTACCGGCGAATCGCCGGAACGCCAGCAGCGGGTGCTGGCGTCGCTGATGGAACACGACCCGGCCGGCATCATTCTGTCGCCGGCCGAAGGCAGCGATGGCGTGTCGCTGGGACAAGTGCTCGGCGTCCACCTGCCGGTACTGGTGTTCAACCGCGAGCCGTCGCACGTACGCTGGTCCGCATCGCACTGGGACTATCTTGCGCTGGACAACCGGCGCGGTGCGGGGCTGGCCACCCGCCATCTGCTCGAGCGCGGGCATCGCCGGATCGCGTTCTTCGGCGGCCATGCGGAATCGAGTTCCTGCCGCGACCGCCGCCGCGGCTATGCCGAAGCCATGCGCGCTGCGGGCATCGAACCGGAACCCGGTTGGCTGGTGGAAACCGCGCCGACGCGCCTGGATGCCGCAGGGCGCACGGCCTCGCTGTTCACCAGCAGGCACGCACCCACCGCGGCGGTTTGTTACAACGACGCGGTCGCACTGGGCCTGATGCTGGGCCTCGGCGCGCGCGGCATCGTTGCCGGTCGCGACTTCGCGGTGACGGGCTTCGACGACATTCCCGAAGCGGCCGTCAGCACGCCTGCGTTGACCACGCTTGCCACCGATCCGCGCGCGCGCGGCCGCCAGGCCGCCGAGCGCATCCTCGAACGCGCGCGCCGCCCGGACATCGGCGCGGTGCGCGGCATCGCCCCCGTCCGCCTGATCATCCGCGCCAGCAGCGAGGCCACCATCGCATGAATACCCGAGTCGCAGGCAACCGCACCGCCCTCACGGTGGTCACCACGATCTTCTTCATGTGGGGATTCATCACCGCCCTCAACGACGTATTGATCCCGCACCTGAAATCGGTGTTCACGCTGAACTACAAGGAAGTGATGCTGGTGCAATTCACTTTCTTCGGCGCGTACTTCCTGATGTCGCTGCCCTCGGGCAAGGTGGTGTCGCGGCTCGGCTACCGGCTCAGCATCGTCGCCGGCCTTGCCGTCACCGGCATCGGCGCGCTGCTGTTCCTGCCGGCCTCGATGGCGCAGTCGTATCCATTGTTCCTGCTGGCGTTCTTCGTGCTGGCCAGCGGCATCACCCTGCTGCAGGTCGCGGCAAACCCTTATGTGAGCCTGCTCGGGCCGGCCCGCCTCGCATCCAGCCGCCTCAACCTGGCGCAGGCGCTGAATTCGCTGGGCACCACCATTGCGCCAAAGCTCGGCGGTCTGCTGATCCTGTCGGTGGCCGTGCTCGGCAGCGCGGACCTGGCGAAGCTGCCCGCCGCGCAACAGGCCGCCTACAAGTTGCAGCAGGCGCACCTCGTGCAGGGGCCGTATCTCGCCATCGCGTTGGTGCTGTTCGCGCTCGCCCTGATCGTGTGGCTGTTCCACC
>Ga0207707_10000537_pt1 | contig 38748 bp, 36 predicted proteins | sample KBSC83BmetaG_FD_184336 | JGI IMG/M metagenome (GOLD analysis project Ga0207707, IMG submission 184336) | Corn rhizosphere microbial communities from Kellogg Biological Station, Michigan, USA - KBS C8-3B metaG (SPAdes) (version 2) | ecosystem: Host-associated > Plants > Roots > Rhizosphere ... | reverse complement strand
GTCCGAGGAGTAGCGCGCGCCGAGCTCCAGGTGCCAGGCGTCGTTGAACGAGTACACCCCGTGCAGGAAGCCGGATTTATTCTCGTAGTGTCCCGTGTCCTTGCCGTTCACGAGCAGGGCATCCGGCAATCCATTCGGGCAGGTGCCGGTCGGGTTGGAGTAGTAGAGGGGGCCGCAGGGAGGCGCGCCGAAGGCCGGCAGAGGCACTTCCTGGGCGCTGCTGCTGTTGCCACCGTAGAAGAACGCGCCGGCGGTCCACTCGAGCTTCTTGTCCAGCAGCACGCCGTTGAGGCGCCACTCGACCGTACGATAGGTGAAGTGCTGGATGCCGTCGGCGCCGGCAAAGCCCAGCGGCGAGCCGTCCTGATCGGTGCCGAACAGGCTGTTCCAGTTGCGCCACGCGAGGATCAGCTTGGTGTTGAGGGTGTCGGTCAACTTCCAGTCCATGGTGGTCGAGATGCCCTTCTGGTTCAGGTTCTCCTCCCGGGGTAACTGCAGCCCGGTGTACGGATCCTGGAAGCTCTCGTAGGTGACATAGGGGCTGGAGGGAATGAAGCGGCTGTCGTAGTGCACGCCGTAGCCGCCGAAATTCGGATTCGGCCGGTCGGCGACCAGGCCGCTCCCGTTGAGAGTGCCGTTGAACATGAAGTTGTCCCACTGCCGCACCGGTGGGATGAATGCGCCGATGGCAGTGATCGAATCGGCGCGCGACTCGGAATTGTCGCGCTGATAGTCGAGCGCCGCGCTGAACTCGAGTGCATCGCTGGCCACGAACCGGAACAACGCGCGTGCGCCCTGCACATCGGTGCCGCCGAGCGTGCCGTTCTGGCACCCGCCGTTACGATTGTGGGTCTGTGCCGGCAGGCTCCCGGAGAGCTGCGGGAAGGCGCACACGAAATCGATGACCTTCTGGTAGCCATCCTGCTTCTTCGACATGGCCGTGACGCGCATGAACAGCTTGTCGGGAATGAGCGCGAAATCGAAGCCGGCGCGCAGATCCACGCGATGCCGGTCGCCGACCGTCACCGTCGCATAGCCGGAGTCGTCGCCGCTCGCGGGCTTGGAGACGTAACGCACCGCGCCGCCGATGGCGCCGCGGCCGAACAGCGTGCCCTGCGGACCACGCAGGACTTCCACCCGCTCCAGGTCCATCAGATCGAACTGCGAGGACATGGTCGTCGGGTAGTAGACGTCGTCGACATAGATCGCCACGCCGGGCTCGAAGGCGAAGTTGAAATCGTTCTGCCCGACGCCGCGGATGTAGGCGGTCTCGGTGTTGCCGAAGGCTGCCTGCGCCTGGCGGAAGCTGGCGTTGGGGACACTCAGCGCCACGTCGGTCGCGTTGGTGAAGCCGCGCTGCTGGATGTCCTCCGCGGTGATCGCGCTGATGGCGATCGGAGTCTGCTGCAGGTTCTCCTGCCGGTAGCGCGCCGTGACGACGACCTCCTCGAGGCCGCCGGAAGCAGGCGTGTTGGCCGCTTGGTTCTGCGCCGTCTGGTCCTGCGCGAACGCGCTCGCTGCACCCAACGCAAGCGCAGCGATGCCGAGCGCCGTGCGAGCCGAGGTTGGCTTGCTCATACTTACCCCCTGTTGAAGTCGTTGCATGGAAGCAAAACTGCCGGCGCGGCGTGCGCTCGCAACCCACGCCAACGCTCACGGCGCGACCATCAAGAAGTCATAACCAACTTGATAACGAGTGTAAGTGCAAGCGTGGCGGGAAATTAAGTGCCCGATCGACTCACACAGAACGGCGAGTCGACTGGCAGGGAATTTCGTTGCGTTCCCGGAACGCGGCGGCGGCGCGCGTTGTTGGATAGCAACAGAGGCGCAGGCGGGCGTTCCCGTCAATGCCTGGGAACGTAGACCTTCTCCAGATCGGCGCGCACGTCGCGCGAGGCCAGGAAGTAATGCACGCCTGCCCACACGGCCACCAGTGCGGTCGTCATCAGCGCGTAGCGCAAGCCCGTCGCGGAAGCATCCCGGCACGCCGCCACGAGGCTCACTGCGGCGCCCGGCGGCGGTAAGCCCTTGGGGCACAGGGTCCCATAGTGGCCAAGCGTGAAACTGTGCGCGGCGTAGGCGTCGCTCAAGATGCCCACGATCGTCGGCCCAAAGCCGATCCCCACCAGTCCGATCACCGCCGCCACGAGGAACCCGGAGGAAGCGCGCATGCTCGCGTCCACCATGTTCTGCGCTATCGCCAACGTCGGCGTGTAGTACACGAAGAGCGCAATGTGCGCGGCAATCAGCAGGGCCACTGCGCGCGCAGGCGTGGGCTGGTCGAATCCAATCGCGAAGAACAGCGCGGCGAGGATCAAGGTGGCCCCGGGTGCCCATGCGTACCAGCGCTTGTCGGAGCGCCCTGCGCGACCCACACCGAATCCCCCCAGGGACAGTCCGGATGCCATACCAATCCCCCCGACCAGCGCCAGCAGCCCCCCCGCTTCGGTAGACCCGATGTGGTAGTTGCGTACCATGAACTGCGAGAAGAACTGACCGATGCCCTGCATGGCGGCCGCCGCCAGCCCACAGCCGACCAGAAAATGCCGCATCGAGCGCTTGGATAGCAAAAATTTGAGTACTTCGACGGTGGGCGGCGGCTTGCCCGTCGTCGCTACGGGATCGGACATTCCGCGCCGCGGCTCCCGCAGAGTCAGAAACGCGATGGCGGCGACGCACAGTCCGACCACCCCGAGGATGAGGAATGCACCTCGCCAACTGTGATGCTCGGCCATCCAACCGCCGAACGTCGCTCCGCCGGCGGCGCCCAGCGGGCCTCCGAGCCAGATGACCGTCATGGCCGCCGCGCGGCGATCCACTTTGTAGTGGTCGCCGATCAGGGACGACACCGGCGGTCCGAAGCCGGCATCGCCCACGCCCACACCCACGCGAAACAGCAGCAAGCGCGCGAAGCTCGCGGCGGTGCTGCAGAGCGAGACCATCACCCCGAACAGGCCGATGGAGGCTGCGATGATGCGGGTGCGGCTGAAACGCTCCGCCGCGCGCGCGATGGCCAGCCCGAACAGGCTGTAGAAGATGGCAAAGCCAAAACCCTGGAGGATTCCCATCTGCGCATCCGTGATGCGCAGATCGAGCTTGATGGCCTGGGAGACCGCTGCCATGCACTGGCGATCGGCCAGGTTGAGCGCGTTCATGGCGAACAGTACCGTCAGCATCCAGGCGCGATAGCCCTTGGAATACAACTGTCCGACTGTACCCTCGATCGCCGGCATGACGGCCTGTGCCACGGTGTCGCCCCCCCTTGAGTCAGTCGAGTTACCTTGCGGCAAGCGCCCCGAGGAAGGCAAGCGCGTCCCGTGCGATCCACCATTTCCGCCCGTGGCCGGTGCTATCCTCGCCTCCCAAGCCAAGCGCTCAAAGGGGGATTTATGGGACTGCTCGATAACCTGACCAGCGCGCTCAGCTCCCAGCCCAGCCAGGGTGGCGGCGCCAACCCGACCTCGGCGGTGATCTCCGAGGTACTGACGCTGATCGAGAACCGACAGGGCGGCCTCGGTGGCCTGCTGCAGTCTTTCCAGCAGAACGGCCTCGGCCACCTGGTCCAGTCGTGGATCGGAACGGGGCAGAACCTGCCGGTGTCAGCCGCGCAGATCCAGAGCACCCTGGGCGCGGAATGCACGGCGAAAATCGCCCAGGCCACCGGCCTTCCGCAGGCGGAGGTCGAAAGCCACCTGGCGACGCTCCTGCCGCAGCTCATCGATCACATGACGCCCAACGGCCAGGTGCCTCAAGGGGGCGACCTGCGCGGCATCCTGACCGGTGTGGCACAACGCTTCCTGCACAACTAACGACCTGTCGTCCGCCAGGAGGGACCTCGATATGAGCTCGAAACAACCGGGTTTGCTGCTCTCTGCCCTACTGCTGGGCGCCGCGCTAGCGGCGCTGCCGGCCGCGGCTACGGCCGCCGACGCCGCCGCTCCCGTCACCTGCAAGGATGGAACGACTTCACCCCACGGCGGGCGCGGCGCCTGCAGCGGCCACGGAGGCATCGACAAGGCCGCGACTGCCAAGGCGGCAGCGGGGGCAAGCAACGGCGCCGCAGCCGCCGCGGCGCCCGCCCCCGCGGCTCCCGCCCCCGCGGCGCCCGCCGCGACTGCGCCGGCACCCGCGCCCGCTCCTGCGCCGACCATGGCGCCCAAGAAGCCCGCGACGGCCGCCGCTCCCGGAGGAGGTCCGGGCATGGTGTGGGTCAACACGGCTTCCAAGGTGTATCACTGCCCCGGCGACCGGTACTACGGCAAGACCAAGCAGGGCCAGTACATGACCGAGGCGAACGCCAAGGCCCAGGGCGACCGGCCCGACCACAACAAACCCTGCAGCTAGTTGATGGGCGAAAATTGCCTGCGGCAATGCCGCAGGGCATCGGCGGGAAAGGGACTGTCGCCAATTTTCGCGGAGGTTGGGCCCTCAGCCAGTTAGGCGGCCGGCAAAAAACGTGGTTTTTTGCCGGCTTGCCGACCCTCAGCGGGCGGACCCGCTCAGAACGCGACGAACGGGCCCATGCCGGCGGAGGTCGAGGAGCTCTCGATCGCGGTGTATACGTTGCGGCCGAAGAAGAACGACAGGCCGAAGTCGAAGCTCTGCGGCAGGGAGTTGGTGCCGGCGAGATTGTTGAACACGTAGAAGGTGCCGTTGCCGTTGCTGAACAACGCATCCGCGCTGGCTACACTGAAGTTGAGTGTGCCGGTGGTCACGCCGCTGTTGCTCGTAACGGTGGCGGACAAGGCCTGCGTGCTCGGCGGGCAATAGAAACCCTTCTCGCTCGAGCTGGGGTTGCAGGGCACGAGTGAGCTGTCGGTGAAGAAGTTGCCGTTGGAGCCGGAGTCCAGGAAGCTGCTCGAGAAGCTCTGGCCGAGGAAATTGACGGTCAGGTTGCCGGTACTCGGATCGACGCTCAGCACGGTCGCCGTGCCGAGCGCGTTGTTGCTCTGGGTGTCGATACCGAAAATGAGCGAGCCGGTCGCCGAGGGCGCCCCGGAGCTGGCCACCGAAGGCAGCTCCAGAATCGAGCCGTTGTTGTCGGTCGCGAACTTCGAGATGGGGTTCCAGACCTGACTGGCCAGAGGGACGGTGGTCGCCACGCAGTTGGCGGAAGACGCACAGCCGTAGTACAGCTGCGTCGTGATCTGCGGAACGGTCTCGGTGACGCACAGCGAACCGCAGTCCTGCTGGAAGTTGCCGATCCCGAGGATGCCGTTCGCACCGAACGTGCTGACCGTATCCTCCTGTTGAGCCCCACCGCTGGAACATGCGCTCGGCACCGTGGGGTAAGCAGGATCGCCGATGACCTCGATCGAGATCCCGCTGGCTTGCTCACCTCCGATCTTCGCGTCCACGAGCTTCACCGATCCCCAGCTGTAGCCGTCGGCGAACGGCAGACACTCGGCGAGCGGCCGGCCTCGAGTGTCCATGACCGTCGTGAGCGCACTGGCCAGTGAGCTCGACAGCACGGCGGCGACGACCCGCAATCCGACCGAGCCGGTGTCGACGGAGATGTGATCGATGGTCTGGCAGTTCGAGGTGCCGGGTGCACACAGGGTCACGCTGACGAAGGGAGTGTTGACCGTCTGGATCGGGCCGGCGGAAGCGTTTGCCGGGTCCGTAGGACCGGCATCGGCGATGACAGACACGACGTTGCCGGGCGTCGGCGGTGGGTTTCCACCCGAGCCACCCGAGCCCTGGGAGCCGGAGCCGCCGACGGTCGAGCCGCCACTCCCCCCGCCGCCGCAGCCACCGGCGAGCACCATTGCGCAGGCGGCGAGCGCCGCCACGAGCGCGGAACATCCGCTTCGGCTGACCGTCATGGGTTGCTCTGCAGAAGCAGGTCGATGGACACGCCCTGCGGCACGAGTTGCGGCACGTAGGCGTTTCCGAGGAACGCACGCAGATGTCCGCCGGAGTGCACCACAAGGTCGGGCTGCTGGACGACGTCGTGCGTGTGCCCGTGTGGGCCGACACGAGGCGCCGACTGGTATTTCTGGAAGTATGCGCCGAGTGTCTGTCGCAGGTCCGGCGGGAACGGACCGCGCCACGTCACGGCAAACACGATGCCGTCGGTGTTGGCGAACTCACGCACGATCGTGCCGTTGGGCATCTGCATCTGGTGCACGGTGTAAAGACTGGAGGCCGTGGTCGTCACGGCCGCGGCCTTCATGTGCACTCTGTCTGACTCGACGGAGCTCACATCGCCGCCCAGGCTCGCCAGGGCCGCGCGTGACACCAGCAAGCAGCCCGCCGCGGCCGCCAATAGGGTTTTGCTCATGGTCGGAAATTGTCCTGCATAGCACAGACCTCGAGTAGACGTCATGATCCGATGAAAGGTTCAGCTGCCGCCAGTGATTGCCGCACACCGCCACAATCTGCAACAAGCGTCGCCGAACCCCGACAACGCTTCTGACACTGGGGCGTTCCCTCGCGGCGAACCGCCCGGATCAGTCCTCCCCGGCAGAGGTGCTCACTCGCAACGTACCGGGCGTGGCGCCACCGCCACGTCGACGCGACAGGCCGTATCGAAGTAGCGCCGGCCGTCGAGCTGTTGGAATTGCAGCACCGTGGCTCTGCCGGTGGCATCGGCCGCAGACACGGCAGTCCGCACCGCATACTGGTGTGCAATCGCACTTGTCGTTCCCGCGAGAGCCTCCGTCAGCACGCGCCCGTGCAGCTGGCCCTTGGCCGGCAGAGTCAACCCGAGCAGCTGCGCAGCCGTCATCGCGATGTCGGCATTGCTCACCGGGAGCGAGTCGCGAAAACCCTGTTTGAAGTCGGGCCCGAGCGCCGCCATGTTGTTGAACGTGTTGTCGCGGCCGAAGCCGCCGTGCGATCCCTGACCCTCCTGCAGCGTCGTGTCCGCGATCTGCACGGCCGACAACAGATTCCCCGGCTCGCGCAGAAACGTCTCGAAGGCCACGACGATCGCCGGCCGCAGCATGCGTGCGCTGCCGGCGAGTCCGATATCGCTCAGCGGCAGCGCCCCGGGGAAGTGGCCGAGCGCGGGATCGGTGAACACCGCAGCGGTGTAGTCCTGACTCAACAGGAATGTGACGATCCTGCGGACGAGCGCGCGGTCGCCCGCGGGGACGTAGATCAGGTCCGAGCCGCCGTTCGCCGCCACGACCACCTTGGGCGCGGCGCCCGCCTGGATCTGCGGACCGCCGAGCAGAGCGCTGCCGAGCGTCGGGCGCTGGCGCGATACCGGGGAAGTGGGCCGCGCCGGATCGACGGGCATATAGCGCACGCCGCTGTCGGACCGCTGTGGAGCATCGGAGTCGAACAACGGCAGACCCAAGGCGTGCGCCAGATCGATTGCGAGAAAGCCCGGCGGCAGCCAGCCGGGTGTGACCTCAGGCTTGCCGTCCGCGCCTGTGTAGGTGAACGTCGTCGAATAGCTGCTCGTGGCGCGCCCTTGGCGATCGAGCTGGTGCTTGCTGATGGTCGCAAAGCCGTGATCGGATGTGATGAGCACGTCGGTGACGGCACGCACCTGCGGATGGGCATCGAGGAAATCCAGGATCTGCCTCAAGTTGGCATCGGCGTTGGCCACGGCGGCGTGTGAGGTCTGGCCATTGATGCCGGGTGCGAGGCGGTTGAGGCTGTCGCCCTGGTTGTGCTGGGTGCCATCGGGATCGCGCGACCAGTAGAGCAGCACGAACGGTTTGCCGCTGCGCACGAACGCGGGCAGCAGCGCCTTGGTCGTTGCGTCCACCAGCCACTGCTGCTGCGCGGAGTTGGTTTGCAGAGTCCCCGGGAGCGCAACCGTGCCGCTCGGCTGGCGGCGACGCGGGGGCGCCGGCGGCAATCCCGCCTCCGCCAGCGCGGCGGCCGTGGCGGCCGAGACTGGCACGCCGACGGGCGATCCCGTCGAATCATCGAGCACGACGGTCTGCGGGGTGCGCAACTGCCCGGCCCGTCCTCCTATCTGTGTCAGGTCCTGGATCGCGACCGGGCCGAGCTTGCCGACCGCCGCGGTGTTCATCCCATGCTCGCGTGCGAGCGCGAGCAGGCTCTGCTCACCGATGAAATTGCCATCGGGATAGCGGTCGTCCAGATCGGCCAACACCCGATCGTCCTCCAGGAAGGGCGTCGGAGTCCCCGCGCGGTTGCGGAACGAGTTGCCGCCGAGCACCGGCGCACCGCTGTATTCGGTGTTGCCGAAGATGCCCGTGTCGCCCAGGTAGTGTCCGGTCGCGATCGCCGAGGCATTGGCGGTGGTCAATGTTGGAAACAGCGAGTGGCTGTCGAGGAAATGCACTCCTAGCGTGCGGGCACGCAACAGCGTGGGCGCATCGACTGCGTTGACAGAGTCGTGGCGCAGGCCGTCGGCGATGAAGATGATGAGGTTGCGCGCGGGTCGAGCGGCCGGCGCCGCTCTCGGCGGGCTCGAGGCGCAGCCCGCGATGCACAAGAGCACGCCCAGGAGTGTGCCCAGGCACCCGCCCTGTCTTATCAAGTGTCAGTCACTGGAAAGCTTCAGGGGGGACGAAGGCGTGGACGGTAGAGTCGTCCTCGTGGACGAGGTCCTTGCGAACCTCCTCCACTAGAGTGGCGCGCACGGGGGCAGACATGGCGCTACGCAGCAACCCGATGAAGGCGGGGCCGGCCATCAGCACCGTCCGATCGAACCCGTCCCGCCGCAGGGAAGCGTCCAGCTCGGCGGCGATCTGTCTCGCGAAACGCATCGCGGCATCCCTGCGCGGACGCGGCTCGCCGCCCGAGCGCGGCGCAAAGGCAACTCTGGAGTCTACGACGGCCGTACGGTCGTATCCGCGCGTGCTGCGTTCGGCCCCGAACTCCGGCTCGCGCCCATGGGCGTGGGCCTCCGGGTCGACGATTCGGCCCGCGGGCTGCAATTGCGCATCCACGCCCGTCAGGTCGTAAAAGCGGGCTTCGCTCTGGTCGGCAACGATCACTCGGACGCGCATCTAAACCCTCTCGTTCGACCGGCGCCGCTCGCTTCGGCCCCGGTGTCGATGCGCGTCATCCTACCCAACTTCGTGGCGCGTTGGGTTGTCCCTTGCCGCGGCAGGAAACTGCCCGGCGCGGCTCGATCGGCATGCGTGGTTGGGCGCCGCGCTCTACGCGGCTTCGGACTCGCCGTGCGAATCAGGATAGATGTACCAGTCGACACATCCATAAGTAGCCGCCGCGACGGCTGCAGTCCGCCTGCTCTGAGCGGCGCGAGTCTCCGCGTCGCGTGCATTGCATATGACAGATGATCCTGGCGATCTCTGCATCGCATCCGACTGCCGGCGGCTGGACGGGGAGTCGGTGAGCAGGGCGCCGGCGGACACGATCGCATCGATCTGGGCACGGGTCAGCGCGGGGGTAGCGGCAAAGGGGGTCTTCATGACGATCTCACTTGAAGCACTTTCGACTTCATGTGTACCCGACAAGTGCTACGTTGCCATGACTTGCGTTGCAAAGCACTACACAAATGACAAACATCGCAGTTTCTGGCGCAACGCGAAAGGCGGCACCGTAAGCGGCGCCGGCCGGGCCACAATGTGATGCATCATGAACGACCGATGAACGGGTAGGTTCCCGCCCCTGTCAGGGCCCCCGCCGGGCTATTTCGGGTAGGTCAGCCGATCCTGGATCGCGAGCAACACGTCGCGTCGCGACACTTCCCCGATGAGGGTATTGCGCCATTGACCGAGTGTTACCGGTAACACGGTCGCGTTCGCGCGCAGGAAGGCATCCAATGCCGTTCCCAACGGCATGTCAGGAGCCAACGGGACCGTGGCGGGGCTCGCCACCGATTCGACCAGGACCGTACCGTCCAGGCGCCGGTTCTGCACTTCCTCCAGGACGCGCCGCGGATCGAGCCAACCAACGAGCTCGCCGGCAGAGTTGACGGCATAGACTCGTTCGAGGGGCTTTCCTGGCAACTGAGCAAGCATCTCCTGCAGCGTCAACGAGGGTAGGACCGTGGCGGTGGCGGGCTTGACCAGGGCTTCCACGGTTCGCAGGCGCCAGTCATCGGTGTTGTGGGTTCGCACGCCGCGGTTCAGCGAGGCGTGATAGATCGACTCCCCGCGGCGGTAGACCTTGGCGGTGTAGTGGCCGGTCACGCAGGCCAGCATCAGCGGCAGCACGATCTGGTAGTCGGCTGTCATCTCGAACAACATCAGAATGGAGGTCAGCGGCGCGTGGGTCGTCGCGGCGAGAAAGCCTCCCATGCCGATCAAGGCGTACACGGCCGGGTCCGAGGTGAACGTCGGGAGGAACCGGTGCGCCACCCCGCCGAGCAGGGCACCGACGGCGCTGCCGATGAACAGGGTCGGTGTGAACACACCGCCCACCGCCCCTGAGCCTACGGTCGCAGAGGTCGCCACGACTTTCGCCGCCAGCACCCCCAGCAGCAGCAGCCCGACGAGCTGGCCATTGAGGATGTCACCGACGACGCTGTAACCGTTGCCCCAGACCTGGGGCCAGAACATCGAGACGGCCCCGACGATCAGTCCCCCGAGGCCCAGCTGCAGGTAGGGCTTCAGGCCCAAGCTCACGAAGCGCGACTTGGCGAAATCCAGCAGGGCGAGAAAGGGCGGCGCCAGGTGCCCCAGAATCACCCCGAGGATCACGAAGAACACCAGCTCCCCGTTGGAGCCGAAGTGCAGCCGCGGCACGTCGAATACGGGCCCGTAACCCAGAAACTTGTGGATGGTGGCGCTGGAGGTCACCGAGGCCACGACCAGCGGGCCGAAGCTCTCCATGGCCGTTGAGCCGAGAACGATCTCCGATACGAACAGCGCTCCGGAGATCGGTGCGTTGTAGGCAGCGGCAATTCCGGCGGCTCCCCCGCAAGCCACCATGAGCCTCAGGCGCGGGACCGGAGCGCGGGCGATGATCCCCAGCCGTGAGCCCACCATGGCGGCGAGCTGCACCATCGGACCCTCGCGGCCGATCGAGCCACCCGAGGCGATGGTCAGCAGTGAGGAAGCGCTGTTCACCAGGGTCGAGCGCACCCCGAGGCGGCCGTCGCCCACCAGAATGGCTTCCATGTAGTCCACGGCCCGGGGAATGGTGAGGACTCGACCCGCCAGATGCAGGACCATCCCGGAGAGCACTCCGCCCACCAGCGGCACCAACGCTCGGTGCAGCGGCGGCAGCTCGGACGCCGCGTGCACCAGGCCGCCGGGCTGGCCGGTAAACATCGTCTCCAGCAGGCGGGCGCATTCCCTGAACAGAACGCTCAGGAGGGCGCCGCCAATGCCGACGAGCGCCGCCCAGAACACGATGCCGGCCAGATCTTCATGGCCGAGGAGGATGAGCCTCAGCCGGGTGAGCAGCGACAGTGGGAGCCGCGCGATCTCACGGGGCGATTCAGGCCACATCGCCTCACCCCGCCCGCGAGCAACTGGGCGTGTCTGCGCTCATGAGCTTGAATGGGCTGAGTGCATGGGCTGTGGGCCTTTCTCAGCCCCGGCCGACGTAGGGCATCTTGGTGGCCATGACGGTCATGAACAGCACGTTCGCATTCAGCGGCAGACCGGCCATGTAGAGGACCGCATCCGCCACGTGCGCGGCGTCGAAGGTGGGCTCGGACTTCAACGTGAGATCGGCCTGCAAGGTTCCGCTCACGATGTGCGCCGCAAGATCGGTCGCGACGTTGCCGATATCGATCTGCCCGCAGGCGATGTCGTAGCTGCGGCCTTCCAGGGCCGTGGACTTGGTGAGACCGGTGACGGCGTGCTTGGAGGCCGTGTAGGCGGCAATGTGCGGCCGAGGTGTCGTCGCCGAGATGGAGCCGTTGTTGATGATGCGCCCGCCGCGCGGCTGCTGAGCTTTCATCACCCGGAACGCCGCCTGGGTGCACAGGAATGCGCCGGTGATGTTGGTATCCAGGACGGCGCGCCAACTGGCGGTGGGCAGGTCTTCCAGGGGAGTGGGCGGCGCTCCGACTCCGGCGTTGTTGAAAAGCAGGTCGAGGCGCCCGAACTCCGCCGTGACGCGCGCAAACAGCGACGCCACGGAGGACTCCTCAGTGACGTCGGTCGGCACAGCCAGGCAGCGTGCGCCGCCTTCACGAGCAGCCTCCTCGAGTTGTTGTGCACGCCTCCCGGCCAGCACGACAGCGTAGCCCGCCTTCGCAAGCGCAAGCGCTACACACCGTCCGATGCCGGAACTGGCACCGGTCACGAGAGCCACCTTCATCTACAGAGCCACTCCCAATCTCGACAGCCAGCGCAACCCTTCGTCCGTGCCGGCCCGCGGCCGATACTCACACCCGACCCAGCCTTCATAGCCCAGCTCCTGCAGTCGCGTGAACACGGCCGGGTACGATATTTCACCCTCGTCCGGCTCCGCACGGCTGGGAACCGCTGCAATCTGTACGTTGCCGATAACAGGCGAATACTTCTGCAGCTTCACCAGGACGTCCCCTTCCCCGCTGCCAACGTGGTAGACGTCGAACTGCAGCTTGACGTTCGGGAGGCTCAGCTCTTCGATCAGCGAGACGGCTTGGGCAAGCGTCGAATAGAAGTACCCGGGGTTGTCCCGGGGGTTGAGCGGCTCGAGCAGCAGGGTGAGACCCTGCGCGGCCGCCTTCTCCGCCGCCACTCGCAGATTCTGCAGAAACAGCGCGCGTGCCCGCCCATAGTCCTGCGCAGGCACGTTGCCCGCCATCGCGTGAATCGCGCTGGCACCGCAAGCCCGGCAGTAGTCGATCGACTGATCCACGGCGGCCTGGAAATCCCTCTCCCGCCCGGGAAGGGCGCCCAGGCCGCGCTCGCCGGAACGTCCCGCAGCGGTATTGATCCCGAGCAGGGTCAAGCCCTCGTCCCGCGCCGTAGCCGCCACTTCGGCCGCGGGGACGGCATAGGGAAAATGCATCTCGACGGCGCGAAAGCCGGCCCGCGCCGCGGCCCGCATACGCTCCAGCAGCGGTCTGTCGGGCCACAGCAGGCCGATGTTCGCGGCGAATCGGATCACTGCCGATTCCCTCTACGAGCGCTCAACGCGGCCCCGAGGGGGTGGTGAGCGGACTGGCCCGACCACACTTCGACGCCTCTACGAGCGCTCAACTGCGGCCCCGAGGGGGTGGCGAGCGGACTGGCCCAACCACACTTCGACCCCATAGGGGGGGTGCGCATCACCGCGCGGCTCGAGACGCTCTTGGCTTCAGGACTGCGGCTGTTCGCTCGCCTCGTCCGCCTCAACGGCAACGGCGGACTGCCCGCCAACCAGATCCTTCCAGGACAGCTCCTGTCCCTTGCGCCGCCCTTTCTCGGTGAGCTTCAGGCCCTCGGGCGAGATCGCCAGCATGTAGGGCTTGCCGCCGATGTCGATTTCGCGCTTCAGAACCTTGTCGAGCTTTGTTGCCATCACACCCTCTCACCACAGACCAGCTTTTGTTCGTTCCTGCGGCACGCCAGGCGTCGGCGCGCTAACTTTCCATCATACGCGCATCCGCAAACCCATTGCCCTCAACCCAGGACGGCCCTCGGAACGGCCCGTCGGGTGCCCGTCAAGCTTAAGTTGATGATTATCATCGATCTGGCCCCGACGAGGGTTCCCAAGCAAGGTCGATTCCGCGGCGCCCCGCCAGCGCTTGCGCTGCGGTGCACGATCACCCTTTGCGCGAAAAAGGAGCGCCACGGCCCCCTGCACTCCGGACGCGCGCGGGTGTAGTCTCACGGGTGAAGAGGCCGAGCTCGACGCAATGGATACCGCTGAACAGCCGTTCCTTCTGCTCGTAGTCGAGGCGCCCGCCAAAATCGGGCCTGTAGTGGAGGTTTTGTCCCGCGCAGGTTACCGAGCGCGCGCCGCGGAAAGCCGCGATCTGGAGAATCTCAACCCGTTGGAGATGGGCAAGGAGCCCAACCCGCAATCTCTGGAAGCGGTGGAGCGGCGGCACATCCTCTCAGTGCTCAAACGAACTCACGGCGTCATCGAGGGACCGCGCGGGGCGGCGCTGCTGTTGAAATTGAAGCCAAGCACCACGCGCTTTCGCATGAAGAAGCTCGGCATCGCCAAGACCGACTATCTGTTCAAAGAGGAAGGCCCGCGCGCCTGAGCGAGCCACGCGCGCACAGCGGTGACATCGGGTAGGCGCTCGCGCGCCGCGGTGGCGCCGCTGACGTTGACGGCGATCGACAGCCCGCCAACACCGTTGACCCACTCGAACGCCGACTCGTCGGTCAGGTCGTCCCCGATATAGATCGGCAAGCGGCCGCGGTAGGGATGCTCGCTCATGAACTCGGCGACCGCTGCACCCTTGGTCGATCCTGCTGGCCGCAGCTCGGCCACCATTTTTCCCATCTGCAGCTCGAACTCCGGCCGCACACCCGCTGCGATGTCCGTCATCGCTCGCACGACCACGCTCCCCAGATGCGGCGCGCGCCGATAGTGCATCGCCAGCGAGAAACGCTTGTCCTCCACCAGCAGCCCCGGATGTTGGTCGGCCAGCTCGAGCAGCGCGCGGCGAGCCTGCTCCAGCGCGGGCGCGGGGGGCAGGCGCCGGCACTCGTACGACCCGGAAGCGCCGCGCCTCTCAAAGCCATGCAGCCCGGCCGCGGGGAGGGTGAGCGGCAGAAACAGCGCGTCGAGCTCGGCGATGCTGCGGCCGCTGACCAACGCCAACGCGCCGCTCGTCGCGAGCAGCAGCGAACGCAGCAGTGCCGTCAATTCGGGCTCGACACGCACGGCGTGCGGCGTGGGCGCGATCTCCAGCAAAGTGCCGTCCACGTCGACGAACAGCGCGGCGGCGGACAGATTCGGTGGCGGATCCAGTTGCATGCGATGGGGTGTGCGGCCGAGCGCGTCAGTGCGCGCCGCCGGCGGCTCCTGCGGCTGCAGCGCCCACCGTCGGCCGCGCCAGCCAGATGACGAAAACCAACACCAGGAAGAGTATGCCCGAAGCGTAGAAGATGTCGTTCGCCGACAGCATGAACGCCTGATTGTCGACCAGGCGGTTGAGCAGGCCGTAGCTCTCCTGCGGCCCCAGGCCGCCGGCATGCAGGTTCGCCAGGGCCTGCGCGGCGGCCGGATCCCCGGGCGTGAGGCGCTCGACGAGCTGCGCATGATGCAGCGTCGCGCGCCGGTCCCAGAGCGTCGTCACGATGGAGGTGCCGAAGGATCCGGCGGTGATGCGCGCGAAGTTCATCAGGCCCGAAGCCGCCGGAATGCGATCGGGTGTCAGGCCCGAGAGGCCGATGGCGATCAGCGGAATGAAGAAGGTCGCCAGCGCGGCGCCCTGGATCAGGGTCGGCACCAGGATCGTGCCGAGCGTCGCATTGGTGTTGAATTGCGCGCGCATGAACAGCACCAGGGCGAAAATGCCGAAGGAGACGGTGACGAAAATGCGCGGATCGACCCGGTTCATGAGGCGCCCGACCAGCGGCGTCAGAAAGATCGCCAGCACGCCCACCGGCGCCAGCACCACGCCGGCAAGCGTTGCGGTGTAACCCATGTATTGCTGCAACCACAACGGCAACAGCACGACGTTGCCGAAGAACCCGCCGTACGCGAGCAGCATCGCGAGCGTGCTCACCCAGAAATTGCGGCGCCGGAACAAGCTGAGGTCCACCACAGGATGCTCATCGGTGAGCTCCCAGATGATGAACACAACGAACCCGATGGTGGCGATGATGGCGAGCACCACGATCTCGGTGGAGTTGAACCAGTCGAGGTCCTTGCCCTTGTCCAGCATCACCTGCATCGACCCGACCCACAGCATGAGCAGGCCCAGCCCCACGCCGTCGATCGGGACGCGCGCCGTGGGCGTTTCCCGCTTGCGATACACGACCCACGTGAGCAACCCGGCCACGATGCCTACCGGTACGTTGATGTAGAAAATCCACGGCCAGGCGATGTTGTCCGTGATCCACCCGCCGAGCAACGGACCTACGACGGGCGCGACCAGGGTCGTGATCGACCACATTCCGAGCGCCGTGCCGGCCTTCTCCTTCGGATAGCTCGACAGCAGCAACGACTGCGACAAGGGGATCATGGGCCCGGCGACCGCGCCCTGCAGCACGCGGAACAGGATCAGCAGGCTCAAGCTCGGCGCCAGCGCACACAGGAATGAAGCCATCACGAACAGGAACACGGAGGCGGTGAACAGCCGCACCTGTCCGAAGCGCCGGGACAGCCAGCCCGTGAGCGGCAGGGAGATGGCATTCGCGACCCCGAACGAGGTGATCACCCAGGTTCCCTGATCCGGCGAGACTCCCAGATCGCCCGCGATCGAGGGCAGCGACACGTTCGCGATGGACGTGTCGAGCACGTTCATGAAGGTCGCCAACGACAGGGCGATCGTGCCGACGACCAGCGTCGTGCCCTGCAGCGGCTTGTCCGCGTCGGCCATGGTTTCCCTAGAAGGCACGCATCGTAGCCACGGGGGTCGATTCTGGCGTGCGCGCCGCTGCCAGGCGCGCCGCGCCCCCACCCGGATGCGGCCGCGCCGTCGCTGCAGCAGCGGTGCGCCCCGTCTCGTTGGAGACGATGATGTCGCGCACGCGAGCTTCGGCGACGTCCTCACCCGTGTGGAAAACGTCCGTAGCATACGATACCGAGGTTGCCGCAAGATGCGGGAGCGTCGAGCCGCTGCGGTCGTGCGTGTCGATGTTCGCCTTCATCGAGAGACCGATCTGCAGCGGATGCTCCTGCAGTTGCCGCGCATCCAGCGCAATGCGCACCGGGACTCGCTGCACGACTTTGATCCAGTTGCCGGTCGCGTTCTGCGCCGGAAGCAACGCGAACGCCGACCCGGTACCCGCCCCGAACCCAACGACGGTGCCGCGGTACTGCACGTGCTTTCCGTAGACATCAGCAGTGAGTGTGACCGGTTGCCCGACGCGGATGTCGGCGAGCTGTGGCTCCTTGAAGTTGGCGTCGACCCAGACCTGGTCCAGCGGCACGACGGCCATCAGCGGCGCCCCTGGGCTTACTCGCTGGCCGAGTTGCACGCTTCTTTGCGCGACGAAACCGGAAACGGGTGCAGGCAGCTGCGTGCGCGAATACGCGAGATACGCGCTCCGCACCGCCGCCGCGGCGTTGCGCACATCAGGATGGTTGGCGACGGTCGTGCCGTCCACGCGCGCCTGATTCGCGTTCAGCTGCTGCTCGGCCGACACCAGGGCAGCCTGCGAGGCCTTCAGGGAGTCACGGGCATGCTGCAGTTCTTCCGCCGACACCGCTCCAGAGGCGCCGAGCCGCTCGCGGCGGCTCAGATCCTGTTGTGCGGTCGTCAGGTCCGCCTTGCGAACATCCACGGCCGCCTGCAGCTGTGCGGAGGTGGCAAACAGGTTGCGCACTTCGCGAACGGTCTTGGCGAGCTGCGCCTCCGCCTGATCCAGCTCCACCTTCGCGTCCTCCTGGTCCAGCCGCACCAGCGTCTGGCCGGCCTTCACGAACTGAGTGTTGTCGGCCCCGATCCCGATGACCGTTCCAGACACCTGCGGAGTGATCTGCACGACATTGCCGCTCACGTACGCGTCATCGGTAGACTCTACGTAGCGCAAGTTCTTTGCCCAGTACGCACCGTAACCCGCTCCGAGGAGCACGAGCACACCAGTCGCGACACCCAGCAGACGCCAGCGGCGCGCCTTGAGAGATCGCGTGCTCTGTTCGGGCGCATGCCCCTGCGTGGCTGCAGCCGCCGTCTCAACCTGCGCGGCCCCTTCGGGCGGCGCGCTTGAATTCGTATTGGGGTCACTCATAAAGCTCTCTCCTACCTGGCGCTCCGGCACTTCGGGTCCCGGGAGCGCTCCTGCCGAGGCTACCAATGCCTAGGCAGACATTCCTGGAAAAAAAAGCCGTTTCAGCTGTTCTCCAGCATGCGATTCAGGAAGCTCTCCAGCTGACGCGCCTCGTTCTGGGTGAAGCCGCGCAGAAAGCGGTTCAGAACTCCCATCGCACACTGCCGCATCTTCGGAAACGCCTCCCTGCCCTGCTCGGTCAGCTCGATGTTCACCAGCCGCCGGTCATCGGCATCGCGCCGGCGGCGGATCAGACCCTTGCTCTCCAGGCGATCGATCATGCGCGTCATGGCGCCCGCGTCGTAGGAAATACCCTTGCACAGCTGTGAGGCGGAATCCGCTTCACCCATGGCCAGCGAAGCAATCACCACGAACTGCGCCGCGGAGACCTCGAACCGCGCCAGATCCGTATCGGCTCCAAGCTCGGCGTCCAGGGCAGCGAACATGGCCGTGCGCACACGGTTCATCAGGTGCCCGACGCTCTTGCGTGGCTCGTAGGTGTTCGCGTCGTAGATCTCTGTGCTCAAGGTCCTTTGCTCCGATCGCTTCCTTGACTCGTGGGCGCACTTTACCTGCCTAGGCTATCATTGTCAAGGCTATTATTGTCAGGGCTTGAATTGCTTCGGCAGGCCGCTTCGAGGCTCCCCCGCGCGGCCGGGCTCCTGCTGTACAGGCCTGGCTGAAGCGAGCGAGCACGCTCCGGTTGCGCCCGCCCTCCGGCATGGCGCGTCGTTCAGATGCGCCGTTAAGCTACGGCCCTTTTTCCGAAGGAGACGAATGATGCGCTCGATGTCCCGGCGTTCTCTGCTCAGGAGCGTGGCTGCAGGTGCAGCGCTCGCCAGCGTCACTGCACTGCGACCCGGAGCGGTGCGCGCCGCAGAAGGTCCTCTCATCAGTGAGAATGATCCGGTGGCGAAAGCAGTGAAATACGTAGATGACGCAAAGAACGCCAAGGCCGCCAAGCCCGGCAACACGTGCGCGAACTGCGCGCTCTACCAGGGTAAGGACGGAGCCAAGAGCGGCCCGTGTCAGATCTTCCCCGGCAAGAGCGTCACCGCCGCCGGGTGGTGCTCGTCATGGGCGCCGCAGATCTAGCGGCTCCCGGGCGCATCCCGTGACGATTCTCTACGGCATCAAGAACTGCGACACCATGAAGAAGGCGCGCTCCTGGCTGGACAGTCACGGGGTCGAGTACGAGTTTCACGACTACAAGGCCGCCGGGATCGACCGCGCCCGCCTGCAACGCTGGTGCAGCCGGGTAGGGTGGGAGACCGATCCGCCAAAATGAAGCTCCGCGATCTGCGATCGATGGCATCCTGCGCACTCGCCCTCGCCGTGCTCCTGGCCGTCACCGCCGCTACATGGGTTGCCGACGGCACGGCGCGCGCACAGACGAAGGAGTTCTCCGTGACCGACAGAATCATCATTTCGGGCGCCTCCGGCCAGCTCGGCCGCCTGGTCGTGAAGCATCTGCTGGCCCGAGGGGTGCCGGCGAAGAGCCTGATCCTCGTGAGCCGCACTCCCGAAGCGTTGCAGGAGTACGCCAGGCTCGGCGCCAGCACACGCTTCGGGGATTTCAGCAAGCCCGAATCCCTGCCCGCGGCGTTCGCCGGCGGCACGAAGATGCTGCTGATCAGTATCGGCTTCGGTGGCGGTCCGCGTCCCGAGGCCCACAAGCACGCCATCGACGCCGCGGTGGCCGCGGGTGTGAAGCAAATCGCCTACACCTCGTTCGTGGCGATCAGCGGCGGCGACCATTCGGGCATCGGCGCCGATCACTACGCCACCGAGGAGATCCTCAGGAAGAGCGGGGTGCACTGGACCTTCCTGCGCAACTCCATCTATCAGGACGTGCTGGTCGGCCAGGCCGCGAAAATGGTGGCCGAGGGCCGGGCTGTCGTACCGGCGAACGAGGTGCAGCTCGGCTACGTCGCGCGCGAGGACTGCGCTTCGGCGGCGGCCGCTGTCCTGTCGACCCCGGGGCACGAGGACAAGGCTTACGACATCACCGGCCCGGAGCTGATCGGTCAACGAGAGATCGCCGCCGCTGCGTCCGCCGTCACTGGACGCAGCATCGCAGTGTCCGATGCCAGCCCCGATGCTCCTCCGGGCCGCGCGTTCGCGGGACCGGCGGCAACACGAGTCAGCAGCGCTGTGAAGGACCTGACCGGCAAGCCTCCCATTACGCTGAGGCAACTGTTCGAGGCTCACAAGAACGCGCTGCTGGGATCGGGTAATTGAATGAGTCACCGAGTCCTGGCACTCCTCGCCGGCGTGTGCATGCTGCTCGTCACTGCGATCGGCGCAGCCGCCGGCGAGGCGGACGATGTGGCCGCGATCCTGAAGAAGTACGACGTGCAGGAAGGGCCGACACCGATCCGGGAGCGCCAGGACTGGCGCCCCCCCAAGAAACTCGTCGCGCTCGCCAGAAGCGTTCCGCCGCCGGAGCGCGCGACGCTGGCGCGGATTCTTCCCGGCGTGAAGATCGTCTACGCCAAGGACGTTGCGAGTGCTGCCAGGGAAGCCGCCGATGCCGATATCGTTGCGGGCATCACCGCACCGCCAGGGATCTGCGAGCCGAGCATCATCAACAATGCGAAACAGTTGCGCTGGATCCTCGCCCTGTCCGCGGGCGTCGAGCGATGTATCGCCGTCCCTTCCGTTCTCAGCCGTCATCTGCTGATCACGAACTTGCGCGGCCTCGGCTCTGCGGCCATCGGCGAGCACGCCATCGCGCTCACACTCGCGCTGGCCCGTGGCCTCGACACTTTTATCACCGATCAGGCCAGTGGCCGCTGGAGTCCGCAGGATGCGCGCGCTTCTCATATGGAGACGCTCACCGGCAAGACGCTGCTCGTGGTCGGCCTCGGCGGGATCGGCACGGAGGTCGCCAGTCGCGCCCACGGACTCGGAATGAAGGTGATCGCGACTCGCAACCGCGGCCATGAGGGTCCGGACTACGTCAGCCATGTCGGGGGACCCGATGAGCTGTTGCAGCTCGCATCGACGGCGGACGTCGTCGTCAATGCAGCTCCGCTGACCGACGCAACGCGCGGCATGTTCAACAGCAAGTTCTTCTCGGCGATGAAGCCGACGGCGTACTTCATCAATGTGGCGCGCGGCGGCAGCGTCGCGACCGCGGACCTGGTCACCGCTCTGAACTCAGGCAAGATCGCCGGCGCTGGCCTCGATGTGGTGGACCCCGAACCGCTACCGCCCAATCATCCGCTGTGGCACGCGAAGAATGTGATCATCACGCCCCATATTTCCGGCTCCTCCGACATCCCGAACGAAGCGATCTGGGTGGTCGTGAATGAGAACCTGCGCCGCTACGCCGCCGGGGAGAAGATGCTGTCGGTGGTGGATCTGAAGCGCGAATACTGACGGGCTCGAGCGCGGGCCGGGGCGCTCGTGCGTGGCGCTGGATCTCACCTCTTCAGCCCAAACGCCAACAGCACGTTGCCGGGCACTCCCAGCAATCCGCCGTACCCGGAGTTCACGAACAACATACCGCCGGCAACCACGGGGCCCGCGCCATCCATTGACCCGCCATGGGCCTCGAGGCCGTTGACGGTGTCGAACTCCCGGTTGGTGTCGAACGTCCACAACACCGTCCCGTCCTTGATGGAGTAAGCGCGTACGCCGCCATCCATGCTCGCGCTGAGCACTGCCCCGGGGATGACCGTGACCGGACCGCCCTGCCCGGCGATGCAGCCGATGGTCACGCCGCACATCTTCGGCTGGGGCGGCACCTGCCAGATGGGCTTGCCGGTGGCGAGGGACACCGCGCGCAGGCCACCGGGATGGGGTGTCAGCAGATCGGCCAGCCCGAAGAACGCCCGGTCGCCGTCGATCGCCGTACCCCACTCCCCGCCCAGACCGCTGCCCTGCCCGAACTGATAGCGCCACACGACCGCTCCGTCCTTGTCAGGATCGAGCGCCCAGGCGATGGCGGCCTTCTGCGGCACCACCAGCAGGTCGCGACCGTTGATGTGCGCGATGGCCGGAGGGGCGGAGAAGTCGTAGTCGGGGCCGAGTTTCTTCGGACAGGCTGTGTCGGCGCCGTTGGTGGGGTCGCAGCCCATCGCCCACTGGTCGTTGGGCGCTACCTGCCGGGCCCATTTGATGGCGCCGGTGTCCAATGCCATGGCGATGATCGCATCGGTCATCGGCTGCGGCGGATCGGCATAGCCGTTACCGGTACCGACATACAACACGCCGCGCTTCGCATCGACCGTCGGCGCGGACCAGATCCCCCCGCCGGCCGGGCCGAAGGACTCCACGCCGTTCTTGGTCTTGCCACGCGGCCGGCTCTCGGCGACCGTGTAGGTCTTCCACACGACGGCGCCCGTGTTGGCATCCAGCGCCGTCACGTTGCCCCGGAACGAGCAGCAGGGATACTTGTTGGTCGCGCCCTGGCCTTCCTCGCCGATGCCCTGCACGGGCACGAAGACGCGTCCGTCGAAATAGGTGAGCGAGCCGGTGATGCCGGCCAGTTTGTGATCGTCGACCCGGCGCGTCCACAGCTGCCGGCCCGTCTGCGCGTCCACCGCGTAGGCGTTTGCCTTCCGGTCGCCGAAATACACGGCGAAGCCGCTCTTGCCGTCAGCGCCCTCGTACTTGCCCACCATCGGCGAGCTGGACACGCCGGCCTTCGCGTTGAATACCCAGTAGCTGCAGCCGCTCTTGGGATCCAGAGCGTGCACCTCACCGTTATCGCTCGCGACAAACAGTCGACCGCCGGCAACCGTCGGCTGCGCGCGAGCGGAGCTCACGTTGGCATAGCCGAAGGACCATTTGAGCTCCAGGTGCGGTAGATCGGCCGCGGTCAATCCTCCCTCGGCTTTCGACTGACGCCGCTCGTTCGCGGGGCCATTGCCCCAGCCGTTCCAGGCCGGGCCGCTGGCGGGGTCGCGCATTGCCTGAGCCTGTGTGCACTGGTTCGGCTTTTCGGTCGCGGCACTCTGCGTGCCCACGAGACTCTTGCCGGTCACGTACTCGGCCACGGCGCGGCGCTCCGCAACGCTCAGCGCGGCACCCTGTGCCTGCATCTTGCCGTTGGTCAGCGCGTTCACGATCGCGCCGGGAGGAAAATTCCGCAGAATCTCACGGGGCAAGGCCTTGGATTCCAGCGGCTTGCCGGGATTGGCGTTCGAGGTCTGCACGACACTGAGATGGCAAACGGCGCAGACGCGCTGGAAAACAGCCGCCCCGGCTCCCGCAGGGGAACCTGCTGAGCTATTACCCGCGTTACCCCCCGCAGGGAGCTGTGCAAGCGTCGACGTGGAAGCAAGAAGCCCCAACAGAGCCACCCCTGCGGCTGAGCGAAGCATGGAGACCCCCTCATGGCGAACAACGACCCAGACGGGGCAGTATAAAGGGACTGAGGGGAAATCGTGGGGACCGTGCCGTGCAAGCGATCAACCAAGGGGCCGCGAGAGCGGCCATCGTCAGCGCTGAGGTCAACTACCTCGGGGAGATGTCAGAACGGCCGCGCTTCTACGCTAACGATCGTTCCAGGGACTTCCTGAATCTGGACCCGCGGAGCATCCGCGTCGAAAACGTCCGCGACTACGGCAACCGGCCCTCGCTGGAGGAGGAAGGCTTCACGCTCGTTCCGCACCGCAGCGCCGTCACGAATTTCCGCGATCCGCAGGAGATCATGCGTACGCACTATCCGGAGATCGAGCGGCTGCTGCTGGATCTCAGTGGCGCGGACCGCGTCACCGTTACCGCTCCGGGGGTGCTGCGCTTCAGCGAGGCCTCCCCCGAGTCCGGACAACTCAACAACTCGCGTCCGGCGCGCTTCATCCACATCGATGTCAGTGACGCCACGGCCCGGACGTTCGCGGAGCGCTCACGACCGAAGGATGCCGCACGGCCGGCGCGACGCTCGGTCCACTTCAACGTGTGGAGAGTGTTGTCGCCGCCGCCGCAGGACGTGCCGCTGGCCGTGTGCGATGCGCGCAGTCTGTCCGCGGAGGATCTCGTCGAGGCCGATGCAATATTCGACGTCACGGACCGTCCGGAGTGGTCCTTCGAAGCGCTCCTGGTTCGCCACAATCCTGCCCATCGCTGGTGCTATTTTCCCAACATGACTCCCGCGGAGGCGCTCGTCTTCAAGACGAACGACTCGCAGTCGGGCGAGCCGCACCACGTGCCGCACACGGCGTTCAACGACCCGACGTGTCCGCCCGGGGTTGCGCCGCGGAACAGCATCGAGATGCGGGCCATCGCTTACTGGTTTTGAGGCAGGCGGGACGAGCCCTCAGGAGACCCTGAAGGGCGGCAGGTCCCCGCTGCCCTCGAAGGGCCCGCGGGCGAAGGGTGACCGCTCGAAGCGGCGGACGCCACCGTGCTCGAAGCTCGAGTAGGGATGGCTTTCCGTCTCGGTCGATCTGACGGCCGCCCTTGTAATGGCGTCCTCCGCCCCTACATGGCGGATATCCACGTTAGCCTGGGCCGCGGCCTGTTTTGCCACCGTTGCGGCGATCTGCTGCGCAGTGGTGGCCTGGGCGGCCGGGCCGGTGCAATGACGAGTTGATTCTGTGCTCATGGCAGTTTCCTTATCGTCACTGAATCTGGGACTGCCAGCCGCTTTTTCAAGGCACCGCCAACAACATCTGCCCGGGCCTTGAAATCACCTCCCGCGCCATTATCCAGCCTGTCATCGCACTTGGGCACACGCCCGTCCGGCAAAAGGAGGACCTGACATGTTTGGCACGTTGAGAGGTTTTGAGGTCTCGCTGTTCGATGAATTCAGACGCCTGCAGCGGCAGGTCGATGACGTATTCGCCAGTGACGTACACCACTCCTTCGCGCGTGGCGTATTCCCCGCTGTCGACGTCATCAGCAATCCGCAGCAGGTGGAGGTCTATCTGACCGCCCCCGGCATCGATGCCAAGGGTCTGGACATCTCGATTCAGCAAAACGTGCTGAGCGTGACGGGCCGGCGCGAGGCGCAGGTGCAGAACAAGGGTTCCGTCCACCGCCAGGAACGCTTCAGCGGCGAGTTCCGCCGTGTCATCACCCTGCCTGAGGATGTAGATCCGAGCCGCGTCAGCGCGAGCTACGTCGATGGTGTCGTGCGGATCAGCGTGCAGCGCCGCGAGGCGGCCAAGCCGCGCCAGATCGAGATTCACTAGGGCTTCCAGGTCAAGAGGAGATTTCACATGTCCATCAGTGCGGAAGTGGCCGGCAACCTGACCAGCGCCGGCGTCAACGGGCGGCAGGCGCCGGTCACCGAGACGGTGTTGCGCCCCGCGGTCGATATATTCGAAGACGCGGAGGGCGTTACCCTGTACGCGGACATTCCGGGCGTGTCGAAGGAGAGACTGAACGTGCATGTCGAGGGCAAGACACTGCTGCTCGAGGGCACGGTACAGCCGGCCGGCGGCTCGCAGGTTGAGAGCGCCAGCACGCGCTATCGCCGCAGCTTCGCCCTCAGTCGCGAGCTCGATCCGGAACGCATCGAGGCGAAGGTGAAGGATGGCGTGCTCACGTTGAGAGTTCCGAAGCGCGCCGAGAATCGCCCTCGCAAGATCGAGATCCAGTAGGCGATCGAGGTCCGGTGAGCCCCGAGCCGGTCTCACCCAGCCGGCGGTGTCCGGCGAGGCCGGGCGCGGTGGAGTCGATTAGCCGGCGTGCGTCTCGAGAAAGGCGCACGCCGGCTCTCCTTATTCGCCAGATCTGCAAGAATAGGCTCCCCGCCCCCGCTGCTGCGATGAAAGAGGGAGCCCTTGCAATCGATCATCTCCGTTTCGAAGCTCACCAAGGTCTACGCGACCGGATTCCAGGCGCTGAAGGGCGTGGATCTGGAGATCCGCCGCGGCGAGATCTTCGCCCTGCTGGGCCCGAACGGCGCCGGCAAGACCACACTGATCAGCATTATCTGCGGCATCGTCAACCTCAGCTCGGGAACAGTGCTCGCGGACGGCCACGACATCATTCGCGAGTTCCGCGCTGCACGCTCGAAGATCGGCCTGGTGCCGCAGGAGCTCACCACGGACATGTTCGAGACGGTCTGGGACACCGTCACCTTCAGCCGCGGCCTCTTCGGCAAGCCCCCGAATCCGGCCCACATCGAGAAGGTGTTGAAGGAGCTGTCGCTGTGGGAGAAGAAGGACTCCAAGATCATGACCCTCTCCGGCGGCATGAAGCGCCGGGTCATGATTGCCAAGGCCCTCTCCCACGAGCCGCAGATCCTGTTCCTGGATGAGCCCACGGCGGGAGTCGATGTCGAGCTGCGGCGCGGGATGTGGGAGATGGTGCGAGCACTGCGTGCCAGCGGCGTCACCATCATCCTCACGACCCACTACATCGACGAAGCCGAGGAGATGGCGGACCGCATCGGGGTGATCAGCAAGGGCGAGATCATCCTGGTGGAGGAGAAGGCGGCGCTCATGCAGAAGCTCGGCAAGAAGCGGCTCACTCTGCACCTCCAGAGCCCGCTGCACAGCATTCCCGCGGAGCTGGCCGACGTGCCGCTGGAGCTGTCGGCCGACGGCCAGGAGCTCGTCTATACCTTCCAGAGCAAGGGCAACCGCACCGGCATTGCGGGACTGCTGCGCCGCCTGGGCGAGCGCGGCATCGACTTCAAGGACATGCAGACTTCCGAGAGCTCGCTGGAGGAGATATTCGTGAGCCTGGTGAGTTCAAAGGCATGAACGTCTACGCCATCCGGGCGATCTACGGCTTCGAGCTGGCGCGCACCTGGCGCACGTTGATGCAGAGCATCGCCTCGCCGGTGCTGTCCACCTCGCTGTACTTCATCGTGTTCGGCGCCGCCATCGGCTCGCGCATGACGGCCATCGACGGCGTCAGCTACGCCGCCTTCATCGTGCCGGGCCTGATGATGCTCTCGATCCTCACCGAGAGCATTTCCAACGCCTCGTTCGGCATCTATATGCCGCGCTTTGCCGGCACCATTTTCGAGGTTCTGTCCGCGCCGATCTCGGCGGTGGAGATCGTCATCGGCTATGTCGGCGCCGCAGCCACGAAGTCGGTCATTCTGGGCGCGATCATCCTCATCACCGCGCGGCTGTTCGTGAGCTTCTCGATCCTGCATCCGCTATGGATGGCCGGATTCCTGATGCTGACCTCGGTGACCTTCAGCTTCTTCGGCTTCATCATCGGTGTCTGGGCCGATGGTTTCGAGAGGCTGCAGATCGTGCCGATGCTCATCGTCACGCCGCTCACGTTCCTGGGCGGCAGCTTCTATTCCATCTCGATGCTGCCGCCAGTGTGGCAGAAGATCGCGTTGGTGAATCCGGTGGTGTACCTGGTGAGCGGCTTTCGCTGGAGCTTCTATGGCACCTCCGATGTCAACGTGTGGGTGAGCTTCGGTATGACGCTGCTGTTCCTGCTGCTATGCGTAGTGGCTGTCGGGTGGATCTTTCGCACCGGATATCGCCTCAAGAGCTGAGGTCCGCAGGGCGGCTACGGCGCGGCGATTGTGTGAGCGATCTCACAATCGCACCAGGGCGCAGCGCCCTGCCTCTCACCCCCCGGCGCCGTCGGTCGACACGAGGCGACCCCCTATGGTTTAAGCGTGTGGGATCCACTCTCGCGGCTATCGACGTGCGCGCATCGAAACCAGCAGACAAGAAATCCGCGGCCGCCGCGGCATCGAAAGCCGCGAAATCGGCGCCAGACGAAACCGCACACCCGCGTACGGAGGCCGCACCCTCGGCCAAGGGCGCCGCCAGCGCAAGCGGGGCCACGGGCGCCAAAGGCGCTACGGGCACCGCGACAGGCCAGACAGCGTCCGCCGCGACGCCCGCCGGCTTCACCTTCATCGCGCGCCAGCCCATCTACGACTCGGCGATGGCGGTCAGTGCATTTGAGATTCTCTATAAGCAGGCTCACCTGAACGGCGAGCCGGCCGACCCGCGCCAGGCCGCACTGCAGGCACTCTCGACCGCAGCGCTGGAGATCGGCTTCGACAAGCTGGCCGGCGGGTTGCCGGTCCACATCAACTTTCCCGCCGAGTTGCTCGTCGATGTGCCACCGCTGCCCTTTCCAGCGGAGCGCGTCGTCGTCGACGTGCGCGAGGAGGCTCTCACCGAGCCGCAGGCCGTCGTAGGGTTACAAGGGCTGCGCGCACGCGGCCACGCGACTGCGCTGGACGGCTATTCGCGACCCGCGGGCGACGCCGCACTGCTGACCGGATTCAACTCGGTGAAGTTGCAGATCAGCGAGCGAGCGCCCGAGGAGCTGGCGCGGGTCGTCAAGGAGCTCAAGTCGCGGAACATCAAGCTCATCGCGGCCGCAGTCTCCACCGTCGAGCAGTTCGAGCGTTGCATCGGCCTGGGGTTCGAGGGTTTTCAAGGCGACTTCCTGCAGCACCCGCAGACCTTCCGCGCCAAGCAGGTGCCGTCCAACAAGTTGAGCACTCTGCGGCTGGTCGCCTCGCTGCAGAACGAGAACTATGCGATCGCCGAAGTGGAGCGGCTGCTGAGCCAGGACATCTCGATGTCCTATCACGTCCTGCGCTGCATCAATTCCAGCTATTACAACCTGCCGCGCAAGGTCGACTCGATCCGGCAGGCGATCGTGATTCTGGGCCTGGAGAACCTGCGCCAGCTGTGCACGCTGCTGTGTCTGCAGGGCCTCGACGACCGGCCGCCGAGCCTGTTCGTGCATGCTCTGACTCGCGCGCGCCTGTGTGAGCAGCTCGGGAAAATGGGCGGGGCGAAGGATGCCGGCCCGTTCTTCATGACCGGCCTGTTCTCGCTGCTGAACGCCCTGGTCGGGCTGCCGACAGAGAAAATCGTGGAAGAGCTTCCGCTGGCCCCCGCAATCAGCGCCGCTCTAGTCACCGGCGAGGGGGATCTCGGCGCCGCGCTCCAATGCACACGCGCCTACGAGCGAGGTGCCTGGAGTCACGTGATCTACGGCAAGGTGGCACCCCACCTCATTCGCGCAGCTTATGTCGATGCGGTATTCTGGGCAGAACAGGCTCGAACACTGATCACTGCGTAACGCCCATGCCCGAGCTCGTGATCGATCAGCGCCGTCGCGACTTAGGCGGACTGCAGGTCGGCCGGGTACTGCCCTACGCGCAGCACCGGATGGTCGGGCCGTTCATTTTCTTCGACCACCTCGGTCCGATCGACTTCCCGCCGGGCATCCCCAAAAGCGTCGACGTACGCCCCCATCCGCACATCGGGCTGGCGACGGTGACGTACCTGTTTGCGGGCGAGATCATGCATCGCGACAGCGTCGCTTCGCAGCAAGCCATTCGGCCCGGTGAAGTGAACTGGATGGTCGCCGGCCAGGGCGTAACGCACTCTGAGCGGTTCGAGCTCGCGCGCGCCGCAGGCGGGCCGATACATGGCATCCAATCATGGGTGGCGCTGCCGCGAGAAGCGGAAGAGACGCAGCCCAGCTTCGCTCACTTCGAGCGCGAGGCGCTGCCGTTGCTGGAAGAGAACGGCGCGGCGGCGAGGCTGCTGGCCGGCGCCGCGCTCGGACTCTCCTCCCCGGTAGCGAGCTTCTCGCCGCTGTTCTATCTGCACTGGACGTTGCCGCCGGGCGCGAGGGTCAAGCTGCCCGCAGGTGTGGCGGAACGCGCGGCGTATGTGGTGTCCGGCCAGGTGGAAACGGCAGGAAGCGCGCTGGCGCCGGGGCAGATGCTGGTGTATTCGCGCTCCGAAGAGGCGGTGCTGCAGGCAAAGACTCCAGCGATCGTCATGGCGCTCGGCGGCGAGCCGGTCGGCGAGCGTTTCATCGAATGGAATTTCGTGTCGTCCTCGAAAGCGCGGATCGAGCAGGCCAAGGCCGACTGGCGGGCCGGGCGCATGAAGCTCCCTGACTTCGACGACGGCGAGTTCATCCCGCTCCCGCCGGAGCCGCCGCCGCCCCCGGCCGGCTCGCCGCTGTAAGCTCGCTACCGCCGCAGTCCCCACCACTGCGGGCGCCTCAGCGCTGCAGGCTCGCTCCCGGCCGGGGCCTCAGCGGCGCGCCGGCCCCAGCGCCCCAGGCTCGCTCCCCTCCGGCGGAATACGAAAACAAGCCACATACAGCGCCGGCAGGAACACCAGGGTGAGCGCGGTGGCGACCGCCAGTCCGCCCATGATCGCGTAGGCCATCGGGCCCCAGAAAACAGTGGGTGCGATCGGCACCATGCCGAAGATCGCTGCGGCGGCGGTCAGGAGGATGGGGCGGAAGCGATGTGAAGAGGCCTCGAGGACGGCGTTCCAGCGGGAGCGGCCATTGGCGATCTCCGTTTCGATCTGATGTACGAGGATCACGGAGTTGCGCACGATCATGCCGACGAGGGCGATGATCCCGAGCAGCGCCACGAACCCCAGGGGCTTGTGTGCCAGGAGCAGAGCGAACACCACGCCGATCAAACCGAACGGCGCCACGCTGAGCACGATGAGCAATCGACTGACACTTTGCAGCTGTACCATCAGGATGACGAGCATCAGCAATGCCGCCACGGGAACGACAGCGGCGACAGAAGCCTGCGACTTCGCAGCCTCCTCGTCCGCACCTCCCACCACGATCTGATATCCCTGCGGAAGCTGCGCGCTCAGCGCGTTCATCTTGTCCGCCAGGGAAGCAGTCACGGTCGCGGGCAGCACATCCCCCGCCAGATCCGCCTGCACCGTGATGGTGGCGAGGCGATCCCTGCGCCAGATCAGCGGCCAGTCCAGGCCGTACTCGACGGTCGCCACCTGCAGGAGCGGGATGGACTTGCCGTTGGGCAGCGGGACCTCCAGTGTCTGCAGGGTCGCCGGCGCGATGCGCTCCCGGGCATCCGCCCGCGCGATGACATCGACCAGATAGATATCGTCCCTGACCTGTGTCACGGTCACTCCTGAGACCACCGCATTGAGCGATTGCGCCAGGGCTTGTGAGCTGACGCCCAGCAGCCGCGCCTGGTCCTGATTCACACGAATGCGCAGCGTGCGCAGCGGCTCGATCCAGTCGAAGTTGATCGACTGCGAATGCGGGTCGGTGGCGATCACGCCGGCGATCTGATACGCGATGTCGCTGACTTTCTGCGGGTCGGGCCCGCGGATCCGGTACTGCAACGGCCAGCCGGTCGGCGGCCCCTGCTCCAGCGGACTGACTCGTGCGATGACCTCCGGGAGGCGATCGCTCAGGGCCTTCTCCAGCCTCGCGCGCACTCGCTCGCGTGCTTCCAGGCTCTTGGTCACGACGACGGTCTGCGAGAAAAAGTCATTCGGCAACTGAACATTGAGCGGCAGATAGAAACGGACCGCCCCCTGGCCTACATAGGTGCTCCAGCGGTCGATGTCGGGATCGCCCTTCAGCAGTGCATCGAGGCGCGCCGCGGTCCGGTCGCTGGCGTAGATCGATGCACTGCGCGGCAGCGTCAGGTCCACGAGCAGTTCCGGACGATCGGAGGAGGGAAAGAACTGCTGCGGGACCAGCCGCAGGGCGAGCACTGACAGAGCGAGCAGCGCCACCGCCGCCCCGATGGTCAGCCATCTCGCCCGCATTGCGCGCTCCAGCAACACCCGGTAGCGACGCATGATCGCGCCCGGCTGCGCGTGCTCTTTGCGCTTCAACGTGGGCGGCAGGATGCTCACGCCGATCAGGGGCGCAAACACGACGGCTACGACCCAGGAAACCAACAGCGCCATCGTCACGACGGCGAAGATGGAAAAGGTATATTCGCCGGCCGCGCTCTTGGCAAATCCGATCGGCACGAACCCGGCGACCGTGACCAACGTTCCGGTGAGCATCGGGAACGCCGTCGAAGTGTAGGCGAATGTCGCGGCGCCGGCGCGGTCCTGCCCTTCCTCGAGCTTTGTCACCATCATCTCTACGGTGATCATCGCGTCATCGACCAGCAGGCCGAGCGCGATGATCAGGGCGCCAAGGGACACGCGCTGCAGGTCGATGTCCGAGACTTCCATCAGCACGAAGACCGCGGCCAGCACCAGCGGAATGGAGAAGGCGACCACCGCGCCCGCTCGTGTACCGAGACTGAGGAAGCTCACTCCGAGGACGATGGCAATCGCCTCCCAGAGCGCTTGCATGAAATCGTCGACCGCAGCTTTCACCACACGCGGCTGCTCCGCGACCAGCCGAGGCTCGATACCGATAGGAAGGCTGGCGGTGATGGCGTGCATCGCCACCTCGACATTGCGTCCTAACTCGAGCACATCGCCGCCGCTGTGCATGGAGATCGCAAGTCCCACGGCCGCTTCACCGTTGAAGCGGAACAACGGCTGCGGCGGATCCGAGTAGGTGCGCTTGACGGTGGCAATATCGCTCAGGCGGAAGATCCGTCCGTCGACGACGAAGTTGACGTGCTCGATGTCCCGCGCGGAACGGAACGCGCCGGTGACCTGCACGAGGATCTTCTCGTCCGCGGTTTGCACGACGCCGGCCGGCGTCACTGCGTTCTGCTCGCGCAGCGCGTTGATCAGGGCCTGTCGGTCGAGCTTCAGTCCTGCCAGCTGGCGCGTGGAGAACTCGATGTAGATCTTCTCATCCTGCGCCCCGAAGATGTCGATCTTGGACACATCCTTGACCCGCAGCAGCCGGGAGCGGACGCCTTCCACGTAGTCGCGCAGCTGGCGATGAGTGAAGCCGTCGGCCGTGAACGCATACACGATGCCGTAGGTATCGCCGAACTCGTCGTTGAAGGCGGGCCCGACGACGCCCGCGGGAAGCGTGCTGCGGATGTCGCCGATTTTCTTGCGCACCTGATACCAGATCTCGGGCACGTCGCGGCTGCGTACCGACCCGAGCAGGTTCACGAATACGGTGGTGCGGCCTGCCGTGGTGTAGCTGCGGATGAAGTCCAGGCCCGGGGTCTCCTGCAGCTTCTTCTCGATGCGATCGGTGACCTGATCGATGGTCTCCTCGACCGTGGCTCCCGGCCAGCCGGCCTGCACGACCATGGTCTTGATCGTGAAGTCAGGATCCTCGTTGCGACCCAGGCGCTGGTAGGAGAACAGCCCCATCGCCACGATCATGACCATGAGGAACCAGACGAGGGAGCGGTGACGGAGCGCCCACTCCGAGAGGTTCATAGCTGCTCAAGCGCCCGGCTGGGCCGCGGCCTGCGACAACTTCACCTGCTGTCCGGGACGTAGCGCGTGAACGCCCGCGATCACCACGATGTCGCCGTTCTTCACTCCGCTGGAAATGACCGTCGCCGCAGTCTCATAGCGCACGACCTCCACCGGTCGGGCCGCGACGGTGCGCTTGGCCGGGTCGACAACCCAGACGGCCGGTTTCCCGTTCACCTGGATCAATGCGGCGCCGGGAATGCTCGCGACCGGCTCGGAGCTCGAGACCACACTGCCGACCACGGTGGCGCCCAGGCGCATGGTGTCCGGCGGACTGTCCAGTGCGACCTTCACGACATACGTGCCGGTTGTGGGATCGGCCTGCGGCGAGATCTCCCGCACGTGCCCGGTCGTGGAGATGCGTGGATCGTCGACGAGCGCCACGGTCACCATCGGCGGCTTGGTGGAGCGGCGCATCAATGCCGCCGGCACGTTGAAGACCGCATCCTTGCCGCCCTTCTGCGCCACCTGCACGATCATCTGGCCTGCCTGGACGACCTCGCCGGGCTCGGCGCCCTTCGCCGTGACCGAGCCGGCGACATTGGACTGCAAATCGGTATAGCCGACGTTGTCGCGCGCGCTCTGGACGGAGGCGTTGGCGGCCGATACTCGCGACTGCGCCGCCGCGAGCTGCTGTTCGGCGTCATCGTACTGCGCGCGGGAGACGACGCCCGTCGCGACCAGACTCTTGTAGCGACTCTCGTTGTTGCGCGCCTGGACCAGCGTGGCCTGCGCGGCAGCGAGGTCAGCCTGGGCTGAGCTCAGCGCGTTCTTCGCATCCTGCGACTCGATGCGTGCCACGAGTTGCCCTGGGGAGACGGTATCTCCAATGGACACTCGGCGTTCCACGAGACGCCCGCCGATGCGGAAAGCGAGGTTGGTCTGGTTCTGCGCCTCGATCTGCCCACTGAGTGACACCGGCTCGCCGGTATCGCCGAAGTGAACCACGGCGGTCAGCACCGGGCGCACCAGGGGAGCGGGAGGAGGCTGTCGCGCGCACCCGGGTGCGAGGAGCAGGCAGAGCGCGAGGCCTGTCGCGCGGCCTGACGACACGAAGGGAGGTTGCACCGCAATCCGCATGTTCGCTTCCCTCAAGAAAACCGCGGCTGTGACGGGACGCTTCGAGTATATGCCAGGTCCCTGCAGGGAGCGGCCGATGCGCCCGTGAGTGGCCCGGCGGCGCTGCATCCGCCACGCGGCCGGGGACGCTCTGGGCTGCCGAATCCCGGGGTACCCTTCTTTTGGGCAGACCTCCACGGCCGCTCTTTGGCCTAGACTGCCACGGCTATGAGCGAGGCCTTCGACTACGTCATTGTGGGAGCCGGCACGGCGGGCTGCGTGCTGGCCAGCCGTCTGTCCGAGGACCCCAGACACACCGTTTGCCTGATCGAAGCCGGCGGACCGGCGACGCACCCCTTCATTCGCATTCCGGCCTGTGTCGGCGCTGCCATCGCCACCCCCTCGCTGAACTGGCGGTTCATGACGACACCGCAGCCCCAGCTGGGGGGGCGGCGTATCCCGATTCCGCGGGGCCACGTCGTCGGGGGCTCAGGGTCTCTCAACGGGATGGTGTATCACCGCGGCTACCCGACGGACTTCGAGGACTGGGCGCGAGCCGGCAATACCGGCTGGAGCCACCACGACCTGCTGCCGTATTTTCTGCGCTCGGAAGCCAACACTTCCTATCGCGGCTCGCCCTGGCACCGCGCGGATGGGCCGGTCGCCGTCACCTACATCAAGCACCCCAATCCCCTGAACCGTGCGTTCCTGGATGCGATGGCGTCCCTGGGGGAGTTCCGCGCCTGCGACGACTTCAACGGCCCCAACCCTGAAGGGTTCGGCTTTCGCCAGGGCACGATCGACAAGGGCCGGCGAGCCTCGACGGCCGCAGCCTACCTCGAGCCCGCCAGCCGGCGTACGAACCTGCGCATTCTCACGCACGCGCTCGTTTGCAGGGTCGCCATCGAGGGCGGCCGGGCAAGCGGGGTCGAAGTCGAGATCCAGGGCTCGCGCAGGAACATTACCGCGCACCGGGAAGTCATCGTCTGCGCCGGAAGCATCCAGTCTCCGCAGGTGCTGATGCTCTCGGGGGTGGGGGACGGTGAGGAGCTGCGCAAGCACGGCATCGAGGTCAAACACCATCTGCCCGGCGTCGGCGGCAATCTCCACGATCATCTGGCCGTGGGCGTGCTGATGGAGACGCGCAATACCGAAAGCTACGGCATCTCGGTGCGGACGCTGCCGCGCGGCGCCTGGAACCTCCTGCAGTACGCGCTGTACCGCGGCGGTCCGCTGGCGAGCAATGTGTTCGAGTCGAACGCTTTCATCCGCAGCCGCGACGGCCTCGAGCGGCCAGACCTGCAGATCGTGTTTCAACCGGCGCGGCGCAACAAGGGCACCTTCCCCTTTCCGCTCGGGCACGGCTTTGCGGTCAACACCGTCAATCTGTATCCGAAGAGCCGCGGCCGCATCCGACTGGCGAGCGCGGATCCTCACGACCATCCGCTGATCGACCCCAACCTGCTCGGGGATGAAGCGGATCTCGCGCCGCTGGTGCGCGGGCTGGTGCTATCACGGCGAATACTCGCCAGCGCGGCGTTCGCGCGTTATCGCGCGGTCGAGGTTGCACCGGGCCCGCAAGCTCGAGGCGAAGCGCAGCTGGCAGAGTATGTGCGCCGCGCCGCATCCACGGTGCACCATCCTGTCAGCACCTGCCGGATGGGAACCGACGCAAATTCAGTCGTAGACTCACAGCTGCGGGTGCGAGGAATCGAGGGGTTGCGGGTGGTCGATGCCTCCGCATTTCCGAGCATCATCGGCGGCAACACCAATGCAACCGTGGTGGTGATGGCGGAGAAGGCGGCAGACATGATGTTGGGAATACCCGCTCCTGCCGCCGTCAGCTGAAGATCATTTCAAGGGGAATCGCGCATGGCCGTACAGCACATCAGGCACTGGAAGATCGGCGACGTCGAGGTGGCGCGCATCGTCGAGGTCTACGGGTTCGAGGACAACATCGCGATGCTCCTTCCGGGGGCTACGCCGGAGCTGGTGCTGAGCCACAAGTGGCTGCAACCGAGGTTCGCCACGCCCGACGGACGAATGATTCTGTCCTTCCAGGCCTTCGTGCTGCGCTCCCGTGGCAAGAGCGTCATGATCGATACCTGCATCGGTGCGGACCGCAAGCGCGAATTCGAGGTCTTCTGCAACCTGAAGACCACTTTCCTGGAGGATCTGCGGGCGGCGGGGTTCCCGCCGGAGTCGATCAGCGGCGTGCTGTGCACACACCTGCACTTTGATCACGTCGGGTGGAATACTCATCTCGTCAACGGCAAGTGGGTACCGACTTTCCCTCAGGCCCGCTACTACTTTGGCCGCCAGGAGTGGGAGCATTGGCAGCACTTGAAGCGCACCGGCGGCTACCACAACCTCGATCACCTGGAGGATTCCCTCGACCCGATCGTGGCCGCGGGCCTCGCCGAGCTCATCGAGCCGGACTTTCGCATCACCGATGAGGTCTCCCTCATCGCTACTCCCGGCCACACCCCCGGACACGTGAGCGTGCTCATCCGCTCCCGGGGCAAGGAGGCGGTGATCACCGGGGACATGATGCATCACCCCATTCAGCTCGCCCTCCCCGGCACTCCCGGCAACTTCGACATGGACAAGGAACAGGGGGCGCGGACGCGCAAGGAATTCATCAGCCGCTTCGCCGACCAGGACACACTGGTCATCGGCAGCCACTTCGCGGAGCCCACCGCCGGACGCATCGTGCGCGACGGCGCTGCCTGGAAACTCGCGATCGAGGAATAGCAATTCAATGGCGATCCAACACGACCTGTCCGACCGCAACATCCTGATCACCGGCGCGGGCCGCGGCCTGGGCCGTTCGGTGGCAGAGAAGCTGGCCGCCTGTGGCGCAACGGTTGCCGTGATCGATGTCGACGGCGCCGGCTGTGCTGCGACGGCCGAGCAAATCAAGAAGCGGGGCGGCAAAGCCTTCGCCTACGCAACCGACGTCTCCGACCGCAACGCCTTCACGGCCGCAGGTGCGCAATTCGCCCGCGAGTGCGGGCGCATCGATGCCGTGATCAACAACGCGATGCTGCTGCGTTACGAGCCCATCGAGAAAGTCACGGACGAAGTCCTGGACCAGATGCTGGGGGTGGGCATCAAGGGCGCCATCTGGGGTGCGCAGATCCTGTTGGCGCACATGCAGCCCGAGCGCGGCGGCGCGATTGTCAACATGGGCTCTCCGGTCGCGCTGCGCGGATATCCGAACACGGCGGTCTACAGCCTCGTGAAGGGCGCACTGGTCACCCTGACAAAGACCCTGTCGGCCGAATTGGGGCCGCGGGGAGTGCGCGTCAACGCGGTCGCGCCCGGCTCGGTGCCGACTCCCGGAGCCGTCGGCCTCAATGACAAGGCCGAGTACGAGCGCCGTGCACGTACCATCCCGATGCGGCGCCTCGGCAGCGAGGAGGACAACGCGGAAGCGATCGCCTTCCTGCTCAGTCGCGAAGCATCGTTCATCAACGGGGCCATACTGAACGTGGACGGCGGAATCTCCGCCGCCGGGTGAGCACGATGGGCAACATCGCTGTCTGCGACGAGGATGTGTTCAGCCACGAGGCGGTGCGCAACGCGCGCGCCGTCGACGACAGGCTGCGGGAACTCGCACCGGCCGTAAAGCTGACCCGCGAGAACATCACGATGCTCGGGCGCTACGAGCACGTCTCGGAAGGACTGCGCGACTGGCGCACATTTTCCTCCACTTCGCGCCCCTGGCACGACCCCAAGTCCGTGCGGCCGGAGATCCTCCTCACTGACGATCCGCCGAAGCACACCGGCGTGCGCGCCGTCATTGCCGCGGCGCTGTCCCCGCGAGCGCTGGCGAAGATGTCCGCAGCGTTCAAAGCAGATGCCAGCGCTCTGGTCGAGGGCCTCAGAGCCCGCAGCGGCGAGCCGCTCGATGCCGTCGCCGACATCACGCAGGCCTTCGTCTACAAGGTGCTGCCGGATGCGTTGGGACTGCCGATCAAGGGACGCGAGCACCTCTACGCTTTCGGGCACATGGTGTGGGCGACCATGGGGCCGATGAACGCACTGTTTCAGGAAGCGATGGTGGATACCGGGCCGGTCATCGAATGGGCGCAAGCGTGCTGCCGGCGCGAGAGCCTGACACCTGACAGCCTGGGCATGGAGATGTACAAAGCCGCCGATCGCGGCGAGATCACTGCCGCCGAAGCCGAGCTGCTGGTTGGGATTCTGCTGTCGGCGGCGGCGGATACGACGGTGATGACGCTGGCCACGGCCATCCGGGCCTTCTGCGAATTCCCCGATCAATACGCCTTGCTGCGCTCGGACCCGACCCTGGTTCGCAGCGCGTTCGATGAGAGCCTGCGCTGGGACTCCCCTTCTCGCATGGCCGGACGCATCGCCATGCGCGATGTCGAGATCGAGGGCGTCGTGATTCCCGAGGGCGAGCGCTGCGGGCTGATGTTCGCCGCAGCCAACCGCGATCCGCGCAAGTGGAAGGATCCGGAGCGTTTTGACATCCGTCGCGATCACCGCGCTCACCTGGGTTGGGGATATGGAGTGCATGCCTGCGTCGGGCGGGTGCTTGCGCTGTTGGAAGCAGATGCTCTTCTGGGCGCCATCGCCAGGAACATCGAGCGCTTCGAGGCCGCCGGACGGCCCGAGCCCTGGATGACGACCATCGGCCATGGACCGGCGAAGCTTGCCGTGAGAGCTTTCTATGCGTGAGGTCGCCGGCAAGGTCGCCTTCGTCACCGGAGGTGCCAGCGGAATCGGCTTGGGCATCGCACGCACTCTGGCGCGGGCAGGTGTCAGGGTGGCGATTGCAGATGTACGCCCCGAGGCCTTGCGAGCAGCTGCGGCGAGCCTCGCGAAAGAAGGACTCTCCGCGCTGACCGTCGAGCTGGATGTCTCGAGCCGCGGCGCCTGGGCGG
>Ga0207707_10000536_pt1 | contig 38752 bp, 30 predicted proteins | sample KBSC83BmetaG_FD_184336 | JGI IMG/M metagenome (GOLD analysis project Ga0207707, IMG submission 184336) | Corn rhizosphere microbial communities from Kellogg Biological Station, Michigan, USA - KBS C8-3B metaG (SPAdes) (version 2) | ecosystem: Host-associated > Plants > Roots > Rhizosphere ... | reverse complement strand
CGCCTGGACCGATTTGAATTCTCTTCGTAGTCGACGCAATGGCGCCGAGGGTGACGAAAGCCTCGCGCCAGATCATATGCGAGTCGCCGACCCAGAATCGATCGAAACCGAGAGCGTCGGCGCGTTGAGCGAGGTGCACACCTTCAGAGGCGTTCTCTATGGCGAAGAGGCCAACACCAAAGTGAGCTTCTTTCAAAACATGTACCTCGCGGAGGCAGGAATACCAATAGTTTCTGTCACGAAACGCTATGTCTCGAAGTGCGGAGTTTGTGTGTTGCCTCAATATCTAAAGTCATTGTTTGCGCACTGATGACGACGCCGTAGTCTTCGCGAGCGCGTTCAATGGTTACGTATCGGTCCAGCACATCACCAAGGACACGGGTTGGTTCACGTTCCAAAGGATCGCCGAAGCCGCCGCCGGCGTTTGTCTCCACGCGTACCACATCACCGGGTTTGAGCATGACTTCGCGCACGCCGTCGGCAACGGACTCCCCGTTGACGAACACGTCGCCGGCTTTTGCGTGGCCACCGCCGAAGATTCCCCAGGGCGGCAATTTGCCGCGCAGGCTCCCCTTCAAACTGCGCACCGGAACTACGGCATTCGCGAGCACTTGATATTCACGCGTACTGCCCATACCGCCACGGAATTTGCCGGGACCACCGGAGTTCGGCGTTACGGTAAAGCGGGTGATGCGTAGCGGAAATTCGCTCTCATGAATTTCGATAGGGCCGGGACGGAATTGTCCCGCCCCCAGCGGACCGTGGATGAGGTTTACGCCGTCGCGTCCATGAGTCGCGCCTTGCGCCGTGTTCAATAATTCCATCAGCACCCACGATTTTCCTGTGGGCAAAGTTCCCATCAATCGAATCGAACCACCCCCGCCGGCTGATGCCGCGGCGCGCAGAGGAGAAAATTCACCGAGCGCTTTGACCGCCATGTCGCAGACGAGGTGAGCGAGTGGCGTGTAATGCGAGACCGCGGCGCCGGGATTGGGGCAGACGATGGTGCCGGGACGAAATCGCGTCTCGACGACTTCGACGAAGCCATGATTGAACGGCAGATTGGCGTCGGTCATCGCCATCAGCGCGCAGTAGCAGCTATTCTTGACCATCGGCGTAACGAGATTGACCGCGCCCTGAGCTTGGTCATCGGATTTGCTGAAGTCAAAAACGATCCTGTCGCCGGCCTTGGTAATCGATAAATGCGCGCGCAATGAACGCTTCAAATCTATATTGTCGTGGTCGAGCACCCCTTCGGCTTCATGGGTGCCGTCTGGCATCTTCTTCAATGCCGCGCGCAAACGCATGGCGACACGATTCATTAACTCGCGCGCTGCCGCGGTCACTGTGGACGCGCCGAAACGGCGGCAAAGCTCGACCACGCGTCGCGCACCGACATTGCAAGCCGCTACCTGGCCGCGCAGGTCGCCCAAAGTCTCTGTCGGAATGCGGCTGTTGGCGCCGACGATACGCTCCACATCGCGATTGATTACACCGCGGCTTTGATATTTTACCGGAGGAATCACGAGACCTTCTTCCCATAGATCGCGCGCTGCGGTGAGACCGCGAATGCCACCCAGATCGGGCTTGTGGGCCAACGTGCCGCTGTAGCCGACGATAGCGCCCTCATAAAAGATCGGTATCAAAATAACTGTGTCGGACGTATGAGTGACGTTGCCTTCGAAAGGATGATTGAAGAGGAGAACGTCGCCCTCTTCGAGCTCGCCAGGAGCAAAATAACGCGGCAGATGTTCCATTACGGCGGAAAACGACGCGAAATGAAACGGGAGTTTTTTTGAGACCGCGAGGGTGCGTAGTTCTGCATCCAACAAGCCCGCGCTGCCGTCCTCGGATTCACGCAGCACAGTGGAATAGCCGCTGTGAAACAGCACCGTGCGCATTTCCTCGACGATGCTCGTCACCTTCGAGTTGACGAGCTCTAGAACGATCGGATCAAGCGTGGCCGTCATGCCACAACCTCGATGACGACATTGCCGAAGCGATCGACGTGGGCCTTTTGCCGCGAATGAACGACAATCGTCGAATCGACTTGCTCAATGATCGCCGGACCTATTATCAGATTGCCGTGACTGAGTTTGCTGCGGTCATAAACAGGACAATCGATCCAGCCATCGAAATAGGCTTGACGATGCGTCTTCAGTGCCGCCGCCGCGCTTTCGCCCTGGAACGGATAAATCGCAGGATCGGGTTTTGGTAAGGGGACTTTCGCAGTCAGACGGTAGTTAACGATTTCAACTTTCTGATCAGCGGCGCGCGTGCCGTAGTGCTGCTCATGGCGGTCGTCAAACGACTGACGCCAACGAGGAAGATCGCTATCTCCTAGTTCGCCGTTCTTGACCGGGACGGTCAGCTCGTATTTTTGGATGGCATAGCGGAGATCCAACGCACGCTCAAATCGGATTGTATTCGCGGAAATATTCTCTGCGATCATTTCTTCGGTTGCCGTATTTTCGAGCGCTCTGAATTGAGCCTCAATGTCCGTTGCGCCGATGGCGGCCAGATCGTTAACTTTCGTCCGCACATAATCGCGCTTCAGATCGGAGATCAAAAGCCCCATCGCCGAGGCGACTCCGGGCGCGACGGGCACGATAACTTTTCCGATACGCAGCTCTTCTGCCAGCTTCGTCGCGTGCACCGGGCCGCAGCCGCCGAAGGCTACCATGGCGAATGCGCGCGGATCTTCACCTCTCGCAACAGTGACCAGACGAAGCGCTTCGACCATTTGCGAATTGACGATTTGTACGATGCCGTCGGCGGCCTTCACGGCGTCGATGCCGAGCGGGTTGGCAACATTATTTTGAATCGCTTGTTCCGCATTGCACCGATCCAGTTGCATTTTACCGCCGAGGAAAAAATCCTGGTTTAGCCAGCCGAGCAGTAGGTCGGCGTCGGTAACCGTCGGCGCTGTGCCGCCATTGGGATAGCACGCGGGGCCTGGATCGGCACCCGCGCTTTTTGGACCGACCTTGAGCATTCCGGTTTCGTCTAACCAAGCAATACTGCCGCCGCCCGAGCCTATTTCGATGAGATCCAGCGACGGGATGCCGAGCAGCCACTCGCCGGCTTGAAAGCGCGATACCATTCGTGGTTCATGATCTTCGATTAATCCAGCTTTCGCAGTCGTGCCGCCCATGTCAAAAGAGATAATTCTTGGCTGATCGGTGAGCCGTCCAATGTGCGCTGCCGCAAGCACGCCAGCCGCCGGTCCCGATTCAATGATTTGGACCGGAATTTTTCGCACGACTCCGGTAGTGAGACTGCCGCCGGTCGATTGCATGACGTAAAGTCTTCGCTTAAACCCGTTCGCGCCGAGCGCTTCTTCGAGTCGATCCATATAACGTATGACGATCGGCGCCACATAGGCATTAATGACCGTCGTCGCCAAGCGGGGATATTCACGGATCTGCGGCAGGACATCTGAGGAAAGATAAACATGCGCATGCGGCGCGATTTCATGGATCAATTCGCGCAGCCGTTGCTCATGGCGCGGATTCAAAAATGAAAAAAGCAAGCTGACGGCAATTCCCTCAGCAGGGACGGTCTTGAGAATTTCCAAGCGCCGCCGTGTTTCGACTTCGTCAAGCGCGTTGACGACTTCGCCGTCGGCGCCGACACGCTCGGGTATCTCGATGGTGCGTCGTTGCGGCGCCAGCGTGCGAGGTTTGGGGTACGAAAGATAATCGTAGTGACCGGGTCGGACTTCGCTCAACTCCGGGGTTTCGTAAATCCCTCTGAATCCCTCGGTGATAGCCAGCCAGGTTTCACTGCCTTTTTGTTCGAGCAAAGCGTTGGTGGCAACCGTGGTGGCGTGAAACAGCAGCGAAACGTCGTCCGGCGCACGGCCGTTCTCAAAAAACGTCCCCAGGACTTCCATCACTCCCTGGGTAAAATCCTTCGGTGTGGTTGGAACCTTTAGATTGAAAAAATTTCCGGTCTCTTCTTCGAGCACGCACAAATCTGTGAACGTGCCGCCGATGTCCGTGCCGACGCGAAAACGTGCCATGAAGCGTGCTCTGACAAAGTCGCGGCTGTAAAGCGACTTATCGGTAAAGCCCTTTCTGAGCTAATTCGCGCACGAGCCCTTCGTCCATGAAACTTTCCGGTGTGGCGCTCTTTGCCTTGGGATCGGTGCTCTGGCGCAAGACCTCGACGACACCTTCTTTGTTCGGCTCGGGAACTTTGGTGATATAATCGACGCCGTACTTGTAGATCGTGTCGAGGATCTCCGGATCGTCTTCGCGCATGTATTTTTTAATAACGCCGATGCTGAAAGTCTTATCAGCGTTCATTCGTTTGATGCCATCCGAATAAGCTTTCATGAAACCCAGCGCCAGCGGCCTGCTTTTTTTCAAAAAGCTGCGCGTGCTGGCAATGGTGGAATAGGGAAAATAAATTCCCGACTTAGTCATATCGACCAGCAGTTTGGCGCCGCCTTTTTCGGCGCGCAGACTGTTCGGTGGCGCGATGGGGGCCGCAAACACGGAGCGATTCAACAAGGCGGTAGCCAGCGCGCGATGGCCACCGGCGATTTGCAACACGGTTACGTCCTTGACCGGCTCCAAACCGTTTTTTCGAAGCACTTGGCGCATGGCGAAATCCGTCGACGAGCCGAAACGGGTGATGCCGACAGGTTTGCCGCGCAAATCCTGGACCGTGCGAATTTCGGGAAGAGCCATGAAATGTACTGCGGGAACGATTGATATACCGCCGATGAAAATGGCGTCACCGCCTTTGAGCCCGGATTCGATCACGGGTTCACCGCCAGCCAAAACGATGGGTGCTTCGCCGGCCATCATTGCTTGAATGGCGGTGCTGGCGCTTTGAATATAGACCAGTTTGACGTCGAGGCCTTCACGATCAAAGTAGCCGGCGTCTTCCGCCACCCAGCAGGCCAGAAACAGACCGCTGATTGACGCATAGACAACGTTGATGCGTTCCTTCGCATAAGTCACATTGGTCTGAGACAGGAACGCAAATATTACCGCTGATAGCAGCACGGAAATCCGTCTCACAGCTAATCTCCAATCGGTAGACAATTTCTCCGGCACGACCAAACGCCGTGGTCGGTAACGGTCTGACTTCCCATATGTCAGAAAACATATTTTTCATCAATGCACGCGTGCACGTCTAGTTGTAGTAATCATGTGATGCTTAACGAACCCGTTACGGGGTAAGGATTCCCGCGCGACGTATGCCGCGGATGATGGCGGGGAATTGCTCACGGTGCCCCCTCGGTACCATTAATCGCAGCACTCGGGGCTTGTTTTCTTGGCAGAAAGTGATTTTCGTGGGATCCGAAGTCGTCTCCCTTTTGGGTGACCGGCGGCCTGATGAAGTCGAGCCAGTGAAGGCTTTTGCCCAATGCGGTACAATCGTATGTCGTGAAAGCCGAAGAAGTTGGGGGTGAATTCGGGGGCATAAAATTTTTTATCCAACACAATAGTTGAATAAATCAATAGTTTGATAACAAAATTCGATTCCTCCCGCCGCTGCCCACTCACTACGAGCCGGTCGAATCACCGGTTAGAAATCTGCTCTACAAGCAGCAGGATAATCCGCCGGCAAAGAAATGGGCGCGAGCAGATAATGTCTATCACGACGTCGGCGATCCAAGATATCCCTACGCCATCACGACTTACCGCTTGACCGAACATCATTCGGGAGCGATACCGACCCGCTTCGTTCCGTCCCTCGCCGAGCTTCAGCCCGAGGGCTTTGCCGAGATTCCTCCCGAGCTAGCTCAAGAGAAAGGGATTCAAAACCTTGATTGGGTAGTGGTCTCAACCAGCCGCGGCGAGATCGAGAGCCGTGCTCTGGTGACCGATCGGTGCGGCCGTTCGAGATCGATGGCCGGCGCATCTATCAGATCGGCATGCCTTGGCATTTCGGCTGGCAAGGTTATGCCACGGGAGACATCGTGAACGAACTCACCGACATCGTTGGCGACCCGAACACGACCATCCACGAAGGAAAGGCTTTCACTTGCAATCTGCGAAAAGGTCGCCTGCTACGTCGACAAGGAGATAGGAAAACATGACCGTACCTCCCAGAGCTTTAGAGTACAGCGAATCGTTGCGGCCCGGAGTGATTCCTCAGGAAGCGGAACTAACCGCAGACTGTACCATTGAACCGGGGCGGAGCTACGGTTTCTTCACCGACACCACACTTTGCATCGGCTGCAAAGCGTGCGAGGTCGCATGCAAGGAATGGAACGCGCTTCCCGCCGAAGAGTTCAAACTCAGCGGCAAAAGCTACGACAATACCGGCGCGCTCTCCGCAACTACTTGGCGCCACGTCACGTTTGTCGAGAAGCTCAAGGAAGCCGATGGCAAGCGCGCGAGCGAGCTTCAGCCCTTTCAAAGCAACTGGCTGATGATGAGCGATGTCTGCAAACATTGTTCGCCCGCGCCCTGTCTCCAAGCGTGTCCCACCGGGGCACTTTTTCGCACCGAATTTGATACGGTCGTGGTTCAGCAGGATATCTGCAACGGCTGCGGTTACTGTGTGCCCGCATGTCCGTTTGGCGTTGTGGATCTGAATGCGCTCGACGGTAAAGCACACAAATGCACGCTCTGTTACGATCGTTTGAAGGGCGATTTGCAGCCGGCTTGCGCCAAAGCATGTCCGACTGATTCCATTCAGTTCGGCGAGATTTCTGTTCTCCATAAACGGGCGCATAAGCGAGTTGAAAACTTGCATGCGCAAGGCAGAACCGACGCATATCTCTATGGCGCGGCGCAAACGCCTGGAGCGACCGGCGGAATTGAACGATTGAACGCCTTTTTTCTGCTTACCGATAAGCCCGAGGTTTACAACCTGCCGCCGGCGCCGAGCCTGCCATCGAGGCGAGTGCTTCCAAGCTTACTCACCGGGTTGGCCACCATGGCGGGTCTGGCGATCGCGGCGCTGGCCGCCTTCCGCGGCGAGTGAAGGAGTCGACATGAGATCCACAGAGCTCGAGCGCGGGCCCTACGGTCGCACGGAGGTGGTTGCAAATTCCAATTCGCAGTATCACGGCGAGACCTACTACGGCCAGCCCGTGGTGAAGCCGAGTCAGTATGGCCAGCTCATCGCAAGTTATCTTTTCCTTGGAGGGATTGCCGGTGCCAGCCAGATGATCGCGGCCACGGCAGATTGGTGCGGCCAAAGAGGCAACGAGTTTATCGTGCGCGCCGGCCGGTATTTATCTCTCGGCGGCATAATTACGGGTCCGCTGTTTCTCATCGGCGATCTGCGCACGCCGCAGCGCTGCTACAACATGCTGCGGATTTTCCGGAGCACCTCGCCGATGTCGATTGGCTCCTGGACGCTCACCGCGTTCGGCGCTTTAAGCGGCATTACTGCGGCATTGCAGTTTGTTGGAGACCGTCTGCAACGGCCGGGCTATCGCCGCGGCGCGCGCAGCGCCTCCATTCCGGCCACAGCGGCAGGCGCCGTGGTCGCGACTTATACCGGAACATTGATTGCTTCGACAAGCACGCCACTCTGGGCCCGCGCCGGCCGATTGCTCCCGGCGCTCTTCGGAATTTCGGCGACAACCACTTCTGCAGCCGCATTGAGTTTGGCGGCACATAATAGCGCAGTCCCTGAAGCCACTACCCGCCGCCTGCAAAAGCTGGCCTTGCTCGCCGCCGGCACGGAGCTCGTGGTCAGCACCCTGCTTGACCGTCAATGGGATCGCGACAAATCTCGCCGGCCCGCTAAAGCAGCAACCGCTCGCCGCGGCTTATACCCTTGGATACAAGGGATTGGGTATCATCGCTCCCTTGATCGTCCATGGCGTAGGTGCGCTCAAGGCCCGACCATCGCGGCGCTGGTCCATCGCCGCTGCCGCGGCAACCTTGATCGGCGGTTACTTCTTGCCTTCGATCATCGTGCAAGCGGGCAGACAATCCGCAGAGCGGCCCGAAGATTATTTCCGGATCACCCAAGGCGATTGAGGAAATGGTCGCGGAAAGCTCCTTCACAGAACGTTGCCGGCAAATCGCTGCGCAACTCGACCGCTCCGTCGAACATCATCCCCGGGAAATTGAAAAAGAGGCGGACGAGATCGAACGTGAACTGGTTCAACTGCGGAACGACCTGATCGTTCAATGCCGCGAAAAACAGCCGGGCATAGGTAGGGAACATGCGCAATGGCGACACTATTATTTCGCAACAGCGAGGGACACAACTGGTGCAAGCGATTCGGAAGCGCGCCGGTGCAGTTGGGGGCTATGAGCCGGCTATTTGTGATGTACCAGGCCACAACTCATGGGGGAGGCCACAAAAGAGCCGGATCGCTAACTCATCGTTGAATACACCGCCGGATCGACGCGCTAGCCAAGGGATGCGCCATGGGCATTCCGTGGAAAGGACTAGTGTCGAGACTTTGAAATCATTCCGAGCATTGGATATTTGCCAGTTTTTGTCACAGGCTTTTTCAGCCTGAGTGACCTCCAAGAGTTCATTCGTTTCAGAAACTTACCATCAACTCCGCTGAATTCCGTGGCGCAGCCTTTGTATTTGACTGATCAATACGGCGCCGTGAGATTGCCTCGCATTCGGCGTCCGTCAACGAGCGCAAATGACGCAGCTTATTTCAAGCCTCCGGGCTCGCTCCATCGCTTTTGTTCTATTGGCCGTCGTTCCGGCTTTTGGAGTCATTCTATTCACCGACCAGAAATATCATGAATCGATCGGCGCCCAGGTGCAAAAGAGCGCCCTCGGGTCCGTTCGCGTGCTCACGACCGAGCAGCGCCGCATTTTCGAGAACGCCCATCAGCTTCTGATCACTCTTTCGCGGCTGCCGCTGATCCGTGAACATAACGCTGCTCCATGCCAGAAACTGCTCGCGGGGCTTTTAGAACCTCTTTACGCCGATCTGGGCGTTATCGATTCCAAAGGAAACTTTGTGTGTAGCGCGCGCGGGCCTCAAAATATTTCGTGGCCGGCCGAAATGGATTCCGATGTTCGGCGCGTCGCTGAGACGCGCGATTTTTCTGTTGGCAGTATTCGAAAAAATGCGACCACCGGAAAAACTGTCATCAAGCTGTTGTTTCCTGTTACAAACTCTTCCGGAGCTCTCCAATCCATCGTCTTTGTAGACCTCGACTATTCCTGGATCGTCCGGGTCACAACCCAGCACTATCTGCCGCCCGACGCTTCCTTTGCGCTCTTCGACGAACACGGCACTGTGAACCTGAAATATCTCGAACAAGACGAATCCAGTAATAGCCAGGCCCAGAACATCGTCGCAAATGCAAAGCCTGCATTTGGCGTTGAAGGGCATATCGAATCAACCGGCCAAGACGCGATCACGCGGATGGTAACCTACCGGCAACTGGATCATCGTATCGGCGGCAAGGTCATGTACGCCGCCATAGAAATCCCAACCCGCACGGCTTTTGCCGAGACAGAACGAATATTACGCCAAAACCTGATGGTGCTCGGCGTGCTGACCGCATTCACGCTCATAGCCGCCTGGTTTGGCGCCGATCTCTTTGTCCTGCGCAGAATCCGCGATCTTGTGAGCGCAACAAAGGCGCTCGCCGCGGGCAACTTGAAAGCCCGCACCCGTCTTCCTTACGGCGCGAGCGAACTCGGTCATTTGGCGCGGACGTTTGACGATCTGGCCACGACACTGGATCACCGTGCGGCCGAAGCAAAGCTCGCCGAACTGGAAATCCAAAAGCAGCATCTCCGTCAAAGCGCGATGCATAAAATCAGCACTGCAATGGCGTCGAGCCTAAGTATCGAAAACGTGCTGCAAGCTCTCATCGACGGCGTTGCCAATTTGTTTTCCTTTGGCTGCATCACCCTCAACTGGGTCGACGACAAGGGAACTCTGAACCTGGCAGGCTCGGCGTCGGAAAAGGAACGGTCTATCCAATGGTCTTTTGCTAAGCAAGAAACCGAGTTGCCCCAGGAAGTATTCAGACTGCAATCGCCTCTGCTGATCAACGACCTGGGTAACGATCCGCGGAGTTCCAATCTTGTTGATCTCAGGGAGGCCGGCTTCGTCGCCTATTTTGGGCTGCCGATTGCGGTTACGGATCGGAGCCAGGGAGTCCTATCATTCTATGCAGTAGAGATGATTGATCTGAGGCAGGAAGATCAGGAATTTCTCGCAGATCTTGCCCATCAGGCAGCGGTCGCACTTCATAATTCCCGGCTTTATGAGCAGACCAAGAAGCAGGCGGCCGACCTGGAGAAGTCCAATCGCATCAAGGACGAGTTTTTGGGCGTCATGTCACACGAACTGAGAACGCCCATCAATGTCATCATGAACTGCTCCGAAGCGATGAACATGGGTGTGTTCGGCGCAATGACGCCGTCGCTCGAAACAGCCACAGAAAAAATCAGGACACAATCAAGTCATTTGCTGTCGCTCATCAACGGGATTCTCGAAATCACAAAAATCGAGACCGGTGTAGTAAGTGTCACGGTTGAGCGAATTGACGTTTATCAGCTGACAGCGGAGCTGCAATCCGATTACGCTTTCATGGCCAAGGAGAAAAATGTCTCGCTCAACTGGCATATCGCGGATGATTTGCCGCAAATTGCGGCAGACCGCATGAAGCTTCGGCAGGTGCTGATCAATCTCGTCAATAACGCGGTCAAATTCACCGACGAGGGATGCGTCGAAGTCTCTTTTCACCGCATCGGCGAACAAGGGGAAGTTGAAATTACGGTCAAAGACACTGGAATCGGTATTGCCGAAGAAGTTCTGCCGCGCATTTTTGAAAAGTTTCATCAGATAGACAGCAGCACTACGCGGAACTACGGCGGAGCCGGCCTCGGCCTTTACGTGGTCAAGTGTTTCGTCGGTGCAATGGGCGGAGCGCTCAGCGTGCAAAGCAAGCTGAATGAAGGGACGACATTCATTGTGCGCTTGCCGGCAGGCTCGGATGAGAATCGGGTCGAATGCGGCGTGACGGCCGGTAAGGTGACTGCGCCCTTGCCGGATCCTTGCAAAGAGGGAGAATTTTGATGTCTGTACCAACGCTCCGTCGCTTCATCGTCAGCTACTCGGCCATGCTCGCTCTCATGGTGGTCGTCTCCGGCTACTCAGTGGTGCAATTGGGCAAGCTCAGCGCTGCGGCGCATGTCGCCATCAGCGTGGAGCAAACGATGATCGATGAAACGAACCGGCTCGCGGACGCTTTCCTATCCGAAGTCAGGTACGCGGGGAAATTCAGCGTCACCCAAGCGCCGGTGCATTACGAGCAGTACAAGCAGTTCACAGCAGACTTCGATCGGTCGATGCTGCGGTTGAAGTCTTTGGCGGAGTCCGACGAGGCGATGCAGAGCCTTTCCCGCGCGGAGGAATATCACGCCCAGTACCAACAGCTTTTTGCAAGAGAAGTCGAATATCTCAAAGCCAAGCAGCCCTACGCGGAAACGCGCTATCGAGAAGAAAGAGAGCGTCTCGTTGACTACCTTCTCCGAGAACACGAGGCTCTTAAAACTAACCTCGAAAGGAGCCTGCAACAGAGAATAGGCTACGTCGAGCAGACGGCGAGGGCCAACCAGAGATTTACGTCGATCGCCACTCTGGTTCTCGCTATTGCCGGGATCGTGCTCGGATTCTGGCTGGTAGGCGCCTTGCCGGCTGGTTTGACGATTCAGAGCCGATCGCTGGCGGCAACCCTCTCCTATTTGCGCTCTCTGCGTCGGGCACGCAAAGTTATCGGGGTGACAAGATGAGAGAATATCACCTGTTGGCGGTACTCGTTGGCTTCGCCGCGCTGACCGGCTGTTCATCGATGACCAACCTATCCGAATCGACTGCACCAACAGCAGAGAGGCGCGCGGTATTTGAACGCGTTGATTCATTGGTCTCGGAAGGCCAATACGATACCGCTTACAACGAGACTCAGAAAATCATGAAGGAAGGAGCCGGGGCGCCTGACGTAGCGCTGTTCAACCTCGGCATGATTTCCGCGCATTCGGCCAATCCAAAGAGAAACTATCCCCGCGCACTTTCACATTTTCGTAGCGTTATAAAGGAGTATCCCCAGAGTCCGCTGGCAGAACCTGCGAAGACGTGGATTCAAGTGATCGAGGAATATCAGAGAATGTCCGACGAAAAGCGTCTGCTCGTCAGGGAGCGTGAAGCCCTCACGCAAGAAAAAGAAAAGTTGAAATACGCGAATGAAAAGTCTCGGCAGGTCGATGTCGACGTCGAAAGGCGAAGACGGGAACTGCTGCGCAAATAGCCGGCGCCAACTCTTAAAGCGTTGATAACAGTATGGGACTTCACTAATCCCGCGCTCGTGAGCGCGCAGGGCAAGGAATCCTTCAACGATCGCTCCGATTCGTCTGTGCTCGTTTTCTGCCAGTTAGGCTCTACGCTTTGCGAAACGTTACTCTAGCGGGAGACGTGAAGCACTACCACTATGGGGTTTGCTCTGCCTCGCAATGCGCTCGGCACCGTCACGCTCCGCATCTAATGCAGCGCAGGTGTTGGCTTGTGATGTGTTTGGCGACCTCCCGAGCGCCTCGAATACCGGGGCGAATCGTTGTCGGTCTATTTAGAAATTTGCGTAATCCCGTTACATGGTCAAAAGCCTCACTGGACTATTTCCGAGCTTGCTCGTCACTGGAATGTTTCAAAAAGCGGCGTCTTTAGACTGGTAAAAGCGTTTCAACGAAAGCAGTTTCTGCAATCCAGAGACGATTCCCATGAATATGAACTGGGGGACGGGGATCTGGGAACTGACCGGAACTGGGTTCGACAAGCGCGAGCGCCTGGTCGAGAAAGCATCACCGCACCTCCACGATTTGAACAGGATCACGGGCCTGCTCGTGTCGTTAAGGGTTTTCGAAAATGAGCAAATGGTCATAGTCGACCGGGTCGAAGGCAACGATCCGGTCAAGGTCATTGTTCCAGTGGGTACGCATCGACCGTTGAATCACGGCGCTCCGGGAATACTCCTTCTCGCCTATCGCTATTCTGGCGATGGCAATCAACTCCGCGAGTTCATTGCACGAGGTAAGATCACCAAGCTCACGGATCGAGCATTGGTGGATCCGCGGAAGCGAGGGGCGGTGGCCAACATATCAAAACACTTTTTCTTGACATCTCCCGCATATGCGCGATACGCAAATAGCTATAAAAAGTTTGTGAATGCGTTCAACATAAAAAAACACCTTACCTCCAATAGTGGGGAGTTCACGCGCCGGGATGGCGGAAGCTCGTCAGAAATTTTGAAAATCTAGAGCCGCGTCGGATGGCGGTGCGGTTGAGCAAATTTTTTGTCGCGGGCAGGAGCGGTAATCAAGCTACTCACTGAAGCGAGGAATGCACATGAATTTGGATCTTACCAAGAACTCCGCATACGCCGATAAGACGCCCTATGAAGTGTGGCAGGAAACCGAAGGCGTGCCGATTTACAAGGGGCTTGCCATCGATGATTTAACGACGGTGACGGTGGAATCGTGGAAACGAAAGGGCGCTGCGGGGGCGTTTATCAATCTACTCGGCGCGGGGCGCAGTTGCGACAGTTACGTGTGTGAAATTCCGGCCCAGAGCCAAACTTTGCCGGAGCGCTATCTGTTCGAAGAGTTGATCTACGTCGTCAAGGGGCGCGGCGCGACGAGTGTTTGGACGGAAGGCGGCCGCAAACAGACCTTCGAATGGCAACAAGGCAGCATGTTCTCGCCGCCGCTCAACACCTGGCGCCAACATTTCAATGTTCAGCGAGACGAGCCGGCCAGATTTGTCGTGCTTACGGATGCACCGGTGATGATCAACCGATTTCGTAATCTGGATTTTATTTTCAACAATTCATTTGGATTCTCCGATCGCTTCAGCGGCGAAGAGGGGTTTTTCAGCGGCAAAGGCCGGGTGGTCGAGAGCCACCGCACCTGGGATTCGAATTTCATCGCCGACGTTCCTGGTTTCAAATTGATCGATCACAGCGCGCGCGGACAGGGAGCGAGTGGCATTTTGCTGCATTTCTCGTCGAACACCATCAGTGCGCATATCGAAGAATACCCGGTGGGAACCTATCCACGCGCTCATTGGCACGGCCCGGGCGCGCACATCGTGATTCTTTCAGGTGAAGGCTACTCGCTTCTCTGGGAGCCGGGAAAGCCGCGCACGCGCATCGACTGGCGGCCAGGCACGCTTTTCGTGCCGCCGGCAAAATGGTTTCACCAGCATTTCAATCCGGGCAAAGAGCCGGCGCGCTATCTCGCCCTCAAGCCCTGGGGATTTACATATCAGGTTGAAGACTTGGTGAAGACTCTGGAGGTTGAAGCCTCGGGCGGAACACAGATCGACTACAAAGATCAGGAACCAGAAATTCATGAGACCTTTGTCAAAGAATGCGCGAAGCGCGGCGTCGAGGTGCGGTTGAAGTTTTAGGCTTCAGCTTTTGCGTGGCCAGTGTATAACGCGCGGCTGATTTTGCACCACGAAGAGCACGAAGGACACGAAGGTTTTGAGATAGTTAAGACTCCTAACTTCGTGTCCTTCGTGGTGAAAACATCCCCACAATAAACCCGAAATAACCAAGCTTTGAGGCCGCAACAACTAATGTTCATGAGGAAAAGACGATGAATGTCAAAATGACTGCGGAGGAGGCCAAGACTTTCGTCGATGGAGTCTATCGGCAGGTGGCTGAGCGATGGCGGCAACGGGTCAGCAACTCGCAATTCATGAAAGCGCTGGTCGCAGGAAAGCTTTCAAAGGAAACGTTTCGGTTATTCTTCAAGAACTGGGCCGCGTACACTATCGAAATCAACACCCTGGAAGCGGCTTCCTACCACAAGCATATTCACTTCTTTCGCAAGCATCGCGATTTGATGGCGGCCATGGCGGAAAAACTGGCGGATGAGTTAATTCATCCGAAACCGCCGGGACATATTCATGTCGTGATCGAAACAGCCAAAGCGCTCGGCATCAGCGAGGACGAGGTCTTTCTCACGCCGATGCTGGCCGAGTTCCGCGCTAAGATCGATTTCTTTCGGGCCATTGTCTGGGAAGGGACGGCGGCCGAATTCTATGCCACCGGCGCCACTGAAGAACAGTTCGGTCATTGGGCAGGCGAAGTGTTCACGGCTTTGACGACCCACTACGGACTCACGCCGGAGCAGGCGGTATATTTTTCGCTCCATGAGGAAGCGGACACGCGGGAGCACGAGGACGGCATCATGGGACATGGGGACTTCCGCAAGATGGTGTTACGGCGGTTGTTGCAGGATGGCGCAGAGGTGCGGCCGGGCTACACCTTGGAATATTGCGCTTTGAGCTGCATCGATCTACACGGGGCGATTCTCGACGCTTGCACCAATGCAGCCGCCAGAGGACAGCAGTGAAGTCGCCGTGGATGCGTTTGTTAAGAACCAGCGCAATCGCGCTTGCGCTGGCAGTTCCTTTAGAGGCTCGCGCACAGGACGGCGCGATAGTGAGCTATGACGGTTATGCCGGGTTCCAAGGGCCGTTGTGGGCGGCCAACGACTTAGGCTTGCTCAAGAAGAATGGTTTGAAAGCTGAAATGGTGCTGATTACCGGAAGCACGCGCGGCATGGCGGCGTTGATCTCCGGCAGCACTGATTTTGCCCAGGGTTCCGCGAGCGCCTCGATTCCCATCCGCCTGCGCGGCGGCGATCTCACGATTGTCGCTGCGGCGCTCAATAAGTTCCCATTCAGCGTGGTGGCACAAAAAGAAATCCGCAAGCCGGCGGATCTGGTCGGCAAAAAGATCGGCATCCTAAATTTCGGAGGTTCCACGGATCTGGCGATCGCACTCGCCTTGAAAGAGTGGAATATACCCAAGCAAGCGGTGACGATCTTCGCCAGCGGCGGCGCACCGGAGCGTCTGGCGGCGCTGTCCACGCGCGCAATCGATGCCTCGGTGTTATCGCCGCCGGAAACGATAGTCGCCACTCGCCTGGGCATGAATATTCTCGCGCATCTGAGTGATTTGAAAGCCGCGTTTCCTCAAACCGTGATGACGGTGCGGCGTTCCTTCCTGGAGAGAAATCGCGACACGGTGAAGCGGTTTGTGCGCGCTTACAGCGAGGCGATTTACGTATTTAAGAACGACAAAGCCAAAGCCCTGACGGTCTACGCGAATCGTCTCAAGCAGCAAGATTCCAAAGTCCTCGATGCGACCTACGATTATTTTGCTCCGAAATTTTCTTTTCCGCCGCGAATCGAGCGCGACGGCATCCGCAATGCTCTTCAATTAGTGAGCGACCGCGACCGTGAAGCCAAGGGCGAAATCAACCTGGAGCAGTTTGTCGATGAAAGTGTGATCGATGAATTGGAGAGAGAGGGATTTTTCAAGAAGCTGCGCTAGGACTTGGTTTTATCGGGGATTGCGGACGACGCTCTTTGTTTGTACAGGGAGAGGAGGCTGAGCGACTCTACGTTCGATCTCCGGAGAAGCACGTAATGGAAGAACCTAAAATATCTACAAAACCGATCGGCGAGAGCCGAAGCTCATACCGGAGTTGGGTGGAGAGCGAAGGGATCCCGCTGCTCGAAGGATTTTTTCTCGAAGACATCCGGAAAGTCCCGCTCGAGCCGTGGGCGCGCACCGGGGGATTGGCTTCTCGGATTTGTCTCGCCGGCACCGGTGAGACCAATGACGCTTACATCTGCGAGATTCCTCCGGGCAAAGCGCTCAAGCCGCAGCGACATCTTTTCGAAGAATTGATCTATATCGTGAGCGGGCGCGGCGCGACCACGGTGTGGAACAATCCCGATTCCAAGCACACGTTTGAATGGCAGGAAGGCTCGGTTTTTTCCCCGCCGCTAAATAGCTGGTACCAGCATTTCAACGGCAACGGCAGTGAGCCGGCGCGCTATCTCGCCGTGACCAGCGCGCCGGTCATGATCAATCTGCTGCATAACACGGACTTCATATTCAATTGCGACTACGCGTTCACGGATCGTTTTGACTCGCAAACCGACTACTTTAACAATCCCGGCAACTGGTATGCGGGAAGAACGTGGCAGACGAACTTCGTCGCCGACGTAAAAAATCTGAAATTGCTCGATTGGAAGGAGAGAGGCGGAGGCGGTTCGCAGGTTCGCCTGGAGCTGTCCGAGAATACTTTGTGCGGTCACATTTCGCAGTTTGCCGTGGGCTCGTACAAGAAAGCGCATTTTCATGGGCCGGGCGCGCATGTGATTATTCTAAGCGGCGTGGGATATTCTCTGATGTGGCCGCAGGGTCAGCCGATCAAGCGCTACGATTGGAAGCCGGGAAGCCTGGTGGTTCCTCCAGGCAATTGGTTTCACCAGCACTTCAATGCAGGAGCAGAGCCGGTGCGTTATCTGGCTCTGCGTTGGGGCAGCCAGAAGTATCACGAGATGTGGGGTGAAGGAAAAGGCAAGGTCGACATCGACGTCAAGCTGGGCGGCAATCAGATCGAGTACGAGGATGAAGATCCCGCTGTCTCGCAAATGTTTCAGGAGGCTTGTGACAAAGCCGGTGTGAAAAGCTTGATGGAAAAATACTATAAGAACTCCGCCTAGCAAAAGATTGAAGGCGGTAATTTCAATGAACCGACCGCACCCCGATCGTCGTAGAGAAATAACTGAGACCATGAGCGACAGGCACCGCGAAACGAATTTCAAGGCCGTGGGTTTTCCCGTTCCGCGCGCGGACGGTATTGAAAAGGTCAGCGGACGGACTCGCTACGCCGCGGACGTGGATTGCGAAGGAATTCTATGGGCCAAGATCCTCCGCAGTCCCCATCCACACGCGAGAATCGTCCGCATCGATGTTTCCACAGCGCGCAATGTGCCCGGTGTCAGAGCGATCGTGACCGGCGCGGACGCGAACGAGTGGTTCATCGGTAAGCAAATTCGTGACATGCCGGTCCTTTGCCGCGATGTGGTGCGCTTTGTCGGCGACCGCGTGGCTGCGGTGGCTGCGGAAACTCTCGACGCGGCGGAAGAAGCGCTGAATCTTATCGAGATCGACTATGAGCCACTGCCGGCAGTCTTTGATCCGCTCGACGCGATCAAACCCGATGCGCCGCTACTGCATGACAACGTCGCCGAGTATCCCGGCGCTCCCAAGGATACGCTGGCGCTGGATGTCCATAACGGATTGACCCGCCTGGCCTGGCGCAAGGGAGATGTCGAAAAAGGATTTCGCGAAGCCGATCTCGTGCTCGAACACACTTTCCGCATCCCGGCGCGGCATCAAGGCTACATCGAGCCGCACGCGAGCATCGTGGCGGTCGAAAGCGACGGTCGGATTCAAGTCTGGACGTCGGCGAAAAATCCGTTCGGCGTGCGCACACAACTGGCAAAGGCGATCGGCTTTCCGGAGGAGCGCATTCGCATCAACGTCGTCAACGTTGGCGGCGAGTTCGGGGGCAAAGGCGATGCCGTGGATCTGCCGATCGCCTATCTGCTCGCGCAACAATCCGGCCGGCCGATCAAGCTCGTGATGACCTACGCCGAGGAATTAACCGCAGGCAATCCGGCTCATCCCACGACAGTTACGATTCGCAGTGGCGTCAAGCGCGACGGCCGCATCGTCGCGCGCAGCCTGCGTGCGCTTCATGCCAGCGGCGCCTACGGCGCGCTCAAGTCCAAAGCTTCTTTGGCGACCGGACATTATGTCGGCGTGCCTTATCGGGTCGAGAATGGCGAATTTGAGTTCCTGCAGGTTTACACCAACACGGTGCCCGGCGGTTACTATCGAAGTCCCGGCGCCATCGCGACGGTTTTCGCGCTCGAATCACACACGGATCTTCTCGCCAAAGAGCTGGGAATGGACCCGGCGGAGTTTCGCTTGAAAAACTTGATCGGCGAAGGCGAAGAAGATGCCGTGGGCCAGCGATTGCACGATGTGCGTTTCCGTGAAGTATTCGAAGCCGCGCTGGCTGCTGCCGATTGGAAAAAGCCTAAGCCGGATCACATGGGCCGCGGCATCGCCCTGACCGCGCGTCATATCAGCGGCGGCGATACCGGTGTGGTGCTTACCATTGAAGCTGACGGGACATTGACGGTTTTAAGTCCGACCATCGATCAAGGCTCCGGCACGCACACGATCCTGCGTCAGCTCGTCGCCGACGAAATGCGGGTTTCCGTCGATCAGGTTCGCGTAAACATCGGCGACACGGATATTTCGCCGAAAGACAGCGGGGTGAGAGCGAGCCGGATCACCTATGTCGCCGGACGGGCTGCGCTGCAGGCCAGCAAGACGTTGCGCCAAAAGCTTGCAGAGCACGCGGCTCGCCTGCTCGAGGGCGAGCCGTCCGCCGTCGAATACGGGGAAAGCAAATTTTGGCTGCGCCAGGAGCCGGAGCAGGAAGTGAGCCTGAAAAGAGTTCTCGCGCCGCTCGATGGCCGCCTCTCGGTGAGCGTCTATGAAGATTATCCCTATCCCGATCAGGTGAGTTATTTGTGTGCGCAAGTTGCCGAAGTCGAAGTCGATCCGGAAACGGGCGCGCTGCGCGTGCGCCGCATCGTGAGCGCCCACGACGTCGGGACCATCATTAATCCCATCGGACATCAGGGGCAGATCGACGGCTCCACTGTCATGGGTTTCGGCCAGGGCGTCATGGAAGAGCTCGTGATGGAAAACGGCCGAGTCATCACCAACAACCTGGGTGACTACAAGCTGCCGACAGCCAAAGACATTCCCGAGCTCAAAACAGTGCTTTTGGAATCGCCGGGAGGCGTCGGTCCGCTGAATGCGAAACCGATCGGCGAATTCGCCAATAACTGCCCTCCCGCTGCGATCGCAAATGCCGTGGCTGACGCCGTGGGTGTGCGTTTATTCGATCTGCCGATCACTGCGGCCAGAATCTATGACGCGCTAAGCAAAAAGAACGGGAAAGAGAAAGAGGAGTTGCGCCGTGAAGCTGTTGGCAAATAAGACCGCGATTGTGACGGGCGCGGGTCAGGGAATCGGACGAGCTGTCGCGAAAGGTCTCGCCGAACAAGGAGCGTCGGTCGTAATCGCTGAGCTCAACGGCGAGAACGGCGCACGCGTTGCCAAGGACATCGAGGCGGCCGGCGGAGCGGCTCTCGCGGTTCAGACGGATGTTTCAAAAGAGGAATCCGTCGAGGCCATGGTGAAGGAAGCGCAGCGCGCGTTCAAGGAAGTGCATATTCTCGTGAACAACGCCGCGCTGTTCCCCGCGTCCTCCGTGGCGGAAATGAAATTTTCCGAGTGGGAACAGGTGATCCGCACGAATCTGACGGGGACTTTTTTCTGCTCTCGCGCCGTCATGCCGGGCATGAAGCAACGGGCCGCGGGAAGGATCATCAATTTTACTTCCGGTCGCGCTCTCCAGGGTTCCAAGCATGGCGCTCATTATGCCGCGTCGAAGGGCGGCATTATCGGCTTCACCAAGTCGCTCGCGCTGGAGCTGGCGCCGCACGGCATTACCGTCAATAGCATTTGCCCGGGCGCTATCGATACGCCGCAGCCGAAGGCACACGTAAAAAATGAAGCCGAGTTCTACGCCAAGGCCAAGAAAATTCCCTTGGGCCGCGTCGGCCAGCCGGAGGATCTCGTGGGTGCCGTTTTGTTTCTTGCCAGCGATTGGTCTTCGTATGTCACGGGGCAGATGATTGTGGTTAACGGCGGGTCGATCATGTGGTAGTTCGGGTTCTGAAAAACCAGCGAGAGAATTCCACGACGGAGTGAGTGACCCATGAAAAAGCGATTCAAAACGAAAACCGCGAGCTTGGGTTGGTTGTTGTTGGTGTCGGCGCTCTCGATATCCCATGCCTGGGCGCAATCCGAAGAGGAATTGATACGGGGAGCGAAGAAAGAAGCAAAGGTCATGTTCTGGAGCTCCATGAGGGTCGAGGACTCGAAAATGCTGGCCGCGGCCTTCGAAGCGAAATATCCGTTCGTCAAGGTCGAGATCTTCCGCGCCGGCGGCGAGCAGATCGTCAATCGCGCCATCGCCGAACATATGGCGGGCAACACGACCTACGATGTGGTCAATGCGTTTGCGCTCAAGGTTCTTCAGAAACGGGGAATGCTCCAGCCCTACGCAGCACCCGAGGCGGCTAATTATCCGGCGGGTTACAAGGATCCGCAGAATCATTGGGTTTCGCTTTACAGCGGCTACAACGTAATTGGCTTCAACAGCAAGCTGATATCCAAAACCGATGCGCCGAAAAATTGGGAAGATCTCTTAAATCCTCGCTGGAAGGGAAAGATGGCGATGGATAACGAGGAATATTTTTGGCATGCCGGCATGCTCCGCTACTGGGGGCAGGAGAAAGGCAAGCAATACATGGAAGCATTGAATCAGCAGGGATTGCAATTTCGCTCCGGTGGCCACGGCATGCTCTCGGACCTGATGGCCGTGGGAGAGTTTCCCATCGTCGTGGTGGTTTATCCCGACTCGATCGAGCAGATGAAGGCCAAAGGCCAGCCGGTCGACTGGGTCAAGACCACCGATCCGATTTTGGTAAACCTCGCGCCGGTCGGCATCGCGGCGAAAGCGGCTCATCCCAACGCCGCCAAGCTTTTCATGAACTATAGCATTTCAAAAGAAGGCCAGGAGACTTTACAAAAAGCGCGGCGCGCGTCGGCCCGAACGGATGTGAGTCCGATGATTCCAGAGATGGATCCACGCAAGCTCAAACTTGTTCCGCTCGATCCGGAGATCCCGACCGACACGCAGCACATCGATAATTTTCGCCGTGCCTTCGGCTTGAAGTAGCAGCTTACGTTAAACCTCACGACGATGAACACCCCGGTCCAGGATGATCCAATTTCAGTCGCGGTGATCGCGAATCGCCTGACGGCAATCACCAAGGAGATGGGGCAGATCATGCTGCTCACGTCGCGCTCGCCGATCTTTAGCGAGTCGCGCGATTTCGTCACCGCGATCTTCGACGCCGAAGGACGTTTGATCGCGCAGACTTCCTACATCCCGGTGCTGCTCGGCGCGATTCCGTTCGCGATGAAAGCGATCTGCCGCAAATATCAAAACCAGGAACTTCATCCGGGCGACGTGATCATCGCCAACGATCCTTACGAGGGCAACAGCCATCTTCCTGACGTGACCATCGCGCGGCCGGTATTTTACCAAGGACGGCTCGCTTTCTGGTCGGTGACCAAAGGGCACCAGGCGGATCTCGGCGGGGCCGGGGTGGCGGGCTACAATCCCGCCGCTAAAACTGTTTGGGAAGAGGGACTGCGCATACCCGCGATCAAGCTTTACGATCGCGGCAGGTACCAAACCGACGTGTGGGATTTGATTCTACTAAACGTCAAGAGCCGGCATCTCGTAGAAGGTGATCTGCATTGCCAGATCGGCGCAACCGCGCGCGGCGAAGAGGCGCTCATCGGGCTGCTCGATCGCTACGGAGAACCGACGGTGCAGGCTGCCATCGCTTCCTACTTGAGCGCCACGGAAAAAAAGATGGCGGCGGCAATTCATGCGATTCCGGACGGCGCCTATGTCGGCGAGCGCGGGCTCGACAACGACGGCGTCGACATGGATCGAGTAACGAACGTACGCGTCGATCTCAGAGTCGAAGGCGAAAGACTGACCTTCGATTTTTCCCGCTCCGATCCGCAGACGCGTGGCTACGTCAATAGTCCTCTGGCGAACACGGCATCGGTGTGTTTTCAGGCGCTGTTCGCGTGCATCGGTTCGACGATTCCGATCAATGCCGGGTCGCTGGCCTTGATCGACATCGTAGCGCCGGAAGGTTCTCTCGTTCATTGCCGTCCGCCGGCGCCGACCACGGCGTCGACGTTGCTCACCTGCGCCGCCATCGCCGACGCGATTTGGATCGCGCTGGCCAAGGCGATACCCAGTCAGTCGCAGGCCGGCTGGGGGCGGCGGTGCGCGCCCATGAGCGCGGGCCATAACCCGCGCACCGGCCGCGCTTTCGTGTGCACGCACCACAATTGCAAAGGTGGCTCGGGTGCCACCGAAGGATATGATGGTTGGAACCACACGGGTCCGGTGAGCAACATGGGCGGCTCGCGGGCCACGGATCCGGAGATCTTCGAAGCGGCTTATCCCTATACACTTTTGCAGTATGAGCTAGCGCCGGACACCGGCGGTGCCGGACGCTGGCGCGGTGGTACCGGCGCTGTGCTGCGCTGGCGCGTTGAAACCTCCGAGATCCAATGCGTCACCGTTGGTTCAGGGATGCTCGAAGAGACGCGCGCCTATGGTCTTCTCGGCGCCCAACCTGGCTCTCTTCCTCGGATGAAAATTATTTCCCGCGATGGCGCGCAGCGAGAGCTGGGTGTCAATGCATTTCAATCGGTCGGCGAAGGCGATACTTTCGAGCTCGTCTCTCAAGGCGGCGGTGGGTTCGGCGATCCCCTGGAACGCGATCCGGATCAAGTGCTGCGAGATGTCGTCGACGGGTTGGTCTCGGAAAAAGCAGCGCTGGCTGACTACGGCGTGGCGATCCTGGGTAGCGACGGCGATCGAAGAATCGATATGCCGGCGACCCAGCGAGAGCGCTCGCGGTGTAAAGACCCGGCGCAAAAAACAACATGAACGTGCAGCGCGCAATTCTTGCGCATGGCAACATTCATCCCATTTCTATTTTAATGCGCCAATACCTGCTTCGATCTTCACCCCACGATGTCGGAAATTAACACAGGTTCCCTGATCGGTATCGACGTAGGCGGAACTTTCACCGACTGCGTTCTCGCGCAGGCCGACGGTAGCACGGTGATCGAGAAGACCTTCACCACGCCCGAGGATCCGTCCAAGGGAGTGATTGACGGTTTGGAGAAGCTCGCGCGGAAAACTGGACTTCCCCTCGAGGATTTTCTGGCAGCGGTGATACGCATCGTACACGGCACCACGATCACCACCAACGCCGTCCTCACCGGCCGCGGCGCCAAAACCGGCTTCATCACTACGGAGGGATTTCGCGACGTTTTGCTGATGCGTCGGGGCGTGCGCGAGGAGCAGTTCAACTCCAAATGCGCGCCGCCGGCGCCGCTGGTGCCGCGCTCCTTAAGCTTCACGGTGGCTGAGCGCATTGATTGCGACGGGCGCGAGACGGTCGCGTTGGATCACAAGGGCGCGCGCGCCGTCGTCGACACTCTCAAACGCGGCGGCGTCGAATCCGTGGCAGTGAGCTTTCTCTTTTCTTTTTTGAATCCTGTTCATGAACTCCGGATCGCAGAAATTCTCAAACAGCAGTTTCCTCAAGCCTATGTTTCGTTGTCGACGCAAGTATTGCCGCAACTGCGCGCCTATGAGCGCCACAGCGCAACCGCGCTTAACGCCTACGTCGGACCGATTCTGACCCGTTATCTTGAACGCTTGACAGCGCGCCTAGAGAGCGCCGGTTTTCGCGGCCGATTGCTGATCATGCAGTCCAACGGCGGTGTGATGGCGCCTGAGATGGCCGCGCGCTTCGCTTCTCGCACACTTTTGTCAGGGCCGGCGGGCGGTCCGGTAGCCGGGATTTTCTGCGGCAAGCGGGCTGGTCATCAAGATCTGATCACTATGGACATGGGGGGCACGAGCTTCGACGTTTCATTTATCCGGAACGGCCAAGTAAGTCTTACCACGGAGGGATCCGTGGGCGGCCACGCCATGGCGTTTCCGGTGCTCGATATTCGCACGGTCGGCGCCGGCGGCGGCAGCGTCGCAATCGTTGATGATGGCGGTGTACTCCAAGTCGGACCGGCGAGCGCCGGCGCTGATCCGGGGCCGATTTGCTACGGCCGCGGCGGCGCCGCGCCTACCGTGACCGACGCTGATCTGGTTTTGGGCTATCTCGGCGCGGAGGATTTTCTCGGCGGCAATTTCCGGCTCGATTTGGCGGCGGCGGAGAGTGCCATCGCTGAAAAGATTGCCCATCCGCTGGGCCTCGACACGCTGCGCGCGGCAGAAGGAATCCATCGCCTGGTCAACAGCACGATGGCGGACGCTATCCGACTGGTCTCCATCGCCGCAGGGCACGATCCGCGCCAGTCCGTGCTGGTGGTCGCCGGTGGCGCCGGCGCGGTGCACGCCGCGGCGATTGCGGCCGAGTTGCAAATTCGCCGGTTGTTGATTCCGCGCAACGCGTCGGTTTTCTGCGCCGCGGGAATGTTGTTGTCCGACCTGAAACACGACTACGTGCGGACCCTGTCCGGCGAGCTGGGTAAACTTTCGCCGGAAAAAATCCGTGCGCTTTACCGCGAAATGGCCGAGGAGGCGATCGAGACGCTCATTCAGGAAGGGGTGCGAAAAGAAGACATCGAGCTACTCTACGGCGTCGATCTAAAATACGTCGGCCAGTTTCACGAGGTGACAATCCCATTGGGTGCGCCGAGCGAAAGTTTCACCGAACTCAAGGAAGCCTTCGATGCTCAGCATCTGCGGCTCTATAGCTACAATCTGCCGGATCAGCCGGCCGAAGCGCTCCATTGGCGGCTCACCGCGGTTGGCCGCACAGAACGACCGTCGTTGGAAAGGCGCGTGAGTTCGTCGAATCAAGCGTTGGCGAGGAAGCAGCGGCAGGTGGTTTTCGAAGGCGCGAAGATCGACGCGCCGGTATTTGACGGCTCCACGTTGGCCCCTTCGATGACGGTTCATGGTCCGGCGATTGTCGAGGAGCCGACGACGACGGTGGTGATACCGCCGCAGTGGCAACTCTCGGTGAACGACTTCGGCGACTACGAAATGTCGTTTCAAGCGTAAGAGCGCGCCGGACGCAGCGCTGGAAATGATGGGTCAGATTTCAAACCGACTCTGAGGAGACTTGTGGATGGCAATTTCTTTCGGCATCAGCTTCGCGCCCAATCATCCGCGTGACGTGAGCGAGTGGTGCCGCGCCTCCGAAGAGGCCGGTTTCGAGCGCATCGGCATGGTCGACTCGCAGGCGATCTATCGCGAGCTTTACATCAGCTGCGTGGCCGGCGCGCAGGCGACGAAATCGATTCAGCTCGGACCACGGGTCACCAATGCGCTCACGCGTCATCCTACGGTCACAGCGAGCGCGCTTTTGACTTTGAACGAATTGGCGCCGGGGCGAGTCTTTGCCGGTCTCGGCACGGGCGACAGCGCGCTTTTTAACATTGGCTTAAAGCCGGTAAAGCTGGCGACTCTCGGCGAGTTCACGGTCTGCTTGCGCGCGCTTCTGCGCGGCGAGAGCACCGGCTATCAGGGTCATGAGCTCAAGCTGACCTGGGGTAAAGCGGATATTCCGATCTATATCGCCGGTCACGGACCGAAGACTCTCGAGCTGGCCGGACAATACGCCGACGGCGTCATCGTCGGCACCGGGGTCGGCGATGAGGTGGTGCGCCACGCCTATGAGTCGATTGCCACGGGCGCCGCGCGCGGGAGGCGAACATTCGAGGATCTCGACGTTTGGTGGGCCTTGAGCGCTTATGTCGCCGACAGCCGGGAGGAAGCCCTGTCGGTAATCCGCATGCTGCTCGCCGCGAAGGCGAATCATCTGGCGCGCTTTCCCGAGCAGAACAAACAAGTGCCGCCGGAATATAAAGACATCCTCGAGCGCATCCACAAGGGCTACAATTATTTGGAGCACCAAAAGCCCGGCGCAGCAACGACCAACGCGGCGCTGGTGCGCGAGAGCGGTCTGGAGTCTTATCTCGCCGACCGCTATGCAATTGTCGGCACACCCGACGACTGTCTTGCCACGATTCGGCGTATGGCCGGCTACGGCGTAAAAAAAATCTGGCTGAACGTTCATTTCGAGGATAAACTCGGATTTATTCGGCGGTGGCGTGACGTCATTGCGCGGCTTAACTAGACAGCGGAGAACACCATGCGCATGAAGTCGCGAATTTGCATCATCTTATCGGTTGTTGCCATTGCCGTGGTTTTTGCCGGCGCGCGCGACAATAGTTTCGCCCAGGAAATCTTCGTCGCCCATCCGGCGCTGACCTTCGGCGACATTCCTTACTATATCGCCCGGGAGAAAAATTTTTATCGCGACGAGGGTTTCCAAGTGAAGGATCTCTACATCCGCGGCGGCGTGACCGCTTCCCAGGCGCTGCAAGCGGGTTCGGTTCATTTCACGCTCGCTCTCGGCACCGGCGCGCGGGCCGCGCTCTCCGGCATGACGATCAAGGCAATCATGGTTTACTGCGACAAGCCTTATCATTTTCTCTACGCGCGCCCCGACCTCGGGGTGCGCAGCGCGGCGGATTTGAAAGGCAAGCGGATCGCCGTCACCGGCTTGGGTTCGACAACTTATTACGCCACGCGCAAGATGGTGGAGCGTCTCGGCCTCGACGCGGATCGAGATGTGCGCATCCTGTCGGTGGGCGATATCTGGCCGGCGCTTGCGGGCGGCTCGGTGGAGGCAGGGTTGATCCGGCCGCCGTTCACCAATATGGCGGAGAAAATGGGTATGGTGAAGCTGGGTTATGTAGGCGACGCGATCCAGATGCCGATGTCGGGCTTGGTGACTTCGGAACGATTGATCCAGCAGCAGCCCGACCTGGTGCGCCGCTTCATCCGCGGAACCTATAAGGGGCTCAAATTTTTTCTCGATAAGAAAAATGAGAGCGAAAGCATCGCCGCGCTCAATCGCGTGACCAAAATGGAGCCCGAGGTGGCGAAGCAAACTTACGATTTCTACTACGGCATCATGACCCGCGATGGCTTGCCTTCGGAGCGCGCGTTGATCGACGATTTCGAGCTGTCGCGTTTGATGCTGCCGAAGGCCGAGACCCAAAACGTGACCCGCCAGCAGGCGGAACAAAAGATGTATGACTTTCGATTGTTGAGAGAAGTCATCAAAGGCTGAATCAAGGCTCGCGGAAAAATTTTTCACCTGCAGCTAGGAATGCTTCGACAAGCTCAGCATGAACGGATGTCTTTCGGCGATTTCAAGTTTTTGTCCGTTCGTCCTGAGACTTGTCGAAGGACTCCGAGTAGGTTTTTAGTACCTGCGTTGACCGCATTCGAGGAAAACCATCATGACTGATTTGCGAGAATTCCTGGCCGGTACGGCAAAACTCGGCGAGTTGAAAACCGTGCGCAAGGCGGATTGGAACCTGGAAATCGGCGCGATCACCGAGATCTCCGGCGCCGAGCCCAATCCACCGGCGCTGCTCTTCGAAGACATCAAAGATTATCCGCCGGGATTTCGCGTCTTGACCAACATGTTCCAAACCCAGTCGCGCACCGCTTTGGCTCTAGGCTTACCGACGAGTCTGACGGGCGTCGAGCTGGTGCGCGCGGTCAAAGATATTTTAAAATCGGTGACGCCGCTGCCGCCGGTTTTGCGCGAGAGTGGAGCGATTCAGGAAAATTTTTTCACAGGCAAAGACGCCAATGTTTTGCGGCTTCCCGCGCCCAAGCTGCACCGCGAGGACGGCGGCAGATATCTCGGCACGGCCGACGCGGTGATTACCAAAGATCCGGATGCGGGTTGGGTCAATCTCGGCACCGCGCGGGTTCAAGTGCTCGACGAACACCGCGTTGCTCTTTATGTCTCGCCGGGAAAACAGACTCGTTTGATCGCGCAGAAATATTGGGAAAAGGGACGCGCCTGTCCGGTGGCGTTGGTGTGCGGCATCGATCCGGTGCTGTTCGCCGTCGCCGGCGTCGGGTTGCCCTGGGGCCTGTCGGAGTATGATTTCGCCGGCCACATTCAGAAATCTCCAGTGGATGTAATCACCGGCGAAATGACCGGACTGCCGATTCCCGCGTCGGCGGATATCGTGCTCGAGGGCGAAATCCCGCCGCCCGAAGTCGAATCGGCAATGGAGGGGCCGTTCGGAGAGTGGACCGGTTATTACGCTTCGGGAACGCGCCCGTCGCCGGTGATTCGGGTCAAATCGATTTACCATCGCAACGATCCGATTCTCACCGTGCTGCCGGATTTCAAGAGCTATCCGCTGTCTAGTTACTTGTTCCTTGTTTTCTGCGCCGCCGGGTTATGGAATGAAATCGAGCAAGCGGGCATCACAGACATCAAAGGCGTATGGCTCGCCGAATGGGGCATGCGGTTTTTTCAAGTGATCTCGGTCAAACAACGCTACGGCGGCCACGCCCGCCAGGCGGCGCACATCGCGCTGGGCGCGCGCGAAGGCGGCTATCTCGGCCGCTTTATCGTGCTCGTCGATGACGATATCGATCCGGCGAACATGGCCGACGTGCTCTGGGCGGTATCCACCCGCTGCGATCCAAAAACCAGCATCGAAGTCGCCGGCAATTGCTGGAGCAGCCCCATCGATCCGCGCCTTACGCCTGAACAGCGCGCAGCCGGTGATTTCACCAACTCGCGGGCGATCATCGACGCATGCCGACCCTTTGCCTGGCGCGATAAGTTTCCCAAAGTTCATTCCATCGATCCCGCTTACCGAGATGAGATCAAAGCGAAGTGGAAGGAAATTTTCAGCTAGCTCTCTCAAGGAGAACCGCATGCCGTTTTCTGATCTACGGGATTTTGTCAGCGCGCTCGACGAAGCGGGCGAGCTCGCGCACGTAAAAAAAGAAGTGGACCCCAAGTACGAAGTCGGCGCCATCTGCAAAACCATCCACGATAAAGGCCGGCAAGCGCTGCTGTTCGAAAAAGTGCGCGGCTGCTCCATGCCGGTGGCAACGGAGCTGCTCGGCACATTCAAGCGCATCGCCATGGCCATCGATGCCGACGAGCGCGATTTGTTTACAGAAGTGATGGAACGCACCAAACGGTCCATCGAGCCCACCATCGTCAGCGACGGGCCGTGCAAGGAAATCATTCTAAAAGGCAATGACGTCGATCTCGACCGCTTGCCGTGGATCACCTGGAACAAGACTGAGAAAGCGCCTTATCTCACCGCCGGTCTGGTGATCGTCAAAGATCCCGAGTACGGCCGAAATCTCGGCGTCTATCGCATGATGTACGCCAACCGCCGGCAAACTTTCCTGCGGCTGAGCCCGGGCCACCACGGCTATGAGTACTACAAAAATGCCGAGTTCCGCGGCGCCAAAAAGTTGGATGTCGCCGTGGTGATCGGCAGCGATCCGTCGATTTTTCTGGCTTCGCAGTTTGTCCCCGGCATCGACGTCGATGAATTCACCATCGCCGGCGCGCTCAGGCAAAAGCCGGTGGAACTCGTGCGCTGCGAGACGGTGGATATCGAAGTCCCGGCGATGGCGGAAATCGTTCTCGAAGGCCAAGTGAGCATCCCTGCGGAGATCGGCGATGAAGGTCCCTACGGAGAATTCTGCGGCTACTCGGTGGGCACGGTGATTCGCGAGCGCATGTGGACGATTCAATGCATGACCATGCGCAAAAATCCGCTCTATCATGGATTCTATCTCTGCAAAGGGATCAACGAGGAAGGCGTGATCAAGAGCGTCACCGCGTCGGTGCAAGTCTACAACGAACTGAAGCCTGGACATCCCGCGATCAAGAAAGTCTACTGCACCGAGGCGGGCATCGGTATCTTTCACTGCTACATCCAGATCGATGAGCGCCTCAAGCGGCCGGGCATGATCAACAACATTCTCGCCGCTTCGGTCGGTGTAAAAGGCAGCCGCATGAAGCACATTTTCGTGTTCGACGACGATATCGACATCATGAGCCCCGAGGAAGTGGAATGGGCCATCGCGACGCGAGTCCAGGCGGACAAGGATGTGTTCATCATTCCAAACACGTTCGGCTTGAGATTGGACCCATCCGCGACGTCCGAAGGCGTAACGGCAAAGATGTTTGTCGACGCGACTAAGAGCAAGGGCTTCAGATCGGAAGGCTTGGCGCTTCCGCCGGAAGAGGTATGGCAGCAGGTCAGGAAGAACTGGGATAGTTATTTTGTCGGTTAGCTCTTACCAATGCTGAATCAAGCGAGAGGCGTTGCGTAGAATTATGATTCCCTGTCAGATGATGAGTCGAAAAAAATCGAGTCGCTGGGCGTGGGTGGCATTTTCGGCGCTAGCGCTTTTCTGCCTTGTTTCCAGCGCCGGCCTCGCTCAGGAAACCCGGGTTCGAGCAGCCTACTCCGCGATGAGCGGTTCCATGGCGTGGGTGTGGGCCGCCAAAGAGGGAGGATATTTCGATCAGCACGGGTTGAAGGTCGATCTCATCTATATCGGTGGCACGGCGCAGCTCTTCCAATCGATGCTCGCGGGCGAGATCGACTTCGGGATCGGCGGCGGTCCGTCGATTATCAACGCAAATCTTCAACGGAGGTCGATCGTCATCGTCGCGGGCACGTTAAACCGCATGATCATGAAAATCATGGCGGCGCCGCAAATCAGGACGGCCGCGGACATCCGCGGCAAGCGAATTGCGGTGACGCGCTACGGCACCAGCACCGATTTCGCCGCGCGATTGTGGTTAAAAAGCTTGGGACTGTCTGCGGAAAAAGACGCCGTCATTCTACAAGTCGGCAGCGTGCCGAATGTTCTTGCCTCGCTGCAGAGCGGGGCGAGCCAGGCTGGAGCGCTCTCGCCGCCGGCGCATTTGCAGGCCGAAAAATTGGGCTTTGTCGAACTGATGGATTTGTCCAGAGGGAATATTTTTTATCCTTATACTTACGTCGCCGTGTCCGCTCCCTTTCTGGAGAAAAATAGAAATTGGATCAGGCCGTTTCTCGCGGCGGCTGTGGAAGGCATCCGGCGCTTTGGAGCGGACAAACCCTTCGCGAAAAAATTGATGGCAAAATACCTGCGCATCACCGACGAAAAGGTGCTTGAAGAAACCCACCAGCTTTTTTCCGAGCTGTTCGAAAAAGTGCCTTACGCCAAACGCGAGGGCCTGGTCAGCTTGGCGCAGATCTTGGCGGAGCGCGATCCGACCATCGGCGCGCTCAAAGTCGACTCGATCGTCGACGATCGATTTGTTCGCGAGCTCGAGACCAGCGGATTCATCAAGAACCTCTACAGATAGGCATGCAATCTGCAGAGCAATGAATTGCTAGAGGGGGAAATTGCTATGACAAAAGTCGAAGGTTTTATCGATGCCGATGGACACGTCGTGGAGAGCGATGCGGAACTTTTACAATTCTTGCCGGGTCCGTTCAAAGATCGTGAGGACCTGCTGTCGTTTCCGTTCTTTCCAACTTTGGATGGTTTTCACCGACAGGCGCGGCGGGTGGCCGATGGCAAGGGCCGGTACATCGCAAAAGGCAGCTTGAAGGAGTGGCAGCAGTTTCTCGACGAAGATCGGATCGCCTGGTCGGTGTTGTATCCCACTGCAGGCTTGACCTTCGGTCTGGTGAGAGACAAGGATTGGGCCTGCGCGGTCGCGGCAGGGTACAATAATTATCTGTATGAAACATTTACCCGGCCGGAAAAACGATTGAAAGGGATGGCTTTGATTCCGCTGCAATCGATCCCTGAAGCGGTCAAGGAATTAAAGCGCGCCGTAAAAGAGCTTGGCTTCGTCGGAGCGGTGCTTCCCGCCGTCGGGTTGCGTCAACCGCTCGGCGACGAGAGATATTTTCCGGTGTACGAGACGGCCCAGGAGCTTGACGCTCTGTTGGCAGTGCACGCCGCTCCCACACAGGGAATCGGCGTCGACTCCTTCGACCGGCTGATCGAGGTGCGCGCGCTCAGTCATGGTTTCGGCCAGATGATTCAGATGACCAGCATGATCTATAACGGGGTTTACGATCGCTTTCCGAAACTCAAAGTGGCGTACGCCGAAGCGGGTTGCGGTTGGGTGCCGTATTTGATGGAGCGGCTGGACATGGAGTACGAGCATCGTAACACCCAAGTGCCGGCATGCAAAAAACTCCCGTCCGAACATCTGAAAAGCGGCCGGATCTTTATTCACTGCGAGCTCGAAGACCGCGGCATCGCCGCGATGGCCGATATGTTTCGCGACGATATCTTATTTTGTGCGACGGATTTTCCCCACGAGCCGCGTTCGGAGTTTCATGAGAACATAGAAAAGTTCATGACACGGGAGGATGTCCGCGCTGAGACCAAACGCAAAATGTGCCTGGAGAATCCAAAACGGATGTATCCGTTGGCGGTTCAATGGGGGAGCGGTGGGATGCGCGGATAGAACGCTCAGCGTGCGAGCCGTGCCATTGATGGATTCGAATTTTTTGATCCATTCAACGGCAGAATCGGAGAGAAATCCTCTTTTTCGCCCGTGCGATGTCAGGCTCTCGAAGTTCTTTACTAAACGGTATTCTCAGGAGAAATGAATGGCGCTTCCGGATAAAAACGAACCGCTGCATGAAGGCAACATGCCGCGGCCCTATGAAGACGTGAGGCAGTGGCTCGATCTTGTGGAGTCCATGGGTGAGCTCAAGCGCATCGACGGCGCCGATTGGGACTTGGAAATCGGCACCATGGCGGAACTGATCTATCGCGAGCGCGCCGGCACGATTCCGGCGCTGCTCTTCGACCAAATCAAAGGCTACCCCAAAGGTTTTCGCATTCTCTTCGGCCAGCAGACTTCCTATCGTCGTCTCGCGCTGATGGCTGGGTTGCCGATGGATAGCGTCGGACTGAAGCTTGTCAGCCGATTCAAGGAAAAGCTCAACAAGTTGCAACCGATTCCGCCGCGCATGGTGAAAACCGGACCGGTGTTCGAAAATAGCATGTCCGGCGACGCCATCGATGTGCTCAAATTTCCCGTGCCGAAAGTGCATGAGCTCGACGGCGGCCGATTCATCGGCACCGCCTGCATCGCCGTCACGCGCGATCCCGACGAAGGCTGGCTGAACCTCGGCACCTATCGCGCGATGGTGCACGATGAGAAATCCGTGGGTCTTTTCATGTCGTCGGCGGGCAAGCACGGCCGCATGCACATGGAAAAATACTTCAAACAAGGCAAACCCTGTCCGGTCGTCCTGTGCGTCGGGCAAGACCCGTTGCTGCTTTTGGCCGCGGGCAACCCCATCGAGCTTGGCTACTCGGAATACGATTACTGCGGCGGCATCCGAGGCAGGCCCTATGATCTCGTCGTAGGCGAAGTCACCGGTCTGCCTTTTCCCGCGCACGCGGAAATCGCTATCGAAGGCTTTCTTCATCCCGGCGATATCAAACCGGACGGTCCCTTCGGCGAATGGCTCGGCTACTATGGCACGCGCATGGAAGACACTCCGGTGCTGCGAATCGAGCGCATCTATCACCGCAACGATCCGATCCTCTGTGTCGCGCGCCCCGGCCGCCCGCCCACCGACTATTCCCTTTCCAAGGGAATGATTCGCGCGGCGCAGCTCTGGGACCGCGTGGAAAAAGCCGGCTTGCCGAATGTGAAGGGTGTGTGGTCTCTCGAATCGGGCATCGGCAGTTTATTCAACGTCATTTCGATCAAACAGGCGTATCCCGGCCACTCGCGCCAAGCGCTTTTTCTCGCCTCGCAATCTCTCGGCGGCGCCTACAACGGCCGCTTCGTCGTGGTGGTGGACGAAGACATCGACCCGACCAGCGAATTTGACGTGCTGTGGGCGATGGCAACCAGGTGCGATCCCGATCAAGCCGTCGAGATCATCAGCCGCGCCGCCAGTGGCTCGCTGGACGTTTGCATTCCGCCGGAAAACAAAGGCCACAGCTCGCGCTGCCTGATCGACGCCTGCATGCCCTACGACCGCCGCCATCAGTTTCCGCCCATCGCCGAGTCGAGCGAAGCGCTGAAAAATCAAGTGAGGACTAAATGGCGCGAGACGATTTATGGATGAAAACTTTTCTTCGACCCTCGTGTCGTTCCTGAGAGATTTCGCGCATCGCGCCACGGGTGAAATTCGTTTTTCACCACGAAGATCACGAAGGACACGAAGGCTTCGGGAAAATAATTTCTTAAACTTCGTGCCCTTCGTGTCCTTCGTGGTGAATAATCCCCTCCCGACACTTACGCTTCTTGCGGTGAATCTTCTTTTCCTCGGCTCGCTCTCTGCCCAAGAGCTGCTGCGCGCCGGCACCATCTTCAGCGCGACTCAGGCGCCGCTCTGGGCCGCGAGGGAAGGACATTACTTCGAGAAGTATGGCATCAAGAATCTTGAAGTCATCCAGTTCTCCGGCGGTCAACCAGTCACTCGTGCCTTGATTGGCGGCGACATACAGATCAGCACCACCGGCGGCGCTGCCGTGGTCAACGCCCGGCTCAAGGGCGCGGACACGATGATCATCGCCAGGACCGTCGGCGTGTTCCCCTACACGCTCTTCGTCAGCAAAGATATTCGCGACGCAGCAGACTTGAAAAACAAAAGGCTCGCGGTGAGCACCGTCGGCGGCTCCGGCTACGTGGCCATGCAGTATGCGCTCAGAAAACTCGGCCTGGACCCCGACAAAGACGTCACCATGCTGCAGATCGGCGACTTCGGCACGCGCCTGGCGTCGCTCACGGCCGGCACCGTCCAGGGAGCGTTGCTGCTGCCGCCGTTCACGTTGCGGGCGCGCGAGCTGGGATTGCGCGCCCTCTACGATCTCGTCGGCAGCGGCATTCAATATCCGATCAATCAGATCACCGTGCGCCAGTCGTTCGTCAAGTCGCACCGCGAAACCGTGAAGAACTTCATGCGCGCCTTTGTCGCGGGCCTGGCGCGCTTTCGCACCGACCGCGAGTTCGGCACGCGTGTGCTGGGCAAAAATCTGCGCGAAAACGATCCAAAGATTCTTCAAGAGACTTACGATTTTTGGCTGAAGGTCTTTCCCAGGGTTCCCACCCCCGGACCGGAGGATGCGACGGTTTTTCTCGAGTTCATGCAAGTGAAGGAGCAGCGCGATTGGCGCGACTTCGTCGACACCAGCGTGATGGATGAACTGCAGCGGGAAGGATTTTTGAACAGCGTCTACAAATAGCGAGGCTCCTATGAGATTCGTCGTAGTCCTTTGGACGGTGCTGAGCGTTCCATTAGGTTTGGGTGCGGCTGCTGCGCAGGACCTCGCCAAAGCCAAGCAAGAAGGACACCTTGTTTTTTATACCTCATGGGGACCGGGCGATGCGGATTACGTGGTCAAAGCCTTCGAGAAAAAATATCCGCCGCTCAAAGTCGAAACCGTGCGAGCGAGCAGCGAGAGAACTCTGACTCGTCTCCTGAACGAGCACCGCGCCGGCACGTTTCTCGGCGACGTTGTCGCCGTCAGCGGCATTCAGTCGGGAATTTTGAAAACAAAGGGCGTATTGGATCGCTATCAGTCGCCGGAAGCGGTCAACTTTCCCGTGGAGTGGCGCGACCCGGATGGCTACGGCACAGGTCTCCACCAAACGATCTACGTGATCGGCTACAACTCGCAGCTGGTCCCGCCGGACGCCGTGCCGAAGAGCTACGACGACTTGCTTCAGCCGCGCTGGAAAGGCCAACTCGGTTGGGATAGCGAAGAATATTATCTATTTGGCGCTCTGCTGAAAGCGCGCGGCAAGGAAAGAGGTTTGGACTACTGGCGCCGTCTCGCCGCGCAGCAGATCAATTTTCGCAAAGGTTACACCTTGATCAGCGAACTGGTCTCCGCGGGAGAGTTTCCCGTGGCGGTTTCGCTCTACCAGCACCGCGTCGACGAATATGCCGAGAAAGGCGCGCCGCTTCAGTGGGTCGCCCCCAATCCGCTCGTCGGCGGCGATCCGAACAAAATTTCCTTGTTAAAGAATGCGCCGCGGCCCAACGCGGCCAAATTATTCATCGACTTCATGCTGTCGGCCGAAGGTCAGAAACTGTTGCAGGACAAAGGCCGCAGTCCGGGCAGGATCGGCATCGGGCCAAAAAATCCTCGGTTGAAAGGCGCGAAGACTTTCACTCTGCACGTAACCGCCGAGGAATACGAAGAGCTCGGCAAAGAGTTCAATCGGATTTTCAAGGTGCAATAAGACTGCTATGGTGTTGAAACTCTCGATGACCTGCGGTCCGTATGATCGTGCCCGCGCGCTGATCGACGGCACCGTCAAGCCCGAAGGCATTGAACTCGATATCCGCGTAAACAAAAGCCCCGGGCGGCAGACGAAGTTCGACGGCAAGGAGTTCGACGCCGCGGAATTTTACACCGCCACTTACATTACCGATCTGCAGTACAAGACGCTCGGTTACTCGGCGGTGCCGATTTTCGTCAAGCGGATGTTTCGCCACTCTTACATCTACATCAATAAGCGCGCCGGCATCCGTTCTCCCGCCGATTTGAACGGCAAGCGCATCGGCGTGCAGAATTGGCTCACGACTACGGCGGTCTGGGCGCGCGGATTGCTCGAGGACGAGTACGGACTCGATCCGAAATCCGTGACCTGGGTAGCCGACCGCGTCAGCGGTGTCGGCGATTGGAAACCGCCTGCTTGGTTAAAAATAGAGACGGTTCCGCGAGAACAAAAGCAATTCGATCTCCTCGCTGCCGGCGCCATCGACGCGGTGATCACCACCGGAACCTGGGCGCCCAACGCGCATCCCGACATCGGCTTTCTGTTTCCGAATTATGCCGAGCTGGAGCGCGACTATTTCAAACGCACCGGCTTTTTTCCGATCATGCACACCTTGATCGTTAAGAATTCAGTCCTGGAGAAAGATCCCTGGGTCGCCATGAGCCTGTTCAAAGCCTGGCAGGAGTCAAAACAGAAATGCTACGAATGGCTCCAGTGGCAGCGTGTGCACCAAACAGCGCTGTGGTTTCGCGCCTTATGGGAGGAAGAACAGGGAGTCGCCGGCGCCGATCCCTATCTCTGGGGCTTTCGCGGCACGCGGCCGGAGGTCGATAAGCTGCTCGATTATTGCCACCGGCAGGGATTGACGCCGCGCAAGTTCGAGCCCGAAGAAATGTTTCATCCGAGTACGCTGAAAACCTGACGAGCCCATGGCGCGGACAGACAGGCCGCGCACCAAAGATCGCTAGACGAAGGTCCGCGACGGTGTAACCAATCCAATCTCGATTTTCGTCGGAGTTGAAACCTATGCCGAAAACCCGTGGGTTGCTTCTTCAATGTATCGTGCTGGCATTCGTGCTCGAACTTTTTTCATGGAGCGAATCATTTTGCCAGACGTCGGGACAGGCGAGTCTCATCGAAGCCAGAAAAGAAGGGCAGGTAGTCTGGTATGCCACGCTGAATATCAGCGATAGCAACGCGCTCCTGAGTCGGTTCAATCAGAAATTTCCCTTTATAAAAACGGAATTGCTGCGCGCGGGCAGCGAACAGCTTCTCAATCGCATCCTGACGGAAGACAGCGCCGGTCGCAGCGCGATGGATCTGGTCAATATTACGACGATCAATGCGCTGAAGAAACGTAATCTCCTGCAGGCTTATCCATCGCCGGAATTTGCTGCCTACCCGCAGCAGTTCAAAGATACGGCGAATTACTGGGCGACTCTCTACAACATTTATTATGTGATCGGCTACAACCCGAAAATGGTCTCTCCCAAAGATGCGCCGAGAAACTGGGATGATTTTCTCGATCCGAAGTGGAAGGGCAAGATCGGCATGGATCAGGAGGAATACGAGTGGTATGCGCGACCCACCAGTATTGGGGCAACCCAAAGGCGCAGAAGTTTCATCGCGCACTAGCCAAGCAGGCCGTTCATTGGAATAGAGGTCACACGATGATCTCCCAGCTGGCGGCGGCGGGCGAGTTTCCCCTTGGAATTGTCTACGCGCATCGCGTCGAATCCATGAAAAAGTCTGGAGCTCCGATCGAGTGGGTGAAAACCGCCGATCCGGTTTTTGTCACTCTTTCGCCGGTAGCCGTGGCGGCAAAGGCCCGCAATCCCAACGCGGCCAAGCTGCTGATGGATTTTGTTCTTTCCCGAGAAGCTCAGTTGATCCTGCGAAACGCGAACCGATTATCGGGACGCTCGGACGTGGAACCGTTGGTGCCGGAGATGAACCCCGGCAAGTTGAAGCTTGCCGCGATCGATCCGAGTGTCGGAGAAGAGTTGACCCGGTACAGCAAAGAGTTTCGCGAAATTTATTTTCAGTAAACAATAACCTGCTAAA
>Ga0207707_10000534_pt1 | contig 38787 bp, 37 predicted proteins | sample KBSC83BmetaG_FD_184336 | JGI IMG/M metagenome (GOLD analysis project Ga0207707, IMG submission 184336) | Corn rhizosphere microbial communities from Kellogg Biological Station, Michigan, USA - KBS C8-3B metaG (SPAdes) (version 2) | ecosystem: Host-associated > Plants > Roots > Rhizosphere ... | reverse complement strand
CATCGGCGGCCCGGCGGGCCTCCACGAGCGCAAGGTCCACGTAGCGGGCGTCTTCCTGAGCGTCGGTCACGGTGGGAGATGCCGCGCGCCCGAGGGGGTGTGGCCCCCCGAGCTACGCGTCGAAATGGTGCGCCCTAGAGGAATCGACCCTCTGGCCTTCGGATTCGTAGTCCTTTCCGGTGGTCAGCACGCGACCCAAGTTACCACGAACATTGACGGGCGGACAACGCGAGCCAACGCGAGCCAACGGGGCACTTGTCTCGATGTTGTCACGGTGTGGACCGGCCCGATCAATTCGGAGTCGAGTAGCGTAGAAAGTAGGCCTCGCTGGGATAGGGATTGCAACCCGAAAAGGCCCGCTCCTGACGCGCCTTCCCAGCGATCAACCTTCAGGCCGTTACAGGAACGGGGAGCGTGTCGAAGCAGTCGAAGCCGCACACCATCCGGGACGCCACCGGGCACAAGATGGCGATCCGATCAGATGGACGGATGTTCACGCAGACCGCGGCCCCGGAGTACGTCAACTACGTCGGCCCGACGCTGGCGATCTCCGAGGGCGAGATCGTCTGGTACGCGCCCACCGGCAAGGTCCCTGGGCGACCGCAGGTGTTGGAATCGGGTGAGACTTGGAAGATCCTCGTCCCGCCGGGCGTCGCCGATCTTCAGACGCTTGCGGATGTGCGCCGCTACGAGGCCACCGTCGGCCCGCTCTACGAGATCGTCGGCGGAGACACCGAGGTCACCGACTGGCAGTGGGCCATGGATCTCCACCGCGCCGTCTCTAGGCACGAGGCGACCGATCGTGTCGAGCTGACCGAGGACGGAGGGCATCCGCCGCCCGAACCGGCGCGCCGACGATCCGGCGAGGGGGCGCGTCGCCGCTGGGACGTAGAGCAGAATGCGGTCACCACACCGAATTCATGTCCCGCAGCGCGGGGGCGCGCAAGAATCGGCGCGGGCGCGGCGCTTGCGCCGGAGGTTGTTCACGCACGGCGGACAGCCATTGTTTCGCGTCGAGGCCGAGCGGCGTGGTTTGGAGATGCGTGATGTTCGCCCATCGCCAGAACGGGATAAGCCACCTCTGGCCACCAATGTAGACACCGCCCAGCAGCGCGACCACCGCGTTGAGGAGCGGGGCTGGGACGCGGCGAAGAAGTCGCGCTAGGCTGAGGGCACGGGTGCGTGGCGAGAGGCGCACGGCCATGGCCCGAGAGGGGGCCGCCTTTGAGACAGACGCCCTCTCGGGCTCTATCGAGATATAGTCAAACTACGGTAGCAGCTTCCGTCGCCGCCAGCGGGCAAGCAGCCCGGCCGCCGTCGTGCCAAATAGGAACAGGGTACCGGGTTCTGGAACGGTCGACGGTGGCACGAAACCTCCGTCCCCAATGATTGCTCCCGCAAGAGCTATTGTCTCGGCAGGGTCCACGAAGGAGACACCGCCAGAAACGATGGTCCCACTGAACCGTTCCACGACCCCATATAGGGGATCAACACCGCCGGTGCCGGGTTCAAAGAAGAAGTTGTGAGTAGGGTCTCCGTTCACGGCAGGAATCCCTAGTGAAGCGCCGAAAGCGGTCTGGACATATGGCTCGGACGGAGGGCTGCCAAAGCCAGATGCACTGGCGGGTAGAAAACTATAATAGTCGCTGTTAGTGGCCCCAGCTAGACCGACGATGCCGCCCCCAGCGTTCACAAATGACTTGATCGCCCCAGATGCACCCTTGATGTTCGTTGAGCTCGTAGAGTCATTGTCACAACCGCCACAGGTTGTGTCCGAGGCCACGACGAAAGCACTGAACGTGGAAACGTTGAACAAGCTGGCTGCGGGAACTCCTGCGTTCGGATTAACGTTGGTAAACGGAATCCCCAAGCTTCCCAACGAACTCGTTAATTGAGTACCCGCGTCGAACGTCAGAACCGGCAGCGTCGGGTTCGGCGAACCAGCGCGGGCAAATGAGATCATTCCCGACAGTTGGGCACCCGCAAGAACAGAACCGAACGCGTGATGAAGGTCATCGTCGTGTCCGGTAAGAGTAATGTTTCCGGCTTTGGCCGGGTTAGCTGCCCAGAGGATTAGCGCTCCAACCAAAACGAATCTGGAGAACCGCTCCATGTTCTTTCTCCTCTTCTTGTACGGCTCATACGGTGTAGCGAGACGCCCACGAACCGCGATATGTGAGGGAGGGTCCCGTGCGAAGACATCACGCCTGTGAAGAGTCATACAAACCTCCGTGCGCGGGCAAGCTCAGGCGAGGCTGATCTTATACTCATGGCATGCGACGAACAAACATTTTCCCGTTCCACGCCGCGCCAGTGAATACTGTAATTTTTACCGACGCGTTGTGCCCGAGGCGCAGATGAACGAGGCGCTCTGGGTGCTGACCTTCCCGGGGGACCACCGTCGAGTACCCGACGAAGCACCGCGTGGCGCTTTGGCGGGACTGGCGCGAGCGGTGCGAGCGGCAGATGGAGGCCGGCGCCCGCGCGTAGCAGTAGAGGATTCGCTAGGAAGCCTTACGCTTCTCGTTCGCTCGGATCGGCGGCTTCTTCACCGGTGGCTTGCGCTTCAGCTGGAGCAGTAGCTTCGCGCGCGCCTTTTCCGCCTTGCCGCGCTCACGAATGTTGGCCAGGTGCGCCTCACTCGCGGCTTCGACCTTTCGAAGGACGGCAAGCATCTTGGGACTGATCGCCATTGGTGGGCCTTTCCCCTAAGAGGGAGTCGAACGACCACAACAGTCAAATAATACCGCCAGATACGAGACGTGTCGAGCAGACGGCTTGCGGCTCGGGCCGGTCTGGACGGCTAGCGGCTTGTCTGCTAGGCTCCGGCCCCGATGTCGCCGTTACCGTTAGATGCGCTTGACGCCTTCGTGCAGGAACACCGCCGCTGCGACGTGCTAGACGGCGGCGTGGCTAACGGCTTCGTGTGGTTTCAGTGCTCGTGCGGCGGGCGCATCATGCACCCGGCGGGGGAGCTGCCAAAGAGCGCACCAGCAGCGCCGTAGGGGGATCGGTCGCCTATCGTAAACCAGTTGCTACGCTCCGAGTACCGTACAGCACCGACCACAGCGTCTAACGCCAACGGCTTCTTAAGCACCCGTGCCCCCTCGTCTGGATATCCGGTCATGAAGAGCACCTTCATCCTGGGCCATCGGTCTCGCAGCAACTCCGCCAGTTCGTGGCCGTGCATTCCGCGCATCACGATATCGGTCACGAGCACGTCGATGGGGTCGCGCCCGGCGTCCACGAGCTTGATCGCGTCGCCTGGGTCGGTCGCGGTGAGCACCCTGTATCCCGCGTGGTCAGCATGTCTGAAATGACATCGGCAACGTTGGCGTCGTCATCAACTACAAGGATGGTCGGCACGGTGGTTCCTCGGGTCTGAGTGCTCGGCTCGGGCCGCGCAGGCCAATGGCCGCGGTGGCGCAGGATCGATCCGTGACGAGGCGGCTAGTCGGAGTCGGCGAGGACGGAGCGCTCAGACGAGCCGCAATGGGCTTTACGAAGGGCGACGAACCACTGCGCGGGCGCGGCGATTCGGGCCTGCGCCGGGGGCGCTATCTTTACCTCGCCGGCACGAACGGGGTCGGGCCGCGGCGTGACCACAGCGGAGGATCCGTCTAAGCGGAAACCGTGACCGCTCGGCACAACGACATCTACCGACCGATCGGCGTCGAACACGAACGCTCCGAGCACCTGGGGGCCGGAAAAGTCGAGGAGAACATAGGCAGCGATCGCGAGGGTGAACAGCCAACTGCCGGTACGGACGGCTCGCAGCATCGCGGTCCCTGACGTAAGAAGGAACACCGCTTCTGCAAGAACGGCGCTTACTATATCGGGGAAATCGATGGTGCTCGAGTCTTTTTATCGGGTTGGCCGATGATAGGTCTTGGATCGAACCACGAGGCGGTAGAGAGGTGGAGCCTGGTTGCGGCTCAAGGCCGGCCTAGACGGCTTGCAGCTTGTCTGCTAGGCTCCGGCCCCCCAACTCGACGGCCAGCGCCGAGACTGGCTGACCTGCCGCGGACCGTTCATCGCGTCTCGCCCAGCACCGGCACGAACGACACGCGGCCATGCCGCATCGGCACAGGGATCACCTCTTGCGCATGTCCGCACCAGTTGATGTAGGAGCTGGCGCGAAACAAGGACCAGCCGACATGTGAGAGGGGCTCAACGCGGAAGCCGCGGAACCGCGAGGCTACCTCCCGCCCGCATCGCGGGCACGGATACGTCGCGATCGGCTTGCCGCGCTCATCGGGCCACCAGGCTGGGACCATGCGCAGACAATGCTACACGCATGTGGTTCTGCGCTCCGTCCGCCCATGGCTCGCAGAACGTTTAACCTTTTTTCGGATCCTTGGACTTGGCCTCGTCACCGGTGGAACTACTCTTCTGTGCTCGCAACCATTCTTTCGCAACCTCGGAGATGCCGATGCCCTTACCGCCCTCCGACCCTACTACCGAGCTGAAGCGCAGGAACGGCGTGGCGGGCACCACATCAAAACCAGCGCTCCGCATGTTGCCCGCGATGGTCGTCGGGCGCCGAAATACTTCGCTATTCTGCTGTCTGCGGATCTCCGCCAAGACGTTTGGGATCTCGTACACCGACACCAAGGGCAAGCGCGTCCGCGAGAGCACGGGCACCAGCGACAAGGAGGAGGCGATCCGCATCCTCCGCGACAAGCAAGGCCGGATCGCCCGCGGGGAGGCGATCCTTCGGCGCGCTGACCGCGTGCTCTACGAGGAAGTCCGCAGCGATCTCGTGACCTACTACGCGGTGTTCGGCAAGCGGGACATGGTGGAGGCTGGCGGCCGACTCGCACACCTAGATCCGCACTTCACCGGCTGGAAAGTCGTAGACATTGACGAGGGGCGCAGTCATGGCGTACGCCCAGGCGCGGCAGCAAGGCCGAGGCTGCGGCGGCCACGATCAACCGAGAACTTGCCACGCTGTCGAAGATGCTGAACTTGGCGGTCTCGCACCGGAAGATCGATCGGGCTCCGAAGATCGAAAAGTTGAAGGAAGCCGACCCACGCTCCGGATTTGTCAGCCGGCAGCAGTTCGACTCGATCGCCCACCGTCTCCCGGTGGAGCTGGCTGCCGCCGCCCTGGTGGGCCTCACCTTCGGATGGAGGAAAGCGGAGATCCTGACCCGCGAACTTCGGCACTTGGACCTTGAGGCTGGGACTCTGCGCCTCGACCCCGGTGAGACCAAGAACGGGCGGGGCGAGGTCCGCCTGACCTCCGAACTTCGCGCCGTCGTGGCCGATCAGGTGGCCCGGGTTCGCACTCTGGAGCAGCAGAGCGGTCGGATCATCCCATGGCTCTTCCCGCATCTGACCGGCCCGCACGCCGGCCACAGCGTGACCGACCTTCGCAAGACATGGACCCGGGCCTGCCGCGCCGCTGGGCTACCTGGAATCCTCTTCCATGACCTGAGACGGTCGGCGGTCCGCCAGATGGTCGCGGCGGGGATCAGCGAGCGCGTGGCCATGGGGCTGACCGGCCACCTGACGCGCAGCGTGTTCGATCGGTATCACATCGTCGCCCAGGCGGACCTCTCGCGGACGGCGGAGCTTCTCGATGTAGCGCCAGCTCCGCGGGTGGAGCGGCTGGTGGCGGTGGTAGCGAGAGGGTAGCCGTGACCGTTCCGGGCTCTGTCACGTTCCCCGTCACGTTCACGACTACCCTGCCGCGTAAGTTGGTGCGCCCTAGAGGAATCGAACCTCTGGCCTTCGGATTCGTAGTCCGACGCTCTATCCATCTGAGCTAAGGGCGCTCTTGGCGGAGAGGCCGGGATTCGAACCCGGGACAGAGGTTTTGCCCCTGTAACCGCTTAGCAGGCGGCTGCCTTCGGCCGACTCGGCCACCTCTCCAAACGTCAAGCCCACCGAGTATATGCCATTCGGGCCACCCGGACTACCGCTAAGGGTCCGGTGGGCTATGCTGAGTCGCGAGGAGGCCAACATGACCCGCCTGCGTGAGATGCTGCGCGACGCCTGGACCCTGATCCGCCCCTACTGGTTCTCGGAGGACCGCTGGGCGGGCCGGGGCCTCCTGCTGGTCGTCGTCGTGCTGAACCTCTTCATCGTCTTCATCAACGTCCTGCTGAACAAGTGGTACAACCTCTTCTACAACTCGCTCCAGGACAAGGACGTCGCCGCTTTCGGCAGCCTCCTGCTCCGCTTCTCGTGGCTCGCCGGCCTCTACATCGTGGCCGCGGTGTACCAGATCTACCTCAACCAGATGCTGCAGATCCGCTGGCGGCGCTGGCTCACCGACCGGTACCTCGGGGCCTGGCTCGCCGACGGCTCGTACTACCGGATGCAGCTGACCGCGGGCGAGACCGACAACCCGGACCAGCGCATCTCCGACGATCTGCGGCTCTTCGTCACCGGCGCGCTGACCCTCGGCATCGGGGGCATGCGGGCGGTGGTGACGCTCGTCTCCTTCCTCGGTATCCTGTGGGGCCTTTCCGGCTCGGTCACCCTGCCCATCGGCCCGGGCGTGACGCTGCCCGGCTACATGGTCTGGGCGGCGCTGGCCTATGCCATCGCGGGCACCTGGCTCACGAACCTGATCGGCCGGCCGCTGGTGCGCCTCAACTTCAACCAGCAGCGCTACGAGGCCGACTTCCGGTTCGGCCTGGTGCGCTTCCGCGAGAACGCCGAGGGCGTGGCGCTCTACCGCGGCGAGGCCGACGAGATGCGGAACTTCCGGGAGCGCTTCGGCGCGGTGGTGGGCAACTGGTGGGACATCATGCGCCAGCAGAAGCGGCTCACCTGGTTCACCGCCGGCTACGGCCAGGCCGCGATCATCTTCCCGATCCTGGTGGCGGCGCCGCGCTACTTCCGGGGCGAGATCCCCCTCGGAGCCCTGATGCAGACCTCCCAGGCCTTCGGCCAGGTGCAGGACTCGCTGTCGTTCATCATCACGTCGTACACCGACATCGCGGAGTGGCGCGCGGTGGTGCTACGCCTGCTGGGCTTCGAGCGCGCGCTGGCCCGCGTGCGCGCGGACGCCGCGATCGAGGGCGTCCGCCACGGAGCGGACGCCGCGGGACGGGTCAACCTGGACGGAGTGACCCTGGTGCTGCCCGGCGGGCGACCGCTGATGGAGAACGTGTCGTTCGCCATTCGCCCCGGCGACACCGCGCTGATCAGCGGGCCGTCAGGCGCGGGCAAGAGCACGCTGTTCCGGGCCATCGCGGGCATCTGGCCCTTCGGGCGCGGCGACGTGAACCTGCCGCCGGCCGGCCGCGTGCTCTTCCTGCCCCAGAAGCCCTACCTGCCCATCGGGACGCTCCGGGAGGTGGTGAGCTACCCCACCCCGCCGGCCGGGGTCGCGGACGCCGAGCTGGCCGAGGCCCTGACCGCGGTCGGGCTCCCCGAGCTCACCGCCCGCCTGGGCGAATCCGCCCACTGGGCGCAGGCGCTCTCGCCGGGCGAGCAGCAGCGCATCGCGTTCGCCCGCGCGCTGGTGCAGAAGCCGGACTGGCTCTTCCTCGACGAGGCGACCTCCGCGGTGGACGAGCAGACCGAGGCGACGCTCTACGGCCTGCTGCGCCAGAGGCTGCCGGGCACCACCGTGGTCAGCGTGGGCCACCGCAGCACGCTGCGCGCGTTCCACGCGCGTCGGCTCGTGGTCACACTGAACGGGACGGGGCCGGCGACCGTCGTGGAGGCGGCCGCCGGCGCCTGAGAGGAAAAATGGCGGAGGGGGAGGGATTCGAACCCCCGATCCCTTGCGGGATTCCGGTTTTCAAGACCGGCGCCTTCAACCGGGCTCGGCCACCCCTCCGCGTCTGACTAGCGTGCCGCGCCGACGGGCCCGATGCGCTCGAGGCCGCCCATGTACGGGCGGAGCGCGGCCGGCACGATGACGGATCCGTCGGCCTCCTGGTAGTTCTCCAGCACCGCGATCAGCGTTCGCCCCACCGCGAGACCCGAGCCATTGAGCGTGTGGGCCAGCTCGACGCGGCCGCCGCCCGCGGGCCGGTACTTCAGATCGAGCCGGCGCGTCTGGTAGGCCTCGCAGTTCGAGCAGGAGGAGATCTCGCGGTACTTGCCCTGCCCGGGCAGCCACACCTCGAGGTCGTAGGTCTTGGCGGAGTGGAAGCCCATGTCGCCGGTGCAGAGGGCCACCACCCGGTACGGCAGCTCCAGGCGCTGCAGCACCACCTCCGCGCTCCGGACCATCGCCTCGAGCTCGTCGTAGGACTGCCCGGGCGTGGTGATCTTGACCATCTCCACCTTGTCGAACTGGTGCTGCCGGATCATGCCCTTGGTGTCCTGGCCGTAGGTGCCGGCCTCGCGCCGGTAGCAGGGCGTGAACGCGCAGTAGCGTCGCGGCAGCTCCGCCTCGGGGAGGATCTCGCCGCCGTGGAGCGCGGTGAGCGCCACCTCCGCGGTGGGGATCAGGTAGAGGGTGCGGCCCGCGTCGGGCTCCACGGTGCGGAACATCTGCTCCTCGAACTTGGGCAGCATCGCGACGCCGGTCATGGTCTCGAGATTCACCAGGTGCGGCACCCACAGCTCGGTGAAGCCGTGCTCGCGCGTGTGCAGGTCCAGCATGAACTGGGCGAGCGCGCGGCTCAGGCGCGAGGCCGCGCCCCACATGACGGTGAAGCGGGCCTTGGCGATCTTGGCCGCGCGGTCGAAGTCGAGGATACCGAGCGCCTCGCCGATCTCGAAGTGCTGCTTCGGCGCGAAGGCGAACGCGCGCGGGGTGCCCCAGCGGCGCACCTCGACGTTGTCGTCCGCGGAGGCGCCCACCGGCACCGAGGCGTGCGGCACGTTCGGGATCTCGAGCAGCAGGGCCTCGAGCCGCCCGTCCGCCTCCTTCACCTGCGCGTCGAGGGCCTTGATCCGGTCGGAGACCTCCCGCATGCGCGCGGTGGCGGCCTGCGCGTCCTCGCCCCGACGCCTGGCCTGCCCGATCGCCTCCGAGGCGCGATTGCGCTCCGCCTTGAGCTCCTCGGCCTCGGTCACGAGCCGGCGGCGGGCCGTGTCGGCCTCCAGGATCGGGGCGAGGGAGATCGTCGCCCCGCGGGTGGCGAGCGCGCGCTCCACTCCCGCGGGATCGTCGCGGATCAGCTTGATGTCCAGCATCGCCTCGGCCTCCCTGCCCGTCTGCCCTGCTCGGACCGCCCCTCACCCTCTCCCCGAGCGGAGAGGGTGAGAAAGTAACAAAAAAGAGGCCGCAGCTGCGCGGCCTCTGTCTCCCCGCCCCGGGTCTTGGCCCGCGGCGGGGCTTACTCTGACGACTCCGCGGGTGGCGCGGATGCGTCGGGGGCGGCCTGCTCGGCCTCCACGCGGGCCAGGTTGCCCACCTGGTCGTCGGCGTCCAGGTCGATGATGCGGACGCCCATCGTGTTGCGCCCCTGGCTCGTCACCTCGTCGGCGTGCACGCGGATGATCTTGCCCTTGGTGGTGACCACCAGGATGTCGTCGCCCTCGCGCACCTGCAGCATGCCGACCACCGCGCCGTTGCGCCCCGCGGTCTTGATGTCGATGATGCCCTTGCCGGCGCGGCCCTGGAGTCGGTACTCGTCGAGCGGGGTGCGCTTGCCGTAGCCGCGTTCGGTGACGGTCAGGATCGTGACGCCTTCCTTGATGGTCTCGGCCGCGATGACCTGGTCGCCCTCGTCGACGTCGATGCCGCGCACGCCCGCCGCGGTCCGGCCCATCGGGCGCACCTCGTCCTCCGGGAAGCGGATGATCATCCCCTGCTTGGTGGAGAGCAGGACCTCGCGCTGGCCGTCGGTGCGGCGGGCCCCCATCACCTCGTCGCCGTCCTCCAGGGAAATGGCCTGGATGCCGCCGGCGCGCGGGTGCGAGAAGGCGGAGAGCTCCGTCTTCTTCACCTTGCCCTGCTTGGTGGCGAAGAGCACGTAGCCGCCCGACTCGAAGTCGCGGACCGGCACGCACGTGGCCACCCGCTCGGCCTCGCCGAGCGAGAGCACGTTGGCCATCGCCTTGCCCTTGGCCTGGCGGCCGCCCTCGGGGATCTCGTGCACCTTCAGCCAGTGCACCTTGCCCTTGTTGGTGAAGAACAGGAGGAAGGAGTGGGTCGAGGCCACGAACAGGTCCTCGACGATGTCCTCCTCCTTCGTCTCCATCCCGGTCACGCCCTTGCCCCCGCGCTTCTGGCTGCGGTAGGCCTCCACGTGCGTGCGCTTGATGTAGCCGGAGCGCGTGATCGTGACCACCATGTCCTCGTCGGCGAGCAGGTCCTCGATCGTGAGGTCCTGGGTCTCGGCCAGGATCTCGGTGCGGCGCTCGTCGCCGAACTCCTCCTTCAGCGCGCCGAGCTCGTCCTTGATGATGCCGAGCAGGCGCTGCTCGGAGGCGAGGATGCCCTTGAGGTCGGCGATGAGGGCGAGCGTCTGCTCGTGCTCCTCGACGATCTTGTGGCGCTCGAGCTGGGTGAGGCGCTGCAGCCGCATGTCCAGGATCGCCTTGGCCTGGATCTCGGAGAGCTGCAGCTGGCGCACCAGGGCGTCCTTCGCGGCGTCCGGACTCTCGGCCTGGCGGATGAGGCGGATCACCAGGTCGAGCTGGTCGACCGCCTTGCGCAGCCCCTCCAGGATGTGGGCGCGCTCTTCCGCGCGGGCGAGGTCGTACTTCGTCCGGCGGGTGACCACCTCCCGCCGAAACGCGATGAACTCTTGCAGCATCTGCTTCAGGTTCACCACCTGCGGCCGCCGCCCCACGAGGGCGAGCATGATCACCCCGAAGGTGGTCTGCATCTGGGTGTGCTTGTACAGCTGGTTGATCACGATCTGCGGCATCTCGCCGCGGCCCAGCTCCAGCACGATCCGGATGCCCTCACGGTTCGACTCGTCGCGGCGCTCGCTGATACCCTCGATGCGCTTGTCGCGCACCAGCTCGCCGATCTTCTCCATCAGCGAGGCCTTGTTCACCTGGTACGGCAGCTCGGTGACGATGATGGCCTCGCGCCCGCCCCGCATCTTCTCCACGTGGGCCTTCGCCCGCAGGGTGATGATGCCGCGCCCGGTGGTGTAGGCCTCGCGGATCCCGCTCCGGCCGTAGATGTAGCCGCGGGTCGGGAAGTCGGGCCCCGGGACCAGCTTCATCAGCTCGTCGATCGAGACGTCCGGCTCGTCGATCACCCGCACCAGCGCGTCGACGACTTCGCGGAGGTTGTGCGGCGGGATGTTGGTGGCCATGCCCACCGCGATGCCGGAGGAGCCGTTGACGAGCAGGTTCGGAACCTTGGTGGGCAGAACCAGCGGCTCCTGCAGCGACTCGTCGAAGTTGGGCGTGAAGTCGACGGTGTCCTTCTCGATGTCGGCGAGCAGCTCGTGGGCGATCTTGGCCAGGCGGGTCTCGGTGTAGCGCATCGCCGCGGGCGGATCGCCGTCGATGGAGCCGAAGTTGCCCTGCCCGTCCACCAGGGGGTAGCGGAGGGAGAACTCCTGGACCATTCGCACGAGCGCCTCGTAGACCGGCGCGTCGCCGTGCGGGTGGTACTTGCCGAGCACCTCGCCGACCACGCGGGCCGACTTCTTGTAGGCCCGGTTCCAGGTGAGCCCCAGCTCGTGCATCGCGAAGAGCACCCGCCGGTGGACCGGCTTGAGGCCGTCCCGGATGTCGGGCAGCGCGCGCCCGACGATGACGGACATGGCGTAGTCGAGGTACGACTTCCGCATCTCCTCTTCGATCGGGACGGGGGCTTGTCGCTCGGGGCTCATGGTGCGGCGGAGGCTCCTAGATGTCGAGGTTGACGACGTCGAGCGCGTTCTTCTCGATGAACTCGCGGCGCGGCTCCACCGCGTCGCCCATCAGGACGGTGAACATCTCGTCGGCGCCCACCGCGTCCTCCATGGTCACGCGGAGGAGGGTGCGCGTCTCCGGGTTCATGGTGGTCTCCCACAGCTGCTCGGGGTTCATCTCGCCCAGGCCCTTGTAGCGCTGCAGGGTGGCGCCGTCCTTGGCCATGTCCATGATCACCCGCATCAGCTCGTCGAGGCTGTGGGTGGTCGTCTCCTTCTCGGAGGCGTCGACGATGACGCACGGTCCCTTGTGCATCCCCGCGATCTCCGCGTGCAGATCGAGGAGCTGGGCGTAGTCGGGCGACTTCAGCACGTCGACGCTGAAGTGCGCCGGGTGCGGGCCCGCCACCACGATGGTGCCCGCGTCGCCGTTCTCGCTCGCCACGTGGGCCGACCCGCCGGGCTGCTCCGCGGCGGCCTCCGCCACCGCGGCCGCGATCTCCGCGTCCCCCACCCCGCGCTTGCTCGCGCGGAACTTCTTCCGGACGAGCGCGTCGAGGACCGCGCCCGGGACCCCGCGCCGGGCGAGCTTGCCGAAGAGGGTCCGGAACTCCAGCACCCGCTTGAGAGCCTCCAGAAGCGCCTCGCCCCGCAGGGGCGCCGCCTTGCCGGGGACCTTCACGCTCGCCTTCTCCACCCACTGCTCGAGCAGGAACTCCTCCATCTCCCGCTCGCTCATCAGGTACCGCTCCGCGCGCCCCTTCTTCACCTTGAAGAGCGGCGGCTGCGCGATGAACAGGTGGCCGGCCTCGATCACCTGCACCATGTGACGGAAGAAGAAGGTCAGGAGCAGGGTCCGGATGTGGGCGCCGTCCACGTCGGCGTCCGTCATCAGGATGACCTTGTGGTAGCGCAGCTTGGAGACGTCGAATTCCTCGGGGCCGATCCCGGTGCCGAGGGCGGAGATCAGCAGCCGGATTTCATTGTGGGACAGGACCTTGTCGTAGCGCGCCTTCTCCGCGTTGATGATCTTGCCGCGCAACGGGAGCACCGCCTGCACCTTGCGATCGCGCCCCTGCTTGGCCGAGCCGCCCGCGGAATCGCCCTCGACCAGGAAGATCTCGCGGAACTGGGGGTCGCGCTCGGAGCAGTCTGCCAGCTTGGCCGAGAGCCCCTCGTCGTCGCGCCCGCCCTTGCGGGTCAGCTCGCGCGCCTTGCGCGCCGCCTCGCGGGCCTGGGCCGCCCGCACGCACTTGTCGGCGATCTTGCGCGCGGTGGTCGGATCCTCCTCGAAGGCCTCCCCGAGTCGGTCGTTGACGATCTGCTGCACGAGCCCCTTGACGTCGGAGTTGCCGAGCTTGGCCTTGGTCTGCCCCTCGAACTGCGGGTCGGGGATGCGCACCGAGACCACCGCGGTCAGGCCCTCGCGCACGTCGTCGCCGCTGACGTCGCCCTTGAAGTTCTTGAGGAAGCCGTTGGCCTTGGCGTAGTTCGACAGGGTGCCGGTCAGCGCGGCGCGGAACCCGGTGAGGTGGGTGCCGCCCTCGCGGGTGTTGATGTTGTTGGCGAAGGAGAACACGCTCTCCTGGTAGCCGTCGTTGTACTGGAGCGCGACCTCGACCTCGATGTTGTCCTTCTTGCCCTCGAAGAAGAGGACCTTGGGATGGATCACGGTCTTGTTCTGGTTCAGGTGCTTGATGAACTCGATGATGCCGCCCTTGTAGAGAAAGGTGTGGCTGCGCCCGTCGCGCTCGTCCTCGATGACGATCTTGAGGCCCTTGTTGAGGAAGGCGAGCTCGCGGAGGCGGTTCGACAGCGTGTCGAAGGAGAACGTGGTCTCCTCGAAGATCTTGGCGTCGGGCTTGAACCGCACGATGGTGCCGTGCTTCGTGGTCTTCTCGCCCACGGTGAGCTCGCCGGTGGGCACCCCGTACTCGTAGCGCTGCGTCCACACGTTGCCCTGGCGACGGATGTCGATCTCGAGCCACTCCGAGAGCGCGTTCACCACCGAGATGCCGACGCCGTGCAGCCCGCCCGAGACCTTGTAGGCCGAGTGCTCGAACTTGCCCCCCGCGTGCAGCACGGTGAGCACGACCTCGGCGGCCGGCTTGCCGCTCTCCTTGTGGATGTCGACCGGGATGCCGCGCCCGTTGTCGCCCACCGAGCAGGAGCCGTCGGAGTGGAGGATGACCTTGATGCTGTCGCAGTAGCCCGCGAGCGCCTCGTCGACCGCGTTGTCGACCGCCTCGTACACCAGGTGGTGCAGCCCGTAGGCGCCGGTGTCGCCGATGTACATGGCCGGGCGCTTGCGGACCGCCTCCAGCCCCTCGAGCACCTTGATGTCGCTCGCGGTGTACGTGTCGGCCATCAGGCGGCCCCCCGGACCGCGCGCAGCGCCGGCTCGGCCACGCGGCCGCCCCGGATGTCCCACCAGGTCGCCCGCCGGGCCTCCGGCAGGGTCGGATCGGCGGTGGTGAGGAATACCTGGCCGGCCGTCGCCACGTGCTCGAGCACGCGGGCTTCCACCTGCGGGTCCAGCTCGGACAGCGCGTCGTCGAGCAGCAGCACCGGCGCGCTGCCGACCGCGCGCGCCACCGGGCCCGCCTCGGCCAGACGCAGGGCCAGGGCCATCAGCCGCTGCTGGCCTCGCGAGCCGTAGAGACGCAAGTCTCGGCCGTCCACCTCGATGAGGAGATCGTCGCGATGCGGTCCGACGACGGTCTGCCCGCGCCGAACCTCCTCCGCGAGCCGCACCTCCAGGGCGGCCACGACGTCCGCCTCGCCGGCCTCGTCAGGAAGACCGCCACAGTAGCGCAAGGAGACCTCGCCGGTTCCGGCCAGCGTCGGATACAGGGTGCGCGCCTCCTCCTGGAGCGCCTCCAGGGCGGTGCGACGCCGCCCGACGATCTCGAGCCCGACCCGCGCGAGCTGCTCGCTCCACGGAGCGAGCGCGCTGCGGATCGCGGAGCCGGTGAGCCCGCTCTGCAGGAGGTGATTCCGGCGCGCGAGGATCTGCCGGTAGCGGCGCACCCCGCTCAGGTGGGCCGAGTAGAGCTTGCCCGCAAATCCGTCGATGAAGCTCCGGCGCGCCTGCGGGCCGTCGATGAGGATGGCCAGGTCCTGCCACCCGAAGCCGATGGCGCGCGCCCAGGAGCAACCCTCGCCTCCCACGCCCCAGGTACCGTCATCGCGGCGCGTGATGGCGCGACGGACCGCGCGCACCGTGTCGGCACGCCGGATCTCGCCGGTCACGAGGGCGCTCGATGCGTCCCAGCCGAGCATGTCCGCCGCCTTGGCGCCACGAAACGAGCGACCAAGGAGCAGGACGCCGAGCGCTTCGAGGAGGTTCGTCTTGCCCTGAGCGTTGAGGCCGCTCAGGACGTTCAGGTGGGGCGCCGGCGCGAGGGAGAGGGTTCGATAGTTGCGAAAATCAGACAGTTCTACCCTGTCAATCTGCAACGATTTTCGCTCCCATGAGAGGTCAAATCCTCATGGGCATGATAACACACAGGCTTCCCTCGTCCTCGAAGCTTTTGAACACTCCGGGGCTCAAACCGTCCTTCAATTCGATCAAAACCTGCTCGCCGTCCTGCGCGCCGAGCGTGTCGAGCACGTAGCGCGAGTTGAAGCCGATCGCGATCTCTTCACCCGCGAACTGCGCCTCCATCTGCTCCTCCGCTTCCCCGTAGTCGGGACTGTTCGCGGTGAGCTTGAGCATCCCCGGTGAGAGCAGGAAGCGCACCGGCTTGGTGCGCTCCTCGGAGAGAACCGACACGCGTCGGAGCGCCGCGGTCAGTCCCGGGCGCGACAGGGTGATCCGGTGCGGATGCGAGCGGGGCACCACCTGCTCGTAGTTCGGGAACGTGCCCTCGATGAGCCGCGCCATCAGCAGCACGTTGGGCATCTTGAGCATGAACTGGTTCTCGCTGATCGCGATCTGCACCTCCTCGCCCGAGCCCACGATGCGGGCCACCTCCTGCACCGCCTTGCGCGGCACGATGCCGGACATCGCCGGCCCCGCCGAGGGCAACGGACGCACCGCGAGGGCGAGGCGATGGCCGTCGGTGGCGACCATGCGCAGCTCCTTGTCGTGCACCGCGAGCAGGACCCCGTTGAGGGCGTACCGGCTCTCGTCGTGGGATATCGCGAAGGTGGTCTGCCCGAGCATCTCGCGCAGGACCTTGCCGTCGATGGTCAGCCAGCCAGTGCTCGCCCCGTCGCCCACTGCGGGGAACTCCTCGGGGGTCAGGCCGACCAGACGATAGGACGCGCCGGCGCAGCGGAGGGCGACCCACGCGTTCTCCTGCACCTTGATGGCGAGCGGCGCGGCGGGCAGCTCCTTCACGATCTCCATCAGCTTGCGCGCCGAGATCGTGATCGTCCCCGGCTTCACCACCTTGGCCGGGCCGGTCACCCGCACGCTCACCTCGAGATCGGTGGCGGTCATCCGCAACGTCTCGCCCTGGGCCTCGAGGAGCACGTTGGCCAGCACCGGTAGCGTCTGACGCGGCTCCACCACGTTGTGCGCCATCTGGAGACCGCGGATGAACGCGTCCCGATCCACATGCACTTCCATAAGACTCTCCGTTGTTTCAGTGATTGAAAAGAAATAAAAGCTCTCGTCGTCGTAAGACCCGGCGGAGCTGTGGACAGCGAGGGAGCGGAGAAAAGTGCGGCCCGCGGTGGCACTTGCGCGCCGCGGACTCGTGGATAGGTCCGTGGGTAGCCGTGGCGAGAGCGTGGATCACAGGGAGATGCTCTGGGTAAGTGTGTCGATGGTCTTCTTGAATTTGGGATCGTCTTGCAGCAGGCCCTGGATCTTCTCCACCGCGTGCAGGACCGTGGTGTGGTCCTTGCCCCCGAAGGTGCGGCCAACCTCGGTCAGCGAGGCGTGGGTGAGCTGGCGCGCGAGAAACATCGCGATCTGTCGCGGGAACGCCACCGCCTTGGTACGGTTCTTGGCGCGCATGTCCCCGAGCTTCACCCCGAAGAACTCGGCCACCTTCCGCTGGATGTGCTCGATGGTGATGATCTTCTCGTCCTCGCCCCAGAGGTCGGAGAGCACCTCCTGGGCGAGCTCCACCGTCATCTCCCGCCCGCTCAGCGAGCAGAAGGCGATCATGCGGGTGAGCGACCCCTCGATCTCGCGGATGTTGGCCTTGATCCGGCTCGCGATCAGGTAGGCGACGTCGTCGGGCAGGCGGACGCGCTCGATCTCCGCCTTCTTCTTGAGGATCGCGACCCGGGTCTCGAAGTCGGGGGGCTGGATGTCGGCGATGAGCCCCCACTCGAACCGGGAGCGCAAGCGCTCCTCGATCTCGGGAATCTCCTTGGGCGCGGAGTCGGACGAGACGATGATCTGCTTCCGCGCCTCGTAGAGGTCGTTGAAGGTGTGGAAGAACTCTTCCTGCGTCCGCTCCTTGCCGGAGATGAACTGGATGTCGTCGATCAGCAGCAGGTCGATGGTGCGGTACTTGGCCCGGAACTCCACGGTGCGGTCGTACCGGATCGCGTTGATGAGATCGTTCGTGAAGCGCTCGGTGGAGAGATAGAGCAGCCGCAGCGACGGGTAGAGCCGCGAGATCTCGTGACCGACCGCGTGCAGGAGATGGGTCTTGCCCAGGCCGACCCCACCGTAGATGAAGAGGGGATTGTAGGCCTTGGACGGCAGCTCCGCGACCGCCTGGCAGGCCGCCTGCGCGAACTGGTTCGAGTTGCCGACCACGAAGGACGAGAACGTATAGCGGGGCGACAGGCCGTTCGAGAGCGGGACCGCCGGAGCCTCGCGCGGCGCCACCGGGGCGCGGTCCGGCTCACGGTCGATCTCGATGGAGATGACCGGATTGCCGCCCAGCACGCTGCGCGCGGCCGACTGGAGCGTCTCGGTGTAGTGCTGCACGAGCCAGTCGCGGCTGTACTTGTTGGGCGCCGCGATGTGGATGAGATCGCCTTCCATCGCGGTGACGCGGCACGGCCGCAACCACGAGTCGATGGCGGTTTCGGGGATCTTTCCCTCCATCGTTGCCAGGAGGCGGGTCCACAAAGAGTCAAGCATTGTCAGGCCCTTGGTCGGCGGCGCCGCAATGAGTTACACACATAGTTATCCACAGGTGTGGATAACCGGGGGCATCCTGGAGGGCCTGGGTTCCGGAAGCGCAACGAGCGCGGACCAGGTCGCGACGTCTCATCCACTCCGTGGTGCAGCCAACAAGTACGGCGAACTCCGCACCGCGCGGACCCTGCGGCCGAGCGGGAGGCGACCCTACCACACCGTCGAGTGGGGCCGCAAGGCCCTCACGTACCTTGACTTGGGTAGGGGTGGTCCGTAGACTACGTGGGTTCTTCTACCTAGAGGGGAGTTTCGCTGATGAAGAGGACGTTCCAACCCAATGTGCGCCGGCGCAAGAAGACGCACGGATTTCGCTCGCGGATGAAGACGCAGGGCGGGCGAAAGGTCCTGAAGCGGCGGCGCGCAAAGGGACGCAAGCGCCTCACCGTCTAGCGCAGCCACGGTGGCGAAGGCTCCGGCGGCGTTGGCGCTGCCTCGAGGCGAGCGCCTCCGGCGAGCGGCAGATTTCCAGACGGTCTTCCAGCGTGGCAGCCGGCACGAGCGAGGCAGCTTCGTCGTCCTCTGGCGACCGGCCAAGGGCCGTCGCGTGGGCTTCGCGGTGAGCCGCCAGCTGCGCGGCGCGGCCCGGCGCAACCGAGCCCGGCGCCGGATTCGCGAGGCTTACCGCCAGGTTCGGGAGCAGATGGCTCCCGACATCGAGATGGTGGTAGTTGCTCGACCCAGCGCGGCGACCCGCCCCTTCCCCGAGTTGATCGACGACATGCGCCGCCTGGCCGAAGCGCTCGGACGTCCGGGGTCCCGGGCATGAGCGCGGGGCGAATCGCGGCGTCCGTGGTGCGTGGGTATCAGCTGCTGTTGCGGCCCCTGCTGCCAAGCACGTGCCGGTTCATGCCGGGCTGCTCCGAGTACGCGCGGCAGGCGCTGATCGAGCATGGGCTCGTACGAGGGGCGGCGCTCGCCGCCCGCCGGCTCGCGCGATGCCACCCCTGGAATCCCGGCGGATACGATCCGCCACCGAGCCGATCGAGAGGGTAATGGACAAGCGGACGACGCTGGCGCTGCTATTGATGGCCGCGCTGCTGATGATCTATCCGGCGATCTTCATGCGGCACGAGCCGGAGCAGCAGAAGGCGCCCCAGAAGACCGAGGCCCCGGCAGTTCCAACCAAGGCGCCCGAGACGCCGTCGTTGGCCGGCGCCGCTGCCGCGGTCCCGGTTCCGCCGAAGGACGTGGTGCCCGTGCCGGACCGGATCGCCGAGATCGAGAGCCCGCTCTATCACGCGGAGATCAATAGCGTCGGCGGCCAGCTCCGCGCGTGGGAGCTGCGCTATCGCGGCGAGAAGCCGTTCGTCGTCGCGGGCGGATTGATGTCCCGCGGGCTCGCGGTGGTGCGGCCGGGCCAGCCGCCGCGGCCGATCGGATTCCGGCTCTCGACCGACAAGCTGGTCCTCGGACCGTCGACGCCGAGCGGCGAGATCGTGCTGACCGGCGAGGACGGCTTCGGGCTGCGCGTCACCGAGACGCTGCGGTTCCTCGCCGACAGTTACGTGATCGAGCACCGCCTCAAGGTCGAGAACCGCCAGGCAGTGCCGCAGAGCGCGGAGCTCCAGCTCGCGTGGATCGCACCCGCGGAGCCCTCGAAGGATGCGCCCGAGAAATTCCAGGGCCAGCACCCGATTCGCGTGGTCCGGCTGGCGGACGGATCGGTGCACCGAGAGGTGCTGGCCAAGAGCGTCGACTTCTCGGGACCGGGCCAGTGGATCGGTCTCGAGAGCGAGTGGTACCTGACCGCGCTCATCCCGAAGAGCGCCGGCATGCTGCTCTCCGAGGCCAAGCTCAGCGAGCCCAAGGCGGATGCTGCCAAGCCCGTCGACTTGTCACAAGTAGCTGTCCGTATTCCGTTATCTGACCTGAAGCCTGGCCAGATCTGGGAAGGCGAGATCCAGAGCTACCTGGGGCCGAAGGAGCACGACCGGCTGAAGGCGGTGGGGAGTGGACTGGAAAAGTCCATATATTTCGGTGGGTTCCCGGTTCCGCAGGCCTATGGAGGCCTGCCGATGGAGTGGCTGGCCGTGCCCATCCTGTGGGTGATGCACCGCTTCTACGAGTTCACCCACAATTACGGCGTCGCGATCATCCTGCTGACCGTGATCACGAAGGTGCTCTTCTTCCCGCTGACGATCAAGAGCATGACGTCGATGAAGGCGATGCAGTCGCTCCAGCCACAGATCAACGCGCTCCGCTCGAAGTATAAGAGCGACCCTCAGCGGCTGCAGCGCGAGACGATGGAGCTCTACCGGGCTCACAAGGTGAATCCGCTCGGCGGCTGCCTGCCGATGGTGGTGCAGATTCCGATCTTCTATGCGCTGTACGTCGCGCTCTCGGTCTCGGTGGAGATCCAGAACGCCCCCTTCATCTGCTTCGGCCGGTTGTTCGGGACTGACCTCTGGATCTGCGACCTGGCGGCCCACGATCCCACCTATGTCTTGCCGATTCTGATGGGCATCTCGATGTTCATCCAGCAGAAGATGACCCCGGTGATGGGCGACCCGCGCCAGGCGAAGATGATGCTGTTCATGCCGGTCGTGTTCACCTTCATGTTCCTGAACCTGCCGGCCGGCCTCGTGCTGTACTGGACGCTCTCGAACGTCCTTCAGATCGCCCAGCAGAAATATTTGGAGCGGTTCGGCAAGAAGCCGGAGAAAGCCCCGGCTCGCGCAGCGAAGAAGGCCTGATCCAAGGGGCGGCGGCCGGGGTACTCTTACCCCGATGGCCGCCCGCCACGCTCCGGACGTACTCGCCGATCTGCTCGCGGCAATCCCGGTCCTGACCGGGTCTCCCGCTATCGCAGTCCACCGAACGCGCTTCCAGCGATACCTGGATCTCTTCGTCAAGTGGAACCGAGTGCACCGGATGACCGCACTCGAGTCACCGGCGGAGATCGTCCGGGGACTTTTTCTTGACTCTCTGCTCTTCTTCCGCCTGCTGCCGGCCCGGCCGATCAGTCTCGTCGACATAGGCGCGGGCAGCGGAATCCCCGGCTTGCCACTGCGGCTGGTCGACGACCGGATCACGCTCACCCTCGTCGAGTCGAAGCGTAAGCGCATCTCCTTTCTGTTAGCGGTCTGCCGCGAGCTGGCCCTACCCGACGTCCGCGTGCTCGAGGGTCGAGCCGAGGATCTCATCGAGCAGGATCCGGACCTTGCGGAAGGGTTTGATGCGGTTGTAACTCGGGCTGTCGGCGGCGAAGCCTCCATCTCCGCCATCGGGGCGGGTTACGCCCGTCCTGGGGGGGCCATCCTGATCGCCGGGTCCCCTCGATCCATAGCGAAACACGGCTTCGAGGTATTACAGGTCGAGGCTCCTGGCGGTCGAGCTCCTCGGGTCTTCCTCAGGCGAATGAAAGAGAGTACTGTTCCACGTGGAACGTGAGAGCTTATGTTCCATGCGGAACAGGGCCCTCTCGGCAGCATGTTCCACGTGAAACATCTAGCCCGGAGGAAGTTGTCCTGGCCAAGTCGGTCGCGGTAGTCAATCAGAAGGGTGGCGTCGGCAAGACCACGACCGCAGTCAATCTTGCCTGCGGGCTTGCCCTCGCTGAGAAGCGTACGCTGCTTGTCGATCTCGACCCGCAGGGCAATGCCACGACGGGCCTCGGAGTAGATAAGGCTGGGCTCCAGCGAACGGTGTACCATGTTCTTCTCGAGGATGTGCCGATAACCGATGTGGTTGTTCCGTCGATCATTTCCTTCTTGCATCTGGTCCCATCGGACATCGACCTGGTCGGCGCGGAAATCGAGCTGGTCAGCCAGGACCACCGCGAGGGTCGTCTCAAGAACTCGCTCGCGGCTGTCAGCGCGACCTATGATTACGTGATCATCGACTGCCCGCCCTCCCTGGGGCTCCTCACCCTGAACGCGCTCGCTGCGGCGGACTCCGCGCTCGTTCCGCTACAGTGCGAGTACTACGCGATGGAGGGGCTGGCCCACATCATCAAGACCATCAGCCTGGTTCGCGAGCGGCTCAATCCCCACCTCAGGGTCGAAGGGGTCGTCCTCACGATGTTCGATGGCCGGACCAGCCTCGCGGCCCAGGTCCGCGCGGAGGCCCAGCAGCACCTCGGGAATCAGGTCCTGACTACCGTGATCCCTCGGAATATCCGGCTCAGCGAAGCCCCGAGCCACGGGAAGCCCATCATGCTTTATGACCTCCGGTCCGCGGGATCCACCGCGTATCTCGATCTCGCCAGAGAGGTGATTTCTCATGGTTAATCGCCAGCATGGCCTTGGGCGGGGCCTCGGTGCCCTGCTTTCCTCCTCCCCTGCCCCGTCGGCCGGACAGGATGCGATTCCAGGCCCGGTAGTCGAACTGCCGATCGACTCGATCAGCGCTAATCCCAAGCAGCCCAGAAAAGACTTTGATGCTAAGGCCTTACATGACCTATCGGAGTCGCTGAAGCAAAGCGGCCTCCTGCAGCCCGTGGTTGTCCGGCGCTTCGGCGAGGCCTATCAGTTGGTGGTCGGCGAGCGCCGCTGGCGTGCCGCAAAGATGGCTGGAATAACGAGAATCCCTGCCGTGATACGGGATGCGACCGATGCCGAGACCCTCGAGCTGGCCCTGGTGGAGAACCTGCTCCGCGAGGACCTGAACCCGATGGAAGAGGCGGAAGCCTACCAGCGGCTGCTCGCCGAGTTTGGGTGGACGCAGGAAGAGCTCGCCCAGCGAGTTGCGCGGGACCGGAGCAGCGTCGCAAACTGCCTGCGTCTTCTGAAGCTGCCTGACACCATCCAGGCGGATCTGCGCTCCGGTCGGCTCGCGATGGGCCACGCCCGCGCGCTGCTCTCGCTCGACTCCCCTGCCGACCAGCTGAAGCTCCGCGAGGAGATCCTCGCGCACTCGTGGTCGGTGCGCGCGACCGAGCAAGGCGTGCAAGCCAAGCGCGCACAGCCCACGCGCCGGACACTGCGCCGGTCGCCCGAGCTCGCCGCGGTCGAGGACGCGCTGCGCGTCGCACTCGCCACGCGCGTGCGCATCGTCGGCAACGAGCGCGCGGGTCGCATCGAGATCGCGTACTCCTCTCGCGAGGAGCTCGACCGGCTCAACGAGCTGATCGCGACTTCGCGCTAGCGCCCGTCGTCGAGAGAGATTCGTCGTCGCCATGGCCGTGCGCATCGTCGTGGGAATGAGCGGCGGGGTCGACTCGTCGGTCGCAGCCGCGCTGCTGGTCGAGCAGGGCCACGATGTCGTCGGGGTCACGCTCCGGGTCTGGCCGTGGCACGAAGCGGAAGAGGCCACGCGCAAGTTCGGCAGCTGCTGCTCGCCCGAGACGGTCGCCGACGCACGCGCGGTCGCGCGCCGCCTCGGCATCCCGTACTACCTCCTCAACACCGAACGCGAGTTCGCGCGCGCGGTCATCGAGCCATTCGCCCGCGCGTACGTGCAGGCGCGCACGCCGGTGCCATGCGTGGCCTGCAACCGCGATGTCAAGTTCGGCTCGCTCCTGCAGCGAGCCCGCGCGTGGGACGCGGCCGCGGTCGCCACCGGCCACTACGCGCGCATCACCCGCGACCGCGAGAGCGGGCGGTTCCTGCTCTCGCGGGGTCGCGACGCGCGCAAGGACCAGTCCGACTTCCTCTGGCCGCTGACGCAGGCGCAGCTCGCGGCCGCGCGCTTCCCGGTGGGCGATCTCACCAAGGAGGCGGTGCGCGAGAAGGCGCGAGCCGTGGGCCTCGAGACTGCCGACAAGCCGGAGAGCCAGGAGATCTGCTTCATTCCCGACGACGACTATCGCGGCTTTCTCCGCCGACGGGTCCCGGAGGCCTTCGCGCCGGGCCCGATCGTGGACGGGCAGGGTACCGTGCTCGGCCAACACGGCGGCCTGGCCTCCTACACGGTGGGCCAGCGACGCGGACTCGGGCTGGTCTCGCGCCGACCGCTCTACGTCACCGCGCTCGACCCGGACCGCAACGCCCTCGTGGTCGGGGAGGCGGCCGCGGCCGAGATGGACACGCTGGTGGCCGAGCAGGCCAATTTCATCTCGATTGCGGCCCTGACTGGCCCGCTCGAGGTCACGGCCAAGATCCGGCACAGCCATGCGCCGGCTCCGGCGGTCATTGAGCCGCTAGGGGAGCCGTCAGCGGACCCAGCAGAACAGTTAGCCCAGGAGATTCCGGGGCAGGGGCCCACGTCCCCGCCGCGGGTCCGCGTGCGCTTCGCCCAGGCCCAGTGGGCGCCGGCCCCGGGCCAGTCGGTCGTCTTCTATCAGGGCGATCTGGTGGTCGGCGGCGGGGTCATCGCGCGGCCCCAAGAGGCTTGACAGCCCCAGAGCTCGCGGCGATACTCGGATACCCTTTGTTCCTTTCTTCACAATAGCGTTCGGCCGGAGAATTCACCATGATGCGCGTACTCGCCATCGCTGCGCTTCTGCTCGGAGCGGTCCCGTCGGCCGCGCTGGCCAACGAGGGGGGCGGTGGGCTCATCAGCCTCGACAAGTCCCTCGTCATCCAGGCGATCAACTTCGGCCTGCTGCTCTTCATCCTGATCAAGCTGCTCTACAAGCCGCTCCTGGCCAAGATGAACGAGCGCACCGAGGCCATCCGGAGCTCGCTCGAGGAGGCGAAGGCCGCCCGCGCGGAGGCCGAGCGCGAGCGCGCCGAGCACGCGACCAAGCTGCAGGCCTCACTCGCGGAGGCGCAGTCCATCCGCGCCACCGCGCTGAAGGACGCCGCGGAGGAGCAGCGCCGCCTGGTGGACGCCGCGCGGGCGGAGGCGGCGCGCCTGGTGGAGGCGGCCCGCAGCGAGATGGGGCAGGACGTGCGGCGCGCGCGCCAGGAACTGAGGCAGGAGGTCGCGGACCTCGCGACGAGCGTGGCCGAGCGGCTCATCCGCAAGAGCCTGCGCGACGAGGACCATCGCCGCATCGTCGACGACGCCATCAACCGCGTGGAGCGGGTCAACTAGCCCATGCGGGCGCACGAGGGCACCGCGCGCCGCTACGCGAAGGCGCTCTTCGAGCTCGCGCACGCGAGCGGCGAGGCGGAGGCCATCGGTCGCGAGCTCGAGCAGCTGGCCGCGGTCCTCGCGGAGAACGGGGGCGCGCACGCGGTGCTGACCCGGCCCTGGATCAAGCCGGTCGATCGGCGCGGGGTGGCCACCGCGATCGCGCAGAAGATCGGTGCGCGCAAGCTCGTGCAGGACTTCGTCGGCCTCGTGGCCGAGCGCGGCCGCGCCAACCATCTCCCCGAGATCATCGCCGCCTACCGGGCGATGGTGGACGCCGACCTCGGCCGGGCCCGCGCGCAGGTGCGGACCGCGGTGGCTTTCACCGACGCCGAGAAGCAGAAGCTCTCCGCGCGGCTCGAGCAGGCCCTCGGCAAGCGCATCATCCTGGAGGAGCAGGTCGACGCCTCGCTGCTCGGCGGGTTCATCGCCCAGGTCGGCAGCCTCATTCTCGACGGCAGTCTCGACGGGCAGCTCGCGCGCATGCGCCAGCGGCTGGCAAGGGGATAGGACATGATCAAGGCGGAAGAGATCAGCGACATCATCAAGCGTCAGCTCCAGGGCTACGAGGCCGAGGTCGACCTCAAGGAAGCGGGACGCGTGATCGAGGTCGGCGACGGCGTCGCGCGCATCTACGGGCTCGAGAAGGCGCTGGCCGGCGAGCTGCTGGAATTCCCGGGCGGGGTGTTCGGACTCGTCCTGAACCTGGAGGCCGACAACGTCGGCGCGGTGCTCCTCGGCGACGACACCAAGATCAAGGAGGGCGATCCGGTCGCGCGCACCAAGCGCATCGCGCAGGTGCCGGTGGGCGAGGCCCTCGTCGGCCGCGTGGTCAACGCCCTCGGGCAGCCGGTGGACGGGAAGGGCCCGATCGAGTCGAAGGAGTTCCGGGCCATCGAGCGGTACGCGCCGGGCGTGGTCGACCGTCGATCGGTCAAGGAGCCGCTCCAGACCGGGATCAAGTCGATCGACGCGATGATCCCGATCGGCCGCGGCCAGCGCGAGCTGATCATCGGCGACCGCGGCACTGGCAAGACCGCCATCGCGGTCGACTCGATCATCAACCAGAAGGGGCAGGGGGTCTTCTGCTTCTACGTGGCCATCGGCCAGAAGCGGTCGACGGTCGCGCAGGTCGTGAAGGTGCTCGAGGACACCGGAGCCATGGCCTACACCACGGTGGTGGTGGCCTCCGCCTCCGAGTCGGCCCCGCTCCAGTACATCGCGCCCTACGCGGGCTGCGCGATGGGCGAGTACTTTCGCGACTCCGGTCGCCACGCGCTCTGCATCTACGACGATCTCTCCAAGCACGCCACCGCGTATCGTCAGCTCTCGCTCCTCCTGCGCCGGCCGCCGGGCCGCGAGGCGTATCCCGGCGACGTGTTCTACCTCCACTCGCGGCTCCTCGAGCGCGCGGCCAAGCTGAACGACGAGCTGAAGGGCGGCTCGCTCACCGCGCTGCCGATCATCGAGACGCAGCTCGGCGACGTGTCGGCCTACATCCCGACCAACGTGATCTCGATCACCGACGGGCAGATCTACCTGGAGTCGGACCTCTTCTACGCGGGCATCCGGCCCGCGGTCAACGCGGGCATCTCGGTCTCGCGAGTGGGCGGCTCGGCGCAGATCAAGGCGATGCGCCAGATCGCGGGCAAGCTGCGCCTCGACCTCGCCCAGTACCGCGAGCTGGCCGCCTTCGCCCAGTTCGGCTCAGACCTCGATCGCGCCACCCAGCTCCAGCTCGCCCGCGGCCAGCGCATGGTGGAGCTGCTCAAGCAGGGCCAGTACCAGCCGCTGTCGGTCGAGCGGCAGATCGCGATCATCTTCGCGGGCACCCAGGGTCACCTCGACGACATGCCGATCGACCAGATCCGGCCCTTCGAGGAGTTCCTGTTCGGGTTCCTGGAGCGGAAGAACGCGCAGGTGCTGAGCGACGTCGCCAACAAGAAGGAGCTGACCGACGACCTGCGCGCCGCGCTCGGGAGCGCGATCGACGCGGCGAAGGCGGAGTTCCTGACCGCGCGGGGCATCAAGGCCGCCTGAGAGCGGGAGAGCCATGGCGACCCTCCGCGACATCCGCCGTCGGATCCGCTCCGTCGAGTCTACCCAGAAGATCACCCGCGCCATGAAGCTGGTGGCCGCGGCCAAGCTGCGCCGGGCCCAGGAACGGATCATGTCCGCGCGGCCCTACGCGATAAAGATGGCCGAGCTGCTGTCGAGTCTGGTCCGCCGCGCGGAGGGGGAGGCGCATCCGCTGCTGGTGCGCCGGGACGCCGCGCGCAAGCGGCTCGTGATCATCACCGCCGACAAGGGGCTGTGCGGGGCGTTCAACTCCAACATCCTGCGCGCCTCGCTGGCCTTCCTGCGCGAGCAGGGCGCGACGGGCGTCACCCTGGTGGTGGTGGGCAAGAAGGCGCGCGACTTCTACCGCCGGCGCCCGTACGAGGTCAAGTCCGAGATGCTCGGCTTCTTCGATCGCCTCGCGTACTCCCACGCCCAGGAGCTGGCCGGCGGGCTGATGCAGGAGTACCTCGCGGGCGAGGTGGACGAGGTCCACCTGATGTACAACGAGTTCCGCTCCGTCGCGGTCCAGCGCGTGAAGCGCGAGCAGCTCCTGCCCATCGAGCCGGAGACCGTGGGGCAGGGGGAGGGTGAGGCGGCGGCGGGCGATTACATCTACGAGCCGAGCCCGGAGGCGATCCTGGCTGCGCTACTGCCGCGGCACGTGACCACCCAGGTGTATCGGGCGCTCATGGAGTCGGTGGCGGGCGAGTACGGGGCCCGGATGACCGCGATGGAAGCGGCCACCAAGAACGCCAAGGAGATGATCGGCGTGCTGACCATCCAGTACAACAAGGCACGCCAAGAGCGGATCACCAAGGAGCTCCTGGACATCGTCGGCGGCGCCGAAGCGCTCAGACAAGCGGTCGAGGCCTAGCCTCGGAGGGATCGATATGAATCAGGGCAAGATCGTGCAGGTGATCGGACCGGTCGTCGACGTGGAGTTCGAGCCCGGCAAGCTGCCTTCCATCTACAGCGCGCTCGAGGTGCCCGGCGCGGGCAGCACCGACGTCTTCGCGTACTCCGCGAAGCTGGTGCTCGAGGTAGCCCAGCATCTCGGCGAGAGCCAGGTGCGCACGGTGGCCATGGCCGCGACCGACGGTCTCACCCGCGGCATGCCGGTCAACGACACCGGCGGGCCGATCTCGATCCCGGTGGGCAAGGAGACGCTCGGCCGCATCATCAACATCACCGGCGAGGCGGTCGACAAGATGGGGCCGATCAAGAGCACCAAGTTCTACCCGATCCACCGTCCCGCTCCCGCGTTCGACCAGCAGTCCACCAAGGTCGAGATGTTCGAGACCGGCATCAAGGTCGTCGACCTGCTCGAGCCCTACACCCGCGGCGGCAAGACCGGCCTCTTCGGCGGCGCCGGCGTGGGCAAGACCGTGCTGATCCAGGAGCTGATCAACAACATCGCCAAGCAGCACGGCGGCATCTCGGTCTTCGCCGGGGTGGGGGAGCGGACTCGCGAGGGTAACGACCTCTACCACGAGATGAAGGAGTCCGGCGTCATCGAGAAGACCGCGCTGATCTTCGGCCAGATGACCGAGCCGCCCGGTTCGCGCCTGCGGGTCGCGCTGACCGGAGTGACCGCGGCCGAGTACTTCCGGGACGAGGAAGGCCAGGACGTGCTGCTGTTCATCGACAACATCTTCCGCTTCACGCAGGCGGGCTCGGAAGTGTCCGCCCTGCTCGGCCGCATGCCCTCCGCGGTCGGCTACCAGCCGACCCTCGGCACCGAGATGGGCGCGCTGCAGGAGCGGATCACGTCCACCAAGAAGGGCTCGATCACGTCGGTGCAGGCGATCTACGTGCCGGCGGACGACATCACCGACCCCGCGCCGGCCACCGCGTTCGCGCACCTGGACGCGACCACCGTGCTCTCGCGCCAGCTCACCGAGCTCGGCATCTACCCCGCGGTGGATCCGCTCTCGTCCACCTCCCGCATCCTCGACCCGATCATCCTGGGTCAGGAGCACTACGGGACCGCGCGCGCGGTGCAGTCGATCCTACAGCGCTACAAGGACCTGCAGGACATCATCGCGATCCTCGGCATGGAAGAGCTCTCCGACGAGGACAAGCTGATCGTGGCCCGCGCCCGCAAGCTGCAGCGCTTCCTCTCGCAGCCGTTCTTCGTGGCCGAGGTGTTCACCGGCCAGCCCGGCCGCTACGTCAAGCTCGCCGACACCATCAAGGGCTTCAAGGAGATCGTGGACGGCAAGCACGACGAGCTGCCCGAGCAGGCCTTCTACATGGTGGGCGGCATCGAGGAGGCGCAGGAGAAGGCGGCCAAGATGCGCGAGGCCAAGTAGTGCTGCTGGAGCTCGCCACCCCGACCCGCCAGCTCGTCTCCGAAGAGGTCGACGAGGTGGTGGCCCCGGGGTCCGAAGGCTACTTCGGGGTCCTGCCCGGCCACGCGCCGTTGCTGTCGACCCTCAGCAGCGGGGAGGTGGTCTTTCGCCGGGGCCGCGACGAGGTGCACCTGGCGGTGCACGGCGGCTTCGCGGAGGTGACGCCCGAGCGGGTCATCATCCTCGCCGAGACCGCGGAGCGCCCGGAGGAGATCGACCGGGAGCGAGCGGAGCGTGCGCGTCAGCGCGCCGAGCACCGGATGGCGGGCCGCGACCCGGAGGGCGGGGGCGGCGAGATCGACTACGACGACGCGGTCGCGGCCTACCAGCGCGCGCTGACCCGGCTGCTCGTGGTCTCGATCGGCGGCGGTACCTAGACCGTCTGCCTCGCTCCCCGGGCGGCGCGCGGCGCACGGTGCCCAGCGCGTCTGGCATCTCCGGCGCGCGGTGATCCCCAAGCGACTGATTCGCCACACCGTCGTCGGTGGCACGTCCTTCGCACTTCCGCGAGGGCATGATGACCATCCTGATCGCCGACGATGAGCCCGCGATTGTCGATCTCGTCCGCTTCACCCTCGAAGATCCGCAGGTCCGTCTCCTCGAAGCGCCCGACGGCGCCGCCGCGCTGGAGTGCGCGTTGCGGGAGCGCCCCGACGTGGCGCTGCTCGACGTCCAGATGCCGTACCTCACCGGCCTCGAGGTGTGCCGACGCCTCCGCGCGCTCCCGGAGTGCGCGCACACCCGCATCGTGCTGCTCACCGCCGCGGCCCAGGCCGAGGACCGTCGCCGCGGCCTCGCCGCGGGCGCCGACCACTACCTGACCAAGCCGTTCTCGCCGCTGGCGCTGCTGACGCTGATCCGCTCGCTGGCGCCGGAGGTGCCGCTGTGGCCGGCAGTGTAGGCCTCTCCCAGGCGCTCTCCTACGCGCGCGACCTCAAGTCGCTCTACGAGACGTCCCGCGCCCGGGAGCGGGAGCTCGAGCGGGCGCAGGAGCGGCTGCGCCAGGCCTACGCGCAGTCGCGCCAGTACGCGGTGGACTTGCGGAAGACCTACCGGCGTCTCCAGCACGCGATCTTTCAGAGCCTGCTGGGGCTGGCCAACGCCCTGGAGGCCAAGGACGCCTACACGCGCGGTCATTCCGAGCGGGTGGCCACCCTGGCCCGGCGCGTGGCCCTCGCCGCCGGCGTCTCCACCACCGCCGCCGACACCATCGCCCAGGCCGGTTTGCTACACGACCTGGGCAAGATCTCGATCCCGGAGCAGGTGCTCCGCAAGCCCGGCCCGCTCACGCCCGAGGAGTGGGCGGTGATGCGCCAGCACCCGCTGGTCGGGGCCCAGATCGTGGCGCCGCTCGAGTTCTTCGCCGATGGGGCCATCATCGTGCGGCATCATCACGAGCGGCACGACGGCAGTGGCTATCCGGACGGACTGCGGGGCGAGCTGATCCCGATCGGGTCCCGCATCGTCGCGGTCGCCGACGTGTACGACGCGCTCACGTCGGACCGCCCCTACCGGGCGCGCCTCACGCGCGACGAGGCGGTGTGGCGCCTGCGCGCGGAGGCGGGCCACACGCTCGACGCGCGGCTGACCGAGCTCTGCATCGAGGTCACCGGTGATGCTGCTACTGAGCGCGCCGTTTGACCCGGGCGCGGCGGCCGCGCCGCGCCGGCCGCGGGCCGCGCTCGTGGCGATCGCCGGCCTCGCCGGCCTGCTGGTGGCGGCCGGCGTCGCGTGGGAGCTGCTGGGCCGCGGCCCCGCCGGGCTGGGCCGCGCGCTGGCCCTGGGCGCGGCCCACGCGGGGCTGATCGGGCTCGGCTGGGTGCTGACGACAGCCGCCCCCGGCTGGTGGCGGCCGGTGATTCGCCTCGGCGTCGCCGTGATCCTGGCCACCATCGCGGCGCGCCTCGTCCCGTGGGGACCGGCCGCGCTCGCGCTCCTGCCGATCCTGCTGCTGGTGGAGGCCGCGGGGCATCCGCGGCTGCGCGCGCTGGGGCTGGCGCGGTGTCGGATCGGCCACGCCGCCCTGGGTCTGGCCGCGGGCGCGTTCTTCGGCGCCCACCTGCTCGTCACCGCCTCGCTGACCTTCGGCTACCACCTGGCCCGGACCGGCGCCCACGCCTACGCGAGCGCGCTCGCCTACGACGCGGGCGCCAACGTGCTCTCGGCCGAGTGGTTGTTTCGTGGCGCGGTGTTCTCGGCCCTGTGGCGACGGGGCGGCTTCTGGCCCGCCGCGCTCGCGAGCACCGCGCTCGCCCTGCTGCGCTACCTGATCGATCCGGCCCTTCCTCACGCGCCGGAGGCACGCGCGGGAGCGATCTTCTACCTCGGGCTGGTGGGCCTGACGGGCTGCGCGCTCCGCGCCTGGAGCGGCAGCCTGCTGCCCGGATACCTGGCGGGCCTGGGCTTCTTCGGCGCCTACCGGCTGCTCACGCCATGATCGCGCTGCCGCTCGCGATGGTGGTGGTCGTGGCGGGGGCGATGGCCCTCACGGATCACGGCCCCGACTCGATCCTCCGACACCTCTACCTGGTGCCGACGGTCTGCGCCGCGCTCACCCGCGGGGCGGTCGCCGGCGGGCTGATCGGGGCCCTGGCCGGGCTACTGCACGCCCCGGTGGTGCTGCCGTCGGTCGAGCGCGCGGGACTCACGCCGCAGACGCTCGACGGGCTGCTGTCGCTGGGCTTCCCGGTGCTGGCGGGCCTGCTCGTCGGCTATCTGGCCGACGACGGGCGCGCCCACGCCGCGCGGCTCGACGCGATCCTCGCCATCCAGCGCCGCCTGGCGCACCCGGGCTCTCTCGAGGAGGCCCTCGCGGCGGCGGCCGAGGAGGTGCGCGTCACCCTCGGGGCGCGACGCGTCGCGCTCCTGGTGGGCCACGACGTGCAGACCGCGGCGCGAGCCTCGGTGCCGGTGGGCACGGTAGTGGATCCCGGTTCCGCCGCCGCGTTCACCCTCGTCACCGGACAGGCCGTCTGGAGCCGCGACCTGCGGTCGGATCCCCGCCTGCCGAGCGAGCGGGCGCTGGCTCCCTCGCCGATCCGCGCGGGCGCGCTGCCCCTCGCCTCCGGGGTCGGCGTGATCGGGGTTATGGCGGTCGAATGGGCGGGGGAGCTCACGCGCGCGACGCGGGCCGGGGCCGAGGAGCTGGCGCTGCACGTCGGGCTCGCGGTGGAGAACGTCCGGCTCACCCTGCGGCAGCGGCGCTTCACCGAGGAGCTGGAGGAGAAGGTCGCGGCCGCGACCGCGCGCCTGCGCGAGCTGGATCAGGCCAAGACCGAGTTCCTGTCGGTGGTCTCGCACGAGCTGCGGACGCCGCTGACCGCGCTGCAAGGCTTCAGCGAGCTGCTGCTGCGCTCGGCGCTGCCGCCCGAGAAGGCGCACCGCTGCCTCGTGTACCTCCACACCGAGGCCTGCACGCTCGGCCGTATCGTCGGCGAGCTGCTTGATCTCTCGCGCATCGAGGCCGGCCGGCCCCTCGAGCTGCATCCGGAGCGAGTGGACCTGGACGCGCTCCTGGAGCGCAACGTCGAGCTCTTCGCGAGCGAGCACCTGCGCCACCGCTTCGAGTGGACCTGCGCCGGCCCCGGCCTCGCCCTCCACGCCGATCCGGACGCGCTGGACCGCATGATGAAGAACCTGATCTCGAACGCGGTGAAGTATTCCCCCCGGGGTGGCCGCGTGCTCGTGTCCGCCTCACCCGCGCCGGACCGGCCGGGCATGGTCGAGGTCGCGGTCGAGGACGACGGGGTCGGGATTCCGGCCGACCAGCTCCCGCGGATCTTCGACAAGTACGTGCGGGTGGGGCACCCGGACACCGCGGCCGCGCGGGGCTTGGGCCTGGGCCTGAGCCTGGTCAAGGCCCTGGCCGAGGCCCACGGAGGGCACGTGGAAGTCGACAGCCTGCCGGGCAAGGGCTCGCGGTTTCGGCTGCTCCTGCCAGAGGTCGATCGCCACTTTTGACCGATTTTTCGGCTAGTTGTGCTTGACACCCCCGCGCGCCGGCGTGTAGGCTACTTCTTCGGGCATGGCGCGCTGGGAGAAGGTGGCAGACCGGATGGCGGAGGCCGTGGTCAAGCGGCTGGTCGGGCGGAAGCTCGCCGACGTGCGGGACGAGACACGGGCTCGCGAGGTGGTGCGGCGGATCCTGGTCGAGAACTTCCAGGCCGAGGAGAAGCTCGACGCGGACGCCCGCACGCTCCTCATGGACAACGCCAAGCTCATCCGCGACTCCGCTTCCGACTACAAGCGACTGTTCGCGCTGGTCAAGGCCAAGCTCGCCAAGGAGCGGGGGTTCACGCTGTGACCCGCATGAGCCGCGAGCGCATGTTCGCGCTGGCCGATCGCATCGTGGCCGATCTCACCGCCACCGAGAGCATGATGGTGAAGGGCGCGGACGCCGACAAGGTCCACGGACAGCTCCGCACCGAGGTGTTCCGGGTGCTCGAGGACGAGTCCAAGCTCGAGGAGTCGATCGACCAGGAGGTCCGGCGCGCGCTCAGCACCTACTCGCGGCCCGCCCCCGAGGGCAGCGCGGAGTGGGAGCTGCTCTACCAGAAGACGCGCGACGAGGTCTACCGGCGCAGGTTCCGGCTGTGAAGCGCCTGGTGGTCGGCATCAGTGGCGCCTCCGGCGCCATCTACGGCGTCCGGTTTCTCGAGCTGCTGCGCGGGGTGCCGGACGTCGAGGCGCACCTGATCATCTCCGACGCGGGCCGGCGGACCATCGTGGAGGAGACCGACTACTCGGTCGAGGCGGTGGAGGCGCTGGCCCCCCGGCGCTACCGCAACCGCGACATCGGCGCCGCGGTGGCGTCGGGCTCGTTCAAGACCGCCGGCATGGTGATCGTGCCGTGCAGCATCAAGTCCGCCGCCGCCGTCGCCCACTGCGCGGCGGACACCCTGATCGCCCGCGCCGCCGACGTGACCCTGAAGGAGGGGCGCCCGCTGGTCCTGGTGGTGCGCGAGACGCCGCTTCACCTGGGGCACCTACGCGTGCTCAGCTCGCTGGCCGAGATGGGCGCGGTGATCCTGCCCCCGATGCCCGCGTTCTACAACCGTCCCAAGCAGATCGACGATCTGGTCGTCCACACCATCGCCCGCGTGCTCGATCGGCTCGGCCTGCCGCACTCGCTGGCGCCGGAGTGGCAGGGCACCGCGCCGCGGGTGCCGCCGGCCGAGCCGTGACCGCGTCCGACGTCCGCGAACTCGAGCCCCTCGACCTCTCGATAGTCATTCCGGTCTACAACGAGGAGAAGAACCTCCCGCTGCTCTGGCCGGAGATCCGCGAGGTGCTGGCCTCGACCGGCCTGCGCTACGAGGTCGTCTTCGTGGACGACGGCAGCCGCGATCGCAGCGCGGAGGTCGTGCGAGGCTTCCGGGGGCAGGACCTGCGCGTGCGGCTGATCGGCCTCAAGACCAACGCGGGAGAGACCGCGGCTACCGACGCGGGCATCAAGTCGGTCCGCGGCCGATACGTGGTGGTGATGGACGCGGACCTGCAGAACGACCCCCACGACATCCCGGGCATGCTCCAGCACCTGGACAAGTGGGACGCGGTCACCGGCTGGCGGGTGAACCGCGCGGCAGGCGACTCGTGGGTGCGCCGGCTCTCCTCCCGCATCGCCAATCGGGTGCGAAACCGGCTCAGCGACGAGACCATCCAGGACAGCGGCTGCACGTTCCGGGCGTTTCGCCGGGAGTGCCTGCGCGACCTCGCGCTCTACGAGGGCTTCCACCGCTTCATCCCCACGCTGCTCAAGATGCGCGGCTTCCGGGTGCTCGAGGTGCCGGTGAACCACCGTCCGCGTCGTTTCGGCGTCTCCAAGTACGGCATCGGCAACCGCGCCCTGCGCGCGTTCGTGGACCTGCTGGTGGTCCGCTGGATGAAGAACCGCCTGCTCCGCTACGAGATCGCGGAGGACGTGGGCGGGGAAGGGCACGCCCCGAAGTGAAGGTGCTCCTGGTCGGCCTCGGCCGCTGGGGCGAGAAGCACCTCCGCGTGCTCGGCGAGCTGGGCGTGGAGCTCTGGGTCGCCGACGTGGCCGCGGAGCGCCGTGCGTTCGCGGTGAAGGCGGGGGTGGCCGCCGAGCGGGCGGTGGAGGATTATCGTCGCGCGCTGCCCCACGTGGACGCGGTCGACATCGTGACGCCGGCCGACACCCACCTCGCGCTGGCGAGCGAGTGCCTGCGCGCGGGCCGGGACTGCTTCATCGAGAAGCCGCTCACTCTCACGGTGGACGAGGGCCGGCGGATCGCCGACCTCGTGGGCGAGACCGGGCGCGTGCTGCAGGTCGGCCACATCTTCCGCTTCCATCCGGTGACCACGCTGCTGCGCGAGCGGCTCGCCGCGGGCGGGGTCGGGCGGGTGCGCTACTGCACCGGCCGCTTCGCGGGCTTCAAGCGTCCGCGCACCGACGTGGGGGTGACCCAGACCGACGCGATCCACTACTTCGACCTCTTCGCGCACCTGCTCGGCCGGGAGGCCACCGCGGTGAGCGCGACCCTGCGCGATCACCTCGGCCGCGGACTCGACGACTGCTCGTTCACCACCGTGGAGTACGGCGACGTGCCCGCGTTCGTCGAGGCCGGCTACTTCGCGCCCGGCACCTACCGCGACTGCGTGATCGTGGGCGAGGAAGCTACCCTCGACGCCGATTTCGGCACCGCCGAGGTGCGCGTGCTCGCCAACCGCCACGTGCAGACGCCGGCGGGGTGGCAGGCGCCGGAGGGCGCGGTGGAGACCTTCAAGGCGTCGGGACCAGAGCCGCTGCGGCGGGAGCTGGAGCTCTTCCGCGACGCCTGCACGCGCCGGGCGCGCCCCGCCGTCGACGTGCGAGCGGGCCTGGCCGCGCTCCGGGTGGTCGAGGCGGCCCAGCGCGCCTCCGCGCTCGGCCGTCGCGTCACCCTCGCCGAGCTCGCGTAGGCTGCGGGCGCGGCGCCGCCGCGGACGGGCTCGGGTACACTCGGGAGATGGACGCCTACCGGGGAGTCTCGACTGGTGCCGAAGGGGGGACTCGAACCCCCACACCCTTGCGGGCACATGACCCTGAATCATGCGCGTCTGCCAATTCCGCCACTTCGGCCCTGGGCAAGGACTTCATCTTACGGACCGCGACCTTGAAGTCAAGGGCCCGATCGCGCCCGGGGAGCTGAGCGAGCCATGGCCGAAGAGAAGGTGATCTCCACCAACCGCAAGGCGTTCCACGACTACGCCATCCTGGAGACGTACGAGGCGGGACTGGTGCTGAAAGGGACCGAGGTGAAATCGCTCCGCGAGGCCCAGGTCAACTTCAAGGACTGCTACGCTACCATCGACAACGACGAGGCCTGGCTGGTGGGCTGCTACATCAGCCCCTATCACCACGGGACCGACGCCAACCACGATCCGGAGCGGCGGCGCAAGCTGCTCCTCCACAAGCGGGAGATCGCGCGACTGCTCGGCAAGGTCGCCGAGCGTGGCTTGACCCTCATCCCCCTTCGTCTATACTTCAAGGACGGGCGAGTGAAGGTCGAGCTCGGCCTGGCCCGCGGCAAGAAGCTCCACGACAAGCGCGCGACCCTCCGGGAGCGCGAGAGCCGGCGGGAGATCGAGAAGGAAACACGCGCCCGCCAGCGAATGTAGAAGGGGGGCGTAGAAGGGGGCGACTGGTTTCGACGGGGATCAGTGACGCACAGGCGGCATCACGAGGTGCTCTCTCCTCGTAAAACTGGGGGCACGGTTATAGCTGCCGACACTCAGCTAGCCCTGGCGGCCTAACACCCGCTAGCGTTCTCCGGATCGGGTCAACGGGGTCCGGGTCAGAACGTCATATACCGGTGACTGGCTCCAGGCCCCGCTCCGGGGTGAGGGGCGAGAACAATAGGAGCTGGCTGATCGGTGACCCGGCCGGTTGGGGGGCCGAGAGGCGAGACGCACGGGATAACCGGCTAATGATGTAGATGCCTGTTGCCGAGGGTTTCCGGACGTGGGTTCGATGCCCACCGCCTCCACCATTGTGAGCAGGTCGAATCGCCCTCCGGGGCCCCGAGTAGAGCGAGGGCCCGGAGGGCGGTCTCGTCTTGCGAGTGCCGTTTTCCATCCGCCTGCGCCCGGCCGTCGAGGAGGAGACGATGGAGCGCTTCGAGAGAATTCCTGCGACCCCGTTCTCGAGCAGCACCGCGGCCGCCGAGCGAGCCACCGCGTTCCTGCGGGCGGTCTACGGATGGATGTGCGCCGGGCTCGGGATCACCGCGTTCGTCGCCTACTCGCTCTCCGGCTCGCCGGCCCTGATGCAGGCCCTGGTCGGCAACTCCGTGCTGTTCATCGGCCTGTTCGTGGGCCAGCTCGCGCTGGTGTTCTTCCTATCGGCCCGGGTTGACAAGCTCGCGCCGGGAACCGCCTCGTTGCTGTTCATCCTCTACGCGGCGCTGACCGGTGTCACCTTCTCGGTGCTCGTGCTCGCCTATACCGGCGCCTCGATCGCCAACACCTTCGTGGTGACCGCGGGCATGTTCGGCGCTCTCGCCCTCTACGGCTCCACCACCAAGCGCAGCCTGGCCGGCATGGGCCAGTTCCTGTTCATGGGCCTGATCGGCCTGGTGCTGGCGTCGATCGCGGGAATCTTCTGGCACAGCGAAGCTCTGCAGTTCCTGATCTCGGTGGTGGGCGTGATCGTCTTCACCGGGCTCACCGCCTGGGATTCCCAGCGCCTCCGGCGCATGGCGCTCGCCCTGCCCGAGGGGCAGGTCGGCTCGTATGCCATCGTGGGAGCCCTCACGCTCTACCTCGACTTCATCAACCTGTTCCTCTTCCTTCTGCGCTTCATGGGTAACCGGCGCGACTGATCGCCTCCGGCCCCACCTCCCTGGCCGCGAACGGCCGTTCGGGATGACGAGGTGTCGAAACTTCGCCCCGCATGGCTCGTTTCGGGCCGCCGCGCGTTAGCAGGACTGGAAGATCGAAATCTCCAGGGAGGCCAGCATGGCAAAGCGCGTGGCGATGACGGCATGGATCTCGGCCCTGACCGCGGGGTGGCTGCTCTGGGCGGCTGCGGGCGCGACGGCGGCCGCCCCCAAGGCGTACGTGGGCCTGTTCAAGGACGATGCGGTGGCGGTGATCGATACCGCCCAGAACAGGGTGGTCGGCACGATCCGGGTCCCCAAGGGCCCGCATGGGCTCGTGATCACGCCAGACGGCCGGAAGGTGTACGTGAGCAGCGACGGCGCCTCTGCCGTCAGCGTCATCGACACGGGCAGCGACCGCGTGGTCGCTTCTATCGACGTGGGGGCGAATTCCCACGGGCTCGCGGTCTCGGGGGACGGGCGCCGGGTCCTCGCCCTGGGCTGGGGCACGAACCGCGCGCTGGTCATCGACACCGCGAGCGACCGGGTGATCACGGAGGTGGCGGTGGCGCAGTCCCACAACGGCACCCTGAGCCGCGACGGGAGCATCGCGTGGGTAGGCTCGCAGCCGCAGGGCGGCACCGCGCTGGTCCGGCTGGACCTGACGGCCGGCAAGGAGGCCGCGCGGGTGCCGCTCGACAAGGCGCCGCGCGGCCTCGAGCTGACCCCCGACGGCAAGCGCCTGTTCT
>Ga0207707_10000533_pt1 | contig 38824 bp, 21 predicted proteins | sample KBSC83BmetaG_FD_184336 | JGI IMG/M metagenome (GOLD analysis project Ga0207707, IMG submission 184336) | Corn rhizosphere microbial communities from Kellogg Biological Station, Michigan, USA - KBS C8-3B metaG (SPAdes) (version 2) | ecosystem: Host-associated > Plants > Roots > Rhizosphere ... | reverse complement strand
CTTGTAACGAAAACACCAGTCAATGACAAATTCCTTTCCCCTGATTTTTTTAATATACTGGCTGGTAATAAAAAAATCTTCCTCGTCATCATCAATAATCAGTACGCGTATCGGAATATTTTCTGCAGTCATGGGTGGTTAGTGGTTTTTCATTTCTTCATAGAGCGTCATCTTATTGTACAGGGTCTTTCGATCTATTTTTAATAATTGTGCAGCTTTACTTTTATTGTAATTTGATTCTTTCAATGCCTGCAGGATCATTTCATACTCGGCATCAATGCTGGCTTCCTTCAGGGAGGTTTCATTGAGACTGGCTTTTCCTGCTACCGTTTTTTGTTCCGCAATCACAATCGGTGCGGACAGCGCTGCCGCCGACAGGTTCGCAGGCGGCTGATCTGCAAACTGAAGTTTACTGTAATTGGAAATTTCAAAAGGAAGTGTCCTGGCTTCGATATAATCGCCTTCGGTAAGCAGCGTTGCCCGCTTTATGACATTTTTCAGCTCCCGCAAATTTCCATACCATACATATTTTGTGAAGATCGTTTCCACATCGGGATCAAATCCCTTCACCCCCTTCTCCAGTTCTTCATTGGTAACTTTTAAAAAGTGGTTGGCAAACAGCATGATGTCCTCCTTCCTTTCCCGCAGGGGCGGAATCTCTATGGAGAATTCGTTGAACCGGTGGTAGAGATCTTCCCGGAATTTTCCGGTCCGGGTGGCATTCCAGAGCAGTTCATTGCTGGCAATGATAATCCGCACATCCAGCTCAATATCCCTTGTACCTCCGACCCTTCTCATTTTTCTTTCCTGAACCACTCTCAGCAATGAAACCTGCACGTCGTACGAGAGGTTAGCCACTTCATCCAGGAAAATCGTTCCTCCGTTTGCCAGCTCAAAACTTCCGGTCTTTTGATTCATTGCCCCGGTAAATGCGCCTTTCTCATGCCCGAACAGCTCACTGGCTGCAAGTTCCTTGGATAATGCGCCGCAGTCTATCGCGACAAAAGGTTTGCCGCTGCGTTTGCTCCGTTTGTGAATTTCCTGGGCAATGGATTCCTTGCCGCTGCCCGTTTCACCATAAATAATTACGCTGTAGCTGGTGGGCGCAACCAGGGCTACCTGTTTAATGATTTTACGGAAGGCGTCCGTGTCGCCGAAGATATAATTGCCGGAATAGGTTACGTTTTTATTATTTGCATTATTTGCAGATTCCGGTGTCTGGGCCGGTCCTTTGGAGGATGATTTTGTATGCTGGGATTCGCCATGTTCAACCGCCTGCTGAATGGTATGAATTATCTCGTCGGGAAGCAGGGGTTTGGTAATATAATCGTAAGCCCCCATTTTCATGACTTTGACGGCAGTTCGCATGTCGCTGTAACCGGTAATAATAATGACCGGCATTTCGGGATAGCGGTTTTTAATATTCGTGAGCATTTCCATAGCGTCCATATCTCCCAGGCGGTAGTCGCACATGATCAGGTCGGGCTGATTCCCATCCAGCCAGCCAAGTGCTTTTTTCCCGGTGAACATTTCTGTCACTTCAAATCCGCGCCGGCTCAGGAAACGATTAAGCAGTAAACAGATATCCCTGTCGTCGTCTATTACCAGAATTTTTTTCATAAACTTTTATTATTGTGTCAAAATGTTTTGGTTATTTCTCAATTGAACAGCGCTCTCATCTGGGCTACCGGTATATTCAGCTGATCCCGGTATTTGGCAATGGTCCTGCGGGCCACAATATAGCCCCTGCCGGAGAGAATATCGGCAAGTTGCTGGTCGGTATACGGCCTTTTTTTATCTTCCTTTTCCACCACTTCTTCCACAATGGTCTGAATCACTTTATTACTGATAATATTCCCTTCCTTATTCGAGAGGCCTTCTGTAAATAAATCTTTCAGCAGGATCATGCCAAAGGGGGTATCCGCATATTTATTACAGGTGATCCTGGACACGGTGGATATATCCAGCCCCACAATTTCAGCAATATTTTTCAATACCATGGGCCGGAGCTGCATGGTATCCCCGAATTTAAAATATTCCGACTGAAACTGGACGATGGCGCGGATCACTTTCATCATGTTGGACTCGCGCTCCCGGATGGCCTTGATAAACCACTGGGCGGAGGCCAGTTTGCTGCGCATATACTGGCGGGTTCCCTTGTCTGCTGATTTATCATTGTCCATATGCTGAACCGTTTCGGCCCAGGTCTGGTTCACATGCAGACTGACGGAACGCTGGCGTGCCAGCGTAATAACAAGTTCTTCTGCTTCCACTGTAATAATGAAATCCGGGAAAACGGTATTGTTGATCTGCGTGCCGGCCATATTCGCCGTTACCGGTCTTGTTTTCAAACCTGCGAGCAATTGCAGTATCTGTTTCACTTCATCCTCCTTCATTTTCATTTCACGGCGTATTTTTTCAATATTGCAGGCATGCAGGTCCGGAAAATGGCCGTTCACCAGTTCCGAGGCCCGGCTGACAAGCGGATCGGAAGGATTCATTTTTGACAGCTGTATGCTGAAGAATTCGCCCAGATTCCGGGATCCGCAGCCAAGTGGATCAAGCTCCTGCATATTCTGCAGGATCTGTTCCAGATCCGCTGCATTTATCCACGCATGTTGTTTGAAAGAGATTTCTTCGGCAATGGTTTCCAGATCCTGGGAAAGAAAACCGGATTCATCCAGGGAATCGATCATGAAGTCGGCCAGTGCGTACCGGGTTTCGTCGAGATCCTGGAACCGGTATTGCTTTTTCAATTCCGTACGGTAATCGACCGTTTCGGCAATCTGCCGGTCCGGCATTTTGTCCGACGGAAGATAGTTTTCGTATTCTGTTTTATAATCCGGAATATCATCGTAGCCATATTCTTCCCAGTTCTGAAAATCCTGAACAGTTTCTTTGGAGAACTTATCGTTCAGCAGGTCTTCCGTGCTGGCACTTTCTTCCAATGCGGGATTTTCATTGATTTCATCCTCTATCCGCTGTTCCAGGGCAAGGGAATCCAGGTGGAGCAGGTTAAGGAGGGCTATATGGTGCGGGAGAATCTTATGCTGTAGCTTTTGCGACTGAAGCTGATTGAGCATGTTGTGCCTTTTGTTAGGCAAGTAAAACAAATAGAACACCAAAAATTTCCCCCCGGTATTTACGGATACAATATGGGGAATTTACGATTTAGTGGAATAAAATACACAGTTTGGGGAAAAGGGTTGATGGTTGACGGTTAACGGTTGACGGTCGAACTTAAGAGGTCCGGCAACCCGTGTTTCTTTAACAGAGAGGTTCCAATTGGGGTTATTTCTGTTTAGATCGTTTGCAAAATATATCGCATTTACATTCTCACGTTCGTCGGTCAACCGTCAACCATCAACCTTCTCCGCTGCTTCCGCTTTTTTCTTTTTCTCCTCCGCGCGCTTTTTCTTCTTAAAATACCCCCGGAGTAAGAAATTATGCTTTGCGGCTTCCATATTATCCTTCAGTCCGGCGGATCCTTTTTTCAGGTTGGCCATTGTGCTGTTCAGATTATTACCCATGCCGGAATCCGACAATAAACGGGAAAGGACGCCATGCCCGTTATTCAGCTTATAAGCCACTTCAGCCAGCTGGTCCGTTATAATGGCTGCGTTGTCAGCCGAGGTTTTTAACCCTGCCAGGATCTGATCGGTTTCAACCGGAGGCAGGCTGGCAAGCACTGCTCCTTCCTTAACTGCAGCCCCCTCGCCGGTTCCGGGAATAATCGTAACCACCCGGTCTCCCATCAGGCCTTCGGACCCGATTCCGGCAATGGCATTCTGATGAATGAACTGCTGAACGGCTTTTTTGATCGTCATACCCACCATTACCGAGGTATCGGTTATCAGTTCGATCCTTTCAACGGTTCCGATATTGATGCCTCCAAACCTTACATTGTTCCCCGTTTTTAATCCGCTTACATTTTTAAAGACCGCACTTAGGCGAAAGCTTGTATCAAAAAGGTTTTTTTGTTTGCCCACATAAAATAATCCCAGTACCAGCAGGATCAGTGCACTGATGATAAAGAGACCGAGCTTCCACTTTAAACCGGCATTTGATTTCATAAAAAATATTATTGCATACCGTTAATTAAAAAATGATCTTACCCATTCGTCATCGCTTTTTGCGAGTTCATTATAGGTTCCTTCTGCCACAATTGTTCCCTCATTCAGCATGACGATCCGGTCTGCCGTCATTTTTGCGCAGGTGATATCGTGCGTGATGATCAGGGAGGAAATCCGGTACTTACGCTGCATATCCAGGATCAGCTGACTGATTTCTTTTGCCGTCATCGTATCCAGCCCGGTAGTGGGTTCGTCGTACAGCATGATGGACGGCTTGAGCATAAGCGTACGGGCGAGGCCAATGCGTTTACTCATTCCTCCTGAAAGTTCGGCCGGCATTTTACCGCCTGCATCCGGAAGGCCTACATTCTCCAGCACTTCCTGAATAAGCTGATTTATTTTTTCCCTTCCCAAATGTTTTTTATGATGCCGGAGCGGGAACGCGAGGTTCTCATAAACCGTCATGGAGTCATAGAGTGCGCCGCTCTGAAAAAGAAATCCGATTTTAATTCTCAGCTGATTGAGTTCTTCATAGTTGACCTCCGCTATATTCTGTCCGAAAATGCAGATAGATCCCTCGTCCGGTTCGCTCAGGCCGATCATGCATTTTATGAGGGTCGATTTTCCCGATCCCGATTTTCCCAGCACGACGAGATTTTCCGCCTTATCAATGCAAAGGTCAATTCCCTTCAGGATTTCCACCTCGTTAAATGTTTTGCGCAGCGCATGTATCTCCACCACTGGTGAGGTTGTTTCCATTTTTATAGTATATCGGTGATCTGTACCGTAATCAGATCAATAAAGAATATCGCCAGGGAAGCAGTCACCACGGCCGAATTTGCCGCCGAGCCCACGCTGGCCGTACCCCCCTCCACCCGGAATCCCTTATAACAACCGATGATACCGATTGCCATGCCGAATAAGATGGATTTAATGATCGAAGGAAATATATCGATCCAGTCTAATTTGGAAAGGGCAAGACTAAAAAAACGGGTGAGGCTGATATCTCCATGAATATTATAGGCAAGAAAGGAGGAGAAAAGCGCAACGCAGTCCGCAAAAACGACGAGCAGTGGCAGCATGCAGGTAGTAGCCAGCACCCGGGTCACCACCAGGTACCGGAAAGGATTGATGGCAGAAACTTCCATGGCGTCGATCTGCTCTGTTACTTTCATGGATCCCAGCTCCGCTCCCATCCTGGAACTGATTTTTCCGGCGCAGATCACGGCTGTAATCACCGGTCCGATTTCCTTAATTACGGAAACACTCACCATGCCGGGTAACAGGGATACAGCGCCGAAGCTGGCAAGTGAGGGACGTGTTTGCAGGGTAAGCACCAGCCCCATGATAAAAGAAGTTACAGCAGTAAGTGGTAATGACTTATTTCCGACTTTATAACACTGAAACAGGAATTCCCTGCCTTCAAACGGCAGTTTAACGGATTCCCGCAGAAAGCGGAAAAAAAATAAGCTGAATTCCCCTGCATGCAGAAGGGCTCTTTTGCAGGGAATCCATGCAGGTAAACTGGTTTCTGCGGCCATATACTGATTAAATGATTTGCTTAGCCCTATATAATAGGAAGATCGTGCCTGCAGATATGCAGCGCAATCAAAGCAGCCTTCCGGCTCCTGCACCCTGATCCGTAGAAATAACTACACAATATCCGGCCTGATTTTTTATTGCTATGTATTTTTATAATTGTTCATACTTATAAAATCGAAATATATGACAAGTAAAAAATTAATCGCAGGGATTTTAACAGGACTGGCTGCAGGTGCTGTGGTCAGCCTCCTCGTGTCATCTAAAAAACATCGTTCGCTGAGCAGGAAACTGGTCAGGAAGGGAAATAGTCTGGCGGATGAACTGAAAGGGAAGTTCAATGAATTTATTGACCGGGTGGAAGATAAATTCCAGGGTATTTTAAAGTGATTAACTTTGCCGCAAGTATCAAATTCTACTATGGCAGCATCAGAAGGTTCCATTAAAACACTGCTCGAAAAATCCCAGGATTATCTCGACACAAAAATTGAAATAGCCAAACTGAAAACGATCGGCAAATCAGCAGACGCGCTATCTGCAATTGTTGTTTTGATTTCGGTGATCATCCTGAGCATTTTATTTTTTCTGTTTGTCAGCATCGGGCTTGCACTTTGGATAGGATGGCTGCTGGGTTCTGCATATGCAGGCTTTTTCATCATGGCAGGCATTTATGCTATTGCCCTGATGCTGCTCTGTGTGTTCCGGGAGAAATGGATAAAAACTCCGGTTACCAACCTGATCATAAAAAAATTGTTGAAATAATCAGCTATGAAGAGATCCATCACTACCGAAACGGAATTGAACGAAGCGATAGCCGAACTGGAAAAAAAAGCTGATTTCCAGAGACAGGAATTAAAGGAACATTTTTCTGCAACGATGGAAAATATGAAGCCGCTTAATCTGATTAAAAACGGCCTGCAATCCACTTTTTCCGGAGAGAATAGACAGGACTTGCTGAAAGCGGCCATTGGGATTGGTTCCGGGATATTGGGAAGAAGGCTCCTGGTGGGAAAAGCCGGCGGCAATACATTGCGCAAAATTATTGGCGCCGCCCTGGAATTTGGCGTTGTTGGGGTAGTCGCAAAGAACGCAGAAAGAATAAAAGCAAAAGGCTCGGAGCTGATTGATAAGATTTTTCATAAGAAGAAATCTGCCAGCCCCGGCCCATTGCCCGATTCCGAACAGCCTGTTTCTTAATTGTTTTCTGAAGAATTAAATTGTTTTTCCATACTATGCATGAGCCCGGATATGGGTCCTTCCATTTTTTCGGTTCTGTCATCGAGATTGTTATTGCCCAGCAAAGTTCCCAGCTGCAGCGTTGCAGGAAGATACAGCAGCACTTCATGTTTGTGCCGGGCTACAAATGCAGTTACTTTGTTTTCGTCTCCGGCGTCGGAAACCTGATTCCGGACTACACGCACTGATTCGGCGGCAATATGTTCCATCTCCGCTCTTACGTTTGGCCCCGGCACCCCGGAATACGATTCAATCCTTTCAACCAGTTCAGTATCCGACCTGCCGAAAATTTTCTCCAGCAACCTGCCACCGGGCTGATCGTCAGCCAGCCAGCCTGCGCCCGGCTCTTTTTCCAGCCGGTTAAACAAACCCAGTAATACAGAAGGAATAGCTGCCTGTGCAATTGCCGTATTTCCATGTGTACTGTCTTTGTCCAAAACCTCCTGGGAATTGGGATCAATTCTCTGGACGGTTCCGTAGCCAAGATTTTTCTGAATGATTTCTATGATGTTCATACCCATTGTTTAGAATATAAAGCGAAAAAACATGCCAGTATATCCGGGTAAATGAAAAATGCCCATGCGCAGCAATGAGCATCACAGGTTGCCTCCGGCCGGAAGAAGACTACGCTCTCCTGATAACCCCGAGAATCAGGGCTATAATGGCAATTACCAGCAGAATGTGGATCAGTCCGCCTGCACTGTAAACGAAAAAACCGAGGATCCAACCTATGATCAGAATAACGGCAATGATATACAACAGGCTTCGCATAATTTTAATTTAAAGGTTAAAGAATCGTTTGGTAGCTGATAATAATTTCATGCCAGCAGCCTTATTCTGGTCTTTCTATGTGTTAATTAATGTGTTTGCCCTTAATCTCCGTGCTTTGTAGATCATTTTCTACAAAAAAAAAGTAAAAAGTTTGGGAGCATTTTTAGGATCTGTCGTTATATTTGAAACTGCGGTTTACGAACTATAAACCGCCGACCGGTACCTGCCTTAGAACAGTCCTTGAATCTTCCTAAAAATGCCGTATAAACGCGTACTTATAATTGACGATGAAACAGACTTTTGTCTCCTGTTCAAAAATTATTTTGTTAAAAAGAATTACGAAGTAGAGATTTCCCATACGCTGAAAGATGGGATGGAAAGCATTGAGAAATTTAAACCTGATATTCTTTTTCTGGACAATAACCTGCCTGACGGCCTTGGCTGGGAAAAAACGGAATATATTACCAAAAACTACCCCAATATCCGGATCAACCTCATCAGCGCTTACCAGTATAATCCGAGCATTTCGGAAAAATTCTCTTCTATCAGGATCTGGGAAAAGCCCATCAGCATGTCTGAATTGAATCAATACCTGAACTGAACGCCTCGATGTGGCACCGTTTTAGTTCCTGTCATTTATTTCATCTTAAATCATTTTTATGAAAGCCATTTGGACGGGAGCCATCGGTTTTGGACTGGTCAATATTCCCGTACGGTTATTCAGCGCAACAAAGGGCAGTGAACTGAATCTGGACATGCTGGATAAAAAGGATCATGCCCGCATACGGTATAAAAGGGTGAATGAATCGACGGGCCGGGAAGTTGACTGGAATAATATTGTAAAAGGTTACGAGGTCAACGGAAAATACGTTGTGGTTACGGACGAGGATTTTGCAAAAGCGAGTCCGGAGAAATCGAAGATCATTGAAATCACGGAATTCGTGGACGAAGGCGAGATCGACTCTATCTTTTATGAAACGCCCTATTTCCTGGAGCCGCAGAAATCCGGTGAAAAAGCCTATGCCCTGCTGCGGGAGGCCTTAAAGAAAAGCGGCAAGGTGGGCGTCGGCAATTATGTGATGCGGAGCAAGGAGGCGCTCTGTATTTTAAAGCCGCTGGATCAGGCCATCATCCTGAATAAAATCCGGTTTGCCGAGGAAATCCGGGACATCAATGAGATCAATGTGCCGGGGAAATCCGCTATCAAACCTGCGGAAATGCAGATGGCCCAGGCGCTCATCAGCCAGTTGAGCGGAAAATTTGATATCGCTAAATACAGGGACAACTATACGGACGCGCTGCTGAAACTGATTCGTGCGAAGGCAAAGGGCAAAAAAACAGAAATACCGCAAATGCGTGTGGTACACAACAAATCGAAAGATCTGATGTCGCAGCTCAAAGCCAGTCTGAACACCCGGAAGAAAAAGGCATCCTGATTTATACTTCTATTTTTTCAGGCAATAATTTTAACGTTTTCCCAGTAGCCAGGGGCAGGCGGATGGTTACCTGATGCGTTTCGCGGTCATTCACCATGAGTACCGCATTTCCTTCCTGCATCTCATCGTCCACCAGGATCGTTGTTCTGTTCCAGCTTTCCTGCTGATCGAATGTGAGCTGATAAACTGTATCGCTGTACCGGTAGGCAATGGTAAATGCAGGCCAGTCGGCGGGAAAACAGGGTTCGAACCAAAGCTTATTTCCATTTCGTTTCAATCCGAAAAAAGATTCCAGCAGTAATTGGTACATCCATCCGGCCGAACCGGTGTACCAGGTCCAGCCACCCCTTCCCCGGTGATTTTCCACATCATATACATCGGCAGCTATCACATAGGGTTCTATTTTATATTTTTTTATTTCTTCCGCTGTGCTTCCGTGATTCAGCGGATTGATCATCCGGAGGAGCTCATAGGTTTTCTCCTTTTGCTGCCGTGCTGCGGAAGCGATGATCAGCCAGATGGCGGCATGGGTATATTGTCCTCCGTTTTCGCGCACACCCGGCAGATAGCCTTTAATATAACCAGGATCCAGGGCAGAGTGGTTGAAGGGCGGATCAAATAACTGGATGATTTCATTTTCTTTTTTTACCAGCCGGCCATAAGCCGATTCCATGGCGATCCGGCTTTTTTCCGCATCCCCGGCACCGGAAATGACAGACCAGCTTTGCGGAATCGAATCAATTTTGCATTCATCATTTTCTGCGGAGCCCAATGGGGTTCCGTTGTCGAAATAAGCCCGCCGGAACCACGCCCCGTCCCAGGAATTCGTATTGATATTGCCGCTGAGTATACGGGCTTCCTTCCTGCAGTAGTCAGCGAAGTCCTGATCTTTTTTTAGCATGGCCACTTCCTCAAAACGGTTCAGCACATCATACAGGAAAAAGGCCAGCCACACACTTTCTCCCTTTCCTTCGATACCCACTTTGTCCATGCCGTCGTTCCAGTCGCCCGATCCCATCAATGGCAGACCGTGTTCACCAAACCGCAGTCCGTGTTTTACCGAACGGACGCAATGTTCGTAGAGGCTCGCAGACTGTTCGGATACGGCGGGGAGTTCATAGTAGGATTCCTCACCCGGATTCAGCATACGGCCTTCGATAAACCGGGATTGTTCTTCCAGGATACCCGCATCTCCCGTATGTCGGATATATCTTGCCGTAACGTAGGGCAGCCATAAATAATCATCGGAACAGGCCGTGCGTACACCGCGTCCCATGGGGGGATGCCACCAGTGCTGCACATCTCCTTCTTTAAATTGCCTCGAAGCGCTTAACACAATTTGCTGCCGCACAAGGTCCGGCCTGTTGTGCAGCAGGGACAGAACATCCTGCAACTGATCGCGGAATCCGAATGCGCCGCCGGACTGATAAAAACCGCTTCTTCCCCAGAGGCGGGAAGCGATCGTTTGATAGTTCAGCCAGCCGTTGCATAGATAATTGATCGCCGGATCGGGTGAGTCTACTTCCACTACACACAGGATCTCTTTCCAGAAGGCTTTTACTTTCACTAATGTATTTTGTGCCGTGAGGGAACCGCGGAATTTCTTTGCCGTTTTCATAGCAGAATAGTTATCTGCTCCCGCCCCCAGCCTGAATACCAGTTCCCTTTCTTCCCCGTCGGCCAGGTCCATCACCGACTGAATGGCTGCACAGGCATCCAGCCCCGCTCCCGCCCTGCCGGAGAGTTTGACTTTGGTCAGGGCTTCCGGATTTTTACAGGTTCCGTTTCTTCCCAGAAATTCGATGCGGTCGCAGGTAAAGGTTCTTTGCGGATCATCCACATCGAAAAAACCCACATAATTCCCGAATTCGGCATGATAGGTATTTCCTGCCAGTAAAACACCGGTTTCCGTATTTACTTCTGTGGTAATATGCATTTGTGTTTTGGATCGCATTTCACCCAATACCCATTCCATATATCCGGTAATGGATATTTTTCTGGCCCTGGCAGAATTATTTTTTATTTTAAAGCTGATGAATTTGACCGGATCTTCGGTATCCACAAAAACGACCATTTCCGAATAAATGCCGTCTTCTGCAAAGTGAAATTCGCTGTATCCGAAACCGTGGCGGGTGATATAGTGCGATTTTCCCGGATGCGGCAATGGAGAAGGCGACCAGAATTTTCCGCTTTCTTCATCCCGGATATAAAATGTTTCCCCGTTCAGATCACTCACGGCATCATTGTTCCAGGGCGTGAGCCGGTATTCATGCGCATTTTCCATCCAGGAATAGGCCTGCCCGCTTTCTGAAACCACTGTTCCGAACACCGGATTGGCAATGATATTGCACCAGGGCGCCGGTGTTACATTCCTTTCGTCTGTAATGATGATATATTCTTTTCCATCTTTTGAGAATCCGCCGGTACCATTGAAGAAACCGAGGTCTTTTGGAATTTCCAGGGAAGAATCCAGCGACGCATAAAATTTTACCGGCGTGAAATAAGGAATTACCGGACGCACTTTGGAACGGCGGCTGATCTGTTCTTCCAGTGTGCCCAGTGTATCGGAAATGATGACGCGTGCCACGGTTTGAAATAAGATCCGGTCCTCCTGCGAAACCTGTTCACCCGAACGGATAAAAATGCCGGCAGGTCTGTCCCGCACATCACTGATGATGCCCGGGGAGATGAGGCTGATGAGTTCGTTCTGCAGGGCTTGCCGGTATCCGCCGTAATCTTCATTCCAGATTACCAGGTCCACCAGCAGCCCCTTGAGCCGCCAGTAAGCATGCGCCTGTACGAGCTGCCGCGCCAGTTCAATATTCGCCGAATCCTGAATCTGCAGCAGCACAATGGGGAGGTCACCTGAAATGGAATAGCTCCACAGGGCAGATTGTCCCCGCCTGTTGCGGATGATCACCGACGGATCGGCACGCAGGGACGCGTTGGGGAAAATAACCGAGCCGGCCAGCTTCGCATACAGCTGGGCGTCGGCTTCCGTGGCATCAATCTGCCGAAGAACCACCTGGCTGTGCGTCCAGGCCAGTTCAAACGCACGATCGGTAAGGGGTCTGTCCTGATATTTCTCAATAAGCCCCATGCACGATTCCCGGCTCTCAGCCATGCCCAGCACCATATTAATGGTTACGGTATCGTGTGCATCGATGATGAAGCGGTAGCGGATGGAAACGATCGGATCCAGCACGGCGCCCTGTGTGCCGGTAAGCCTTTGTGTATTTTTCAATGCATCCGGTTCATGGATGCTTCGCGTTCTTCCGGTAAAGACCGACCGGTCCGTTTCGTAGGAAATGTCCTTGATCTCCGCGTTATGTACTTTCATCAGATGAAACATCCAGGGCTGGGGATCACTCACGGACCGGGGTCTTCTCGTACAAAGAATGGCATCCCGCTGCGGAAGGATTTCTGTCTGAACAAATAAATTGCTGAATGCCGGATGCGCAGCATCGGCTGCGGGAGGCGCCAGCACCACTTCCGCATAACTGGTTACTTCAAGGTATCTTTTCTTCCTCGACCGGTTGTTAATCCGGATCTTTCTCATCTCCACGTCATCCTCCGAAGAAACCACGATCTCGGTATGGGTTTCCAGGTTCTGCTCCTGCCTTCTGAACTCGGCCCTGCCCTGGGAGAATACCACTTCATAGGTTTCTGCGGCGCTCAGGGATGGCTGGTAACCGGCGGACCAGACGCTCTCATTGTCCAGGTCGCGGATAAAACAATAAGTTCCGAAATGATCGCAGCTGATGTCCTCACGCCAACGGGTAACCGCAATATCCTTCCAGCGGCTGTAGCCGCTGCCGGAATTACAGATCATGGAATGAAAGCGGCCATTGGATAAGAGCTGCACTTCGGGAATGGGCGTGGATGGGGATTTGATGATCCGCATCTGCACATCCTGGGAAGTTGTGCTGCTGTCTGATACATGCACGCTGGGGGAATAGAATTCCGTAACATGGGGGATCTTTTCCTGCAGTAATAACATAACTGCGCGGAACTGGGCCTCCGCTTCAAATCTTTTCTGCATGGGTTTATCCAGCAACAGATAGGCAAAGGAAAGAAAGGACATGCCCTGGTGGTGCGCCATAAAGGAGCGCACGACAGCGTAGGACTGACCGCGGGTAAGCCGGGAGGCCGTATAGTCGATGGCCTCGTACATCCCGTATTTTCCGCCGAAACCCTCGGCTTCCATATCCAGTAAGTTTTCCGCGGCTTCTTCCGGCGCTACCATCAGGGCCATGACGGAGGCATAAGGAGCAACCACGAGGTCCTCTCCCAGGCCGCGTTTAAGCCCGAGACCCGGAACGCCGAATGCGCGGTACTGGTAATTGAGGCTGGCATCCACCATATTATACCCCGACTCCGAAACACCCCAGGGAACATCCCGTTTCTTTCCATATTCAATTTGTTTTTGAACGGATGTCCGGTAGGTTTGATCCAGCAGCGTATTGTCATAATTCGGCATCACCAGCAGGGGCATCAGGTATTCGAACATGGAACCGCTCCAGGATACAAGGACGGGCGAAGTGCCGGGGTTGGTGAGCTGACGTCCCAATGCAAACCAGCTGTCCTGCGAGAGCTTTCCCTGCGCAATTCCAACGAAAATGCTGAGCCTCGATTCGGATGCCAGCAGATCGTAATAGCTGTTGTCCCGGCGGTGATCCGTTACATTGTAGCCGATCGATAATAAACGCTGCGATTTATCGTAAAGAAAATCAAATTTCAGGTCGGCAAATTCCTCACAGGATTTCGATAAGGTCTGAATCGTAAGCAGGCGCTCTTTCGCCCGGCGTTCTGTTTCAATTACCTGCCTGCGCAATGTTTCCAGCCATTTTTTTTCTTCCTCCGGAATTTCATCCTCGGTAAAAACATGAATCACCGGCAATACCGGTTGTTCCAGCTCTGACATTTCATTTAATGTCATGATGCGGGAAAGCATATTCTCCAGGGACTGAAAACGCGCCGGAAAATTATTCAGCTGCAGCCAGGGAGCTGCTTCATATAAATCACCCAGGGCTTCCCGGATCTGTTTGACGAGTGTATTTGCCCACCACCCGGCTTCTGCTGCCGGATCAACAGAAGCATGCAGGGCCTCCGCCATGCCGGATAATTCCTGCAGATTATCGCGCACGGTTAATATGGTTTGCCATTCTTTTGTTTCTGCAGTTTTCAGCCTGCTAATAAATGGCTGGAACAATTTATCATTGTCCGCTTTTTCCATCAGCACATCCAGGGTATCTTTTAATCCGCGGAACAGGCGCCTGCTTATCACGGGCGCTTCTCCCAAAGCCAGCAAACCCTGCTTCAGGGTGAGCAGATGGCCTGCGAGATTTCCGCTGTCGACGGTCGAAACATATCTTGGCGAAAGAGGTTCCAGCGTCTGGGTATCATACCAGTTGTAAAAGTGGCCCGCATATCTTTCCATGCGATGCATGGTATGCAGCGTATTGGATATTCTTTCCAGTAAATTTTCTGTTGGTATATAGCCGAAATCCCAGGCGCTCAGGTTCGACAGCAGGGAAAGGCCGATATTGGTCGGGGAAGTGCGGTGCGCAATGCGGTCAACCGGATTCTCCTGGTAGTTGTCGGGCGGAAGCCAGTTATCTCCCGATACCACAAAGGTCTCAAAGAATGCCCAGGTTTTCCGGGAAAGTTTATAAAGAAATTTTTTCTGCGCATCGGAGAGATCGATGGCTTTCCCTTTATAAGGAAGACTGATCTTCCACGTAATGGCGGGTACCAGCAGCCAGCCAATGAGAAACGGAAGTGTTATTTCTATTCCGGTTATTTCCCGGGAACTCATCCAGCCAAAAACCAGCAGGGCAAGTACCGGCGGGAACCACATTGAAAAATAATTTTTGAAAAAAGTTTCATTATCCCGGTTCAGCAGACTGTTCGACGGCTGCCATTTCAACTGGCGACGGTGGCTGATGAGCACCCGCCAGTTCGTTCTGACAATAGCATCCAGATTCAGCACGGTTTCGTAAGGAAGGGTAAGCAGGGTAAGTGCCTGCTGGATAAAATGGTTCGCGGTAAAACGCAGACTCACCACCAGGTGCGGAAGCGTATGCACGTCTTCCGGTTTCTTCCAGATCTCCCAGAAAAAACTTACAAAGGAGGGAATCACGAGGATGAGTAAAACGGAAACGGTCCAGTACATCGGGGAGCCGGAAAAAGTCCATCCGTACAACAGCATGAACAGCAACGCAACAGGAACCAGGCTGCGGCGAAGATTGTCAAAAATCTTCCATTTGGAAAGGGCCGAGATGGGATTTTTCACAATGCGGCCTGTTCCCCCGGGAACCCAGGGCCAAAGCCAGCTGGCAATCTGCCAGTCACCCCGCACCCAGCGATGCCGCCGTTTCATATCCACATCGTAGCGTTTCGGATACGCTTCATACAATTGCACATCGCTCAGCAAACCACAGCGGGCGTAACTTCCTTCCAGCAGATCATGACTCAGTATGCGGTTTTCCGGAAACCGGTTCTTCAAAGCTTTTTCGAAAGCATCCACGTCGTAGATTCCTTTGCCGATAAATGACCCCTCTCCAAAAAGATCCTGGTATACATCGGAAATCGCCCGGGTATAGGGATCAATTCCCGGTTCATTTTCATGCATGCGGGCGTAGATGGTACTGTCTTCCGTAGGCAGGCTAACGGCCACGCGTGGTTGCAGAATGCCATATCCCTCCAGCACACGTTGTTTTCTTTCGCTATAAAAGGGGTGATTCATGGGATGGGCCATGGTGCCGGTAATTTTCCATCCTGCATCCCTGGGCAACTGCGTATCGGTATCCAGCGTGATAACATATTTCACTTTTTCATACAGTTCGGCCTCGCCGGCGATCAGGGAGAAATTTTCTTTTCCTTTTCCGCGCAGCAGCGCATTCATTTCCGCGAGTTTACCCCGTTTGCGTTCGTAACCCATCCAGATCCGGTCTTTCTGGTTGTATTTCCTCGGACGGTGGAACATAAAGAAAATTTCATTTTTCTCTTTTCCATACCGTTCATTCAGATTTTTTATCAGGTTGCGTGCCTCCAGGATGAGATCGTCTTCCCCGGGCAGGGTCTCTGTTTTGGAATCCTTAAAATCCGTCAGCAGTGCAAAATGCATATTCGGATCGCGGTTGGCGAGGAAACGTACTTCCAGGCCGTCCATCAGTTCCTCCAGTTCTTTCGAATCATTAAACAGGGAGGGAACCACGACCAGCGTGCGGTATATATCCGGAATGCCGTTGGAGAAATTCATCCTGGGCAGAACCAGCGGTTTCACCAGGACCGTGGATACCCAGTTGATCAATGTTATGGAAAGCTGGCTACAGGCAATGAGTGTAAAAAATCCAACGATACCGAGGATCCAGGGATCACGGAGGCCATTATAATACTCCTGGCGGATGAGTGCGCCCGCAAAAAACAGCGCTCCCGCAAAACTTAATCCGCTATACAGGAGCAGGGGCATCTTCCGGCAAAACCGTTCAGCTTTTTCCGGCCAGGTAAATTTAACAGCTGCCGCTTTCTCCAGTTTTTTGAGACCCTTCCCGATCAGGTAGTAACCAACGTGCCCGGCCCGCGGATATTCCGGTTGGTCTGTAATTCCAGCTTTCGCCATTTCCACCGCCATCCGGGCTATTTCAGATTCGGAGTGGTTGCTTCCCTTGGCTAATTTTTCGACTATATGCCGGTAATCATCCCGCGTGCGGAAGTCCATCATCGGATACACGTCATCCGTTTCCGTGCGGAGGATTTCTTCCACCGCACTGATGCTTTCCACGAAATCCCGCCAGTTATTACTACTCAGAAAACGCAGACTGCCGATGCTGTTGGAGATGGAAACCTGGTCGGCCGCCTGTTTCTGATTTTCTATGTGTACCAGTTCATCACTGGTCATGCCCAGTTCCGATAGTCTTTGTTCGATCCAGCTGATGGGCAATGCAAAGGCCGAACCCTTGCCTACGAGGCGGCGGGTGAGCTCTGCTACAAAAGAACTCTCCATCGGCGGACCATACCGGGCCATGTCGGCAATAACCAGGATTAAACTTTTCGGATCTTTCTCTGCAGTCTGGGTCATCTGATCGGCCCAGTAATCTGCCAGGTTTTTTGTGATCCTGTCCTTGGCGATCAGGGCAGCCAGCCGGCGCAGGTTTTCAATCAACGCCAGTCGCAGCATGATAGGAATGGCCCAGAGTTCACCCAGTTTCAATTCGGCAACTTCCTGATACGCGGCGGTAAAACTGGTGAGGCTGCTCAGGTCCACGCGGCCATCACTGTGCGCGATCAGCTCAATCGCGAGATCATAGACCCGGGGGAGCCCGGCGGAAGGACCTTTTAACAACTGGGGCAGTCCCTTGCTGTACCCTTTCGGTAAATGTTTTTTCCCGGTATAAACCTGTTCTTCGATCAGGTAAAAATTATCCAGGAGCCACTCTCCTGCAGGCGTGATCCGGATATTTTCCTTTGCCGATTCCGTGAGCAGATTATGGACTTCCAGCAGGATCTCCTCATTCTCTGCCAGGCGTTTTAACAATTGTTCCGGCGTACGGTCGGTGGTTATCTGATGCGTTTTTGCCAGATTCCGGGCATAGGTCTCGAGCTGCTCCAGGCTGAAGAGTTCCGAACGGATGGGCGCTTTCTCATTGTCGTACTTGTGCATGAGGTTATCGCCCAGGAACGAAATTCGCAGCTGGGTCAGAAATTCAGATATCGGGTTGATATTTACTTTCAAATGTTCGCGTTTTTTATGGCACTAAGACGTATAACCGTTTCTGGGCATGATCCGGTGACCTTTCGCAGCCGCATAGATATAGGTAAAAGTGGCACCGAAATACAGAATGATGGATGAATAATACACCCACAACATCAGGATCACAATGGAAGCCGTTGTTCCATACGTGATACCGATTCTGGAATTTCCCAGATAGAGTCCAATGACAAATTTACCGATTAAGAACAGAAATGCAGTGAGGATGGCTCCGATTACGGAATCTTTCCAGCGAATAAGGGCATTCGGAAGAATTTTAAAGATGAGGGTAAACAGAAAACTCACAATGATAAGGATAAATAAAATATTCAGCACATAGAAAAGACTCACCATCGAACCGTTGAAAAGATGCCGGAGCCGGTCGCTCAGCGCCTCCGCCAGCGCACTCACTACCAATGATACCATGAGCAGAAAGCTAACGGCAATCAATAAAGAAAAAGAAATCAGTTTTCTGATAACGGCTATCAGAAACCCCTTTTTTTTCGGCGGCGGAATATTCCAGATATAATTGATCGAACTTTGTATTTCGGAAAAAACACCGGAAGCTCCAATGATCAGCACGATGGTTCCGATGATGCCGCCGGCTACCCCATGATTTGATTTCCGGATATTGCCGATAATGTCCTGTACCTGTAAAGCCGCATCACTTCCCACCAATCCGCTGATCTGATGATAAACCTGTCCTTCCACTGCCTGTTGTCCGAAGAAAACGCCGGCCAGGGAAATAATCACAATCAGCAGCGGCGCAATGGAAAAAACAGTATAGTACGAAAGGGCTGCGCTCAGCTTTAATCCATTCAGATCAATAAAATGTATAAAACATTTTATCAGCCTTTGCCAGTTTCTTTTAAAAAGGTTGGGTTCCATATTCAAAACGATCCGGTTTACTAAATAATGCTTTCCCTGGTTTTAAATCCGTGCCATTCACACAGAAGAAATGAATGCCGGATGCTGGGAAGCATTGTGGAATTCTTTACTCAGATTGTAACCGGATCCGCGATAAAAAAATCCTTTCCGGTAACGGGAAAAAAATATTTCCGAACTAAAGTTATTAATCCGCTGACTGTAAAGACATTAAATATTGTCAGCCGAAGGAAACGGGATTTGTGAAAAATGGTACTTCTTTTGAACTTCTCCTGCATGATTTATCACCAAACTTACCGATATGACAGGTTACTTACCATTATCGTTTGTTGAAGAGAAGGTCCGGGATCTGGAAAATGCCTTATTCTTTTCCACCAGTGACGCGGTTTTGAAAATGCCTGCCTGCGTGGTCAGGATCCTGGAGATAGATGAACTTGGGCAGCTTTGGTTTGTAGTTCCCAAACCCACGCAGTTCATCTATACATTTGAAAAAACTTTTCCGGTAAAACTGGATTTTTTCCGGAAAGGCCGCAACTATTTTATGAAAATTCTCGGGAAAGCATTCATTGTGAATGATCCGGAGGAAGTTAACGGAATTGAAGGCCTTAGCGATTTCATCAAGCAACGTGCAAGAAGAAACGAACTGATTATTTTAAAAGTCCAGATTACCCATGCGGACTATGCAGAAAGAGCCGCCGCAAGGATTTCTTCCCGTTTGCTGTATAGCCAGGTCAAAATGCTTTTCCGCCAGTTTATTTCTCTGTCAGGACCGCAAAGCCCGGATGTCTTCCGCAGAATCCCAACCAACCACCGGGTGCATGTTCCTGTTTACAACAACTGAACACCGGCTTCTTTCTGATCCGCCCCTGTGCGCGCCCCGTTTTCAATCCGATATGTTGATTTATCCAATCCAGTCCTGCTGAAAATAATTTTGATCATCCTGATTTAGTGCTTCCGTTCCTCTCGTGTCCATACGGGATCGGGAACAGCGAAAATCGTTCGTAGCCTTCCGGAATACGTTCCCGTATTCAGTTACCAATGTATTCCGGTTTTAATTTTTGACTGATGAGAGAGAAAAAATCTTCGCGTTCCTTACTTCTTTATATTATTTCCGGATTAGTTATTGCAGGCATCGCAGCAGCTATTGTTTTCTGGCAACAGATAAAATATAAACTGGTGCATCAGCAGCTGACTTCCGCGATTTCAGATAAATCCGCGGGACTGTACAAACTTACTTATAAAAACCTGCTGATTGATGAAGTGGCCGGCAATGTGTCGGTGGAAGATGTGCATCTGACTACGGACAGTGTTATTTACGAAGAACAAAGCCGGGAGCATGCAGCCCCGGCCCGCATCGATATCCGGATCCCGAAACTGATCATCACCGGTGTCAAAACGCCAAAGGCGCTGATGAATAAAAGACTGGAGGGACGGTCCATCGATATTCAAAGCGCAGTGATTGAACTGAGGCCGGAAAAACAACCGGACAGTGCGTCGAAGCAAAAGGATGGGATCAAACTGGTGGACGCGATTTATCAGCAGGTGCTGGGAAATCTGCAATCCATTAAGGCAGACAGCCTGCTGGTTCATAACCTGACGTTTATCGTCCGGGATCCCGGATCAGGAAAAGTGAAATTTAAAGGAAGTGGATTTTCCTGCGGGTTTTCGGATATATTAATTGACAGTGCACACCAGAATGACAGTTCCCGGATCCTTTTTGCCAAAGAGATCGCTGTTAGCTGCAGGGATCTCAGCCTGACTTCAAAGGACAAAAAGTACAAATACATTTTCTCGGAACTGGATTATAACAGTCCCGCGCGGAGGTTCCGCATATCGAAGATCCGCGTAGAACCCCAGTTGTCCGAAGCGGATTTTGCCGCTGCCTATACCTATTCGAAGGATCGCCTGGACTTTACCATTGAAAATGTGGATATCCGCAATATCGACCGCTTTGCCTTATTCAATCAGCGGCTGATTGCGGACAGCCTGGTCATTGGCAACAGTTCCTTCAAAATATTCCGCGATATTTCCCATCCCCACGATTCGGTCGACCGCACCAACGCTTATCCGCAGTTGGCGCTGATGAAACTGGCAGTGCCGGTCAATATTCACAAACTTATTCTGACGCACTCGTTCATTGAATACAAGGAAAAGAATGCAAAATCCGACAGCAGTGGCAAGCTGCAGTTCTTCGACGTACATGCGGTATTCACTAACGTAACCAATATCGCCGGCCCGATTAAGCAGAATAATAAAATGCTGATGGATTTCCGTTCCCGGTTTTTAAATAAAGCTGCCTTTCATGCAAAAATGACCATGCTGTTAAATGACCCGGACGGAAAATTCACGCTGGATGCGAAACTGGATAAGATGAATCCTGTTTACCTCAATCCCATGCTCCAGCCGATGGCGCTGGCCAGAATTGACAAGGGCCAGATCCAAAGTCTCAGCTATCACCTGGATGCCGATAAAATACATGGCGTCGGAAAACTTACTTTCCTCTACAGCGACCTCAAAGTAATTCTCCTGAAAAAGGACGAGGCGCAGAATAAATACAAAACCAAATTATTCTCCACTTTTGCAGCCGGCCTGCTCGTAAAAAATTCCAATCCTGACAAAGGGGAAACGCGCATATCCCGCGTCGATTTCCCGAGGGACCGGCACCGTTCCATTTTTCACCTGATGTGGAAATCCATGTTCACGGCGTTGAAGGAAACGGCGGGAATGAAGTGATTTCAGTGTTCGGCATTCATTAAAACGGATACCCGATCGCAAAATTTATCACGTAGTTCTTGTGGTCAAAGACCCACCGCTGATGCTCGGGAAGAAAGGGTTCCCGGACGGGTATGCCTACATCGAGCCGTATCAGAAGAATGCTCACGTCGAGGCGCAATCCCGTTCCTACTCCCACCGCTACCTGGTTCAGAAAATCTCTGGAGATTACGGAGCCCGGGCGCGCGGGGTCGTCACGCAGAGTCCAGATATTCCCGGCATCAGCAAAAAATGCCCAGCGCACAACGGAAAATAATTTGAACCGCAGTTCAGTGTTCAGTTCCATTTTGATATCACCCGGCTGATCCGGCAGGAACGCTGTATCGCGGTTTCCTGCATAATAGGTCCCGGGGCCGATGGAGCGGGAACGGAATGCGCGAATGTCATTGGCGCCGCCGGCAAAGAATTCTTTTACAAAAGGCATCGTAAGGCTATTCCCATAAGCATACCCGATTCCACCCGTTATCCGGCTCGCCAGTACAGTGTACTTCGAAAAACTCAGGTAATGCCGGAAATCCAGTTCTGCTCGGATATACTGCGAATAGGGAGCGTTGAATATCTTTTTCTCCTTTCCGTTAACCACATCGGCGCCGGAAACAATACCCAGCAGGTTGGCCGACAAATCCAGGTTCGCGTTAAAATAAAAATTGTTTTTCCTCTTGTTGGGGCGGTATTGCGTATTCAGGTTGTAGTTGTACACCGGCCCGACAATAAACTGCCGCTCGAGGCTTCTGGCCAGGATGATATTGGTATCCAGCGCCTGCTGAAAAGAAGAACTGATATGAGTAGGGTTTACATAGTTGATACGCACAATATCAAGGGTATGCTCTTTCTCTGCACTCTCCTTCCACATATATCCGAAACTTGTTTTAAAGGAATTCAGCGTGTACTGATCTTTCCGGTCAAAATATTCGTACCCCAGATTTATTCTGGTCTTCGGCATAAACCCACTGTTGGTTCGAAACTGAAAAGGAGCCGCAATGCGCGGGAGATATAGATTGAAGTCCAGTCCGAGTTTATTGGTGTTTACAGTTTTCCCTTTCCCGATAAATTGCTTTTCCAGTCCGGCAAATGCGCTGGCGGTAAACAATTCCGCTCCGCGGAAAAAATTCCGGTTCCGCCAGTTTACAGAAACCTGGCCCCCGTTGGCATTATCCGATTTGGTTAATCCCGATACTTCAAAGCGGATCGATTTCTTTTGTGCCGGCGTAAGATAGTAATACGCGTTCAGTGTATTTTTTGCTGTATCGGATTCATCAAAACGCACTTTAACAAATTTAAACACGCCCAGACTGATCAACCGGCTCAGGGAAAGGTCATGATCGCGGCGGTTATATAATTCTCCGGGTTCAAATACCAGGGCGCGGCTGATAATTTCCGGCTTGAATTTCTTTGCGGAATCTATGATGGTATATCCCTTATACTTCGGTACCTGCCGCACAGCCGCTCCTGTATCGGTGTTGATATCATAATCTGCAAATACAACCACTTCCCCGATATGGTAGACCTCCTTCGCCTGTGCCGGGGTGGATTTTTTTATCAGCAGGGTCATGTCCACCTGATGATCTCCCACTGTTGAATCGGCTTTGATCAGCAGGTCATCCGGACTGAAATAATAATATCCCCGCTGTTTGAGCCGGGTATCAATTCTCGTTCTCTCGTCTTTTATTGTCTGCAGGTTGTAAGGTTCCCCTTTTTTGAGCACGGAACGTTTGGCCATGCGCGCGATCTGCTGGCTGAGCGAATCCGGATCATCAGGATAAACCACATTGCGTATTTTATACTGATTGCCTATCCTGGCTGTGTACCTGGCACGCATCTTCCTGCCTTTGTACGTGGTGTCCAACAGGACGGTATCTTTAAAATATCCCCGGTTCTCCAGGCGGTTCTGCAGCACAGCACGGCTTTTCTCCATAACAGAATAGGAAGCTATTACGGGCGGTTCTCCCAGGTGCTCCCGTATCCAGTACCGGAATCCCTTTCCGTTGGGCGTGCCGGCAAGATTGTACAGTAACAATTTTACTTTGATTCCCAAAAACTTTCCATTCGGTTTCGGGCGAACCAGATCTTCCAGTTCGGCCTGCAATTCCTTTCTTTCGCTTTTTTTAGCCCTGGGTTTCGAATGGATCCGAACTTTGGCGCCATCATAGAGCCATTGCCCTGTCGGCAAATTCTTTGTTTCGCTGCAGGAAAAAAGCAGTCCGGCTACGGCAATAAAAAATAACCACCTGATGATACGGCCTTTCATTTTTCTTCTGCGTTATTTTCAGCTTTCGGTTTTTTAACCTTTTGCTTTTTTATTTTTTTAACTGCTTTCTGATTTTCAAATAATTCCCGGAACTGGTCGTAGTCGAATGTGAGAATAAAGCTCAGCCCCGTTTCAACCACCTGCCCTTCCACCACACTCTCGTACTGATCTTTCCGGTAAACCCGGATCATATATCTGCCGTCCTTGCTTAGCTTATAGTCCAGGTTCAGGTCCCCCGCAATCGTAGATGCATCCTGATTCGGATTTACCTGCTCCAGTTCAAAATTGCTGCCGACGCTTACCCGAACGCGATCGTTAAACAGACTTTTGGAAACGGCTACATTCAGTTCCGTCTGATTTTGCAGGGTTCCGGTTGTATAGTCTTCATTTGAATTCAGGTCGAAGTTCACATCCACCCCCTTGATCAGGGAGGCAGCAAGCTGATTCAGCTGATCACTCAGGATTTTACTGGCACTCTGCCGCGCAATCGTATTTACATTGGTTCCTCCTGCTTCACTCGCAAATGGGTTTTCGGTGATGAAACGACCCAGCAAGAGCAGGGCAAATACCTGTTTGTTCACTTCGGCTTCATCTGTGCGCATCTGCTGCAATTTGAGATCGACTTCCGGCCAGAGGGCCAGCTGGTTCTGCGGCAGGTTAATATCAAAGCTGACCTGCGGTTGCAGCAGTTTGCCCGTCATGTGCAGGATTACCTGGAAGGGTAAGCGCTGCTTGAAGCGGTTTATTTCGCTCGTTGTGCGGCCGGCGAGCTGCTGTTCTACCAGGTCGATGGATGGCGTATTGACAGTATAGATGGCCGTTATATTCACGTCGGCCTGTGCAGGTTCGCCCGTCCAGGTTACCGTGCTGCCACGCTGAATAATAAAATTCCGATGCAGCACGCTGAGCGTAAGATTATAGGAACCATTTTCCAGTTCGTAATTGCCGGTAAGGCTGGTTTTCCCGCTTTTGTCAATTCCCCCTGATAATTCCGCGCGGCCCCGCATGGCCAGGGCGTCGCCATTCCTTTCATCAATGACCAGCGTGAATTGCGCATTGCTGTCCGTTTCAATAACTGCGGACACATCCATACCTTTTAATGCGGCATGGGAGCTCAGGGAATCCAGAAAACCTTTGAACCGGACAGAATCTACCGGATGCTGGTTGTCGGCGAACACGACCACACCTTGCCTTTCCTGAATTTCCGGATCATTACTGGGCAGGATTAGGGTAAAATCGGTATTCTTGTTCACCCGGATATTAGCATTTACTTTCGGAAGATCCTGGTTGCCCGTCATATCCACATTGGCATTGATATTGAGTTTTCCATAAAATATCCGGTTCGGCTCTTTGGGCGCATTCACCATGCGAAAATTCTCGGCGTTAAAAGTCATATCAAACCGGTATTTCCGGAAATCGGGCGTAAATACATTACCGTCGATCGTGGCTTTATTTCCGGCAGAATCCAGCAGGGTGAATTCCGAAAAATTAAAACCGTCTTCATCGAATGCAACAGAATCTCCGGCGATCCGTAAAGGCTCCCCGGTTATAGCCGGTGTAATTTCTGCGCTGTCAAAATAGAGGCTGCCGCGCAGCACTGGTTTATCCAGGTTTCCGCTCGCATGCAGGGTACCCTTTAAATAGCCCTTCATGTCTTTTATCTGCGAAGCTGCCAGCGATTTGAAGGATGCAAGATTCAACTGGTTCAGCTTTATATTCAGGTCCATTTTACTTTCACCGGAAAAATATTTTCCGTCTACCTGCACGTCATTATCCCTTCCGTTCAGCAGGATATGGGCGGCAAAAGCATTCTGTTCTTCGTTGTCCACTTTCAGAACCAGGTTGCCCACCGTATCCGTTTTATACGCCAGATCCTGAATTTTCAGATCTGAGGTAAACAGCGGCTTTGTGAACAGATCCTTTACTTTGGCTTTTCCGTTTACCGTGCCATCCAGCAGCAGGGAATCCTGCGAGGCAAACTCTGTAATGGTCCGGATATGAAAATTGGAAAATTCTGCGCCCAGCGGTGATTTTGTATCATTCCCGTCGCTGTTAACGGACAATGATTCTGTTTTGTGCTGCAGCTTCAGGTTCTTCACGAGCAGGCCCGATGAATCGTAGCGGATAAAATTATCTGCCGGCACGTTCCATACCTCATAATTCAGCATCAGGCTGTCCGGGTTGAAAACAAACTGTATTCCCGGATTTTGCTGAGTCAGGATGCCGGAGAGCAGGTAGCGGTCTTTCGACTTATTGTCCTTCAGCAGAATGGTTGTAAAAAGTTTATCCTCCGCAATTTTTCCGGAAACAGACGACTGGTATAACTGAAATCCTTTGTTGCCCGCATCGGCCACCGCCAGTGAATAATTGATCGCATTATCTTTTGTATCCGCCTCCAAATGCAACTGGTGAATAACCTGCTGCCCGTACTGGATTTGCGGAGCCTGCAGCTGCAACTGCAGTTTTTTTTCTACACTGTTAAATGCAATATTTCCCCGCACGCTATCCGTTCCTTTTAGCGCAGGGAGTATTTCCAATACCAGCGGAGAAGGCCGCAGGGCCAGGGTCATTCTCCAGTTCTGGGCATCCACCCGGGCCGTATCCTTACTGCCTGGTAATTTGTAATAGTTGCTGATCAGTTCTCTCACTGCGTCTGAAACCTGGGTCAGTTTGTATTTTCCGTTCCAGTCCAGATCCGCCATTTCGGAACGGAACTGAATCTGCTGAGCCGTATCCGAATGTGCTGCGCTGAGCCGGATCGTATCCGTGTGCAGGTTATCGCCTGCATGGGAAACCGCGATATCCCGCATCGTCAGCTTTCCCTGCAGGGCATCCGGATTGGTGGAGGGGAAATCGGCATCCAGCCGAAGATGCATTTGGAGGGTATCCTTCAACAGGTGCAACGCCAGCAGATTCAGCGTATCGAGTTGCAGGGATATTTTTGCAGAAGGATATTTTTCCGTAAAATTCCCTTCTCCGGTTAATTCGTAAGTAATATTCGGATCGTGCAGCGAAGAAGCAATTTTCCCCGATCCGTTGTGCAGTTCGGCATCCAGCAGCAATCCTTTGTACAGGTAGGATTTAAATTCCCCTTCTTCCAGATTCACGTGAAATACGCTGTTCATTTTTTTCGGATCGAAACCAGACCCCGCGGCAGTAGCATGCAGCGTTATTTTTCCCAGCAGGCTGTCCTGTTTCAGAATATAGCCCAGGTCGGCTGATTGTGTCCGGGCAGTCAGGTCGTAGGTTTTGTGATCAAGGTCGAGTCTTCCCGCCACATCTGCATTTCCATTACTTGTACGAACATGCAAATTCACCTGAAAGCGGTTAACCCTGCCCGTGAATTTCCCGTTTGCTGCAATCTGGTCGGGGATACGGATATTTTGCGGAATGGATTTCGCCGGAATGATCCGCAGCAGGTCCGACCGGGAAGTGGTAAGCCTGGCAATGGCCAGGTCGTAATATGCCTTCTTCCCATCCGGTAATCCCCGGATATCTCCGGAAGCGGCCAGAGAAGTATTGCCGATTCCACCGATCTCCAGGTAGGGAATTCGTATATTTTTTACCTGTCCGTTTATTTTTCCGTTCAGCGTCAGCACGCCCTGCTCATCCCCCTTTATATGGGCAGCCAGCGCGGGCACAAAGAGCAATACATCCTGCATGGCGATACGGGAATGATCAAAGAGCAGATCTGTCTGAATGTCACCGGGATTTTTACGGAAGGATTCTGTGGAGGGATAAAGAGCAGCAGCCTGAATATGAATTTCCGAATGACCGGTCTGAATCACGAGGTTCTTAAGCGCCGCGGATTTTTCATTATACCCTGCCTGTGCCGACAGCTTTTTTAAAACCAGTCCGCTTTTTTCATCCAGCGCAATGTCTTTTATATTCCCCGTATAGTTCTCCGGATCAGCGTGGAGTTCGCCGGCCTGAATATTCAGCTGATTTACATCGAGGTGATTATAATCAATCCCCTTTGTAAGGGGTTTTTTATTATCGTCATCGTATTGTAACCGGGTATGATCTATATTCAGCGCGGCGATGTCAAATGCCCAGCTTCCGGCGCGGGTGACAGTATCTGATTTTAATTTTTCTTTGTTGGGAAGCGTTTTGGATTTCTTCCCGAAGCGAACGGCTGCGGTAGTATTGGAAAGGGAAATACTTTTTAATCTGATCCGGAGATTGCCAAGGTCGATCGAGCCCGCTTCTGTTTCAAAGCTGCCCAGCAGGATGCCGGCGTTCATCAGTTCTGCGTCGTTCCTGTAATCCAGGGCGATCCGGGTGAACCCGATATGACCGAGTTCCAACTGCACGGGTGCCGCTACTTTATTATGCTCACTGATGGTATCCGCAGCTTTCTTCAGGAGCAGGATCGGCTGATACTGTCGCACCTCGCCGGAAACTCCGTTGAGGGAGATCTCCGGAATGGAATAGATCTGATGGGCAGGATCGAAGGTTTTGAGTCTGGTTTTGAAATCACCCAGGTTTACAGCAATATCGTTGCCGGTGGCGTCATCGTGGTAAACTGCCCGCACCTGCTGCAGGTGAATGCTTCCGATGCTAAGATGAAATCCACTGCTGCTGTCGGCAGGTTCCGGCGCTGCTTTTTCAGGAGATGAAAATGCATCCGCGATAAACTGAAAATTAAAAACCGTATCGGGCATCAGTCTTTTTACTTTTACCGTTACCCCGTCGAGCCCGATATTATTCAATTGTATTTCATGCTGCAATAGTTTCAGCATGCTGATGTCCACTTCGATTTTTCCGCCGTACAGCAAGGTATCTTTTTGCTGATCCTCAACATAGATATCTTTCAGGATCACTTTCGAAGGCAGGCCGATGTAAAGGTTGCCGATCCGGACCTTGGTGTGCAGTTTATTTTCGAGCCAGGCCTCCATTTTCCCGCGGCCCCACTGCTGCACCGGCGAGGTTTGAATGAGCAGGATAATCAGCAGGATAAGGCAGAACAGGGCCAGTATTGTGATGAGGGTAATCCGGAAAATGCGCCTGACGATCTTTTTCACTTTCTCGCTAATGGTCATATTTGTGGCGGCGTTTCCTGGTTAAAGCAAAGAACAGGCCTTTTTCAAACCGTTATTCCGGTGAGCAATATAAAGTTAACAGTTAAGCATTGGGGAAAAAAATCTACGGAAGGCGTTCGCCTGACACAAGCAAGTCAGGCCTTCCATCAAGCGGCATCCGAAGTCAGGCCTCGCCTGACGAAGCTTTAGCGAAGTCAGGATGCAGGAGGCGGTTTATTTTTCTCCTTCCTTCCCGGGAATTTTTCTTCCCCGATCAGGATTGCCCAGGAATTCATGGCGGGAATTTCTTCACTGATCAGACGGATCATGGCCGTCAGCGGAACGAATAGGAACATACCGGGTATTCCCCAGATCAGGTGACCGATCAAAACAGCCAGCAGCGTGATGAAAGGATTCATTTTAACCTGGCCGCCTACGATACGCGGCAGGAAAACATTGGCATCTATGAAATGTGCAGCCAGAAAAACAATCACCACGGCAACGGCCTCCCCACCGGAGCCATTAGCCATGGTCACCAGCACGGCCAGCGCCATGGAAACATAAATGCCGAAATAAGGAATAATATTCAATATCGCCGCCATCACGCTCAGCAGCAGCGCATATTTGATTCCGATGATCATTAACGTGGTAAAGATCAGGATCATCAGGATCATCATTTCCATCAGCAGGCCGAGTACATAATTGTTGATGAGCAGACGCACTTTACTCACGATGATGCTTACCCGCTTATTATGCTGGTCGTCGAATAAAGCCAGTAAAAACCGCATGAGCAGCCTCCGGTGAAACAGAATAAAAAAGCTGAAGATGAAAATGAAAATCGTCAGGATCAGGGTCTCTGCGATGCTGAGAAAAGTGGTGGCTGCGGAATTCACTGCGGTATTCAGGATCCCGTTAGCCGTTTTACTGGCATAGGCGGCCTGCTGCGAATTGTTGATATGGTATTTATTATAAATCCAGCTCTGTACATCCTGTAACTGGGCGGCGATCTTTGCCTGGATTGCAGGCATGTCCCGCGACAGGCGGCTGACCTGCCGGCTGAAGAAATAAAATAAACCGGCAATCAGGATCAGAAAGATCAGGATCGTCAGCAGGGAGGCCAGGGCCCGCGGGAAACGCTTTTTTTCAAAAAAATCCACCACCGGATGCAACAGGATCGAAATCAGGAAAGCAAAGAATAAGGGAATCAGAATGGATTTGCCCGTCCACATGAACAATATGACGAGGCCAATTGCGAACAGCGTTAATGCGACCCGCGCATAAAATGGAAACTTCATCATGCGGTTCATGTTGTACGTTATAAGGATGCAGCTAACGCAACGATATTTTCAACCGTAAATCCAAACTCTTTGAAAACTTCCGCTCCCGGCGCCGATTCGCCAAAGCGGTGCATGGCTAAAATCTTTCCGTCTTCCGTAACATATTTCAGCCAGCCCAGTGGGGACCCGGCTTCCACGGAAAGCCTTTTCCGGATGGCTTTGGGGAAAACTGTTTCCTTATATGCCGCATTCTGTTTCTCAAATAATTCCCAGGAAGGCATGCTCACGACACGCGCAGCAATGGATTTTTCTTTCAGTGCCTCCTGCGCTTTTAGTAAAAGACTGACCTCCGATCCGGTGCCGATCAGGATCACTGTTGGAGGTTCTGCAGATTCAGACAGGATATAGGCGCCTTTTTCCAGGCCTGATGCCTTGCTATATTTTTCCTGGTCGATCACCGGTATGCCCTGCCGGGTTAACACAATCGCTACCGGGCCGCCCTGCGTTTCCAGCGCCACCCGCCAGGCGTGTGCCGTTTCATTTGCGTCTGCGGGCCGGATGACCGTCATGTTGGGAATGGCTCTTAGTGAAACCAATTGTTCTATCGGCTGGTGTGTGGTGCCATCTTCTCCCAGACCAATGCTGTCGTGCGTGTAAACATACACAGGCCTGATCCTGCTGATGGCTGCCAGCCGGATGGCAGGACGCATATAATCCGAAAAGATCAGGAAGGTAGCGCCATAAGGAATAAATCCGCTGGTCACCGCCATGCCATTCAGGATCGCGCCCATGGCGTGTTCGCGGATGCCAAAATGAAAATTGCGTCCGTCGCGGTGCTGCGGCGAAAAAGATGCATAGTTTTCCAGTATAGTATCGGTTGAAGGAGAGAGATCAGCAGCGCCGCCGATCAGAAAAGGTAATTTATCCGCAATCGCATTCAGCACTTTCCCGGATGCCTTGCGGGTCGCTATCTTATCCGGTCCCTTAAATACGGGCAATAGCTCTTTCCAGCCAGACGGAAGTTTTCCGCTGCTGATGGTGACCCATTCATTGGCTTCCTCCGGATATTTTTCCTTGTATTGTTTGAAGAGGCTGTTCCACTGCATTTCTTTTTCTATTCCTTTTTTACCGGCGCTCCGGTAAAAGGAAAGGACTTTTTCCGGAATTACAAAAAACTGCTCCGGATCAAATCCGAAAAACTGTTTGACGAGTTTCACTTCATCTGCGCCAAGCGGAGAGCCGTGGGCAGCCGCCGTGTCTTCCTTATTCGGACTTCCGTAACCGATATGCGTGCGGATCCTGATGAGGGAAGGCCTCTTCGTTTCCTCCTTCGCCTTTTTCAGTGCCGCGGTAATTGCTTCCACATCATTTCCGTCCGGCAGTTCCTGTACATGCCAGTGGTAAGCAACAAATCTCCCGGCCACATCTTCATTGAATGTAATGGCAGTATCACCTTCAATGGTAATATGATTATCGTCGTAGATATAAATCAGTTTCCCCAGCTGCAGGTTCCCGGCAATGGACGCGGCTTCCGAAGAAATGCCTTCCATCATATCCCCGTCGCTGCAGATAACATAAATATTATAGTCGAATAAATCGAAACCGGGTTTATTGTACCGCGCAGCCAGCCGTTGCTGGACAATGGCCATTCCGACACCGTTGGCAAATCCCTGGCCCAGGGGACCGGTAGTGACTTCAATTCCCGGTGCAAGACCGAATTCCGGATGACCGGCCGTTTTGCTGTGCAGCTGCCTGAATTTTTTAATATCATTTAGCGTAAGATCGTATCCTGTCAGGTGCAGATAACTGTACTGCAGCATGCAGGCATGACCGGCAGACAATACAAAGCGGTCGCGGTTGGCCCAGTTCGGATTCTGCGGATTGTAATTCATCATCCGGGACCAAAGCACATGGCCAACGGGCGCCAGGGCCATCGGCGTCCCCGGGTGACCGGAATCAGCCTGCTGAACTGCATCTGCCGATAATACCCGCACAGTATTGATACAAAGTTGTTCTATTCCTGCAGTCGTTTGCTCTGTAACTTCCATCATGGCGATTAATTTTTATTTTTGACCTTCATAAATCATTCCAGCGAAGCCAAAGTTATGTCAGATCTGACATCAGAACACAGACTGTGAACCGGCAACGAAAATTTTTATCATTTAAATGAAACGAGCTCCGGCGCCTGCAAGGCAAAAATGCTGAAATTAAAAGTCGTAACCGATCCGATCTGCACAAACAACGTTCGCGGGCCACTTGTAGACAGGGGACCCCGGTCCACCAGCGGCTGATAGCTGGCCGAGATCTGCAGGGTGTTGAAAGACAGGTTTTCATTCCGGATCTGACAACCTGCAGTGAAACCGGTATAAAAGGGACTTTTCAGGATGGATTCCGTTTCTTTTGCCAGCAGGGAGGCCTGCACCTGGATATAAAAATTAAATTTGAATCCGTACACATTCAGCGGACTGTAATACCGGGTTTGTGCACTCAGGTTTAGCCGCTGGTAGTTGTTGAACAGGGTATGGCGGTAGCCCAGAATTCCGTTCTCCTTGTTAATGTTCACCTGTTTATATAAAACAGGATTAAAACAAATGATATAGTCCGCGTGAAGAAATTCCCGGAGTTTGGGGTTCCTTAAATAAAAGAGGTTGCTGTAATAATCTCCCTGAATATGCAGCACGGCGTCTTCCGATTTATGATTGTACCAGAAAGATCCGAAGGCAGCATTGGCACTGATGAGGTTTTTTCCCAGGAACCAGAACTTCTGTCCTTCCAGTGCGGTGTATGCGCGACCCCTGCCAACCCAGTTGTCATAGCCAAAGGAAGCGGAATAGTTATACCCCAATGGAATGTCTTCGGTTCTGCCAAATCCGAAGAAATAATTTGTTTTGAAGAATTCCTGGTGGAAGAGTACGAATTTACTGAGCAGGTAACGGTGACTGTTATACAAAGGATTCGATTTAAAGGAATCCTGATCCGGCTGCATGGTAAAATTCTTCGAGAACCTTCGCAATTCCACCGCCAGGTTCGGTTTATTGCTGTTGTATCCGGTCCCCTTGAACTGATTCCGGAAATTAAACCCGCCCCAGACGTCCACGATATTGTATTGGTAATTCCGGTAAACCGTATCCGGATAATTAAAAATATTGATGGATCTGTTCTTTGATAAACTGAGTCCGCCGGTAAGCTTTGCCCAGGAACTGTACAGTGGCCGGCTAATATTGATATAAGTGGATTTTTCATACACACCCGTATCTGTGGTTGGATGATCATTCAAGACGCTATACCCAAGTGCTACGTCCGTATAGGTACCCGCGAGGTTATATTTGGTATAACCGGCTCCGGTCCGCCATTGCGGCGATAAGGCTTTATTCCATTGGAATCCCAGAAACACCCTTTGTGCCGCGCCCAGCAGGTTCGTATTGAAAATCGTTGCCGAAGCCTGGCCGGGGCTGATGTTAGCAACGCCTCCTCCGTATTCGTACAGATCTTTCGTTAAAACAACAATATCCACAGAATCTTCCTTCTGATGGCTATTGATTACATATATCCGGGCATCCTGGATAAAAGGGAGGCTACGCAGATACCGTTCATTATCCACCAGCTTATAGGCGTTAACCGTATCCCCTTCTTTAAAAAAAAGAGCCTGTTTAATAGCCCAGGTCCTGGTATTATAGTGCAGATCATTGGCAAAACGGATCAGTTTGGAAGAAGCCACTGTGCTGTCTTCGATTTCAGTTCCGAATACCTTGCGTTTGTTGAAATAAATGTACCGGATAGATTTTCCTCCGTAGGCGCTGAAGGCATTCTCCCGCCGTTTGAAAACCACGCTATCGGGAACCGGGGCCTCTTCATTCCGCCTGGAGAGTTTGACGAGCAGGGAGTCCCGCTGCTGGCGGTCCGTAATAATATTCAGGTATTTCGAAATGCCATGCCGGCTCTTTCTTATGGAAGAATCGGATTGTTTTTTGGGAATGGTATCCTGTAAAACAGGCAGGTTGTCAGACGCACGTGCCCGCAGGGCCGGACCCAGGATCAGCAAAAGGCCCGGCAGGCAAAATCGGCAAATAATATGAATGAGGTTTGTCAAATGGACGTACAATTCAACTGCGCCGACGGCTCCGGCTCGTTTTCGGCCGGGCTAACCGCAAGACCGGCAGAAATACATCCGAAGTAAGCTGAAATCCGGCTATTCCCAAAATAATTCAGGTTAAACAGATCAGCGAATGTATTAACGGAGTTTTAAGATAAAATAATCATGCCTTCCCCTGCGTTTACATGCGGATGATCACCGGCTCCCCATAAATGCTCCCGGGCAAGGGTTGCCGCCCCAAAACCTTCCGAATGAACCGCATATACCCGGTCTGCCTACTGGCTGTTTTTTCTGGTTTATCGCTGATACTTTCCGCACAAAAGCCGCTGCCCGCTCCGCTGCTAAAAAACGGAAGGCTGTCATCCCATTCCGCAATCCTGCACCGAAGGCCGGATAATGCGATCCGGGAATCAGCCCATTTTGGAAAAAAATATTTTCTGCTGGCACATTTCGACAGGATTCCGGATCCGGATCAGCGAAAAATGCTAGCCCTCCACGGACTTTTCCTGGACCAGTATGTTGGAGGGAATAACTGGCTGGTCCGCTGGAATGATAATGGCGAACTGAGATCGCTTGATCAGGACTCCGTGTCTGAACTGTATGTGATTCCCCCTGAACTAAAAATCAACCCCAAACTGAACAATATGACGGCCGCGGATCAGACGCCGGATGATCTGATTGCCGTAAGTTTTTTCGCCGGCATGGATCCTTTGCTGGTTCAAACCGAGCTGCAAAATGCGGGAGCAACCCTGGTGCAGACAAAAATCAAACCTGCCCACATTATTTTCATCCGGTGCGGAATGGAGTTGCTGAAGAAAATCGCCGCATTCCCTTTTATTGCATCCATCAATCCGCAACGCATCAAAGATATCCCGCTGAATAATAATAACCGCGCGCTGCATGGCGTAGAGTCACTCGCAGCAGGTACCGGAAGAAATCTCCGGGGAAAGGGCGTTACTGTCGGAATCGGGGATGACGGCGAACCTTCTTCCCATGTCGATTTTGCCGGCCGGCTGATCATGCGGACGGACGAGCCCACCAGTAATTTTCATGGTGTACATACCAGCGGAACTGTTGGAGGCGCAGGTATTGTAAATCCGCTGTATCAGGGTATGGCGCCCGGCGTAAGACTTGTAACCAATGATTTCAGCAATATCCTGGTAAATGCACCGGTTTATCTGTCGGATTATCATATGCTGCTCACCAACAACTCTTATTTTAACGGACTGGCCGGATGTCCGGGTGAGGGGGATTACGATGCCCTGAGCAATTATGTGGATTCCCAGCTGAACGCCTACCCAAGTCTGATGCATGTCTTTGCTGCCGGCAATGATGGCGGCATCAGCTGCTCTCCTTTTCCCACAGCATTTGGAAATATTAAATCGGGATTTCAAACGGCTAAAAATGTGCTGACTGTCGGCGGAATCAACAATACCAATTATGCGGTTTATGCAGGCTCCAGCCGGGGACCCGTGAAGGACGGGCGGATCAAACCCGAAGTAGTTGCGGGTGGCGTTAATATTGTTTCCACTATTCCCGGAAATGCGTATGGCAATCTAACCGGGACCAGCATGTCCACACCAACTGTTACGGGCATCCTGGCCCTTTTATACGAACGATACCGCCAATTACATGGCGGGTCCGACCCCGATGCTGCCCTGATCAAGACCCTGGTTTGTAACAGTGCGGATGATGAGGGTAATCCGGGTCCCGATTTTACTTTTGGATTTGGAATGATCAATGCGCGAACCAGCGTGGAAGCGATGGAGCAGCAGCACTATTTTACGGGATCTGTCGCAAATAATGACAACCCGACTTTCACTATTCCTTCCGTGCCGGCAGGATCCCATCAGTTGAAAATAATGCTTTACTGGCCCGACCCGGCGGCACAACCCTTTGCCCCTGCAACCCTGGTCAACGACCTGGATCTAACGGTCACGGACCCTGCAGGAGTGAATCACCTGCCGATGATCCTGGACCCCTCCCCGGTAAATGTGAACAACAACGCTGTGGAAGGACCCGATCATATCAACAATATTGAACAGGTGGTCATCAATAATCCGGCAGCCGGAAATTTTACTATCTCCGTAAAAGGATTCTCCATTCCGCAGGGACCGCAACCATTTTACATTGCCTACGAAATCATTCAACCCTCGGTTACGGTGGAATATCCGTTTGGAACGGAAACCCTGGTCCCGGGCGAAACAACCAATATCCGCTGGAGCGCATACGGGGGAGACCCCGATCTTTTCACCCTGGAATATTCCACCGATGGCGGCAGCAGCTGGAACCTGATCAGCAATTCGGTTGCTTCTTCTGCACGTTCCTATTCCTGGACCGTCCCGAACACGGTCAGCACAAATGCTTTGATCCGGGTGACCCGCAATGGCGCCGGCTATTCGGATCTGTCTGATTTTCCGTTTACGATTCTTGGTCAGCCTCTGCTGAATATCAGCAAACCCTGTCTGGGTTATGCGCAGCTGATCTGGAAAACGATTCCCGGGGCAGACAAATATGAAATCATGCAATTAACGGCAGATTCCATGCAGGTGATCGGCAGCACGACGGATACCAGTTATCTCGTACCCGCGCTAAACTATGACAGCAGTTACTGGTTCAGCGTGCGGGCTTCCACCGCCGGAACATCCGGCCGGCGGGCACTTGCAGGAAACATCATTCCTAACGGCGGCCCCTGTACGCTTGCCGGCCTGAACAACGACCTCGTACTGGATAAACTGATCAATCCGGTTAGCGGGCGGCAGTTCAGCAGTTCCCAGCTGGGCAATACGCGCATACGGGTGTCCGTTAGAAATTCCGGCGTGCTGGCTACCAGTGCACCGGTCAGCTTTTCCTACCAGGTGAATGGCGGAGCGGTGCTGAGTGAAGTGCTGGCCGGTTCCATCCCGGGCCATGTTGGGGGCATTTATACTTTTTCGCCAGGCGACAGCTACGATTTTTCCGCCCCCGGGACGTATATTGTAAAGGCCTGGACCAGTTATTCGCCGGATCCGGTTAACGGTAACGATACCGTAACCACCATCATCAAGCAGCTGAGGAATGATCCCGTGGTATTGAATCCATCGTTTGCCGAGGGTTTCGAAACAGCTCTGGACCAGACACTGACGCTGAAGAAAACCGGATTCGATAGCCTGGACCGGGCAGATTTTAATAATTCAAACGCACATGGAAGGCTAAGCACATTCTTCAACAGCGGATTTGCGCGTACGGGTAACCGTTGTATTACCCTGGACGTGACCAATAACGGCGTTGTGGCAGCAGATTCCCTGACAACCACTTTTAATTTATCATCCTATACCGCTGCTGATCAGATCTGGCTCGACCTCTATTATAAAAAACAAAGCGCAGTTATCCCCTATTCCGGAAATCAGATCTGGATCCGCGGAAATGACCAGGCAGCCTGGATTCCGGTAAAGAGCTTATCTGATCCGGCAGATCCCAATGGCGTTTATATTCATGCAAACGTGGATGTTTCCGGAAGCCTGGCGAAAGCCAGTCCCGTACAAACCGTCAGCAGCAGTTTCCAGGTGAGATGCGGCGTGGAAGGATATATTCCGGCGGCTTCTCCAATTCCCGGAGGTTTACCCGGAGGCGGAATCAGCTTCGACGACTTTCTGCTGACCAAATCGAAGGACGATGCCGGCATCACCGCGATCCTTCAACCGGCATTAAAAAATATTTGTTCCCTGTCTGATGCGGAAAAAATAACCGTAGTGGTAAGAAACTATGGAACGGATTCCCTGTTGAAAGTTCCGGTGAGCTGGGCCGTAAATACAGATACCGTAACAGAAATCATTCCCTTCATCAAAGCGAAAGACAGCGTAACCTACAGCTTTTCGAAAACAGCCGACATGTCGGCTTTCGGATTGTACAAACTGAGAAGCTGGGTGAGTTATCCGGCGGACAATTACCACAATAACGACAGCTCGCGGGAATATGACATTCAGACAACCCCGCTGATCAGCCAGTATCCATACCTGGAAGGATTTGAAACCAACAACGGGTACTGGTTTACCGGCGGAACCAACGACAGCTGGCAATGGGGTAAGCCACAGAAGACCATCATCCATAAGGCTGCCAACGGCGCCAATGCCTGGGTAACCAACCTCACCGGCAATTATAACGATAACCAGTATGCGTATTTGTATTCACCCTGCTTCGATCTGACCGCCTTAGCGAAACCGGTACTGAGTTTCAGTCATATCTTTAAAATGGAAGACGGATGCGACTGTGATTTTCACTGGGTGGAATACAGTCTCGATGATTCCGTGTGGACCGTCCTGGGGGATGCTTCTTCCGGTATCAACTGGTATGATAAAGCGATCCCCAAAGCCTGGCAGGCATCCAATGCGCGCTGGCATGTCTCGAGTTTTGATATTCCGGTAAAGCCGTCAAAGATCCGGTTCCGTTTTGTGATGTATTCAGATCCCGGAACCAACGACGAGGGCGTGGGCATCGACGACGTGCATATTTTCGATAAAGTGCCTGTGTTTACTGACAGTCTGACCGCAACGGTTACCCAATTTGTGAACGGAAACGGCTGGACAGATTTTGATCAAAATGGTAAAAGGATCCTCTCCATAAATCCGAATGGTCAGAACCTGGGCGATGTAAAACTTTCTTTATTTACTGATTCCGGCGCCATCCGGGATACGGCCGGTCAGTATTATCTCGGGCGGAACTGGGTTATACGGCCCGGCACC
>Ga0207707_10000531_pt1 | contig 38859 bp, 30 predicted proteins | sample KBSC83BmetaG_FD_184336 | JGI IMG/M metagenome (GOLD analysis project Ga0207707, IMG submission 184336) | Corn rhizosphere microbial communities from Kellogg Biological Station, Michigan, USA - KBS C8-3B metaG (SPAdes) (version 2) | ecosystem: Host-associated > Plants > Roots > Rhizosphere ... | reverse complement strand
GAGCGCGTTGGAAACCGCGTTGGCCTTCAGCAACACGTCCTGCGAATCGACCGAGGCCTGCGTCGCGGCGTTCTTCACCGTCACCAGCGTCGGCGCGGCAGCGATCACCTTCTGCACCGGCGCTTCGAGACCGCCCCACGATTTCTGGACGTCGCCGAGCAGCTTGGTGGCTTCGCCACCGGAACTGTCCGCCAGTTGCTTCAGGGTTTCGCCGTAGTTGGTGGAATCGAGCGCGAGGCCGTTGGCGGCCGACGCGGAATCGGCGCCACCCTGCAACACGTCGCCCACGCGACGGATCAAGCGGTCGCCCGACACCATCAGTTGCGAGGCGGTGTAGATGCTGGAAGCCGAACCCCTGGACTGCAGGATGTTGATGACCTGGTTGATCTTGGAGTTCAGGTCCGGCATCTGCTGGTTGAAGGTGGCGGCCTGCGAGGCGGAATCGAGCACCGCATCCTTGTTCGCCTCGATCTTGCCGAGGTCGGCATTCAACTGGTTCCACGATTTGGTCAGCGCGGCCATCGGTTCGCGCACGCCGATCGCGTCGACGTAGGCCGGCAGGCCCGTCGCGGGATCGCCCTGGTTCAAGTGGTTGACCGCCGCGGCGATGGCCGCGCGCGTGCTGGTCAATTCCTTGAAGGCGTCGATGTTGCCGTTGGCGGCCTGCAGGGCGAAATTCGCGACCTGCTGCGAGTTCACCTGGATCTGCGTGGTGAGCTGCGCCGCCGAGCGGTCCTGGCTGTCGTGCCTGTTCAGCAGGAAAAAGTCCGCGCCGGCGAGCACGATCGCCGCCAGCAGGAAGAGGATCAGCCAGGTCTGCAGGGACGCGCCCTTGCGTGCTGCGCCGGAATTCGCGCTCATGATTCCCACCTCGTTGCCATATCCGCAGTTGATTCGGAGCGGTTGTTGTTGAAAGCCAGGCCATCGATGGCCGTTCTGGTGTTCATGGTCTGCATGCCCTCCAAACCTCCCCAAACACCCAACGAAACCGCGATCAGGGACGATCGCACAACTAAATCCCCGCGTGCTGGAATTCCGCAGTGTGCGTCAACTCCACCATGCTGAAGCGGCCCAGCCGCACCGGACCCATCGTGACGTTCTCGGTGACGAAGCGCGCCAATCGCGCGTCGGCCTCGCCCTCCGCGTCGACGCGATCGGCATCGGTCAGGTTGCGCTGGCCAAGCAATTCATCGACCAGCAGCCCGACATTGCCGCCGTTCTGTTTCACCACCAGCACGCGGGCGCGTCCGGTGACATGGGTGCGCTGCTCGAACAGGAACTGTTTCAGGTCCACCAGCGCGATCAGATTGCCGCGCACGTTGGCGACGCCGAGCATCCACGGACGCGTGGAGGGAATGCTGGTGACCGGCGGCGGCTGCATCAGGATTTCGCTGACTTCGTCGATGCCGCTGACGAAATGATGCTCGCCCACGCGAAAGCCGATCGCGCGCCATAGGCCTGGCGCCTCGATCTGTTCCGGCACGCCCGGATCATGCTCGAGGCTTCGACTTTCATACGCTGCCAGCAGCGCGTAGGCACCGGCCGGCTGCATGATTTCCAGGGCGTCTCCCGTGGCCGGCGCCGCGGCTTGCGCCTGCCGCGCGCCGCTGCGATGGCCGTGTTTCTCGTGGGAGCGCTTCTTCGTCATCGCGGCTAGGCCTGCGCCGTCAGGTGCTTGCTGACGTTGGCGACCAGATCCTTCTCGCTGACCGGCTTCACCAGCACGTCTTTCGCGCCCTGGCGCATGCCCCACATGCGATCGGTTTCCATATTCTTGGTGGTGACGATCACCACCGGGATGGAACTGGTCTGCGGGTCCTTGGTGAGGCTGCGTGTGGCCTGGAAGCCGTTCATGCCGGGCATGATCACGTCCATCAGCACGAGGTCCGGCTTGTCCTTCTGCGCGGCGGCGATACCCGCCTCGGCGGTGCCGGCCGAGGTGACCTTGTGCCCTGCCCGCTCCAGCGCGCCGGAAAAAATCTTCACGTCGGTGGGCGAGTCGTCGATGATCAGGATGTGTGCCATTGCTTGGATTCCCCTGCGCGCATCACCACGATGGTGGATGCGTCATTTGTCGGCCGCGACATGCTGCCGGATCGCATCCAGCAACTCGTCGCGGGTGAAAGGTTTGGTGAGGTATTGCTCGGAACCCACGATCCGGCCGCGCGCCTTGTCGAACAGGCCGTCCTTGGAGGACAGCATGATCACGGGCGTGGAGCGGAACACGTGGTTATTCTTGATCAGCGCGCAGGTCTGATAACCATCCAGCCGCGGCATCATGATGTCCACGAAGATGATGTCGGGACGCAGGTCGGAGATCTTGGCCAGCGCCTCGAAGCCGTCCACGGCGGTGAGTACCTCCGCGCCCTCTTTCTTCAAGAGGGTTTCGGCGGTACGTCGGATGGTCTTCGAGTCATCGATGACCATCACCTTCAATCCGGCAAGGCCATCGTGGTTGACGTTTTCGTTCACGGTCAGGGTTCCACCTCTTCGGGAGGCGGTGAGATTCCATGCAACATGGATGCCACACCGCATGCCACTGTGACGGCCGTCACGTTCGATCCCGCACACTGATCCCCCAGCGATTCGTCCCCCTGCAGACGAACCCGGATGCCTTCCTCAAAGGCGAAGCCGTCTCCGTGCCAAGATACACCATGCGCGCCCCGTTCGATGTGACGCCTTGCGCTTCATGGTTTCGGCGCGTCAAGACCCGCCCCGCCCCGCGCCTGCGCTCGGTAATATGCGTCCATGAATTCGACCGTTGCGGTGCTGATGGATCCCATCGGCACGATCCATCCCGAAAAAGACACCACGCTGGCCTTGCTGCTGGAAGCGCAACGGCGCGGCCACGCCTTGCGCTACATGCTGCAGGGCGACCTGGCCGTGCGCGACGGCGTGGCCTGGGCGCGGCTGGCGCCGCTGGACGTGCGCGACGACACGAGCGACTGGTTCACGCTGGGCGAAGCGCATTGGCAACCGCTGGCGGACGGTATCGACATCGTGCTGGCGCGCAAGGACCCGCCGTTCGACGCGCAGTTCCTGTACGACACGCTGGTGCTCGATCTCGCCGCGCGCGCAGGCGTGCGCGTCATCAACAATCCGCAGGCGCTGCGTGACTACAATGAAAAGCTTGCGGCGCAATGGTTTCCGCAGTGCTGCGCGCCGGCTTTGGTGGCGCGCGACCGCGGCGAGTTGCGCCGTTTCGCGCGCGACCACGGCGAAGTGGTGCTGAAGCCGCTGGACGGCATGGGCGGACGGGGCATCTTCAGGTCGCGCGGCGATGACCCGAACCTCAACTCGATCCTCGAAACGCTGGCGGGCGACGATCGCCGTTTCGTGATGGCACAGAAGTTCATCCCCGAAATCAGCCAAGGCGACAAGCGCATCCTGATGGTGGATGGCGAGCCGGTGCCGTACGCGCTGGCGCGCATCCCGCAGGGCACCGATTTCCGGGGCAACCTCGCGGCCGGCGGTCGCGGCGTGGGCCAGCCGCTCTCGGAGCGCGACCGCTGGATCGCCGCCGAAGTCGGCCCGGAACTGGCGCGGCGCGGCATCCTGTTCGCCGGACTGGACGTGATCGGCGACTACCTCACCGAGGTCAACGTCACCTCGCCCACCTGCGCGCGCGAACTGGATGCGCAATTCGGGTTGAACATCGCCGGGACGGTGTTCGACGTGATCGAAGCCAAGGCACCCGAATCTCCGGGGGCGGTTCGGCCGTGAACGCCGTCGTTGCGGGCGCGCATGCGCACGTCGATCCGAACCGGATCGGCGTGGCGCTGCTGTTCTCGCTGATGCTGCACGCGATCGTGATCCTCGGCATCGGCTTTCATTTCGCGAAACCCGCGCCCAGCCTGCCGACGCTGGACGTCACGCTGATCAACACCTCGAACGCCGAGGCACCGAAAAAAGCGGACTTCCTGGCGCAAGCCGACAATGCCGGCGGCGGCAACAGCGACAAGGCGCATCGGCCGGGGGCGCCGGTTTCGGGACCGCTGCCCGTCACCCAGGCCGGCGCCGCGCCGGTACCGATGATGCCGTCCTCGCCCGCGCAGCAGGCCGCCAGCGGCCCGCACATCCTCACCACCACCGGGCAAACGGACGCCCGCGTCGCCAGTGAGCGCAACACCCGCGACCAGCCGCGACCCGAACGGCAAGTGTCGCCGTTGCCCGTGCCGCAGCGGATGGAAATGGCGCGGCTGGCGCAGGAAGTGCGCGATGAGCAGGACGCCTACGCGCGCCGCCCGCGCCGCAAGTACATCTCCGCCAACACCCGGAGCGTCGCCTACGCCGCGTATCAAGTCGCCTGGGTGCATCGCATCGAACGCATCGGCAACCTCAACTATCCCGACGCGGCGCGCCTGCGCTATCTGCACGGCGACCTGATCCTCACGGTGACGCTGGGTCCCGATGGACACGTGCGTGAAGTCACCGTCAACCACAGCTCCGGACACCGCGTGCTGGACGAGGCGGCGGTGCGCATCGTGCACCTGGCCGCGCCGTTCCCGCCGATCCCCGTCGAGAAGGATGCCGCGGGCCATCGCGTCACCGAACTCGTGATCACGCGCACATGGCAATTCCTGCCTGGTAATCATCTTCAGACACGCGCGGCCGAATTGCGCTGACGTTGCAATACGCGGCGGTACAATGGGTCCATGTCAGCCGCTTCGTCACGTACCAGCCGATCGCGCGGCCGCGCCGGCAAGCCCGAGGCTTCCGGCGTGGGAGCCCCGCCGTCGCTGACCGGGCATTTCCTGATCGCCATGCCGGGCATGGGCGATCCCAATTTCGCGCGCGGCATCACCTTCGTCTGCCAGCACAGCGAGGACGGCGCGATGGGGCTGGTGGTCAACCGATTGTCCGATTACAGGCTGGGCGATGTCTTGCAGCAGATGCACATGCCTTGCGAGCGCGCCGAGGTCGCCGACGCACCGGTGCTGGTGGGCGGCCCGGTTCAGCCCGAGCGCGGGTTCGTCTTGCATGCATCGGGCGAACGCGAATGGGATTCGAGCTACCGCGTCAGCGATACGCTTACCGTCACGACCTCGCGCGACATCCTTGCCGCGATGGCGGACGGCGACGGCCCGGATCGCGCACTGGTGGCGCTGGGCTACGCCGGCTGGGGCGCGGGCCAACTGGAACAGGAATTGCGCGAAAACGCATGGCTCACCGTACAGGCCGACGAACGCGTCCTGTTCGAGACCGCGCTGGACGATCGCTGGGGCGCTGCGGTGGCACTGGTGGGGATCAACCCTGCCAATCTGACCAGTTACTCAGGCAGGGCGTGAGGCTGTATCCGTGCGATCGTCCGTGATCGCTGCAGCGCCGATCCGCTCGATCCCCAGAAGGAAGTTCGGATCTTGAACACCAGAACGGCCTTCCGTGGCTTGACTTTTCGCAACAGCCGCTCCGGTCCGAGGCTGTCCGGGCCATGACCGGGTGCGTATTGGGGTTCGACTTCGGGGCGCGCAGGATCGGCGTCGCCAGCGGCAATCGCATCAGTCAATCCGCGCGGCCTTTGCCCGCCCTCATTGCGCAGAAGGGCCAACCCGACTGGACCCGCATTGAAGCGTTGCTGTCCGAATGGCGCCCCGAAGCCCTGGTGGTGGGCCTGCCGCTGACGCTGGACGGCGGCGAACAGGCAATCACGCGCGGTGCGCGTGCATTTGCCGACGCACTGGGCACGCGCAGCAAGCTGCCGGTCCACCTGGTGGACGAGCGACACACCTCACAGGAAGCCGCGCGCCGCTTCGCCGCACAACGCGCGGCAGGCTCGGCCCGCCGCCGCGATGCCGAAAACATCGATTCATTGGCCGCCGCCGTTATCCTTGAGAGTTGGCTAACCCAGACGCACCGGTAATTCATGCACCATCTCCTGACCCTCGAAGACCTGGATCGCGCGACGATCATCCGCCTGCTCGATCGGGCCGAGCGTTATCGCGCGGATGGCGCACCGCGTGACCTGCTGGCCGGCCGCACCGTGCTGACGCTGTTCTTCGAGCCTTCCACGCGCACGCGCACTTCGTTCGTGCTCGCCGCCAAGCGGCTGGGCGCGGACAACGTCAATTTCGATCTGTCGCGGTCGTCCACCAGCAAGGGCGAAAGCCTGCTCGACACGCTGCACACGCTGGAAGCGATGGGCCTGGATGCGCTGGTGGTGCGCCACAACGAAAACGGCATGCCGGCGTATCTCGCGCAGCACGCCCGCAGCCAAGTCGCGGTGGTCAACGCCGGCGACGGTACCCACGCGCATCCGACGCAAGGTTTGCTGGACGCGCTGACCATCCGGCAGCGCCGGACGGATTTCGGGAACCTGCGCATCGTGATCTGCGGCGACATCCGCCACTCGCGCGTCGCGCGTTCCGATGCCCAGGCACTGCACGCGCTCGGTGCGCACGACATCCGCCTGTGTGCGCCGCGCGCGATGCTGCCCGAATCGCTGCAGGAGTTTCCCGGCTGCGCGACAACGGAAGATTTCGACGGGGCGCTCGATGACGCCGACGTGGTGATCATGCTGCGCATCCAGAAGGAACGCATGGCCGACGCCCAGTTTCCCGACGCCGCCGACTACCACGCGCATTACGGGCTGGATGCGCGTCGACTTGCCTTGGCCAAATCCGATTGCCAGGTGCTGCATCCCGGCCCGATCAACCGCGGGATCGAGATCGCGCCCGAGGTCGCCGACGGCCCGCAATCGCGGATTCTGGACCAGGTCGGCAACGGCGTCGCCACGCGCATGGCGGTGCTGGCGGAACTGCTCGCGACACCGGCATAATCGGGCGCTGCTCCCGGGGAAACAAGGAAAACCCATGCGCCCTGTCCTGCGTCACGCAGCCCTTGCGGCTGCCTGCGTTTCCGCCCTCATGCTCGCGGGTTGCGGCAAGCACGTCGCCTCCAACGCGCCGATCACCTTCGCGCCCGCCGACACGCCGTATCTATTCGCGAATTTCAAGGGCACCCCGGAAGACGTCACCACCGCGTGGGGGCAGGCCAACGACGCCGTGATGGCCGCGCGCATCCAGCAGCTCGGCAAGATGGCCGAAACGGTCGGCCAGAAGAATCCCGACGTCGCCAAGATCCTCGACGCGATCCAGGCCGAGCTGGCGAACGTGCATTCCAGCAAGGAACTGGCGCAGACGATCGGCTTTTCGCAATCCTCGCTGTATGCGTTCTACGGTGTCGGCGACGTGCCGGTGGCGCGCGTCGAACTCGCCTCCCCCGATGCTTTCAAGGCGTTCTGGGCGCGCGTGGAAAAACGCGCCGGCATCACCACGCCGACCGCGACGCTGGACAAGCAGACCTATTGGGTGCTCGGCGGCGCCGATGCCAAGGTGCATTTCCTGGTGGCGGTCGAGGACAAACAACTTGTCGCCACCCTCGCCCCGGCCAATGCCAGCCCTGAAATGCTGAAGCAGTTGCTGGGCTTGGCCAAACCAGGCAACAACGCTTCCGATCGCCTGTCCAGGTTGAACGGCAAGCATGGTTACAGTGACTACGGCTCGGGTTACGTCGACCTGCCGAAACTGTTTGCCAATCTCTACGACGGCAAGGATGCCATCACCCAGGAATTTGCCAAGGACATGGGTGGCGCGCTGGCCGATCCGGCGTGTGCGAGCGAATTCGCATCCATCGCCAACCAGGCGCCGCTGGTCAGCGCGGGATTCCAGACCTACTCGGCCAAGGAAATGCGCGGCAGCCTCGACGTGAAATTGTCGTCTTCGCTGCTCGGTGCGTTGACCGCGCTGAAGCAGCCGGTGCCGGGCATGGACGAGGCGCCCGGCGGTTCCATGTTCGACATGGTGATGGCCTTGCCGCTGCAGAAGTGGCAAGCCTTCATCAAGGGCCGCGCGGAAGCGGCCGCTGCCAAAACCTATCAGTGCCCCGCGCTGCAGTCGCTCAACAAGTTCGCCAAGACCGCCGCGAACCCGCCCGTGCAGATGCCGCCGGAGGCGGCTTCATTGCTGGGCTTCCGCGTAGTGCTGGACAAGTGGGAGGCGGGCCCGCAAATCGCCGGGCGCGCGCTGGTCGCCAGTTCCAATCCGGCCGAGCTGGTGCAGAAGATCCAGCAGACGATGCCGCAGTTCGCGCTGAAAACCATTCCGGCCGACGGCAAGCCGGTCGCGTTCGATTTGCCGCCGCGCCTGCAGGCGATGCTCGGCGGCAATAATCAAGGTTGGATCGCGGCCAATGACAAGGCATTGGCGATGGGCATCGGCGAGGGCGAAGAGGCCAAGCTCGGCGGCACGCTGTCTGCTTCCGCGGGCAATGGCGACAAACTGCTGCGGATGCACTTCGACGGCAAGATGTACGGCATCTTCGCGAGCTGGTTGGGCCGCTTCGCCGCGATGGCCCCCGCGGCAACCCAGGCGCAGGTGCAACAGCAGGTTGCGCTGTTCAACCAGATGAGCAAGATGGTCGAATCCGGCGACATCGACGTGAAACTGGACAACGATGGCCTGCACTTCGAAACAGACGTGAAGCATCGCTGACAGCGGCGCTCGCGCGCCTTGTAAAACGGTAAAGGGTGAAGGCGGCGGCTGCGCCGCCTGTAAGGAGTAAAGAGAATCAAGAGCTCGCAGCCGTGGCGCTTTTACCCTTTACCTTTTACAGCGCCGAAGGCGCGACTTTACAGCGAGCAAAGCGAGCGACTTACTCCCTTAAAGCCGGTGGCCCTTCTCCGCCGTTTCGACCAGTTCCACATCACCAAGACCTTGCGACAGCGAATGCGCGTCGCCGCCCTGCGCCAGCTTGATCGCAAGCCGGACTTCGTTGGCTGAATCGGCGTAGCGCAGCGCGTCTTCGTAGCTGATGTGGCCGGCGTGGTACAGCTCGACCAGGTTCTGGTCGAAGGTGCACATGCCGAGATTGGTGGACTGCTTCATCACGTCCTTGATCTTGTGGATCTCGCCCTTGCGGATGTAGTCCTGCACCAGCGGCGTACCCAGCATCACCTCCATCGCCACGCGCCGGCTCTTGCCGTCGGGCGTCGGGATCAACTGCTGCGCGACGATGCCCTTGAGGTTCAATGAAATGTCCATGTAGAGCTGCTCGCGCACGTCTTCCGGGAAAAAGTGGATGATGCGCTCCAGCGCCTGGTTGGCGTTGTTGGCGTGCAGCGTGCACAACACGAGGTGCCCCGTTTCGGAGAAGTGGATCGCGTACTCCATGGTCTCGCGCGTGCGCACCTCGCCGATCAGGATCACGTAGGGCGCCTGGCGCAAGGTGTTCTTCAGCGCGTTTTCCCAACTGTCGGTGTCGATGCCGAGTTCGCGCTGGGTGATGATGCAACCCTCGTGCTTGTGCACGTATTCGATCGGGTCCTCGATCGTGATGATGTGGCCGGTCGAATTCTGGTTGCGGTAGCCGACGATCGAGGCCAGCGAAGTCGATTTGCCCGCGCCGGTGGCACCGACGAAGATCACGATGCCGCGCTTGGTCATCGCGAGCTGCTTGACGATCGGCAGCAGGTTCAGTTCCTCGATGGTCGGGATCTTCGATTCGATCCGGCGCAGCACCATGCCGACGCAGTTGCGCTGGTAGAAGCACGACACGCGGAACCGGCCGACACCCGCAACGCCGATCGCGAATTGGCACTCGTGGGTCTTTTCGAACTCCTCGCGCTGCAGCGGGTTCATCACGTTCAGCACCATGTCGCGCGCATCTTGCGCCGACAGCGGCGTTTGCGTGATCGGCACGATGCGGCCGTTGACCTTGATCGACGGCGCGACGCCGGCCGTGATGAAAAGGTCGGACGCCTTCTTGTGCACCATCAGCTTGAGGAAGGATGAGAAGTCGACTGCGCTCATGTGTTGCTCCCGGGATCAGGGATCCTCCGGTCAAAAGCTGGACCCCGTGTCATCGGCCATCCATGGCCTGCACGGGGTGAGTGCATCCTGCACTCATTTGAAAATTTCCTTCACCTTGGCGCGTGCCATCGCATCCTGGCGCGTCACCAGGCCGCGGCGTACCAGATCCTGCAGGCACTGGTCCATGGTCTGCATGCCGAACTGCTGGCCGGTCTGGATCGACGAATACATCTGCGCGACCTTGTCCTCGCGGATCAGGTTCCGGATGGCCGGGATGCCGACCATGATCTCCCACGCCGGCGTGCGGCCGCCGCCGACCTTCTTCAAGAGCGTCTGCGTGATCACGGCGCGCAGCGATTCCGACAGCATCGAACGCACCATCGCCTTTTCGCCGGCGGGGAACACGTCGATGATGCGGTCGATGGTCTTGGCCGCCGAATTGGTGTGCAACGTCGCAAACACCAAATGTCCGGTTTCCGCCGCGGTCAACGCGAGGCGGATGGTTTCGATGTCGCGCATTTCGCCGACCAGGATGTAATCCGGATCTTCGCGCAGCGCCGAACGCAGCGCCTCGTTGAAGCCGAGCGTGTCGCGGTGCACTTCACGCTGGTTGATCACGCACTTTTGCGCGGTGTGCACGAATTCGATCGGGTCCTCGATGGAGAGGATGTGCCCGTAGTGGTTCTTGTTGACGTGGTCGACCATCGCGGCGAGCGTGGTCGATTTGCCGGAGCCGGTCGGCCCGGTCACCAGGATCAGGCCCTGGGGCTGGTCGATCAGGTCCTTGAACACCTTGGGCGTGCCCAGGTCTTCGAGTGTCCACACTTCGGCGGGAATGGTGCGGAACACCGCGCCCGCGCCGCGGTTCTGGTTGAAGGCGTTGACGCGGAAACGCGCGAGGCCGGGGATCTCGAACGAGAAGTCGACCTCGAGGAATTCTTCGTAGTCGCGACGCTGCTTGTCCGACATGATGTCGTACACCAGCGCATGCACCTGCTTGTGCTCGAGCGCGGGCAGGTTGATGCGGCGGATATCACCGTCCACGCGGATCATCGGCGGCAAGCCGGACGACAGGTGCAGGTCCGAGGCCTTGTTCTTGACCGAAAAGGCCAGCAGTTCGGCGATATCCATGAACCCCCTCCAAGAAAGCGCTGCCCGGCCGGGCGGTGCCGGGCAACCGGCGCCACTGTGCCCGACGCGCATGCGTCGTGCAAGTTCTGTTCCAGCGCTGGCGCCCTTGCCCCGAACGGCACCGAGTATACGCCTCGGCCTCCAGGCAAAACGGGACGCAATCCAACGAATCCTCAGATCAGCCCTCGGCCGGGATTTCGAAATCCAGCGTGGCCACCGCACCGCGTTCCGCCCGCGGCGCCAGGGTCACCCGCCAGCCATAGAGTTCGCACAATCGGCGCACGATCGCCAAGCCGAGACCGGCGCCCTTGACGGTCTCGCCCTCCCCGCGCACGCCGCGTTCGAACAGGTGCTCGGCGTCTTCGGCCCGGATGCCGGGGCCGGTATCTTCCACCCGCACCCGCCCGGCCTGCACCCGGACCACGATCTCGCCTTCCTGGGTGTACTTGCAGGCATTGCCGACCAGATTCCCGAGCGCCACCGCCACCACCGAGGACGGCGCCTCGACCGTCACCTGGGCCTCGACTTCGGCGCGGAGTTCGATCGGCTTGCGGGCGATGTCGGGGCGGTGCGTGTCGATCACTTCGGCGACGACTTTCGCGACGTCGGTGGTTTCGCCGTCGACGGGACCCGAACGTTCCGCGCGCGACAGCAGCAGCAGCGCCTGGGTGAGTTCGGTCGCCTGCCGCACCGCACGCTCGATGCGCTGCAGGCGCGTGTGCAGCTTTTCCGGCAGATCCGGGGTCGCCACCAGCAATTCGGTGGTGCTTGCGATCACCGCAAGCGGGGTGCGCAGCTCGTGGCTGACGTCGGAATTGAATTCGCGGTCGCGTTCGATCAGGGCGCGCTGGCGTTGTGCGTAATCGTCCAGCGCGGCGGCGAGTTCGCCCACCTCGTCCTCGGCAAAATGCGGCGCGAGCGGTTCGAGCTGCCGGCCGCTGCGGAACGCACGCAGACGCTGCGCCAACTCGGTGACCGGCCGCATCACGCGATGCGACAGCCAGTAACCGACCGCCAACGACAACAGGGTGAACAGGATCACCGCGGCGATCAGCGAGGTGATCAACTGGCGCTTGCCGAGGTCTTCGCGGCTGATGTCGTAGGTGAGAAAGGCGTCCAGGCCGTACTTGCGTACCACCGCCAGCTTGTAGCGTTGCGGCATGCCATCGCTGCCGCCGCGCATGTCGTACACGCCGGGCTTCAGACCTTGCCACGCCAACGGCGCCTGATAGACGGTGCGGTCGCTCCAGAACCACACCACGATCAAGTCCGAGTGCGGCGGCTGGTCGGGGTGCAGGTGCTTGTTCTCGACGGCCTGGCGAAGATCGGCCTCGAGGCTCTGGTCGATCAACTGGTTCTCGACCTTCGCCCGGACGTACAGCGAAGCCACGGCGAACAGCGCGCTGAGGCCGAAGCCGAACAGCACGAAGGTGACGATCAGCCGGAAGCGAAGCTTACGCCGGGACTGCATCCGGATCGACCATGCGGTAGCCGATGCCGTGGCGGGTGTGGATCAGCGGCTTGTCGAAGGGCTTGTCGATGGCGGCGCGCAGGCCATGGATGTGCACCCGCAGCGAATCGGAATCCGGCAACTCCTCGCCCCACACTTTCTGTTCGAGATCCTGGCGTGTCACCACCGAAGGGCTGGCTTCCATCAGCGCCTGCAGCAGCTTCAGGCCGATCGGGTTCAACTGGATGGACTGTCCGGCGCGCGTGACGACCAGCGTATCGAGGTTGTAGGTGAGATCGGCGATCTTCAGCACCCGGCTCTTCGGCCCCTTGCCGCGCCGCGCCAGCACTTCCAGTCGCGCGGCGAGCTCCTGCAGCGCGAACGGCTTGGTCATGTAATCGTCGGCACCCGATTCGAAGCCGGTGAGCTTCTGCTCCAGCGCATCGCGCGCGGTCAGCATCAACACCGGCGTGTGCTTGTGCGCTTCGCCACGCAGCTTCTTGCAGACCTCGATGCCGTCCATGCCGGGGAGCGTGAGGTCCAGCACGATCACGTCGAATTCGTTGACTACGGCCAGATGCAGGCCGGTCACGCCGTCACCGGCGAAGTCAACCACGTGGCCGCGGTCTTCCAGGTAATCGCCGATATTGGTGGCGATGTCGTTGTTGTCCTCGATCACCAGCACGCGCATAGGGATTCCGGGTCTCGCGCGCTCCTGCGCGCCCCTGCAAGCTTAGCGAGAATCGCTTCCGGACGCTCCGGAGGCCACTTCCAAGGGTTCAGCGGCCGGACTTCTGCAGGACGCGGACACCCGGCAGCACCTGGCGACAGATGTGCGTGCCGGTCGTGACAAGACACCCGCGCGCGACGGTTGCGTCGCCGGCGGTTTCCGCACCCACCCTGAAGGTGAACGTCTGGCGATAACGCCGACCGGGAACATCGGGCGGCGCAAATCGCCAACCTGCCAGCGCCTGCAGGGCGGCCACATCGAATTGGCCCATGCCGGCGCCCACGATTTCGAGATCACCCGGTACACCGGCCGCGTCCAGCGAGAATTCGACGACGACTTTTCCGTCCACGCCGTTCAACAAGGCTTCGGGCGGATAGATCGGCGCTACCGTGTGCAGCGCCCGCGGCGCACTGGATGGTGATTCCAGGTTGAACACGGGCGTTGCAATGGGTGCGATCGGCGCAGGCCGAAGCGCCGCATCGCCCACATGGAACATCGGCGGACCCACAGGCGCGATCCGGACCGGAACGCGGGATGGTCCTCCATCATCGACCGGCCCACTCACGGCGGCATAGCGCACGGGCAGCGGCGACATCCTGTCGAACGCATCGGCCACCGGCAACAGCACGGGACGGTGCAGCGAATCTTCGATCACCGCCCGCAAGGTGGACGCATTGGTCGCGGTCAGCAACGCGGCCGTGCGCTGCTGCCAAGCGTTGTCACGCCACCACATCCCGGCCAGCCCCGCGAGCACGGTGGCGGCGATTGCCAAAACGACGTGATTTCGCAGATGCCGCTGCGAACGCTTCGGGGCAGCACCCGCGATGAACCACGCGCGTTCCGCCAGCACGCCGCCGCTGGCGGCCAGTGCAAGTTCGGCGTGGCCGGCGCGCAACTCTTCGAGGTTGGCCAGCGCGGCCACGAAATCGCGCCGCTCGCCACCGGTCACGCGCAGCGCCAGCGCGTCGCAGCACAATTCACGTTCGTTGCGCGCCTCGCGCGAGATCCAGTGCACCACGGGGTGGTAGAAGAACAACGTCTCCAGCACCACCTGGAACAGGTTGGCGATGTGGTCGAGGCGCTTCAGATGCGCCAATTCGTGCGCCAGCACCAGATCGATCTGCGAGGCTGGCATGCGTGCCAGCACCGCCACCGGCATCACCACGGCTGGCCGCAGCCAGCCGATCAGGGCAGGCGTCGCAACGCGCACGCTGGCCAGCACCGGCACCACTCGGCGCAGGCCCATCCGGTCGGCAAACACCCGCGCGCGGGCTTGCCAGTCCGGAAGGCTTTCCGCCATCTTCAGCATCGAGCGCAAGCCGCGCCATTGCCGAAACACCCGCGCGCCCAGCGCTGCGACCCCGATCGCCCATGCCAGCACCAACCATGGCAACACAACTTGCACCAGCGCTCGCCAACTCCATGCCGATGCGGCCGGCGTGGCCGAAAGAACCGATGTCCCGGTCACGACCATATCGGGCAACCCGCCCGCTGGCGCACGGATCGCGAGGGCGTGCCAGGTGAAGATCGGGCACGCAGCCATTGCCACCAACGCCAGGATCGCGGCGAGGTAGCGCAGATTGCCGCGCGGCAGGACGAGACGCACCAATGCGTAAACGGCGCCGACGACAGCGGCCTGCCATACGAACTGCAACAAGCACCAGCCCAGTGCGGAAATACCCGCCAAGGCGATCTCGAACCCGTTCATTGATCCGCGTCCTTGTCGAGTTGGTTCAGCAGCGCGCGAATTTCCTGCAACTCCTCGCGACTGGCCTTGTGGTCGCCCAGTGCCTGCAGCACCAGCCGCGAAGGCGAGCCGTCGAACACGCGTTGCAGCATGTCCGACAGAAACTTCTTCTGGGTACGCTCCTTGCTCACCGCTGCGCGGTACACGTGCGCGCGCTGCGACTCGTCACGCTCGACCAGTCCCTTGTCGAACATGATCTGAAGCTGTTTCAGTGCCGTGGTGTAGCCGGTGCCGTCCCGCCGGTGCAGGACTTCATGCACGTCGCGAACCGTGCAGGCGCCGTGTTCCCACAGCACCCGCAGGATTTCCAGCTCGGCCTCGGTGGGCTTGGGCAACATCCGCTTGAAACTGGCCATTACCCTTTCGCTCCGACAACTGCCCACCTGCTTGTAGAAAATCTACACCCAACCTGAAATCGAGGAAAGGTTGGACCGTACGATCGCTCACCGCCCAATCGTTTACCGGATAATCGTCGGTTATTCGAATTGACCGTGCGAAAAGGGCTCTTCAATGTCCTCCATTCGGCGCCGGACTGTTCATGATTTGACTTTGCTGTTGCATCAATCTTCGAGTCTGGTCCAAGTTTTGCTTGGAATTCTCCCGCTCGTTCTGTATCTGGCCTAGCGTTCGGCAGACTGTCTTGGGGAAATGGGTTCCGACGGGCGTTTCTTGCCAACAAACCCGACGATTATTGTCATAGCGGGCAAGAACCTCGTTGATGGAATTTTGATCCCCCAGCAGCCTCTTCTGCGCAGCGGGATCCATCTTCTGGACACTGCCGTATTGAGAGAACAAGTTGCCCATGTCGGACAATTTGGTATCGACTGTTTGGCGGCCAGTTTTACTGACGAAAGCGAATCGTCCGCCCGATTGCATCTCCTGCCGGATTGCCGCGGCCACAGCATCGAAGTTGTCCTTGGTGTCGGCGGCGATCACCGGTTTGCCGTCGCTTTCCGGAACGGTGGCGCCCGCCAATTTCGAACCGGATGCGGCACTCGCCGCAGTTTGTGCAGGCACCCCTGCTGCTGGTGCCGTATCGGATCGGGTGCTGCTCGTGGCCGCGCAACCCTGCAGGACCAGCGAGCCGATCATGAGCGAATAAAGCAATGCGCTGGAAATATTCACGTGGACTCCCCTGCGGTAATGGATCATGGCGGATTGCCGCACCGGCCGGCACGGCCCGATCACATCCTAGGCACGGCGCCGGCAGGCTGTCAACGATTATTTTCGTACTATCTGCATCGTGGAAAGTCCGTGACGGAGCCCAACCCGGCGTCATGCCTCGTGGGCTTCAAGGTGTCTCACCACCGCATCCGCCACATTCACCCCCGTCACGGTTTCGATGCCTTCCAGACCGGGGGAGGCGTTGACCTCCAGCACCAGCGGGCCGCGCGCGGAACGCAGAAGATCCACGCCCGCGATTCCGAGACCGAGTGTCTTGGCCGCGCGCAAAGCGATGCGGCGCTCCGCCCCGCTCAATTGCACCGGGCTGCCCGTGCCGCCGCGATGCAGGTTGGCGCGAAAATCGCCGTCGACCGCGGCGCGTTGCATGGCCGCCACGACCTGATCGCCCACCACGAAGCAGCGAATGTCGCGGCCGTTCGCTTCGCGCACGAATTCCTGCACCAGGAAGTTGGCATACAGCCCACGGAACGCCTCGATCACGCTCTGCGAAGCCGCGGGTTTTTCCGCCAGCACCACGCCGCTGCCCTGCGCGCCTTCGTTGAGCTTGATCACGTGCGGCGGCGGACCCAGCATGTTCATGAGGTCGGCGGTGTCGTCGGGATTGTCGCCGAATACCGTCACCGGCAAGTCGATGCGGTGTTTCGCGAGCAACTGCAGGCTGCGCAACTTGTCGCGCGCACGCAGCACCGCATCCGAGGAACTCGGCGTGTACACGCCCATCATCTCGAACTGGCGCAGCACCGCGGTGCCGTAGAAGGTGATCGACGCGCCGATTCGCGGAATTACGCAATCGAATCCCTTCAGCGCGCGACCGCCGTAATGCAGTGCGAAGCCGTCGTGCGCGATGCGCAGATAGCAACGCAGCGGATCGAGCACCCGCACGCGATGCCCGCGCGCGCGCGCCGCCGCGACCAGCCGCATCGTGGAATACAGGCGCGAGTTGCGGGAAAGGATCGCGATCTTCACTGCGGAACTCTGGGAACGCTGACAAACCGGACCTCGAGACATTTTGCTCGAAGCCGCTTTGGTTGAAAGTCAGGCCATGGAAGGCCGTTCTGGTGTTGACGGTTCCAGGATCCTTCCAGTCGCGACACGGTTGCAGATGCAGCGATCATGGACGATCGCAAAAAACCAAGCGGGTGAAGGGAATCGAACCCTCGTCAGTAGCTTGGGAAGCTACAGCTCTACCATTGAGCTACACCCGCGCCGGAAGCGCCGATGGTAACGATGCGTGCGCCGACCGCGCAACGACCTCCGAACGCCCGCTAAACACTTTCTTAGGGCTCGCTTCGGATAGTGAAGCCAGCAGGCCGGCGTTCAGCGCCGCCGAATTGAGATAAGCGCGTCGGGCGAAGGGCGCCGTCCGACCCCAAACCGACGCGCCCCGATTCACCACGGGGGTTCCCATGTCCCGTTTCCGTCTTTCGCGCATCCTCCTGGTTGCCGGCGGCGTCTGCGCCCTGGCGATCGGCGCAGCCGCGGCACAGGCCCAGCAGTACGCCGAACCGCAATCCTACGACCAGAACGTCGACAACACCGAGCAGGCGCCCGGACGCGTCGCACGGCTTGCGTACCTTTCCGGGCAGGTGCAATTCGCGCCCGCCGGCGAGGACGATTGGGGCTCGGTCGAGATCAATCGGCCGATGGTGATCGGCGATCGGCTGTTGACCGGCGACGACGGCCGCGCCGTGCTGGAACTCGGCGACGCATCGATCCGCATCGACAACGGCAGCGCCTTCGACTTCCTCGACCTCGACCAGAACAATGTCCAGATCGAGCTTTCCCAAGGCACACTGAACCTCGCCGTGCGCCAGCTCGACGAGGGCGCGAACTTCGAGGTCGACACCCCAACCGTCGCCTTCGTAGCCTCCCAACCCGGCATTTATCGCATCGACAACGACCCGAGCGGCACCGGCAGCATGGTCACCGTGTTCCGCGGCGCGGGCACGGTGTACGGCGAGAACGGCGTCAGCCGCCAGGTGGCCGAAGGCACCTCGTATCGCTTCAACGATTCGGCGCTCGCCAGCGTCGATGAAACCGGCTTGCCTCAACCCGACGATTTCGATCGCTTCTGCGAAACGCGCGATGCGAATTACCAGCGCTATGCGCAGCAGCAGGAACAGTATGTGCCGCCCGAGATGATCGGCGGAGACGACCTTTACCAGTACGGTCAATGGAATGACGTGCCCGAGTACGGCAACGTGTGGTATCCGACGTCCGTTCCGGTGGGCTGGGCGCCCTATCGATACGGTCACTGGGCCTGGATCGATCCGTGGGGCTGGACCTGGGTGGACGACCAGCCGTGGGGCTTTGCGCCCTTCCATTACGGACGCTGGGTTTACGCGCGCAACCGCTGGGGCTGGATGCCCGGGCCGGTGCACGTGCGACCCGTGTATGCACCGGCGCTGGTGGCGTTCGTGGGTGGCTCGGGGCTGTCGGTGTCGTTGCGGATCGGTGGCGGCGGTCCGGTGGGCTGGTTCCCGCTGGGGCCGCGCGACGTGTACGTGCCGTGGTTCCGGGCCTCGCGGCGTTACTTCACCAACGTCAACGTCACCAATATCCGCAACGTGTACGTCAACAAGACAGTCATCAACAATTTCTACGGCGATTACCGCGCGGGCCGCCCGCTAGCGCGTGGTGGCCACGACTACGCCTATCGCCGGATGCCGGGCGCGGTCACTGCGGTGCCGCGGAACGTGTTCACCGGCGCACGTCCGGTGCACCCCGCGGTGCTGAAGTTGAACCGCACGCAGCTCGCGCGCAGCGAAGTGGCCCTGCGTCCCAACGTCAATCCGGGCAAGGCCAGCATCGGTTTGCGTCAGCCGACGCCACGTCCTGCCCTGCTCAAGGGTCGCGAGCCGTTCGCGCGGCCGGTGGTCGCGCGACACCAGCCGCCGCCGCGGCCGGTCGATTTCGCGACGCGAGAAAAAGTGATAGCCCGTCAACACGGCCAGCCGCTCACGCCCGCGCAGATGCAGGATCTGCGCAAGGCCCGTCCCACGGCAACGCCTCGCAACGAGCGCGTCAAGCTGGTGCCGGCCGTCGCCAATGCGCGCCACGGCGCGGCGCCTGCACGCCCCGCAGAGCCGGCAGCGCGCAATCAACCGGTGCGCCCCGGCGTGGCGCCGCGGCCCTCGGAGCCTTCGGTCCGCCGTACCAGCCCCACCGAACCTTTCAGGAACACCGTGCACCCGATCCCCGCGCGCAGTCAGCCTGCGCAGCCCGTCCGGCGCGCGGGCGAATTGCCCAGCGCACGCTTCGCGCATCCCGGTGAACGTGAAACCTTGCCGCGCGCGCCGGTGATCCGGCCAGCCAACGAACCGCAGCGCAACACGCCGCAGTCCGGCCGCCTGCCCGTAGTGCGGCCGGTCGAGCGTGCGCCGCAACCAGCCGGCAATCGCGCGGCCCCGCAACAGCCGCAACCGGAAATCCAGTCGCAACAACGGGAACAACAGCAACGGCGTCAGCTTCAGGAACAAACGCAGCAGCGCGCACGCGAACAAGCCCGGCAGGCGCAAATGCAGACGCAACGCGATCAGGCCGCACAACAGCGCGCGCGCCAGCAGCAAATGCAGCAACAGCGGCAGGCGCAGATGCAGGCGCAGCAGCGCGAGCGCGCGCAAGCCGCACAACAACAAGCCCGCCAGCAGCAAATGCAGCAGCAACGCCAGGTGCAGCAGCAACGCCAGGTGCAGCAGCAGCGCCAGGTACAGCAGCAGCGCTCGATGCAGATGGAGCAACAGCGGCGTGCGATGGACGTGCAACGCCAGCAGCAGATGCGCGAACGCCAGGTCCAACGGGCGCCGCAACGCTACACGCCGCCACCGCGCAACCGCCCTGCCCCGGAACATCGCGAGCCATCACCACGTAAACACCCGCCTCCGAGCAGCGACGATTGACTTGAAAACGAATCGGCGTCGAGCTCGTGGACGCCCCAGCAGCTTCCACGGATGACTTTCCCCAGCAGCCGTCGCTGGATTTGCAGCGTTACACTTTGAGCATGAAGATTTTCCTCAACGGCCAGTCACATGAATGCGCGTCCGCCACGACGGTGGCCTCGTTGCTGGCGGACACCGGCCATGGCGAGCGCCGCGTCGCCGTCGAAGTGAATCGCGAAATCGTGCCACGCAGCCGCCATGTGCAACATGAATTGCACGACGGCGATCGCGTGGAGATCGTGCAGGCGATAGGGGGCGGGTAAAAGCGGCGCGCGCGGCGCAACGCATTACAATCGTGCTTTGTCGTTTGACACACGCACGCCATGAACGCTTTGCCGCAAACCACTTCACCCGAGATTCCCGACCCGCTCGTCATCGCCGGCCACACATTCCGCTCGCGCCTGCTGACGGGCACCGGCAAGTTCAAGGATCTCGACGAAACCCGTCGCGCGACCGAAGCCGCAGGTTCCGAAATCGTCACTTTCGCGGTGCGGCGGATGAACCTCGGGCAAAAGGCCGACGAGCCGAACCTGCTGGACGCTTTGCCGCTCGACCGCTACACCCTGCTTCCCAACACCGCGGGTTGCCACAGCGTCGAGGAGGCCCTTCGCACATGCCGGCTGGCGCGTGAATTGCTGGATGGGCATTCGCTGGTCAAGCTCGAGGTCATCGGCGACCAGAAAACCCTGTTCCCGGATGTCGTCACCACGCTCGACGCCGCCGACGCGCTGGTGAAGGACGGCTTCGACGTGATGGTCTACACCACCGACGATCCGTTGCTGGCGCGGCGCTTCGAGGAACTCGGTTGCGCCGCGGTGATGCCGCTGGCCGCGCCGATCGGCTCGGGCCTCGGCATCCAGAACCGCTACACCATCATGGAAATCGTCGAGAACGCGAAGATCCCGGTGATCGTCGATGCAGGCGTCGGCACCGCGTCCGATGCTTCGCTGGCGATGGAACTGGGCTGCGACGGCGTGCTGATGAATACCGCGATCGCGCATGCGAAAGATCCGGTGCTGATGGCGCATGCGATGAAATGCGCGATCGAAGCCGGGCGCGCGGCGTTCCGCGCCGGGCGCATTCCGCGCAAGCGCTATGCTTCGGCATCCAGTCCGGTCGAAGGAATGATCGCCTGAGCTTTTCCTTCCCCCGCTTGCGGGGGAAGGTGCCAAAGGCGGATGGGGGCATCCTGCACAAACGAATGACAAGGCTGCGCCGGACGACATGATTTCGGACGACTCCCCCCACCCCAACCCTCCCCCGCGTGCGGGGGAGGGAGACAAAACGCGTCGTGTCATCCGCAGCTTCGTGCTGCGCGAAGGCCGCATCACCCCCGCGCAGCAACGCGCGTTCGCGGAGCACTGGACGCGCTTCGGCATCGACTATCAGGGCCAGCCGCGCGACCTCGATGCGCTGTTCGGCCGCACCGCGCCGCGCGTCCTCGAAATCGGCTTCGGCAACGGCGAGGCCTTGGCGTGGGCGGGCGAACACGATCCCGCACGCGATTACCTCGGCATCGAGGTGCACCGGCCCGGTGTCGGGCGGCTGATGAACGCGCTGGCCGGGCACGATGCCCGCAACGTTCGCATCTGGAATCACGACGCGGTGGAAGTGCTGCGGCACGAAATCCCCGAAGCCGCGCTGGACGAAGTGCGCATCTGGTTCCCCGACCCCTGGCCCAAGAAGCGCCACCACAAGCGGCGGTTGATCCAGCCCGATTTCATGGGACTGCTGGCGACGCGCGTGAAACCGGGCGGTCTTTTGCACCTCGCCACCGACTGGCCCCAGTATGCTTCGCACATGCAGGAAGTGCTGGCCGCGCAATCGGGCTGGCGATTGCGCGCAGGGGAAAGTGGCGAATCGAAGCGACCCGAATGGCGGATCGAAACGCGTTTCGAGCGGCGCGGACTCGATCTCGGCCATCCGGTTACGGATTTGTTGTATGACCGTGTGCCACCATCACACGATCCAGGGCTTCTGCCTCCTTGAGTCAAGGGGGGGCGCCGGCGCTTGCTTGCGAGCGTTGGCGGGGGTCGTGGCATGGCAATGTGAAGATGAGCGAGAAGCGCTCAAGATCGACCTTATTTACCCTGACCTGACCGGACCTTGGCCCGATGGAGCTGACCCTTACCCCCGACATGATGCTGGTGCTCGGGTTGGTCTGCTTCACCGTGATCATGTTGATCCTGGAGTGGATACGCGCGGACATCGTCGCGCTGCTCGTCGTGGTGGTGATCGGGATCACCGGCTTGATGCCGGTGACGCAACTGTTCGACGGCTTCGCGTCCAACGCCGTGTTGTCGCTGATCGGCATCATGATCATGGGCGCAGGGCTGGACCGCACCGGCCTGTTGAATCGCGCGGCGTCCTTCATCCTTCGGCTTTCGGGCGGCGTCGAAAGCCGCGTGTCGCTGCTGCTCAATGCCACCGTCGGCAGCCTTTCCTCGATCATCCAGAGCCAGGCACTGGCCGCATTGTTCCTGCCGGTGGCCAGCCGCATTTCCGCGCGCACCGGCGTGCCACTGAAGCGCCTGCTGCTGCCGATGGCGTGCTGCATCCTCGCCGGCACCAGCATGACGCTGATCTCGAACTCGCCGCTGATTCTTTTGAACGACCTGATCGCGAGCGCCGATCGCAACCTGCCGCCCGGCGCGCAGACGATCGAACCGTTTTCGCTGTTCTCGATCACGCCGATCGGCATTCCGCTGCTGCTGGTCGGCATCGGCTATTTCGCCTTCTTCACCCGGCGCGTGATGCCGGACGACACCGAAGAACGGCCCAAGGTCACGCCGGGCCGCACCGAAAGTTACTTCGCCGATACCTACGGCATCGAAGGCGAAGTGATCGAACTCACGGTGACGGCCGACAGCCCGCTGGTCGGCATGAGCATCGGCGAAGCCGAAACGCTGGAAAACGCGCCGCTGATCCTCGCGATCAAGAACGGCAACGAATCCCGCCTGGCACCACCTTCCGACCAGATGATCTGGGTGGGCACGGTGCTGGGCGTGCTGGGCTCGCGTCCCGAGGTCAACGAATTCGCGCAGGCGATGCAATGCCGCGCCGGCAATCGCATCCAGGCGCTGGCCGACATGTTCAACCCGACCCGCGCCGGCATTTCCGAAGTGGTGATCCCGCCACAATCGAAGTTCATCAAGCAGCAGGTCGGCGAACTGCGCTTGCGCAAGCGCTATGGCATCTCGGTGCTGGCGGTGAACCACGGCGACCAGGTGACGCGCGGCGAAGACGTGCGCAAGACCAGTTTGCGCGCCGGCGATTCGTTGGTGCTGCACAGCTACTGGCGCGATCTGGCGCTGGCGGCGGAAAGCCGCGACATCGTTCCGGTCACGGACATCCCGAGCGGCGAGGAACAGCGCCCCGGCAAGGTGCGTTACGCGCTGGCGTTCTTCGCGCTGGCGATGGCGCTGGGACTGTTCACCGACTTGCGCCTCGCGGTGGCGATGATGACCGGCGCGGTGGGCATGCTGCTGGCCGGCGTGCTCAACATGGACGAGGCCTACGGCGCGATCAACTGGAAGACCATCTTCGTGATGGCCTGCCTGATCCCGCTCGGCATCTCGATGGACTCCACCGGCACCGCCGCATGGATGGCCCAGGAAATCATGGTGTATCTCGGCGGCATGCCGCAGTGGCTGCTGCAGGCCTTCATCGCGATCCTGGCGCTGATCGCCTCACAGGTGATGTCGAACGTCGGCGCGGCCGTGATGATGGTGCCGATGGCTATCAACGTCGCGCTGGCTTCGGGTGGCAATCCCGCCGTGTACGCGCTGATCGTCGCGCTGTCGGTGTCCAACACGTTCCTGATGCCGGGTGCCAGCCCGGTGCTGTTGATCGTCGGCGGCCCCGGTGGCTACAAGTCGCGCGACTTCCTGCGCGTGGGCGCGCCGCTGACGGTGCTGATGCTGATCGTCACGCTGGTGATGGTGAACGTGGTGTTCTAGCGGCAGCTTTTGCGATCATCCCTGATCGCGGCGCATCGACATGCCGACGTGGACCCCGCCGCGGCGCTTGACCGCGGTCAAGAACGCGCAAGTTGCGCCGCTCCTCTTTTGATGCGGCAGCGCAGAGGCGTCAGAGTCCGCCGCGGGCGCCGATCACCCCGACGGCGATGGCGGCCAGCGCGAGCGTCAACAGGACCGCGTGCAGCATCAGGAATGCGCGCGGCTTCTGGATCAAGCCAATCCTCGCCGGCAAGCGCAGCGGTTCGGCAACGAACAGCATCACCACGAACAGCGCCCACACCAGCATCATCAGGCCGATCCACCAGCCGCCCTGGTGCAGGTACGCAAATCCGTACTTCACCTCCAGCATCCAGAAACCGCTGATGCCGGCCAGCACCACCGCGATGCGCGCCTGGTTGACGAAGCGTCCCTCGAACTGCTTGATGCGCTGGATCCGTTCGGGCGCGGGCAGCCGGTTGAAGACCGGCAGCAGCGATGCGGTCACCGTGAACACGCCGCCGATCCACCACACCACGCTCAGCACGTGGACGGCCAGCAGGATGTTGAACATCGCCATGCCGCAAGCTCCCATGACCCGAACCCGATCCGCGAGTCTAGGCGGGTTCGCCGGAAAACCCATGACGCACGTCAAGCGCGCGCAGTCGTTGCGCCACCGTGCACCTCACCGAAATGATCGGAACGCGCCGATCAGCGCGCCCCCGCAGGTGCGAACGATTCGCGCCGCCATACCACCACGCGGTTGCGGCCTTCCGCCTTGGCGCGGTATTGCGCCGCGTCGGCAAGTTCGACCAGTTCCTCGACGTCGCCGGCCATCCCGTCACGCGACGCCACGCCGATGCTCACCGTCAATGCGATCGGCTGCGTGCCCACCGGCACGCGCAGCGCGGCCGCGCGTGCGACGATGTGTTCAGCCACCTGCTGGGCCACGCGCGCGCTGCGACCGTGCAGCACGATCAGGAATTCCTCGCCCCCGTAGCGGCCGGCGCGATCGGCTTCGCCGAGTTCGGCCTGGATCGCTTCCGCCACGGCCACGAGGCAGGCGTCGCCGGCCGAATGGCCGCGGGTGTCGTTGATCTGCTTGAAATGGTCGATGTCCAGGAACAGGACCGCCAGCGGTTCAGTACCCGCCTTCGCGGCGTGCCACGCTTCACGCAGGCGTTGCATGATCGCCCCGCGGTTGAACATGCCGGTGAGCGGGTCGTACTGCGCCATCCGGGTGGCGTGATCGCGTTCGTGCCGCACCTGCAGGGTGCGATCGGCAAGCCCGACGGTGATGATCACCGCGGCCCACGCCATGCTGGCGGGAAATCCGTATTCCAGCCACGCCGGCAGCGGAAAGCCCGCGATCAACTGCACCACCCGCGCCACCGTCAGCGCCAGCAGCGGCACCCACGACAACAGGAAGAAGCCTGCTTGCCGGTTGCCGCGCCGCCACGCCAGCCAACCCGAGGCCAGCACCGTCACCGTGCTGACCACCAGCAATCCGTTTACGGTGTTGGGCAGCCATGCATTCGGGTGCAGGAACGGCATCCACACGATCGCGGCGAACGCCAGGAACGGCCAGCGCAACCAACCGAGCAGCGCGGCGAGCCGTGGCGTGTCGCGCCGCAGTTCGGCAAACGCCAGGATGAACCAGATCGAGAATCCCGCTGCCAGCGCGGCCATGCACTGCCCGGTGTGGTAGCCGAACGGACTCAGCAGCGCCGCCCCCGGCAGCGCGAACAGCTCGCCCGAAGCGGTCATGTCGTAAACGGTCTGCGCACCGACGTAGACGATGAAATACAGGAACATCCGGTCGCGCAGCACCAGCCAGAAACACAGGATCACCAGGATCATCGAAACCTGCACGCTGGCGAACAACGTGCTGACGCGCACATGCCACAGGTCCTGCGCGATATAGGTGGCCTCGTCGGTGACCGTCACGCGAACCGGCTGCGTCTGGCCCGGGTTGCCGAGCGCGATGTACAAGGGCTGGTCGGCGCGCAGGTGGACCGGCAGCCGGTACACGACCGCATGATGCGAGAACTCGGGATCGAGCTTCGCATCGAACACGCTGTCGCTGCGCGGACGGTAGTCCGGCGGCAGGTAGACGGTCATCCGCGCCCGCATGTTGCCGCGGATCGACAGCAGCGGAGGACTTGCACGCTGCCAGTCCCCGGCAAGCCGCAGTTCGTACCACGCGGTGTGAGCACGCGGCGCATGCAGCCAGACAAGCGAAGGGGCCAAGCCCTGTCCTGCTCCGACCGGAGTTGCCTGATGGGCCGCCAGCGCGGGCGGAGCCGACAGCGTCACCACGCGCAGGTTCGCGTCGCCCGCCTGCGCGGCAAACGGCCAGCACAGCAGCAACACTCCCCAGCGCCACGAACACATGCCCATGCGCCCGCACCACCCGCACCCGGCAACTTCTGTGGCGACTTTACCCGGTTTCCGTGGCCGTGGCAGCGCGCAACCGGCCCGCGATTCGGCCACAGTGATCGAGCCGCAGTGTTAGGATGAAAGGTCCGAATCGAGCGGCACCTGCGCCTCAAGGTCCCATGTCCTGCCTTCCAGAAGAACTCAAGCAAGCGGCACTGGAATACCACCGGCACGCGCCCGCCGGAAAAATTCGCATCACACCCACCAAGTCGCTGCTGACCGCGCGCGACCTGGCGCTGGCGTATTCGCCAGGCGTCGCCGCCGCGTGCGAGGCGATCGTGGAAGATCCGACCGAAGCGCACGGGCTCACCGCGCGCGGCAACCTGGTCGGCGTGATCACCAACGGCACCGCGGTCCTCGGCCTCGGCAGCATCGGCCCGCTCGCCGGCAAGCCGGTGATGGAGGGCAAGGGCGTGCTGTTCCGCAAGTTCGCCGGCATCGACGTGTTCGACATCGAGATCGACGAACGCGACCCGGACAAGCTGGTCGAGATCATCGCCGCGCTGGAGCCGACTTTCGGCGGCATCAACCTCGAAGACATCAAGGCGCCGGAATGTTTCTACGTCGAACGCAAGTTGCGCGAGCGCATGAACATCCCGGTGTTCCACGACGACCAGCACGGCACCGCGATCATCGTGGGCGCGGCGTTGACCAACGCGCTGATCGTGGTCGGCAAGAAGATCGGTGACGTGAAAGTGGCGGCCTCGGGCGCGGGCGCAGCCGGCATCGCCTGCCTCGACATGCTGGTGCGGCTCGGCGTCAAACCCGAAAACATCCTGGTCAGCGACAAGGACGGCGTGCTGTACCAGGGCCGGCCCGGGCTCGACCTCAGCCTCGAGCGGTACGCACGCAAGACGAAAGCCCGCGCGCTGGCCGACATCGTGAAGGGCGCCGACGTATTCCTGGGCGTCTCCGCGGGCGGCGTGCTGAAGCGCGAGATGGTCGCGACCATGGCCGATCGCCCGGTGATCCTGGCGCTGGCCAACCCGACGCCGGAAATCACGCCCGAAGAAGCGCGCCGCGCCAAACCCGACGCGGTGATCGCCACCGGCCGTTCGGATTACCCGAACCAGGTCAACAACGCGTTGTGCTTTCCGTACATCTTCCGCGGCGCGCTGGACGTCGGCGCGACTGGTATCAACGAGGCGATGACCGTTGCGTGCGTGCACGCGATCGCGCAGCTCGCACGGCGCGAAGCGTCCGACATCGCGCAGCGCGCCTACGGCGGCAAGGTGCCGCACTTCGGCGCGGATTACCTGATCCCGCGCCCGTTCGATCCGCGCCTGCTAGTGCAGGTGGCGCCGGCGGTCGCGAAAGCCGCAATGGAATCGGGCGTGGCGACGCGTCCGCTCGCCGACCTGCACGCCTACACCGAGAAGCTCAGCCAATTCGTGTTCCGCACCGGACTCGCGATGAAGCCGGTGTTCGAACGCGCGCGCGCGCACCCGATGCGCGTGGTCTATGCCGAGGGCGAAGAGGAAACCGTGCTGCGCGCGGTGCAGACGCTGGTCGACGAGCAACTGGTGAAGCCGATCCTGATCGGCCGCCCGGATGTGATCGAGCGCCGCATCGAGCGGATCGGCTTGCGTATGCAGGCCGGACGCGATTTCGAACTGGTGAACCTCCATTCCGACCCGCGCTTCGATGCGTACTGGCAGCAGTACTACGAATTGATGCAGCGGCGCGGCGTCACGCCCGCCTCGGCGAAATCGGTGGTGCGCTCGCGCCCGACCGTGATCGCGGCGCTGATGGTGGCGCGCGGCGAAGCCGACGCCCTGATCTGCGGGGTGGTCGGCCGCTACCAGCGCAAGGCCGCCTACATCCGCGACATCATCGGGCTCGATCGCGGCGTGCAGGCGCTGTCGTCGATGGCGGCGGTTGCCAACGACAAGGGCCTGACGTTCTTCCTCGACACCCACATGCAGCATGATCCCGATGCGGAACGGATCGCCGAGGCCACGCTGCAGGCCACGTTGCGCCTGAAGCTCCTGGGCGTCGAGCCGCGGGTCGCGCTGATCGCCGGCTCCAACTTCGGCAGCCGGATGACCGCGACCTCGATGAAAATGCAGCAGGTGCTGCGCATCCTGCGCGAACGCGCGCCCGATCTCGAGGTCGAAGGAGAAATGCAGGCCGACGTCGCGCTGGATCCCGAACTGCGCTCGCGGCTGTTTCCGAACTCCCGCCTCACCGGACGCGCCAACGTGTTCGTGTTTCCCAACCTCGCCGCCGCCAATGGTGCGTTTAACATCACCCGCTCGATGTCCGACGGCGTGGTGATCGGACCGATCCTGATGGGGGTAGCCAAGCCCGCGCACGTGCTGACGCCGCAGGCGACCGTGCGGCGCGTGGTCAACATGAGCGCGATCGCCTGCGTCGAGGCGCAGATCCGCGCGCCGCGAGAAGTCGCGAAACGCAAGGTGCGTGCGAAGGCACGCCACGACACCGGCGCCCGCAAGACAACCACCAAGACCGTCAAGAAGATCGCGCGAACGACCGCGCACAGGAGCAAACGATGAACGCATTGGCACGCGAATTCATGGATCAGGACCCGGATCCGCGCGAAACCCGCGAGTGGGTCGAATCGATCGAGGCGGTGATCAGCGCCGAGGGCGCCGAACGCGCCCACCAGTTGCTGGAAAAGCTGGTCGACGAAACCCGCCGCGCCGGCGGCCATTTGCCGTTCTCGCCCACCACCGAATACGTCAATACGATTCCGCCGCAGCTCGAAGCAAAATCGCCCGGCGACGCCGCGATGGAATGGCGCATCCGCTGTCTGATCCGCTGGAACGCGATGGCGATGGTGGTGCGCGCCAACCGCAAGCCCGGATCGCTCGGTGGACACATCGCGAGCTTTGCCTCGTCCGCCACGCTGTACGACGTCGGCTTCAACCACTTCTGGCGCGCGCCGTCGGAAGACCATCCGGGCGACCTGATCTGCTACCAGGGCCACGCCAGTCCCGGCATCTACGCGCGCTCGTTCCTCGAAGGCCGTCTCAGCACCGAGGACATGGACCATCTCAGGATCGAGACCCTGCCCGGCGTCAAGGGACTGCCGTCCTACCCGCACCCGTGGCTGATGCCGGATTACTGGCAGGTGCCGACGGTGTCGATGGGCCTGGGGCCGATCCAGGCGATCTACCAGGCGCAGTTCATGAAGTACCTGGAAGCGCGCGGCCTGATGCCCAAGACCGATCGCAAGGTGTGGTGCTTCCTCGGCGACGGCGAGTGTGACGAGCCCGAATCGCTGGGCGCGATTTCGGTGGCCGGCCGCGAGAAGCTCGACAACCTGATCTTCGTGATCAACTGCAACCTGCAGCGCCTCGATGGGCCGGTGCGCGGCAACGGCAAGATCATCCAGGAATTGGAGGGCGTGTTCCGCGGCGCCGGTTGGAACGTCCTGAAACTGATCTGGGGTTCGTACTGGGACCCGCTCCTGGCGCGCGACACCACGGGCGTGCTGCGCAAGCTGATGATGGAAACCGTGGATGGCGAATACCAGGCCTGCAAGGCGTTCGGCGGCGCCTACACGCGCGAACACTTCTTCGGCAAATATCCGGAAACCGCGGCGATGGTCGCGAACCTTTCCGACGAGGACATCTGGCGCCTGAATCGTGGCGGCCACGATCCGCACAAGGTGTACGCGGCGTATCACGCGGCCGTGCAAACCGAAGGCATGCCCACGGTGATCTTGGCCAAGACGGTCAAGGGCTACGGCATGGGCGCGGCCGGCGAATCGCTGAACATCGCGCACCAGGCCAAGAAGATGCACCAGGACGCGGTGAAGATTTTCCGCGACCGTTTCCATATTCCGATCGATGACAAGCAACTCGAAGGCGAGGACATCGATTCGGTGCCGTACTACCACCCCGGCAAGGATTCGCCGGAAGTGCAGTACATGCTGGCGCGCCGCAAGGAACTCGGCGGTTACCTGCCGTACCGCCGCGAGAAGTCCAGCAAGACCCTGTCGGTGCCGGGGCTCGACACGTTCGATGCCATCACCAAGGGCACCGGCGAGCGCGAGATTTCCACCACGATGGCGATCGTGCGGGGCATGAACCTGCTGCTGCGCGACAAGGAAATCGCGCCGCACGTGGTGCCGATCGTCGTCGACGAGGCGCGCACCTTCGGCATGGAAGGCATGTTCCGCCAGATCGGCATCTACGCGCCGGGCGGCCAGAAATATCGACCGCAGGATGCCGACCAGTTGCTGTACTACCGCGAAGCCGAAGATGGCCAGGTGCTGCAGGAAGGCATCTCGGAGGCCGGCGGCGTGTCGGCGTGGATCGCAGCCGGCACCAGTTATTCGGTGTCCGACCAGCCGATGCTGCCGTTCTTCATCTTCTATTCGTGTTTCGGTTTCCGCCGCATCGGCGATTTGATCTGGGCCGCCGGCGACCAGCGCACTCGCGGTTTCCTGCTGGGCGCAACCGCCGGGCGCAGCTTCGCAGGCGAGGGCCTGCAGCACGCCGACGGCGATTCCATGCTGGTCGCGGGCGTGGTGCCCAACTGCAAGGCTTACGACCCGACCTTCTCGTACGAGGTCGCGGTGATCATGCAGGACGGCATCCGCCGGATGCTGCATGAGCAGGAGGACGTGTTCTATTACATCACCGCGATGAACGAGAACTACACGCATCCCGACATCCCGGCGGATTGCGCGGAAGGCATCATCAAGGGGATGTATCTCTTGAAAGCGGGAACGGGGGATGAGGGGCGAGGGACGAGCAAGAGCAAAGGCAAGAGCGCGAGCAAGGGCAAGGGCAAGGCGCCGCGGGTGCAGTTGCTGGCGTGCGGCGTGGTGCTGCGCGAAGCGATCAAGGCCGCCGAATTGCTCGAAAAGGAATTCGGCGTCAAGGCCGACGTTTGGTCGTGCCCCAGCTTCACCGAACTTTCCCGTGACGGTTTCGATGCCGAGCGCTGGAACCGCCTGCATCCGGACCCGAAGGAGCAGCGCAAGGCGTACGTCGCGCAGTGCCTGGAAAAACACGAAGGGCCGGTGGTTGCCGCGACCGATTACGTCCGCGCCTTCGCGGACCAGGTACGTGCGTTCGTGCCGCACGGCCGCCGCTTCACGGTACTCGGCACCGACGGATACGGCCGCAGCGACACCCGCGCCAACCTGCTCGACTTCTTCGAAGTCAACGCACACTGGATCGCGCACGCGGCGATCGCTTCGCTCGCGGAAGAAGGCGTGCTGGCCGCCAAGGACGTCGAGCGCGCGATCAAGCTGTGGAACCTCGACCCGGGCAAGCCGAACCCGATCACGGTGTAACGGATGCATGCGCCCTGATTCGCCCGAGGCGAATTAGGGCTCGAGCATCAGCTTGCGCGAGAGTTTGGAAACACCGCGCTCGTCGAACGCCTCGACCGCGACGAAGTAGCGCACGCCCTTGTTGAGCGCGGTCAGCGTCAGCTTGGCCGGCTGGTCCGCGAAACGCTGGTAAGTCCCGTAGAGCCGGTCGGGCGCGATGCCCCATCGCACGTTGTAACCCACGGCGCCGGGCACGGGTTTCCACACGATCGCGGCATCGCGCGCATCGGGCAGGCGGGTCGCGGACACCAGCTCCGGCGGCGGCGGCGGCGGACCGTCGGCGTTGCCGAACACGCGCAGGTCCGCGATCGCCAGGTGACGCGCGCCGACGTGGACGTGGACGTAGCGCACGTAGCGGGTGCGCGCAGGCCGGTCGAGTTCGACATAGGCATCGGCATGATCCTGCTTCGAACGCGAAAGATCGGCGAGTGTCGTCCAGCGCTTGCCGTCGAGTGAGCCTTCGAGGCGGAATTGCGTGACGATGTCCGGCGCATCGCCATAGCGCCCGGATTGGTAATCGGCGTAGTTGACCTGCACCGCGCGTACGGTGCGCGGGCCGCCGAGGTCGAGCGTCAGCGTCTGGCCGGGATTGGCGTTGGCCGCGACCCAGAACGTGCGCGGATTCTCGTCGGCGGCATTCGAAGGCGGGAAGCCCGGCAATTGCGAGGACGCCGTCGCCGCCTTGCGGTACGACAGCAGCATCCAGCCGGTGAAGGTGCTTTCACCCGGCCTGAGTTTGTGGTCCGGCATGCGCTGCGGAAAATCGCCGAAGCGCGTATCGACCCACATCTGCCCGTCCTTGTCGAAGCCCGCGGGAAACAGGTCCACGCGTCGCTCGAATTTCCAGTTGACGGCCACCCACATCGTGCCGCCGTTCCAGAAGTTGCCGTACGCATCTTCGAAAGTGGAGCCGTGGCCCGCACCAACCACGAACCCTCCGGGCTTGTAACCGACCGGGTTGTACGGCGCGTAGGTGAACGGGCCCAGTGGTCCCTTGCCGACGTAGACGCCGGTGGCATAAACGTTGTACTCGGTACCAGGCGCGGCGTACTGCAGGTAATAGCGGCCGTCGTGCTTGTTCATCCACGCGCCTTCGATGTATGGCGCGATGCTCGTGTCGCTGTGGTCCTGGCCGAAGCGCTCCCAGCCGTGCATCGCGGGGTCGGCGTGCAGCAGCGCCACCGGCTTGCCGATGAACTTCACGCGCTTGCCTTCGCCTTGCGATTGCTCGTCGAACGCCAAATCGAGTTGCGCACCATAGATCGGATAGACGTTCGACGAGTCCCAGTACAGATAGATTTTCCCGTCGTCGTCCCGGAACAGTCCCGGGTCCCACGGGCCCGGCGGCAGCTCGCCGAATTTCAGCGCGCCTTCGTGCCCGGGCCACACCGCGCCCGGCACCGGCGGCAGCAGGCGCGTCCAGAAATCCCAGCGGCCGTGTGCCGGGTCGGTGGAATACAGCAACGGCCGGGGCTCCATCGCGGCCTGCATCAGGAACAACTTGCCGTCGGCAACCAGCGTGGCCGGCGCGACCGGCCCGTCGAAGGGCCAGCGGTCCGGTTTCACGAAGGACCAGTGCACCAGATCGGTGGAACGCCAGTAACCATCGGCCAAGGTCAGGAACAGGTAATAGGCACTCTTGTAACGCACGATCGCGGGATCCGCGCCGGTGCGGTACGAGATGCCCTGGTTCATCTGCTCGTAGTTGTAGCGGTAGTCGATGTCGAGCGGATTGATCCAAGTTCGGCCGGAAGCTGCCGCGACGAGCGGCGCCGCGAGCGCGCAGGCCAGCGCCAGCGCCCAAACGTATGTGAGTCGTGCGCGGTGCGGGATCGCCGGCATGCGAAAAGCATGTGATGTCGGCCGCCCCAATGCAAGCGCGGCGCCGCCGTCGCTGCTAAATCTGGTCGCGCAGCGTGACAGCAGCCTCGTGCGTCTGCCTGCCGCGCGCGATCCCGAAATGCATCACCGTGCCCGGAGACTGGTCGCGCAGCATGCGGCGAAGTTCGTGGACGGGAATCGACGTCGCGGGCTTGCCGTTCACCCGCGTGATCATGTCGCCGGCCTCGATGCCAGCCTGCGCGGCCGGACCGTTCGCAGTGACGTCCATCACTTCCATGCCGCGTTTCGCGGCGTTGATCCACATGCCGGCGCGATCGTAGGTGTCGAGGTCGGCAACGGGCTTCGGCAGCGGCTTCAGGTACATCACGTGCTTGGCATAATCGAACGTCACCACGAAACGTTTCAGGATGCCGCCACCGATGTTGCCCTGGTACGCCGGCGAGGCGAACGACCCCTTCTCCTGCAGCGACAACGCGGTGACGACGCCGGGAATCTTCACCGGTCCGATGGTCAGCGCCTTGCCGCGCATGACATAGCTGCGCGAGGATCCGCCGACACCCCATCCGTCCACGGCCACCACGCCCTTCGGATTTGCGGCACGCAAACCGTGCTGCTTCGCGAACGGCCCGGTCAGCGTCAACGACGCGCGCGAACCGGTGTCGATGTCGAACTTGCCCGGAATGCCGTCGAACGTGCCTTCGACTTCCGGCAGGTCGCCGTTGAACACGAACGGGATCGGCGTGCCGGCGTCCTTCGGATCGAAGTGGTCCGGTTCGATCAGCGTGATCTCGTGTTTGCCGTAATCGATGCGCGTGACGAAGCGCTTGAACACCGTGAAGCCGAGCATGCCCTTGATGTCCACGCCCTCGACGTCGTTCGGGATGAAATCCATCACGTACACGATCTGGTCCTTGAAGTCGGCCATGCCGACCTCGAGCAATTTCACCTTGGCGAGCCCGACGCTCACGGCCTTGTTGCCGACGCCGGTTCCCGCCATCGCGCCCTCGGTCTTGATGCCGAGCGCCTTGGCAGTCGATGGCACCAGGATGTTTTCGCCACCGGTGTCGACGATGAACAGCAGCGGTCCGTGCCCGTTCACCCATGCGTCGGTGTAGATATGGTTGTTGAGCAACCGGAACGGAAACGTGGTCTGGGTGGCCCCATCGGCAATCGCAACGTCCTCGATGTGCGAGGCGGGCGGCGCGTAGGTCGCCAGCGGCTGTTGGGGCAGGAATGCCACCGACGTCACCGTCACCGTTTGCAGGTATTGCTGGCCGTGGCCGTTGTCCACCACCATCTTGAACGGAACCCGCACGCCATCGATGCTTCGGTAATCCGAGAACTGGACGGTCGTCGTGCGCGCACCGACGTGCAGCACGGTGCGATCGAGCAGATGCGACTTTTCGTCGAACCACGCCTGGAACGGCAAACCGCCCTTGGGCGTGATTTCCAGCGCCGCGCACGTGGATTTGCCGCAGGGTTGATCCGCGAGCGATTTCACTTTCGCACCACCAAAACCGGCGCGCCACCACAGGTTGGCATTCTGGTAAGCCGCGTTCCGCGCCAACTGCAGGCCATCGCCACCCTTCTGGAGATTCACCTCGCCGTTCGGCCCTTGCTCCCACGCGTCCTTGCCATCGAAGCCTTCCGCGCCACTGGCCGGCCCCAGCGTGTAGCGTTCGACCGAGTTGCCGGTGCGCAGATCGGTGATGGACGTGTCCGTGCCGGCCAGGCCTTGCCCGGTGAGTTTCGACTCGGTTTTCATCACCGCCTTGCCGTTCCACGCATCGCCGCCGCTCGCGGCGCGATAGGCATGCAGGACGGACGCGGGATCGGTGGCGGCGTGCGCCGCGCCAAACACGCACACCAGTGCAGCGCCTGCAACGACAAGGAAAACGGAACGCATGGGTTTACCTCGGACCACGAAAGAATGACGACGCCGATCGCGAGGGATTCAGGTGTGCGGCGAATATCGCGCGAACTCACGGTGTGGGGATCGACGCGCGGCCACCCACCCTCGCTGGGCAACCACGCGCCGATCCCACAACGCTTCCACGAACCGGGGAGTCGAACGATCGATCACACGGGCATCATTGTCCGGACATGTTCCACGGCGTGCATGTGCATGTGGTAACGAAAAATCGCGTGACAGTCGTCATGCGGCGGGCATGCGCCGCACCTGCGCCAACGCGGCGTCCGGCGTACACTCGCGGACTGTTCTTCACGAGAGGGGTTTGTCATGCGTCGCACCGTCCTGTTCGCCCTCACCGCAAGCCTCGGCATCGCCGCCAGCGCGCAGGCCGCGCCCGCGGAAAACGCATCCGCCGCCTCACAGCCGTTTTCGACCGCGATCACCGCGCAAGGGTTCCGCGCCTACGACAAGGCGATCTCCTCCGACACCATGGATGGACGCAAGCCCGGCACGCCCGGCGGCGAGCGTGCCACCCAGTGGATCATCGAACAGTTCAAGCAACTCGGCCTCGAACCCGGCAACCACGGTTCGTGGTTCCAGAAGGTGCCGACGGTTTCGACCGCGCTTGAAAATCCCGACAGCGTCAAGCTCACGATCGGCGAAGGCGGTGGCAGCCAGACATTCGATTTCGGCAAGGACATGGTCGCGATGACCTTGCAGGCGAAGCCGCACGTGACGATCAAGGATTCCGACATCGTATTCGTCGGCTATGGCGTCGACGCGCGCGAATGGAACTGGAACGACTACAAGAATGTCGACGTGAAAGGCAAGACCGTGGTGGTGCTGGTCAACGACCCTGGCTTCGGCGACCACGACGCCAGCCTGTTCAAGGGCAAGGCCATGACCTACTACGGCCGCTGGACCTACAAGTACGAGGAAGCCGCACGACAGGGCGCGGCGATGTGCCTGATCGTGCACACGACCAACGACGCGGCGGGTTATCCGTGGTCGGTGGTGAAGAACAGTTGGGGCGGACCGCAGCTCGCGTTGCCGCAAAGCGAAGATCCCGCACCGCGCTTGCCGGTCGCCGGCTGGCTCACCCGTGATGCCGCGCAGCGCCTGTTCGCCAAGGCCGGCCTCGACTTCGACAAGCTGGCGGCCGAGGCCGACCACCGCGGCTTCAAGCCGGTGCCGCTGAAGGCGACCGCGTCGATCACGCTCGACAGCAAGATCGAACACGGTTCGGCCAACAACGTGCTCGGGATGATCAAGGGCATCACGCGTCCCGACCAGGTCATCGTGTATTCCGCGCACTGGGACCACCTGGGCGAAGACGACAGCCTGAAGGGCGACAAGATCTACAACGGCGCGGTCGACAACGGCACCGGCATCGCGGCGCTGCTGGAAATCGCGAAGGCCTTCAAGGCGCAGAAGCCCGCGCCGGAGCGCAGCGTGCTGTTCACCGCCGTGACGCTGGAGGAATCGGGCCTGCTCGGTTCGCTGTACTACACCAAGCATCCGGTGTTTCCGATGGACAAGACCGTCGCCGACATAAACATGGACGCGATGGACGTGATCGGGCCCACCAGGAACCTGCAGATCATCGGCAACGGCCAGTCGCAACTGGAAGACATGCTGAAAGCCGCGCTGAAGAAACAGGGTCGCTACGCCAGCCCCGACGCGACGCCGCAGAATGGCTTCTACTACCGCTCCGATCACTTCAGCTTCGCCAAGGCCGGCGTGCCCGCGCTGATGACCCAGACCGGTGACGACAAGGTCGACGGCGGCACCACGGCGGGCAAGGCTGCGCTGGCCGACTACACCGCGCACCGCTACCACACGCCGCTGGACAACTTCGATCCGAAGTGGGATTTCCGCGGCGTCGCCGAGGACACCCAGGCGCTGTACGAAGTCGGCCGCGAACTCTCGCTGAGCGACCAGTGGCCCAAGTGGAACAAGGACAGCGAGTTCCGCGCTCGCCGCGAGAAGATGATGGGACACTGATGCATCACTCGCGCCTGTGCTCACTGCAAATCGATTGCAATGTCGACGACATCGACGCCGCGGCCCACTTCTGGGCCGCGGCGCTCGGTTGCCCCGTCGACATGGACCATCCGGGCAGCCGCGACAACTATCGGCAACTCGCCACGCCACCCGATCAACCGATGATCCAGTTGCAGCGCGTGGACCATGAAAGCCGCGTACACCTCGACATCGAAACCGACGACATCGAAGCGGAAGTTGCGCGTTTGCAGGACCTCGGCGCGACGATCTTCAAACGGCTTGATCGCTGGGTGGTGATGGAGGCGCCCAGCGGCCAACGCTTCTGCGTGGTGCGCGTGCAGCGCCCGGACTTTGTCAAGAACGCGAACGCATGGGCGTAAGGTTGGCTGACGTCGACTCCATCGACGGAAGCCCAACGTTTTCGCGATATTGTTGGGCTTCGCAAAAAGCGCTCAGCCCAACCTACGCGGGTAACACCCAGTGGCCTGAGCGGCTTCATGCGAACTCCAATGTTTGCTCGCGTCGTTCCGGCGCCACGCCAGAATCTGCTGGCTTGCCGACGCACAACCCGCTACACTGCGCGCAGTTTGACGCGCCGCACCCCGAACTTCCCTGGTGGATCACCGCCGCCGCAGAGCTGACACGCTCCGCCGCTCGGCCCCTCGCCACTCGCACGTCGCGCACACACGGCCTTCGCAACCGCGATCGCCGCACATGTTTCACCCACCTGCAGCGCGGTTTAGGGAACGCTCCGGGACTTTTCAGGAGCTTCTCCATGACGTTCGAATCGCTCGGGCTTGCGCCCGCGCTGCTGCGTGCGCTTGCCGAACAAGGCTACGCCACCCCCACCCCGATCCAGGCCGCCGCGATCCCGCTGGTGCTGGGCGGCCACGACCTTCTTGCAGGCGCGCAAACCGGTACCGGCAAGACCGCCGCGTTCGCGCTGCCGTTGCTGCAAAAGCTCGGCGTGGACCAGGTCCTCCACAACAACAAGCAGCCGCACAAGCCGCGCGCGCTGATCCTCACGCCAACCCGCGAACTGGCGGCGCAGGTGCACGACAACCTCCGCGCCTACGGCAAGCACCTGCGCGTGCATACCGCGGCGGTGTTCGGCGGTGTCGGCATGGGTGGTCAGATCCAGACGCTGCGCCGCGGTCCCGACATCATCGTGGCCACGCCGGGCCGGCTGATCGACCACATGGATCGCCGCAACGTCGATCTGTCGTGCATTGACACGCTGGTGCTGGACGAGGCCGACCGCATGCTCGACATGGGCTTCGCGCCCGCGCTGAAGAAAATCCTCGGCGCGTTGCCGAAGCAGCAACGGCAGACGCTGCTGTTCTCCGCGACCTTCGTGCCCGAGGTGAAGGCACTGGCCGCGCAGTTCATGCACGACCCGCGCGAAGTG
>Ga0207707_10000527_pt1 | contig 39217 bp, 33 predicted proteins | sample KBSC83BmetaG_FD_184336 | JGI IMG/M metagenome (GOLD analysis project Ga0207707, IMG submission 184336) | Corn rhizosphere microbial communities from Kellogg Biological Station, Michigan, USA - KBS C8-3B metaG (SPAdes) (version 2) | ecosystem: Host-associated > Plants > Roots > Rhizosphere ... | reverse complement strand
AGATGAAACAGCGCTGTCGGCGCATTGCCGATTGCAACCACCGCGCCATCGAGCTGCGGGCGCCAGAGCTCGACGGCGGCTGCCGAGCGGGTGGTCTTGAGCATCTTTGCCAAGGCCGGCACGCGCTTGTCGCCGAGACGGCAGAGCGCGCGCCGCCCCGTGATACCCGCCGCCACCATCGACGCATCGGCGAGGATCGGCGCGCCTCGTGCGAGCGCCTTGCGCCCGATTGCCGCCGCGCCTTTCGATGCGGCGAGATCATCGAGGATCGCGGACTCGCCCGTCGCATGAACGAGACGGAGCGCGACCGGGCGAAGCTCGCGCGGCATCCCGCTCAGATCGACCTCGCGGCGGATCATCGCGAAGGAGCGGCGATAGATCGCCGCGGGATCGCGCAGATAGGCGTAGCCCGCCGCGCCAATATCAGGCGCCGTTCGAGCCATGGCCGTGATGATGGAGGTGGCCGTCATGGTGATGGTGATGATCGCCATGATCGGCCTCGGTGCCGATGCCGCGCACGTGATGATGGTGCCCCTGTTGCGGCGCGCCGACGGCTGTCTCATAGCCGATGATCTGCTCGCGATATTTGCACAGCCGGCAATTCATCGCGGGCTCGCCATCGGCCATCTCCGCAATGCGATCGGCAAAGCAATCGAGCACCAGCGGGTGATCCCCCAAATATCCCGCTTTGAGGAACTCGATCTCGGGGTGATCCGCCGCGACGCGGTCGAGCGCGGCATAGATCCGTTTCACCAAGACGCCGGTGAAGAGAAAATAAGGAAAGACGACGATGTGGCGAAAGCCGAGCATCGCCGCGCGCCGCAATCCGGGCTCGACCAGCGGATGCGCGACGCCGCTGAACGCGGTTTCGGCCCAGCCGAACCCCATCCCTTCCCACAACATGCGCGTGATCTTGGCGATGTTCGAATTCGCGTCCGGGTCGCTGGTACCACGGCCGACGACGAGGAGCAGCGTCTCGGCGCGCGCAACCGGGCGCCGGGCATCGCCCTCGGCCTCGGCAATACGGGCGGCGGCAACTTTCAGCAATTTCGGCTCAATCGACAAGTCGCGGCCGAAGCGAAGCTCGATGCCGGGATTGAGCGCTGCGAAGCTGTTGATCTCCGAGGGCAGGTCGTTCTTCACATGGCTCGCGGCGAAGAGCATGCCGGGAAGCGCGAGAATGCGGCGGGCGCCGCGTGAGGCCAGCTTCTCGAGCCCGTCGCGGATGACCGGCCGCGCGAATTCGAGATAGCCCGTCTCGATATCGACCGTCGGAAGCATCGCTTTGAGCCCCGCCGCCACCCGCTCGAATTCGACGATCGCATCCGGATCGCGGCTGCCATGCCCGCACACCATCACCGCGCTCTTGAGGCCCCCTGCCGTCATCCGATCCTCGCTTTCTTCTTGTCTTGATGCCCGCAAGCGGCCGATCTTGCGAGCCCATGCTGATATCGACCGCACCCGACCCGGTTCTCGTTCTGCTGCTGGCGCTCATCCTCGATCTCGCTTTCGGCGATATGGAGCGCGTCTTTCGCCTTTTGCCGCACCCGGTTGTTCTGGCGGGCGGCGCGGTCGCCTTCTTCGACAAGCGCCTCAACCGTCCGGACCGCAGTGACCGCGCGCGGCGTCTGCGCGGCCTGATCACGGTGGTTGTTCTCGTCGGCGCCGCCGTGGCGTTGGGCTGGGCGGTCACCGGCTATTTGCGCATCGTCCATCTCGGCTGGGCCATCGAGGCGCTCCTCGTCGCCGTGCTGCTGGCGCAGCGCAGCCTTTTCGAGCATGTCGCGGCGGTCGCGCGCGGTTTGCAAGAGGGCGGGATCGAGGCCGGACGGCAGGCGGTCGCCAAAATCGTCGGCCGCGATCCCGACAGCCTCGACGAGCATGGCGTTGCGCGCGCGGCGATCGAATCGCTGTTCGAGAATTTCAGCGACGGCGTGGTGGCGCCGGCCTTCTGGTATCTGCTGCTGGGCCTGCCGGGGATTTTCGCCTTCAAGACCGCCAGCACGCTCGACAGCATGATCGGCCACCGTTCGCCGAAATATCTGCAATTCGGCTGGGCGGCGGCGCGGCTCGACGACGTGTTCAGCTGGATTCCCGCGCGGCTCAGCGCGCTCATTATCTGCGCGGCGGCGGTGGCGCTTCCCGAAACACGCGCCGGTCATGGCTTGCGCGTCATGCTCAAGGATGCGCGCAAGCATCGCTCGCCCAATGCCGGTTGGCCCGAAGCGGCGGCGGCGGGCGCGCTGGGCCTGGCGCTCGGCGGCCCACGCGCCTATGGCGGCGCGGCGGCGCCCGAGCCCTGGCTCGGCGATGGCCGCGCGCGCGCGACGATTGCCGATATCGCCGCCGCGCTGACGCTCTACCTCGCAGCGGCGGCGTGTTTCGCCATTCTGCTGCTCGGTGGCGCCGCCGCACGGCAGTTTCTGTAACTTACCGCGCATGGGCAACCGCGAGCAGCGCATCGAGATCGAGATGCAATTCCAGATGCCGCGCGAGCGACTCAAGCACCGCATCGATCCGCGCTTCGTGCTCGAGCGCCGGATCACCTGCACCTCCCAAACGCGCGAGAAAAGCCCGCCGGAACGCATCGCTCGCGAAGAGCCCATGGAGATGACAGCCGGCGATGCGCCCGTCGCGCGAAACCGCGCCATCCGCGCGGCCATCGAGGCGCAGCATCGGGCGCTCGGCATCGATTCCGGCGGTGCGGCCAAGATGCATCTCATAGCCACGAACCAGCGCGCCGGTCAGCGTGTCGAAGCCCTGCGCGGCGACAAGGCGCTTCTCGCCCGCGAATTCGGTCTCGACCTCGAGCAGGCCGAGGCCCTCTTCGACGCCCGGCGCGCCTTCGATGCCGTGCGGATCGGCGATGCGGCGGCCGAGCATCTGATAGCCGGCGCAAATGCCGAGAATGCAGCCGCCACGCCGCGCATGGGCGTGCAAATCGATATCCCAGCCCTCGCTGCGCAATACCGCGAGATCGGCGCGCGTCGCCTTGGAACCAGGCAGGATCACCAGATCGCACACTGGCAAGGGCCTTCCCGGCACGACGAGATCGAGCTCGACGCCGCTTTCGGCGCGCAGCGGATCGAGATCGTCGAAATTGGCGATATGGGGGAGGAGCGGAACGGCGATCGCCACGGCGCCGTTGCGCGTCGGCGTGGCGGTTGAGCGCAGCCCCATGCTGTCCTCCGCCGGCAGATCGCGCAGCTTCTCGAGCCAGGGAACGATCCCGAAGCAGCGCAGCCCCATGCGCGCGCGCAGGATATCGAGCGCGTCGGAAAAGAGCCCGAGATCGCCACGGAACTTGTTGATGACGTAGCCTTTGACCAGCGCGCGCTCCTCGGGCGCAAGCAGGACATGGGTCCCGACCAGCTGCGCGATAACGCCGCCGCGGTCGATATCGCCCAGGAGCAGCACCGGAACCTTTGCCGCGAGGGCAAACCCCATATTGGCGATATCGAAGGCGCGCAGATTGACCTCGGCCGGCGAGCCGGCGCCCTCGATCAGGACAAGATCGCAATCCTCTTCGAGCCGCTGAAAGCTGTCGAGCACGCGCGGCAGCAGCGACGGTTTCATCAGATGATAGTCCTGCGCCGACAGCGTCGCCGCGATGCGGCCCTGGACGATGACCTGCGCGCAGCGCTCCGCCTCGGGCTTCAGCAGCACCGGGTTCATGTCGACGCGCGGCGCAACGCCGGCGGCACGCGCCTGGAGCGCCTGGGCGCGGCCGATCTCGCCGCCCTCTTCGGTGACCGCCGCGTTGTTCGACATGTTCTGCGGCTTGAACGGCAGCACCCGCAAACCGCGGCGCGTGAAGGCGCGCGCGAGCCCGGCGACGATGACGGATTTTCCGACATCGGAGCCGGTCCCCTGCACCATGAGCGCTGGTCGCGGCATCAGAACTCGATCCCTCGCTGTGCCTTGACGCCGGAACGGAAGGGATGCTTCACCATCGTCATCTCGGTGACGAGGTCGGCAATCTCGATGAGCTCCGGCTTGGCGTTCCGGCCGGTGACGACGAGGTGAAGATCGCGCGGCTTCGCCTTCAAAACCGCGATCACTTCATCGAGCGGCAGATAATCGTAGCGCAGCACGATGTTGAGCTCGTCCAAGAGCACGAGCTTGTAGGAAGGATCGGCGATCATCGCCTTCGCCGCCCCCCAGGCGGCGCGCGCCGCCGCGATGTCGCGCACACGATCCTGCGTGTCCCAGGTGAAGCCTTCGCCCATCGCGCGGCAGGTGACGAGTTCGGGGTAAGCTTCGAGCACCTTGCGCTCGCCCGTTTCCCACGCGCCTTTGACGAATTGCACGATGCCGACGCGCATGCCATGGCCAAGGCAGCGCAGCACCATGCCGAAAGCCGCGGTCGATTTGCCCTTGCCGGTGCCGGTGTGGACGATGAGGAGGCCGCGCTCCGCGGTTTTTGATGCGAGCATCCGCGCCCGCGCCGCTTTGCGCTTCGCCATCTTCTCGGCATGGCGGCGATTGATCTCGTCTTCGGTCTCGGCGGTCTCGCTCATGCCTTGATCCCGAGTTTCTCGCGCAGGTGATTGCGTTTCGGCCGCCATAGGCCGCGCTCGAGCGCCTCAGCAAACCGCGCCTCGATCTCTTGCAAGGCGGCTGGGTTGTGCGCCTGAAGGAAATCTCGCACCTCGGGATCGCCGAGATAGGCGTCATAGAGCGCGTCGAAATGATGGTCCTTCACCGCCTTGGTCGTCGCGGCGAAGGCGAAGAGATAATCGACCGTCGCCGCGATCTCGAAGCCGCCCTTATAGCCGTGCCGCATCACGCCGTTGAGCCATTTGGGATTGGCGGCGCGGCCATGAACGACCCGGCCGATCTCCTCGCCGAGGCTGCGGATGCGCGGCGCCTCGGGCCGCGAATGATCGTTGTGATAGATCGCCGGCGCCATACCCGCGAGATGGCCGATCGCGACTGCGAGCCCGCCCTCGAATTGATAGTAATCGTCGCTGTCGAGCAGATCGTGCTCGCGATTGTCCTGATTCTGGATGACGGCTTCGACGGATTTGAGCCGCGCACGGAAAAGCGATTGCGCCTCCTGCCCCGCTGCGCCGGCGCCATAAGCGAAGCCGCCCCAGGCGAGATAAGCCTTGGCGAGATCGCCCGCATCGGCCCAGCCGCGCTCGTCGATCAGCGCCTGGAGCCCCGCGCCATAGGCACCCGGCTTCGAGCCGAAGACGCGGAAACCGGCGCGGCGCTCGGCTTCCGCCGGTGCGATTCCCTGCGCCTCAAGCGTGCGGCGATCTTGCGCGACGCGCACCGCCAGCGGGTTGACGCTCGCCTCTTCATCGAGCGCCGCGACCGCGCGCGCCGCGCTGTCGAAGAGGTCGATGAGGTTCGGGAACGCGTCGCGGAAGAAGCCCGAGACTCGCAAGGTGACGTCGATGCGCGGCCGGTCGAGCACCGACACCGGTAGGATCTCGAAGCCGATAACGCGGCCGGTCCGTTCCTCCCAGCGCGGACGCACGCCCATCAGCGCCAAGCCCTGCGCGATGTCATCGCCGCCGGTGCGCATATTGGCGGTGCCCCAGGCGGAGAGCGCGAGGCTTTTCGGATAGGCGCCGTGCTCCTGCGCGTGGCGCACGATGAGGAGCGAGGCGGATTTCCAGCCGAGCTGCCACGCCGCCGGGGTCGGCACGGCGCGCATATCGAGCGAGAAGAAATTGCGCCCGGTCGGCAGAACCTCGGGCCGGCCGCGCGAGGGGGCGCCCGAAGGCCCCGGCGGAACGAAACGCCCATCGAGGCCTTTGAGGAGACCCTCGATCTCCGCGCGACCGCAAGCGGCAATCGCCGGCCGCAACGCATTGTCGATCCAGCCAAGCACCGCGCGACTGCACGACCAGCCGCGATCCGCCTCTTGCGTGCCGGCGACGAGAGCGCGGGCAAGGCCTTCCAGCCGCTCGACCGTATCGCCATGGCTGCGCCAGGGCGCGGTACCGGCCAGCGCCGCGGGCCGCGGCCCTTGCCAAGGCGCTTCGAGCGCGGCGTCGAGCGGATCGAAGCCCAGCGCCAAATCCTCCGCCAGGGCACGGATCAGCGACGCCTGATGCGGCGCGGTGCCGCGCGGCAGGCGCGCCAGCGCGACCAGAAGATCGGCGCTGTCGGGCGAGCGGCCGAAGACATGCAGCCCGTCGCGAATCTGCATCTCCTTCAGCTCGCAGAGATAGGCGTCGAGCTTCTTCAGCGCCTCCGTCTCGCTTTCATGCCGCGCGATGCCGCAATCCTGATCGAGGCCGGCGGCGCGCACCAGATCGAGAATCTGCGCGCCGAGCAGCTTGACGCGTCGCGGATCGCCCGCCGCAGCCGCGTAATATTCGTCGACCAGCCGCTCGAGCTCGGCGAACCGGCCATAGCTTTCGGCGCGCGTCAAAGGCGGCGTCAGATGATCGATGATGACGGCCTGGGAGCGGCGCTTGGCCTGCGTGCCTTCGCCGGGATCGTTGACGATGAAGGGGTAGAGATGCGGCAAGGGCCCGAGTGCAGCCTCGGGAAAGCACGCGGCCGACAGCGCCACCGCCTTGCCGGGCAGCCATTCGAGATTGCCGTGCTTGCCGAAATGGACGACGGCATGCACCCGCGCCGTGTCGCTGAGCCAGGCATAGAAGGCGAGATAGCCATGCGGCGGCGGCAAATCCGGCGCGTGATAAGAGGATTTGGGGTCGATGTCGTAGCCGCGCGAAGGTTGGATCGCGACGATGACATTGCCGCAGCGTATCGCCGGAATGGCGAAAGCGCCGCAATCGAGCCGGCTGTCGCGAAAGAACGGATCGCGCTCGGGCGCGCCCCAGCGCCCATTGACCGTCTCTTGCGCATCGAGCGGCAGCGAGGCGAAGAATGCCGCATAATCACTGCGCGCGAAGCTCTCCTCCGCTTCACGCGCGCGGCCGGCATTGGTCGGCCCGGCCTGAAGGCGCGCGATCAGCGTATCGCCGTCTTCGGGAATATCCTCGACGCGGTAACCGGCCGCCTTCAGGCCGCGCAACGCCTCGACGATCGAGGCGGGCGTGTCGAGGCCGACGCCATTGCCGATACGCCCATCGCGATGCGGGTAATTGGCGAGCACCAGCGCGACGCGGCGCTCTTCGGCCGGCATTCGCCGCAGCCTCGCCCAATTGCGCGCGAGATCGGCGGTGAATGCGACGCGGTCGGGCACGGCACGGTAAAGCGTGAGATCGGCCTCGGTCAGAGGATCGCGCGCCGGCTGTGCCTTGAAGGAGACGGCGCGCGTGATGATGCGGCCATCGAGCTCCGGCAGGGCGATGTTCATGGCGATGTCGCGCGCATCGAGACCGCGCAGGCCGGCACGCCAGGCCTCCTCGCTGCCGCCGGCGAAGATCACCTGCAGCACCGGGCAGTCATAGGGCACGAAAGGCCCTGCCTCGCCCTTGCCGGTCGAGACCGCAAAACCGGTCGCGTTGAGCACGAGATCGGGCGGCGCCTGCGCCAGCAGCGCATCGAGGATGGCCGCGCTTGGCGCGTCCTTCAGCGAGGCGACGAAAATCGGCAAGGGATTGAGCCCGCGCTCGCGCAGCGCCGCGATCAGCGCATCGACCGGACCGGTATTGGCCGCCAGCATCAGCGCGCGATAGAAGACGAGCGCCGCCACCGGCGCGTCCTTTTGCCAGTGCCGCGAAATGTCATCGAGCCCCGCGAAGCTCAGCCCCGGCCAGTAGAGCCCAGCATGCAGCAGCGGTGCCGGCTCCTGCCACGGCGCCGATTTGCCGATGAGGCTCGAAGCATAGCGCAAAGCGTGCTCGGCATTGGCGGGCCCGCCCTCGGCGAGATAGCGCCACAGCCGGTGCAGCGACGCGGCATCGAGCGTCGAGAATTGCGTCAGCTCGGCATCGGGCTGATCGTCGCCCGGCAACAGCGCGAGCGCGATGCCGCGAGCGCGTGCGAGCTCGGCCAGGCGCTCGACGCCATAGCTCCAATAAGACCGTCCGCCGAGGATGCGCGCGATCACTAGCCGCGCGTGCCGGGCCACCTTGTCGAGATAGAGATCAACCGAGAAATTGTGCCCGAGCCGCAACAGGCTCGCGAGACGCAGGCTCGGCCACGCCGCGTCCTCGGCGATCAGCCGCCGCTGCGCCGCGGCGAGGCAGGCAAGGTCGCTATCCGCCGCGGAGAGCACGACGATGTCGCCCGGCGTCTGGCCGAGATCGATCGCCGCCGCGCCGTCGCTGACCGTACCGGGAATCGCGGCTAAGAGATGCATCGCGCCCTCACGGCGAAACCGCGGCGGCAAGCGCCGCGGCGATCGGCGCGCGTTCGAGGCCTTTGCGCCCGATGACCACAAGGCGCGAGAGGCGCTGTTCCTCCGCGCCCCAGGGCCGGTCGAAATACTGCTCGATGCGCGGTCCGACGGCCTGGATCACATGCCGGAACGCTTTGTTCGGCACATCGAGAAAGCCTTTGAGGCGAAGAATGTCATGCGACTGCATCACGCGCGACAAAGCCAGGCCTAGCTGCGCCGGATCGCCGACGGGGCCAAGGCTGACGACGAAGCTCTCGAAATCGTCATGGTCGTGCGCGCCGGCGAGATCATGCTGCGAGGGGCGGGTATCGAGATCCTCTTCCGCCGCAGCGGAGAGCCCCAGCAGCACTGCGGGGGCGATCCGGCCGAAGGCGGCGGTGATGGATTTGGCACCGGCGCGCAGCCGCGCGCGCACCGCGCCCCCCACGCGATCGAGCGTTGCGGCGTCGGCGAGATCGGTTTTGTTGAGCACGACCAGATCGGCGCAAGCCAATTGATCGCCGAACACCTCATCGAGCGGATTGTCGTGGAGGAGCTCGGGCGTGGTCGAGGCAAAGCGCCCTGCCGCCACCGCCGGCGCGTCGATCACCGCGACGACGCCGTCGACGGTGACGCGTGCCTTGATCTCCGGCCAGTTGAAGGCCTGGACCAACGGTTTCGGCAAAGCGAGGCCCGAGGTCTCGATCACGATATGGTCGGGCGGATCGGCGCGGTCGATCAGCCGCTCGAGCGCCGGCAGGAAATCTTCCGCCACGGTGCAGCAAATGCAGCCATTGGCGAGCTCGACCACGTCGCTTGCGCCGCAGGATTGATCGCCACAGCCGAGCAGCAGCTCGCGATCGATGCCCAGCTCGCCGAATTCGTTGATGATGAGCGCGAGACGGCGTGCGCCGGCATGGGCGACGAGGTGGCGCAGCAGGCTCGTCTTGCCGGCGCCGAGAAAGCCCGTGACGATCGTCGCCGGAATCTTGCGCATCGCATTCATCCTTTGAGCGTCATGGGCAGGCCCGCCGCCATGAAGACGACGCGCTGGGCAATCGCGGCAATGCTTTGATTGAGCCGGCCGGCATGATCGCGAAAGGCGCGTGCCAGCGCATTGTCGGGCACGATGCCGAGGCCGACCTCGTTGGCGACAAGGATGACGGGCATGTTCACTTGCGCTAGCGCGCTGCGCAGCCGCTCGATCTCGAAGCCGATATCGCGGTTGGCTTCCATGAGATTGCTGAGCCACAGGGTCAGGCAGTCGATGAGGACCGGCGGCGACTCGGGCGGCAAGCCAAGGAGGCAATTGACCAGCTCGAGCGGCTCTTCGATTGTCGTCCAAGCCGCGCCGCGCCGCGCGCGGTGCGCCGCGATTCGCGCGATCATTTCCGGATCGCGGCGCTCCCCGGTCGCGATGTAGAGCGCCTTTGCCGAGGCTTGCGCGACGAGGCTCTCGGCGAAGCGGCTTTTCCCCGAGCGCGCGCCGCCGAGGATGAGGACAATGCGCGGCAAAGCCGCGCGCGCGGCATCACTCGAGGTGGAAAGACTCTCTGCCGGCAAGACACTCCTCCGCCCGAGGGTGGTCGCGTGACGAGGCGATGCGGAGGTCTCCTGGCTCGGGGTCATAGACCGCTTGCGCCTTCCCGGCGGAAACGCTCCGCCAGTGGCATGCATGCCGCGGTCTCGCCGCTTACAGTTGCGGGGGCAGCGCCGGCATCGCACCGGCTTCCCTGTCGCATCGCGCGGACGAACCTAGCATGCAGCCGGGCCGAGCGCTATCGTCCCTCGACGGCCAACCTCCGAGAGGGCCGATGGGCCAATACGAAGTCAGCGTCGCATCGATCGTCAAGCGCACCGCGGCGATCCGCGAGCTCGTCCTGCGCGCGAAGGACGGCGCGGGCCTGCCCGCCTACGCGCCCGGCGCGCATGTCGAGATCGATGTCACGCTCGATGACGGCAGCGAGGCGATGCGCGGCTATTCGCTGCTCGGCGGGACGCTCGCGAGCGACGATCCGCCGGATACCTATCGCATCGCGGTCGAACGCCGCGCCGAGGGCGCGGGCGGCGCGCGGTTTTTGTGCGAGCGGGTCGACATCGGCACGAGCCTTGGCATTTCCGCGCCGCGCAACAATTTCGCGCTCGAGACCCACAAGGCCAATCGCCTGCTCATCGCCGGCGGCATCGGCATTGCGCCGATCTATGCGATGGCGCGGCGCCTCAAACGCGAGGGCCTGCCCTTCGCCCTCGCCTATCTCGCGCCGGATAAGAGCCAGATGGCCTATCGCGAGGAGATCGAGGCGCTCACCGGCGGCCGTGCCATTCTGCACGCGGAGAGCAACGCGGCCGAGCCGCTCGATGTGAAGGCGCTGGTCCAAGCGCTCACCTATCCGTCCGAGGTCTATGTCTGCGGCACTTACGCGCTCAACCAGGCCGTGGTCGCCGCCGCGAGCGCCGCCGGGCTGTCGCGGTTGCAGATACACGAGCAATGCTTTGCGCCGCCCCCGCCCGTGCGAGTCGAGAATACGGAATTCGATGTGCTGCTGCGGCGCTCGGGCGTCGAGCTGCACATTCCGGCGGATGCGAGCATTCTCGAGACCATGCTGTCGTCGGGACATACGCCGAAATTTTATTGCGGCCGCGGCGAGTGCGGAATTTGTCCGATGACCGTCGTCGCCGCCGATGGGCCGATCGAGCATCGCGATCATGTGCTGAAGCCCGAGGAGAAGCAGGGCGACAAGCGCATGTGCATCTGCGTCTCGCGCGTCAAAGGCTCGCGGCTGGTGCTCGACGCCTAACGGCGCGGCCGCTCAGAGCGGCGGCTGATTGACCGCGCCGACGCGCCAGCCCTGGCCGACAGCCGCCCCGGCGATGTGATCGATGCGGGTCAGCGACAGATTGTCGATGACGAAGGCGAGCGCCGCCTCGGGCGAGAGATCGAGCGCCAGCGCCAAGGCGGCGCGAATCGTGCCGCCATGGGTCACCGCGAGGATGTCGCGGCCGGCGAATTGCCGGTTGAGGCGGTCGATCGCCGCATGGACGCGCGCCATCAGCGCAACGAAGCTTTCGCCGCCGGGCGGGGTCTCATGCGCCGGCGCAAGCCAGAAGCGGTGCCAGGCTTCGCCGCGCCGCGCCGCAAGCTCGTCATAGCGAATGCCCTGCCATTCGCCGAAATGCTGCTCGATCAGCGCGGCCTCGATGGTGACGCCCGGCCCGGGGATCGCGGCGGGCCCGTCGAGTCCGGCGGCGACCAGCGCCGCGGCGGTCATCTGCGTGCGCTGGAGCGGCGTCGCGACCCAGGCCGCGCCGTGCGGCAGGCGCTTGGCGAGGCTCACGAAAAGCGCCGCGTCGCCGACCTCGCAGGGGAAATCGATCTGGCCGTAGCAGCAGCCGCGATTGGCCGTGACCGGCGCGTGCCGCACCCACCACCAGCGCGTGGTCGGCGCTTCGCTCATGGCGACCAGGCCGCGATCGCGAGCAAAGCCGCCACCTCGCCGGCCTGCTCGATCGCGCCCAGCACATCGCCGGTCTGGCCGCCGATCTGGCGCTCCGCCAGCCAGCCGATCGCCACCGCCCCCGCCAGCGCCGCGACGAGCGCCGTAAGACCCGGCCGGAGCCCGACGCTAACAAGCGCGACGGCGAGGCCGATGAGGCCCGCCCAAAGAACCATCGGCGCCGCCGGACGGCCGGCGCCGGCGCCGAGGCCGTCGCTGCGCGCGGGATCGAGGAAGCGCATCGCGGCGGGGAGGAAACCCCGCGCCAGCGCATGTGCGGCGATCAAGGCGCCAGCGACGCGCCAGCCGAAGCCGATCTGCGCGAGCGCCGAGGCACGCAGCGCGACGCTGAAGATGAGCGCCAGCACGCCATAAACGCCGGTGCGGCTGTCGCGCATGATGGCAAGCTTTTCGTCGCGGCTCGCGCCGCCGCCCAGCCCGTCGAGCGTATCCGCCAGCCCGTCCTCGTGCAGCCCGCCCGTTGCGAGCGCGGTTGCGGCGACGGCGACGAGCGCCGCCGCGAGGAACGGCAATCCGACAGCGAGGGCGATGCCGTAGCCGACGGCGCCGATCGCGCCGACGACCACGCCCGCCACGGGAAAAGCCCAGCTCGCCGCGGCGAGATCCGCTGATAAAGGCTCATCGAGCGCCACGCGATGAAGCGGCAGCCGCGTCAGAAAGGTGACAGCGGCCAGCAAATCCGCGCGCCAGCTTTCCGGATAGGCGCTCATGCCGCCGTTGTAACCCAACTCGGCAATGCCCGCCAACCGCCGCGATTTCCCTTGGCGCCTCGGCGGCCATGGGGGACAGTCGCCATGAACTTCCTTGGGAGACCCGTAGATGGCCGAAAAGCGCCCGCCAACGACGCTCGATGAAATGCGCGAGATTCTCGCGCGCCTTCCCGGCCCCGATCGCGAGGCGGACGAGGCGGCGGCAACGCGCGAAGCGCAGCTGACCAAACCCGCCGGCGCGCTCGGGCGGCTCGAGGAGATCAGCGCCTGGGCGGCGCGCTGGCAGGGGCGGCATCCGGCGCAATGCGTCCATCCGCGCAGCGCGGTCTTTGCCGGTAATCACGGCGTCGCAAGCCGCGGCGTCTCCGCCTATCCCGCCGCGGTCACGGCGCAGATGGTGAAGAACTTCGTCGATGGCGGCGCCGCGATCAATCAGCTCTGCCGCGCGGTCGATGCCGATTTGCGCGTCTATGAGATGGCGCTCGATCAGGCGACCGAGGATTTCACCCGCGAGCCGGCGATGACCGAGGAGGAATGCGCGACGGCGATGGCCTATGGCATGATGGCGGTCGAGCCCGGCATCGACCTTCTCGCCATCGGCGAAATGGGCATCGCCAATACCACCGCCGCGGCGGCGCTGTGCGCAGCGCTCTTCGGCGGCGCGGCAGCGGATTGGGTGGGACCGGGCACCGGGGTCGACAGCGGCGGCATTGAGCGCAAGCGCGCGGTGGTCGAGGAAGGCGTTGCTCTCCACAAACAAGCAGCCAAGGATGGGCTCGATCTGCTGCGCCGCCTCGGCGGGCGCGAATTCGCGGCCATGGCCGGCGCGGTGATCGCGGCGCGCATGGCCCGCGTGCCGGTTCTGCTCGACGGCTATGCGACCTGCGCGGCGGCGGCGGCCCTCTTCGCGGTCGAGGCGCGCGCACTTGATCATTGCTTGGTCGCGCATCGCTCGGCCGAGCCCGGCCATCGCCGTTTGCTCGAGCATCTGGGCAAGGCACCGCTGCTCGATCTCGGCATGCGGCTCGGCGAAGCGTCGGGCGCGACGCTCGCCATCGCGCTCGTCAAGGCGGCGCTCGCCTGCCACAACGGCATGGCCACCTTCGCCGAGGCGGGCGTCAGCGGCAAGGAATGAGGCGGCGGCGCGGCGGGTAATTTGACTCCCGATAAGGCCGGACGCATCATTTCGAAAAGTTCATCTATTTCACGGCTCATCCTCCACGCCGGTGAAGGGAGACCATCATGAGCATGATGTCGGACGAGATCGAGCGCGGCCAAGCCGTTTCCGGCCCACCGAAATTCCGCGCCTTCGCGCATGTCAGCATGCCGTGCCGCGATCTCGAGGAGGGCAAGCGCTTTTACGGCAAGGTGCTGGGCGGCGAGCTTCATGTCGAGACACCGACCTTCGCCTCCTTCCGTCTTTGCGGCGTCGATGTCGGCATCGGCAGCGACGGCTGCACCTTTCTCGCGCCGAGCACGGAATATCCGCATTTCGCGTTCTTCTGCGGCCCCGACGAGTTGGTCCAGATGAAGGCGTGGCTCGCGCGCTGCGGCATTCCGAGCTCGAATTTCTGGACGCGCAGCGGCGTCGAGGCGCTGATGTTCTTCCGCGATCCGTCGGGCAACATGATCGAGCTCTATTGCGAGAAAGGCTTTGCCGGCGCCGACAAGCTGCCGCGCGGGCCGGCGCGCGGCCATGGCACGGCGGTCGATATCGATCGGCTGCGCTACAGCGACTGGAAGCTGCCCTGAGACGGATAGAGGGGTGAAGCGTCCATGGGAGCGGCGCCGCGGGGCGCGCGGCGCGACATGACGCGATGCAAACGACCGAACAGGCGCGCAACGGCATGAATGCGCGGCGCGAAGCCGGCGCAGGAAAGACGGCGCCGCCGGGCCAGGGCACGGTGCCCGCGCCGCCGCGCACCGACGTCTCGATCAGCCTGCGCAAGCTGGTGCTGATCCGTTGGGTCGCGGTGATCGGCCAAGCGGCAACCCTGCTCGTCATTCATTACGGTCTCGGCTACCGCCTGCCGATCGAGAGTGCGTTGGCGGTGGTCGCGGCATCCGCCGTGCTCAATGCGGCGGCATCGCTGCCGCGCAGCGCCGGCGCCCGCCTCGGCGATCGCGCGGCGGCGCTTTATCTTGCTTACGATACGCTGCAATTGGGACTCCTCCTCTATTTGACCGGCGGCCTGCAGAATCCGTTCGCGATGCTGATGCTGGCGCCGGTTACGGTTTCGGCCACCATCCTGTCGCGCTCGAGCGTGATCGGCCTCTCCGCTTTGACGGTGGCGGCGATCTCGGTCCTCGCGATTGTCCATCTGCCATTGCCGTCGCGCGTCGGGACGTTCTTCGATCCGCCGCCGCTTTACATGCTGGGAATTTGGACGGCGCTCGTCTGCTCGACCTTCTTCATCGGCGGCTATGCCTGGTCGGTCGCGGCCGAAGCGCGGCGCATGAGCGACGCCTTCTCGGCAACGCAGCTTGCCTTGGCGCGCGAGCAGCGCATCTCGGCGGTCGGCAGCCTCGCCGCCGCCGCCGCCCATCAACTAGGCTCGCCGCTCGCCACCATCGCGGTGATTGCCAAGGAGCTGGCGCGCGACCTGCCCGCCGACTCGCCCTATGCCGCCGATGCCGAGCTGCTGCTCAGCCAGAGCGAGCGCTGCCGCACGATCTTGACGGACCTCGCCCGCCAACGCGAGGCCGAGCATGGCTCGCCCTTCGCGCGGCTGCCCTTCTCGGCCCTGGTCGAGGCCGCGGGCGAGCCCTATATCGTTCCGGATATCGCGATGCATTACGAGATCGATGCCGGCCGCGACGCCGCCGCCCATCCGATCGAGGAGCCGCTGGTGCCGCGCAGCCCCGAGATCATGCACGGACTCGGCAATCTCCTGCAAAACGCCATTCAGTTCGCGACCCACGAAGTCGTGGTGACGACGAGCTGGAGCGACGAATCGGTCGCGGTCGACATTGTCGATGATGGGCCGGGCTTTCCGCCGGCGGTTTTGTCGCGGATCGGCGAACCCTATATTTCGGGAAGAGGTTCGAGTGCCGCCACGGTCGGAGCGCAGCATATGGGGCTTGGCATTTTCATCGCGCAGAGTCTGTTGGAGCGGACCGGCGCGAAATTGAGCTTTGCCAATCTCGCCGATGGCGGCGCGCAGGTGGTGATCGAGTGGCGCCGCCAGCGCATCGCCGCGCTCGAACCGGCGACAACATTGCGGGAGACCGGCGAATGAGCACGGGCGACGATCAGTTTCAGCAGGAAGACGGCCGGGCGGATGCGCTTGCCGGCCAGCCCGAGAGCGAGCGCACGCTGCTCATCGTCGATGACGACGAGCCTTTGTGCCAGCGTCTCGCCCGCGCCATGGAGCGGCGCGGCTTCATCGTGCGCACGGCCGACAGCGTCGCCGCGGGGATCGCCGCCGCGACCGAGCAGCCGCCGGTCTTCGCCGTGGTCGATCTCCGCCTCGGCGACGGCAGCGGCCTCGACGTGGTCAAGACGCTGCGCAAGTCGCGCCCCAATGCGCGCATCGTGATGCTGACGGGCTATGGCAATATCGCGACGGCGGTCGCCGCGGTGAAGGCGGGCGCGGTCGATTACCTGCCGAAACCGGTCGATGCGGACGCGGTCGAGCGCGCGCTGCTCGCGACGGAATCGGCGCTGCCGCCGCCGCCCGAAGACCCGATGTCGGCCGACCGCGTGCGCTGGGAGCATATTCAGCGCGTCTTCGAGCAATGCGACCGCAATGTCTCGGAGACGGCGCGGCGACTCAAGATGCACCGCCGCACCTTGCAGCGCATCCTCGGCAAGCACGCGCCGCGGAGCTAGGCCCTTGCCAGCGCGGGGGGCGCATCATAAGAGGGGGGCGTGACGCAGGCCGATCTGATCCCTCTCGTCGAAACGCTGAAGCAGGCGCGCGTGCTGTGCGTCGGCGATCTCATGCTCGACCACTACATCTATGGCCGGGTCGAGCGAATATCGCCCGAGGCGCCGGTGCCGGTTCTCCATCTCGAGCGCGAGGAGCGTACCTTGGGCGGCGCCGGGAACGTGCTGCGCAACCTCCACGCGCTTGGAGTCGAGACCTGCTTCATCTCGGTGACCGGGACCGACCCGGCCGGCCGCGACGTCGCGCGGATGGTGGCGCGGCTCGGCGGCGCCGAAGCGCATGTGTTGGCCGAGCGCGGCCGCACCACCACGTTGAAGACGCGCTACATCGCCGGCACGCAGCAATTGCTGCGCGCCGATCACGAGCGCATCGCGCCGCTGCCGGCGGAGCTGCGTGCCGACTTCATCAAGCTCGCCAAGGAGGCGCTGGCGCATCACCGCGTCGTCATCCTCTCGGACTATGCCAAGGGCGTGCTCGGCGAGGGCGTTGCCGCCGAAATCGTCGCGGCGGCGAAGGCGGCCGGGCGGCTCGTCGTCGTCGATCCCAAAGGAAACGATTACGGCGCCTATCGCGGCGCCGATCTGTTGAAGCCCAACCGGCCCGAACTGGCCGCGGCGGCGCAAATGCCGGTCGCGACCGATGACGAGGTGGTCAAGGCGGCGCGCAGCCTCATCGCCGCGCATGGCTTTGGCGCGATGCTCGTCTCCTGCGGCAAGGACGGCATGCTGCTGGTCGAGGGCAGCGGCGCGACCCTGAAGCTCGCCGCCGAAGCCCGCGAGGTGTTCGACGTGTCGGGCGCGGGCGACACGGTGGTGGCGGTGCTCGCCGCCGCCATGGGCACGGGCGCGAGTCTTGGCGATGCGGCGCGGCTCGCCAATGCCGCCGCGGGCGTGGTCGTCGGCAAGATCGGCACCGCCGTGGTCGAGCCGACCGAGCTCGAAGCCGCGCTCCTCAACCGCGACACCATCGAGCAGCGCAAGACCCTGCCGCTCTCGCTCGCTCTCGACCAGGTGGCGCGCTGGCGCCGCGGCCGGCTCAAGATCGGCTTCACCAATGGCTGCTTCGACCTGCTCCACCCGGGGCATATCTCGCTGCTCGATCAGGCCAAGGCCGCCTGCGACCGGCTGATCGTCGCCATCAACAGCGATGCGTCGGTGGTGCGCCTCAAAGGCCCGGACCGCCCGGTGCAAAACCAGGAGGCGCGCGCCGCCGTGCTGTCCTCGCTGGCGGCGGTCGATCTGGTCGTCGTCTTCGACGCCGATACGCCGATCGAGCTGATCGAAGCGATCCAGCCGGATGTCCTGGTCAAAGGCGCGGATTACCGGCTCGACCAGGTCGTCGGCGCCGAGATCGTCCAATCCTATGGCGGCAGGATTCTCCTGGCGGAGTTGATGCCGGGCTTCAGCACCACCGCCACCATCGCCCGCGCCGCCCGCTAGCTAGGCGTAGCACCGGCACGCAAGCGCCGTCGTGCGAAGCAAAGCAAAATTCCTACGCAGGCGCCATCCCGCGGCGTCAGACGAGCGTCTCGGGATCGCGCGCGCCGGGATCGAGCAGGTGCTGCAGCCGGGCTGCCGCCAGCCGGGCAAAGCGCAGCTGCACCGCCCGCCGTCGGGCGGCCCCGAGCTTTGCGAGGGGCGCCTCGCGCAGGATCGCGGCGCCGAAGCCGTCGGCCTGCATGAGGCCGCAGGCTTCGGGGATGAGCTCCAAAGGAAAGCCTTCGGGCACGGCGAAGTAGAGCCGGTCGCACCATTGGCGATAGTCCGGCCATTTGCGGTCGGCACGGAAATCAGCTACCGACGATTTTATCTCGACGATCACGAGCGAGCCGTCGCGCCCGAGCGCCAGGACATCCGCGCGTCGTCCATCGGCGAAGGATACCTCGGCGAGCGTCGCGAAGCCGCGCTGCGTCAGCGCGCGGGTTACGCCGCGGCAGATCGTCGGGAGGGTGTCGCGAATTTCCAGCATGGCCTGACTTTCGGGCAATCGGCGATCAGGAGCAAGGATGGCGAGCGATCAGAAACCACACCGGCTCGATTTCGTGCGCGATGCCTGGCGGCTCGCCAAGCCCTATTTCGTCTCCGAAGACAGGAAATGGGCTTGGGGCCTGCTCGTCGCCGTGATCGCGCTCAACTTGCTCTTGGTCGGGTTGAATGTGCGCTTCAATTTCTGGCGCAACGACTTCTACAACGCCGTCCAAAACTACGACGAGCCGGACTTTTGGAAGCAGCTCGGCATCTTCACCGGGCTGGCCGTCGCCTTCATCGCGACTGCCGTTTACGCGACCTATCTCCAGCAGATGCTGCAGATCCGCTGGCGCCGCTGGCTGACGAAGCAATATCTGCAGGACTGGCTCGATTCCAAAGCCTATTACCGGCTGCAGCTCACGGGCGCCGCGACCGACAATCCCGATCAACGCATTCAAGAAGACTTGAACCGCTTCACCGATATCAGCCTGACGCTGACGCTTGGCCTGCTCAACTCGATCGTCACGCTGCTGTCCTTCGTAACGATTCTCTGGACGCTCTCGGGCCCGATCACCCTTTTGGGTATCACCATCCCCGGCTACATGGTCTGGTTCGCGCTGTTCTATGCGATCCTCGGCACCTTCGTGACGATGAAAATCGGCCGGCCGCTGATCGCCTTGAATTTCATGCAGCAGCGCTATGAAGCCGATTTCCGTTTCAGCCTCGTGCGGCTGCGCGAGAACGCGGAAGGCGTCGCCCTCTATGGCGGCGAGCCGCGCGAGTACGACGTCTTCGTCACTCGCTTCACGCATGTCGTCGATAATTTCTGGGCAATCATGCGGCGCATCAAAGCGATCGGCTGGTGGACGAATTTTTATGCGCAGTTCGCGGTCATCTTTCCCTATGTTGTCGTCGCCCCGCGCTATTTCGCAAAAGCCATCCAACTCGGCGGCTTGATGCAAACCGCCGAGGCTTTTGGCCAGGTGCAGAACTCGCTGTCCTTCATCGTCACTTCCTACACCGCGGGCACCGGCGCGAACGACACCGGCATTGCTGCCTGGCGCGCGGTGGTGCAGCGTCTCGTCGGCTTCGATGAGCGCGTGCGAAGCATTGCCGCCGAGGCCAAAGGCAAGCAGCCGATCGATGTCGAACGTCAGGGCGCGGGCATCGCGGTCCAGCACCTCGATCTGGCTCTGCCGGATGGCGCGCCGCTGCTGCATCAGGTCGATCTCGCGGTAAAGCCCGGCGAAGCGATGATGATCACCGGCCCGACCGGCAGCGGGAAAAGCACCTTGCTGCGGGCGATGGCCGGCATCTGGCCCTATGGCGAGGGCGCGATCCGCCTCGCCGCCGGCAAGCTGCTCTTCCTGCCGCAGAAGCCCTACCTGCCGATCGGCACGCTGCGCCAGGCGCTGATTTATCCGCAGGTGGCAACCGACCTGCCCGACAGCCGCCTCGCCGAAACGATGCGGACCGTCGGTCTCGAAAAATTCCTGCCGCAGCTCGATCAAGACGATAACTGGCCGCAGCGCCTCTCGCTCGGCGAGCAGCAACGCCTCGCCATCGCCCGCGTCCTCCTGACCGAGCCCGCTCTGGTCTTCCTCGACGAGGCAACCTCGGCGCTCGATGAGCCCAGCGAGGCGAAATTCTACGCGATGCTGCGCAAGGCCGCCTGGCATCCGACCATTGTCAGCGTCGGCCATCGCAGCACCTTGGCGCCCTTCCATGACGCGAAGCGCGATATCACCACCTTTCGCGCCTCCTCCGAGCCTGTTAAAACGCCCTGATGGCCGAGAAACAATCGACACAAGAGGCGGACGAGAACCAGTTCCGCGCCGCGCGCATCGAGAAGCTGAAGGCGCTGAAGGCGCTGGGCGTCGATCCCTATCCTTATGAGTTTCAGCGCTCGGCCGAGGCCAAGGAGATCGAGGCGCGCTATGCCGCCTTGGCGCCGGGCGCGGCGACCGAGGACCGCGTCGCGGTGGCCGGCCGCATTCGCGCCATCCGCAACAGCGGCATGTTCATCGATCTGCACGACACGAGCGGCAAGATCCAAGTTTTCAGCCACAAGGACAATCTGCCGACCGATCAGCTCGCGCTCGTGAAGCTGCTCGATCTCGGCGATCTCATCGGCGTCGAGGGCGTGGTGCGGCGCACGCCGCGCGGCGAGCTCACCGTCAACAGCACGAAGATCACCGTTCTTTCGAAGGCGCTGCTGCCGCTTCCCGAGAAATTCCACGGCCTCGCCGATATCGAGACGCGCTATCGCCAGCGCTATCTCGACCTCATCATGAGTGAGGAGAGCCGCGAGACTTTGCGCCGCCGCAGCCGCATCATCGCCGCGATCCGCCGCATGCTCATCGGCGAGGGCTTTCTCGAGGTCGAGACGCCGATGCTGCATGCGATCCCGGGCGGCGCCTCGGCCAAGCCGTTCGTCACGCACCACCACGCGCTCGATCTCGAGCTTTACCTGCGCATCGCGCCGGAGCTGCACCTGAAGCGCCTGCTGGTGGGCGGGCTCTCGGAAAAGCTGTTCGAGATCAACCGCAATTTCCGCAACGAGGGCCTCTCGCCCCGGCACAATCCCGAATTCACCTCGCTCGAGCTTTATCAGGCCTATGTCGATTATCACGCGATGATGGATTTGGCCGAGCGGCTGATCGTCGGCGCGGCGACCGAGGTGCTGGGCGGGACGCGCGCGACATTCGGCGACAAGACCATCGAGCTTGCCGCGCCCTGGCCGCGCAAGACCATGGCGGAGCTGGTCGCGGCCGAGACCGGCATCGATTTCCTCGCCATCACGGACGACGCGGCCGCGCGCGACGCAGCGCGGCGCTTGGGCGCCGATTGCCCCGAGAAAGCCGGCTGGGGCCGCGCGCTCGAGGCGGCCTTCGCCGCGCGGGTCGAGGAAAAGCTTATCCAGCCGACCCATGTCATCGGCTTTCCGCGCGAAATCTCGCCGCTCGCCAAAGCCGATCGCAAGGACCCGCGCCTCACCGAGCGGTTCGAGACCTATGTCAATGGCTGGGAAGTCGCGAACGCCTTTTCCGAGATCAACGATCCGTTGGATCAGCTCGACCGTTTCCAGGCCCAGATGAAAGAGCGTGCGCAGGGCGACGAGGAAGCGCAGCATCTCGACGCCGATTTCGTGCTGGCGCTCGAATACGGCATGCCGCCGGCGGGCGGGCTCGGCATCGGCATCGACCGGCTGGCGATGCTCCTGACCGACAGCCCCTCGATCCGCGACGTGATTGCGTTCCCGACCATGCGGCCGAAAGGCTGAAGCCAAAACGCCTCAGCCGCGCCGCGCGATCAGCAGATAGCACGCCAAGGCGGCGCTGGCGGCTGCCGCCATGCCGACGCCCATCGGCGTGCCCGTGCCGTTGAAGAAGTAATTGACGAGATAGCCGGCGGTCGCGCCGCTCGCCATTTGCGTTGCCCCCATCAGCGATGCGCCGGTCCCCGCCATATGCGGCACCGGCTCCATCGCCTTGGCGATCGCATTCGGCAGCACGAGACTCATCGCGATGGCGTAGACGAAATAGGGCAGCATGATTCCCGCCGTCCCGCCCGCGCGCATTGCCGCGCAATAGAGCATCGCCGCGGCGGCTGCCATCATCACGGCGAGGCCGCGGCGCAGCAGCCGCTCACCCGCCAGGCCCTGGCGCAGCCAGCGCCGGTTCCAGAACGAGCCCAGCATGTAGCCCGAGACCGAGGCGCCGAAGAAAAACCCGTAGGTCTGGCTCGAGAGCCCGTAGAGCTCGATCAGCACGAAGGGCGAGGCCGAGAGCACGGCGAAGAGGCCGGCAAAGGCGAAAGCGCCGACCAGCGCATAGCCGAAGCAGCGCGGGTCGGAGAAGAAGGTCGCGTAATTGACGAGAAGGCGGCGCGGGCCGATGGCATGGAGATCGGGCGCGCCCAGCGATTCGCCGAAGCCGCGCCAACTCGCCAGAAGAATCGCCCCGCCGAAACAGCCCTGGACGATGAAAATCCATACCCAGCTGACTTCGCTGGTGAGAATGCCGCCGATCACCGGCGCGATCAGCGGCCCGATCGCCTGGATGGCGGTGATCGACGAGAGAATCTGCGCGAGGTTGGAGCCGCTGAAATGATCGCGCACGGCGGCGCGGGTGACGACCACGCCGACGCTGCCGCCGAGCCCCTGCAACAGCCGCAGCGCGATCGCGATCTCGACGCTCGGCGCGAAGGCGCAGCAAAACGCGCTGGCGGTGTAGACCGCGATGCCCGCCAGCAGCACCGGCCGGCGCCCCAACCGGTCGGAAAACGGCCCGCTGAACAATTGTCCCGTCGCGTAGCCGATGAGATAGACGCTGATCGTCAGCTGAACGAGGTCGGCGGGACTCGAGAAGGCGACGGCGATCGCCGGCAAGGCCGGCAGGCTCATATCGACGGCGATGCTCGACACCATCGATTGGGCGCCGAGCAGCACCCGAAAGAGACGCCCATGCGGATGAAGCATGCGTCAGGGATTTTCGAGGCTCAACACGCCGCGGTCGTAATCATAGGCGAAGAGCTCGGCGTAGCGGCCCCAATTGATCACGGTCTCGAGCACGCGTTGCGCCTCTTCCTCGCTCAGATGATCCTCGAGCTCGCCGAGAAAGCGCGCCTCGGGCGCGGCGTGGCCGGGCCGCTCGTCGAGGATGCGCCGGATATGCACGATGAAGCCGATGTTGCGCATCAGCGAATCGGCGAAGATCTGCTTGCGGCGCTGCAGGTCGGCATCGACGAAGGAGCGGCCGAGCGGCGTTACCTCGATATCGCCGCCGCCGACCTGCGCGAAGTTCAAGAGCTGCAAGGCCTCGATCAGCACCATGAGATCGTCGGTCGCGAGGTTCTCGTTGTCGGCCAAATGCGGCAGGTCGGCGCGCCCGTTGAAAGGCGGCGCCGTCAGCGCGTCCAAGAGGCCGACGAGCTGCTGGATCGAAGCGCCGGGCAAACGATATTGCATGCTGAGCGTGTCGGCGCGCGTGCCGCGGCGGGTCGCTTCGCGTCCCGGCACGGTGGTCAAGAGCGTATAGACCTCGTCGACGATGCGGCGGAAAGCGGGCGAAGACCATTCGCGCGGCCGCGGCATCGGCACCGGGATCTCGGCGCGGATGCAGCCCGGGTCGCTCCCGAAAATGATGATGCGGTCGGCGATCTCTACCGCCTCTTCGATGTTGTGCGAGACGAAGATGATGCCCTTGGTCGGCACGCGGCGGTCGATCCACAAATCCATGATGTCGCCGCGCAGCGTCTCGGCGGTCAGCACGTCGAGCGCCGAGAACGGCTCGTCGAGCAGCAGCACGTCGGGGTTGACGACAAGCGCGCGCGCGAAGCCGACGCGCTGGCGCATGCCGCCCGACAGCTCCTTGGGATAGGCGGATTCGAAGCCGTCGAGGCCGATGAGATCGATCGCTGCGATGGCGCGGCGCCGACGCTCGTCGCGCGGCACGCCCTGCGCCTCGAGCCCCAGCTCGACATTGCCAAGGACGGTGAGCCAGGGGAAAAGCGCAAAGCTCTGGAACACCATGGCGATGCCCTGGGCCGGCCCATCGACCGGCCGGCCGCGGTAGCGGACATTGCCTTCGGTCGGCGGGGTCAGGCCCGCGACGATGCGCAGGAAGGTGGATTTGCCCGAGCCCGATTTGCCGAGAATGGCGACTATCTCGCCTTCCTTCAGCGCGAAATCGACATGGTCGAGCACCAGCCGGCCGGCGTGATCGGGCTGGCGATAGGTCTTGCAGATCCCGGCGGCGGTGATGAGGTTGGTTTCGGTCTGGGTGGCGAGAGTGTCCATGGGTCAGTCCAGCCGCAGCCGTTCCTCGGCGAGGTGATAAAGCCGCCGCCACAGCAGGCGGTTGAACAAGAGAACGTAGAGGCACAGCACCGTAATGCCGAGGGCGAGGCGGGGGAAGTCGCCTTTTTCCGTCATTTGCGCGATATAGGCGCCGATCCCGGTCGCTTGCAGGGTCGTGTTGCCCCATTTCGCCACCTCGGCGACGATCGAGGCGTTCCATGACCCGCCCGAGGCGGTGACCGCACCAGTGACAAAGGCCGGGAAAATGCCCGGCAGGACGAGGCGCCGCCACCACAGGATGTTGCGCACGCCGAGATTGCCGGCGACCAGCTGATAATCCGTCGGCAAGGCCAGGGTGCCGGCGATGACATTGAAGAGAATGTACCATTGCGTGCCGAGGATCATCAGCGGCGACAGCCAGATCTCGGGGTTGAGCTTGTAGACGACGATCGCCGAAACGACGATCGGGAAGAACAGATTGGCGGGAAAGGCCGCGAGGAACTGAATGATCGGCTGCACGTGACGCGCAAGCCGCGGACGCAGGCCGATCCACACCCCAACCGGCACCCAAACGAGCGCGGCCAGCGCGATCAGCACGATGACTCGCGTCAGCGTCGCCAAGCCCAAAAGGACGACGCGCGCCACCTCGTGCAGGCTGACCTCGGCATGAATATAGCTGCCGATGCCGATGAGGGCGCCCGCCGCCACGGCGAGGAGCAGCGCGTTCCATAGCGCATCGCCGGCCGCCGCGGCGCGGCGCGGGCGCGCCGGCTGCGCCTGCGGCCAAGGGACGTGCCGGGTCGCGCGGCCGAGCAGCGTTGCACCGGTGCCGGCCGCGCCGGTCAAGAGCCGGATCACCCGCGCCCGCTGCACCATGACGAGAAACCAGGGCGGCTCGATCTCGTCTTCGCCGATCTCTTCGACCTTGAAGCGCTGCGCCCAGGCGAGCAGCGGCCGGAACAGCAGCTGGTCGTAGATGAGGATCAGCACCAGCATCGTAAGGATCGCATAGGCGACGGCGCCGAGATCGCGCTGGTCGATCGCCAGCGAGATGTAGGAGCCGATGCCGGGCAGCAGCACCTGATTGTTGGAGACGCTGATCGCTTCCGAGGCGACGACGAAGAACCAGCCGCCGGAGACCGACATCATCATGTTCCATATGAGCTGCGGCAGGGCGAAGGGCACTTCGAGCTGCCAGAAGCTCTGCCACGGCGAGAGATGGTACATGCGCGCCGCCTCGCGCAGGTCGCCGGGCACGGCGATGAAGGACTGGTAGAGGCTGAAGGTCATGTTCCAGGCTTGCGAGGTGAAAATCGCAAAGATCGCCGCACATTCGTAGCCGAGCAGGCTGCCGGGAAAGAGCGCGATGAAGCCGGTGACGGTGATCGAGAGGAAGCCGAGGATCGGAACCGATTGCAGGATGTCGAGGATCGGGATGAGGATTTTTTCCGCGCGCTTGCTCTTGGCCGCGACCGCTGCATAGGCGAGGCTGAACACCAGCGCCGCGCCGAGCGCGGCGATCATGCGCAGCACGGTGCGGATGCCGTATTGCGGCAGGTAGCGCGGATCGAGCGAGATCGGCAGCGGCTGGCCGGGATGATAGGGCGCGCTCATCTGCTGGCTCGCCCAGGCGATCAGCATGATGACGCCGATGACGAGCGGCAGGGCGATGCCGTCCCAAAAGCTCGGTCGCAGGCGCGACGGCCAGGCGACGATGGGCAAGCCCCAGCGCTGTTGCATCGTCCAATCCGTCCTTCGATGAGTGAGGCGTCGCCGCGACGGGTGTAGCCAAACTTCGCGACAAGGAAAAGACAGGACGCGCCGCGGCGCGCCAAGGCGGGGCCTTAGGCTTGCCGCAGCCGAGATTGGTCGGTGGGGGCGGGCGCATCGGGCGCCGCCGGCTCGGCCGCGGCGCTCGCGACGAAATCGCCGATGCCGACGATCCGCGCCAAGGGGAAATAGGCCTTCACCAGCGTGCCCTTGCCGGGCTCGCTCTCGACGACGAGCTTGCCGCCATGGAGCTCGGCCATCGCCGCCGCGAGCGGCAAGCCGAGGCCGGTGCCGTTATGCGTGCGGTTGAGCGCGCTATCCACCTGGACGAAGGGCTGGAAGACGCGCGGCAGATCGGCGGCGGCGATGCCGATGCCCGAATCGCGCACGGCGATATAAAGGCCGCGCTCGGGATCGGTGTCGACCGAGACCGTGATCTTGCCGCCCGGCTCGGTGAATTTGATCGCGTTCGACAAGAGGTTCAGCAGGATCTGCTTGACCTTCAAACGGTCGCAAAAGAGCAGCGGCGGCACGTCGGGACAGCGGGTCTCGAGCGCGAGGCCGGCGGCATCGACACGCGGCCCGACGAGCCGGGTGACGGTCCGCACCACCGATTCGATCTCGACCGTGTCCTCGATCAGCTCGAGCTTGCCGGCCTCGGCCTTCGACAGGTCGAGAATCTCATTGATGAGCCGCAAGAGATCGGTGCCGGCGTCGAAAATATCCTTGAGATAGCCCTGGTAGTCGGGGTTGCCGATCGGGCCGCGAGCGCCGTTCACCATCAGCTCGGAAAATCCGATGATGGCGTTGAGCGGCGTGCGCAGCTCGTGGCTGACATTGGCGAGGAAGTCGGTCTTGGCGCGGCTCGCGGCTTCCGCCGCCTCCTTTGCGGCGCGCAGCGTCTCGTAGGCCGTCCGGTTCTCGGCCTCGAGGCGGTGTCGCTCGAAGGCGCGGTCGAGCGCCGCCATGAGCTCGTCGGGATCGCAGTTCTTGTCGCAATAATCGTAAGCGCCCTTGCGCAGCGCGTTGATCGTCGTCTGCGTATCGGCATGCGCGGTCATCATCACGACGACGAGATCGGGCTGCTCGGCCTTGAGCCGGGCCAAGAGCTCGACCCCCGAGATGCCGCGCAGCCGCACATCAATGAGCGCGACGGCCGGCGCATAGCGCTTCACGGCGATCACCGCGGTCTCGGGGCGATCGGCGACGATCGGCCCGTACCCCGCGGGAGCGAGGATGTCCGTGATCGACTCGGCGAATTCCTGATCGTCGTCGACGATCAACAGCCGGCGCGGCGGGGTGGCTTCGGCCGTGTCAGCCATGAGCGGCGGGCGGGCTCCCGGCGGTTGCCGCGGCGATGGCGTGGATAAGGTCCTGCGGATCGAAGGGCTTCATGAGGATGCCCCGATCGACCGGGCGCGGACCCGTCAGCGCGGCGGTTTTCTCGCCCGGGAAGCCGGTGACGAAAATGGTCGGAATGGATTTGCCGAGCTCCTTGAGCTTCAGATAGACCTCGACGCCGGTCAAAAGCGGCATGGAGAGGTCGAGGATCAGGCAGTTGACGCCGGCCTGGGTCGCCTTTTCCAGCGCTTCCTGGCCGGTCGAGGCGACCTCGACGCTATAACCATGCTCGGCGAGGATGGGCTGCAAGCTCTCGGCGAAATCGGGATCGTCATCGGCGACGAGGATGAGGCCGCGCGGCTTCACCTCGTCGAGCACCCGCAGCAGGTCGCCGATCGCGAAGGGCTTGCGCAGCACGCCGAGCGCGCCATTCGCGATCGCCTGCGAGATCAGCTCCTCGACGCTGTAGCCGGTCATCATCATGACCCTGGCATCGGGCCTGATCTTCTTGAATTCGAAGAACGTCTCGACGCCGTTCATGCCGGGAAGCTTCACGTCCATGAAGACGATGTCGAAATCCTCTTCGCGGAACAGCTTCACGCCGGCCTCGCCGCTGAAGGCGGCTTCGACCTGGTGGCCGCGCATGGTGAGGATATCGACGATGCTTTCGGCGTGATCGCGGTCGTCATCGATCACGAGAACCCGCCTGTTCATGCTGCGATCTCCTCTTTTTGCACGGTGGTCCGCAGCTGGATCGTGACGCGCGTGCCCTTGCCCGGCTCGCTCGCGATCGCGATCGAGCCGCCATGTTGTTCGATGATCTGCTTGACGACCGGCAGGCCGAGGCCGGTGCCGAAGCTCTTGGTGCTGAAGAGGGGCTCGAACACCTTCGGCAGGATGTCGCTCGGGATGCCACTGCCGGTATCCTCGACCGCGATCTCGAAGCTGTCGCCGACCAGCGCGGTGCGGACGGTGATGCGCCGCTCTTGCGCCGTGTCGGGGATCGCCTGCGCCGCGTTCTCGACCAGATTGATGACAACGCGGCGCATCTGCTCGGCGTCGATCTCGACGGTACAATCGGCCGCGAAGTTGCGCTCCAGGACGATGCCGGCCGGAAGCCGCTGTTCGCTCAACAGCTCGTCGAGCCAGGCATCGGGCGCGACCGCGGAGCGGTGCAGCGCTTTGATGCGCGTATAGTCGAGCAGGTCGCTGATGATGCGGTCGCAGCGCTCGACGCTGCGCTCGATCCGCCCCAGCGGGCGATCGAGGCTCACATCCTTGGCGGCTACCGTCTCCTTGACGGCAAAGAGCGTGTTGCGGATGGCGCTCAAGGGATTGCGCAGCTCATGCGCCATGGTCGCCGTGAGCTGGCCGAGCGCCGACAGCCTTTCCTTGCGCAACAGATCGCCTTGCGCCGCCTTGAGCGCCGCCGTGCGCTCCTCGACGCGGCGCTGCAGCTCGACCTCGACGGCGACTTCCGAAGTGACGTCGCGCCCGGCGCCGCGATAGCCGCGGAATCCTCCGCTCGCATCGAACACCGGCTTGCCGCTGACGCTGACATGGATGATGCGGCCGTCGGTCAATTCGCGCTGGAAGCGGAAATTGTGGAACGGGCGCCGCGCCGCGAGGTCGGCGTCGTGCGCCGCCCATTGCTCGTCCGAGACGCCAAGCTTCACCGTCTGGCGCCGGGTCTTGCCGAGATCCTGATCGCTGGTGATCTGCTCGGCCTGACCGCCGCGGCGGAAGCCAACGAAGCGCAAATTCGCGTCCTGCTCCCAGAACCAATCCGACGTCGCCTCGGCGAAATCGCGGAACCGCGCCTCGCTTTCGGCGAGCCGTTCCTCGGCTGCGTCGCGCTCCATCCCCTTGCGGTGGAGCCCGATCGCAAAGAACAGCCCGATCGCGCTCATCGCGAGGAAGAGCGCGATGCCGAGCCCGGCTGCTTGCCACAGACTGCCGCGCATGACCGAGGCCATCGGCACGTCGATCACGAACGCGCCCATCACGTCGTTCAATTTCCAGGGCTGCTGTCCCGCTTGAAGCTGATTGTGGCAGTCGATGCAGCTCTGCTCGCGCGCGACCGAGGGATAAACCGTGCGGAAGACGCGGCCGCCGGGCAGGTCGAGCATTTGCGAGACCGGCTGCGGCGACGGGGTGACGGCAAGCGAGGCGATGGTCGCGGCCATCGCGGCATCGAGCGGCGCCGTCTTGATCGCGCGCCCCTGCACGCCGACCCAGAGCAGGCGAAGCGCGGCGTCCTCGCCATGCGTCGCGTTGAAAGCTGTGATCGCATCGGCGCGGAACGTCGCCGGCACCGGCGCGTTCGCGCCCATCTTGGCGCGCAGATTCGAATATTCGTTGACGAAAGCGTCGACCAGGCGCAGCGCGGTGATTTTCTCCGCGCTCTTATGCTCCTGAAACCCGTTGAGACTCGCGACATAGAGCCCGTAGCCCGCGCCAGCCGCCAGAAGTTGCGCAGCGCAGAGGAACAGAATGAAGCTTTGCCCTGCCCGTGAGCCGAGAAATTGGGCCCACCGCGCCACGCCTCTCACGCGCCACCCCCTCGCGATCATCCGCCATCGCGGGATGATGGCCCGGGCTTGCTTAATGCCGGCTTAACGGAAGTGCCGGAAATTCAAGGGAAATGAGGGTGTTGCGCGGCTTTTTGGGACACCTCAGAGGGGCATCCGAGCGGCGCGCGCGGCGCCTTCGGCAAGCGCGGCGAGCTTCGCCCAGACGACCTGCGGATCGACCGCCGCCTGGCCGACCCAAGTGCCGTAGCCGCAATCCGTGCCGGCGATGACGTTCTCGCGGCCAACCAGCCGGATGAAATGCCCAATGCGCTGCGCCACGAGCTCCGGATGCTCGATGAAATTCGACTTGGATTCGAGCACGCCCGGGATCAGCACCTTGCCCTCGGGCAGTTTCACGCGCTCGAACACCGTCCATTCATGGGCGTGGCGCGGATTGGCCGCCTCGAAGGAAATCCCGCTCGGCCGCGCCGCGAAGACGATATCGATGATCGCTTCGAGCGGCACGTCATAGTGATGCGGGCCCTCGTAATTGCCCCAGCACAAATGCATGCGCAGCTGCTCGGGCGGGATGCGCGCCACCGCATGGTTGAGCACCTCGACATGGAGGCGCGCGGCCTTGCGGAACTCCTCGAGGCTCAGATCGGCGTGCTGGATATGCCGGCCCATGGCGAGGTCGGGACAGTCGAGCTGCAGGACGAGGCCGGCGGCGGCGACCGCCTCGTATTCCGCGCGCATCGCCTCGGCGATGGCGTAGAGATAGGCCTCGGTGCTCGGATAGTGATCGTTGCGGAAGAACAGCGAGATGAGGCCGGGCGAGGCGGCGGTGAGAAACCCCTCCGCCACAGGCATTTCTTGCATCGCACGTTTGAGATTGGCGATGTCCGCGGCGACCGCCTTGCGGTCGCGCATCGCGACCGGCGCGTTGCAGGCCGGGGTCTTGCGCCGCGAGCGGCCGGGATCGCCGAACACCCGGCGCGCGAGATCGGGAAAATCGGCGAGGTCCTGGTAGACGAAGCTGTTGCTGGTGCCGCCGAATCCGTCGAGCCGATCCTTGATGTAGGTCGCGTAGGAGGGCTTGCTCATCTCGCCGTCATTGACGACATCGATGCCGGCGCGGCGCTGCTGCGCGACGATCTCCGCGACGGCGAGAGCGATGCGCTCTTCCAGCGCGGCGCGATCGACCGGCACGCCCTCTTCCTTCGCGAACATCATGCGCGTCAGATCGGCCGGGCGCGGCAGGCTGCCGGTATGGGTCGTGAGAATGCGGTCGGTGCTGCGTTTCATGATTGACTCCGCGGCCTCCACTGGGGGAAATGGCGGCATCCGCATGATGTCATGAATCGCCTCTCGCTCGCACCCGTCACGATCAATGAGATCGAACCGCCCGCGCTCATCGCCGCGGCGGCGTCGGCCGGCTTCGATTCGGCCGATCTGCGTGTCCTCGGCGCGCCTGGCGCGGCTCCGGTGCCGTCCCTTGCCGGCGACCGCCAGCGCGTCGCTGCCATTGCCGCCGCCTGCGCCGATACCGGTATCACGATTTTCGCGGCAACGGGCATTTGGCTGATCCCGGAGTTCTCCCTCGAGCCGGCGCTGCCGGCGCTCGAAATCGCTGCCCGGCTGGGCGCCGAGCAATTCCTCGCCGTCGGGAATGACCCGGATGAAGCGCGCATGACCGACAATCTCGCGCGCCTGGCCGAGGCCGCGGCGGGCTTCCGCCTCAAGCTGGCGCTCGAGCTGATGCCCTATACCGCCGTCAACACCCTCGCCAAGGCCGCCCGGATGGTCGAGCGCTGCGGCGCCGCCAATCTCGGCCTTCTGATCGACGCGCTCCACCTCGCCCGCTCCGGCGGCACGCCGGCGGAGGTCGCGGCCCTGGACCCCAGCCGGATCGCCTATCTTCAGCTCTGCGACGCGCCCGCCCGCCCCCCGGCCGGACTTTCGCTCCGCGCCGAGTCCCTCGAGGCCCGCCTCCAGCCCGGGGACGGCGAGCTGCCGCTCTTCGCGCTTTTGGATGCTTTGCCGGCAAATATCGTCGTCGATGTCGAGACGCCGGTGGCCGCGGAACGCGGCTGGACGCCCGCGCGAAGGGCGGCCAATGCGGTGGCTGCGGCAAAGCGTCTCTTAGCCGCCTGGAGCGAGCGGAATCACGGTTTAACACTTTGAAGTAAAATAATCTTCGTTAAAGCACTTAAAACAGGTGCGAGCCGCCCCAATATTGTGCCAAGATGCGCGCCGGCCGGTCTTTCGGGCCGGAGCATCCATCACGACTGTAGTGTGAGCGATACATCATGCGGGCCAATTTCGCCGGCGCCGATGCCGTAGAACAGCCGATGCAAACGGCTGAAACGGCGGGAGCAGCTTCGGACGAGACGAGTGTTGCGGTCGAAGAACTGCCGCGCGGCAACATTGCCGCCGATGCGGCGTCCGGCGACGCGATGCAGCATTACCTTCGCGAGATTTCCGTCGCGGAGCTGCTAACGCGCGAGCAGGAAGTCGAGCTGGCGCAGCGTATCGAGGCGGGCCGGGCAGCGATGCTGTCGGCCCTGTGCCGCAGCGAGTTCCTCCGCCGCTCCATCAAGGACTGGCGCGAAGGCTTGGCCAAGAACATGATCCTGCTGCGCGACGTGGTCGATCTCGCCGCGACGCGCCAACGCATCAAGGGCGACACCGAGGCCCCGGTCGATGAAAGCGGCGCGTCTTCGGCGCTGACCCAGCTCGAGGCCGAGCTGCTTCCCGACGTGACGGCCGCTTTCCACCGCGCCATCAAGGCGGGACGCGGTCGGCCCAAGGCTTTGGCCACCGCACTGGCCGATGTCGTCTTGCAGCCTGCCGAAGTCGATAAGCTCGCTCATCGCGTCAAGGAAGCGGGCCGGCGCCTGATGGAGCTCGAAGGCGGGCTGCTTCGACTTGCCACGCAAGCCGGGATCGCCCGTCAGGATTTCATCGACACCTATCGCACGGCCAATGGCGCCCAGGCCTGGTTCGATTCCGCCAAGCGCCGGCGCACCGCGCCGTGGCGCGCTTTCGTCACCCGCTATGGCGAGACGGCGAAGACGCTCATTGCCGAGATCGAGGCGATCGCCGCCGAATCCGGGCAGAAGCTCGAGCAGTTCCGCGCCAGCTCCGGCGAGTTGCAGCGCGGCGCGCGCGATTCCGAGCGCGCCAAGGAGCAGATGATCTCCGCCAATTTGCGTCTCGTCACCTGGATCGCGCGGCGTCACGTCAATCGCGGGCTGCCGCTGATGGACCTGGTGCAAGAAGGCAATATCGGCCTGATGCGCGCGGTCGAGAAATTCGATTGGCGCCGCGGCTATAAATTCTCGACCTACGCGACCTGGTGGATTCGCCAAGCCTGCTCGCGCGCGCTCGTCGATCAGGGCCATCTGATCCGCATTCCGGCGCATCTGGCCGACGAAGTGCGCCGCGTGCTGCGCGCGCAGCGCCGCCTCGCCGGCGAGCTGCGGCGCGAGCCGACCGAGCCCGAGCTGGCCGAGCGTCTCGGCACGCCCTTGGCGAAGCTGCGCACCGTGCTCGAGCTGGTGCGCGACCCGGTCAGCATGGATCAGCCGGTCGGCGAGGATGGCGATGCGACCATCGGCGACTTCCTCGAAGACGAGCAGGCGGTCATTCCGCTCGAAGCGGCGGCGGCGGCCGAGCTGCGCGAGGCCACCGAAGAGGCGCTGTCGCGGCTGACCCCGCGCGAAGCCGATGTGCTGCGCCTGCGCTTCGGCGTGGGACAAGCGGCCGAGCACACGCTCGAAGAGGTGGGCCGCAAATATCAGGTCACGCGCGAGCGCATCCGGCAGATCGAGGCCAAGGCGCTCAAGAAGCTCAGCCAGCGCGGTCCCGACCGGCGCCTCGCGGGCTTCCTCGACCGCTAAAGACGGCGGCGAAGGCAGTTGCCTTGACTGCATCGCCGCCGCACAATGCTCCAGGGAAAGCAAAGCAAGCGCGGGGAGGCGCCATGGCCCAGCAACGGATCAGCTATGTCGATCCGGCGACGATCACCGACGCGCAAATGCTCGCCGAGCTCGATCGTTGCCGGCGTGTCGGAACGCCGCGGCCCGAGAGCCAGGCGATCCGCGCCCATGTTCCCGCCGCCTTCTGGTCTTTCGCCCAGGCCTGGGACGGCGTGTTTCACAACGGGGTGATGGATCACGCGATCAAGGAGCTGTGCCGCGTCTATGTCTCGCGCTCGGTGAAATGCGAGTATTGCGGCAATCAGCGCTCGGTGAAATCCGCCAAGCAGGGATTGCAGGAGGCCGATTACATGGACCTCCTCAATTTCGAGCGCTCCTCCCGCTATGACGAGCGGCAGAAGGCGGCGCTCGCCTATACCGAGGCGATCACCTGGGATCTCGAAGCCGATGACGCGCTGTGGGCGCGGCTCAAGAGCCATTTCACCGAGCCGCAAATCGTCGAGCTCGGCTATTTCGTCGCCATCACCATGGGCCAACAGCGCTGGCTGCGCACCTTGAACATCGAGCATCATCAAGTGCTGGCCGGCACCTCGGCCTCGATGGCGCCGGGCTTCGAGACCGCCGAGGCGTTGGCGGAAAGCAAAGCCGCGCCCGATTATTGGGCCAAGCGCACAACCGAGCGAAAGACGGCCGCGGCCGGCGAATGACGACCAGGACCGTCGCGGCCGAGGCTGAATCGGGGCACATCGCGGTCCGCGGACTCGCCAAGCGCTATGGCGAGCTGATTGTCTTCGGCGGGATCGATCTCAGCATCGAGGCGCGCGAGATCGTCGCGCTGGTGGGACCGTCCGGCTGCGGCAAGACGACCCTCCTGCGCTGCATCGACGGGCTCATCCCGTGCGAGGGCGAGATCGCCATCGACGGGCAGCGCGTTCTCGATCCGCCCCCCGGCGTCGCGGTGGTGTTTCAGCATTTCGGCCTCTTTCCCTGGAAGACGGTTTACGACAACGTCGCTTACGGGCTGCGCATGGCCGGCGCGCCGCGCGAGGCGATCGCCGCCCGCGTGCCCGATTTCATCAGCCTCGTCGGGCTGGCTGGCTTCGAGAAGGCCTATCCTTATCAGCTCTCGGGCGGGATGCAGCAGCGCTGCGGCCTCGCACGCGCGCTCGCGATCGAGCCCTCGGTCCTCCTCATGGACGAGCCTTTCGCGGCGGTCGATGCGCAAACGCGCGAGATTTTGCAATTCGAGCTGCTGCGCATCTGGCGGCAGCGCCCGACCACCATGCTGTTCGTCACCCATTCGATCGAAGAGGCCGTGCTGATGGGCGACCGGGTGGTGGTCCTGAAAGGACGGCCCAGCCGCATCCACGAAGACATTCCCGTCGATCTGCCGCGGCCGCGCTCGCGCGACACGCTGAGCATGCCGCGCTTTGCCGAGCTGAGAGAGCATGTCTGGAGCACTCTGATGAGCGAGGCGCGCAAGGCGGAATTCGAGCTCGAGCATTAGGAAGCGTCTCGAGGGAAGACAATCACACAGGGAGAAACGTCGATGGTCTACCGCATTTTTCTTGCCGCAGCGCTTGCCGCGGCCTTGATCCTGCCCGCGCCCGGAGCGCGTGCGGCCGATACGGGAAAGCTGGTCTTCGCCTTGCCGGGCGTGCCGCCGATCTACCTCACCGTCTTCGCCTATGTCGCCGAGAAGCAGGGCTTCTTCAAGAAATACGGCGCCAATGTCGAGCTGCGGCAATTCGATAGCGGTGCCGCCGGCTCGCGCGCCGTGCTGGCGGGCGACGCCGATCTCGTTCTCGTCCCAACGCCGCTGATGATCAATCAGATCGCCAATGCCAATGCCGATGTCGTCGGCATTTACGGCCTGCCCAACCCCGACTGGTCGATCGGCACGACCAATACAGCGAAGGCGACCTGCAACGACATGAAAGGTCAGCAGGTGGGGGTCGACACCCCCGGCGGCGCGCGCTCGCTCGCCCTCAAAGACATGTTGGTGGGCGGCTGCCATATGACCATCAACGACGTGCAGCAGGTGCCGCTCGGCTCCAATACCGCCCCGGCCATGGTCGCGGGCCAGATCTCCTACGGCGTTCTTCATCTCGACGACGTGCCGGTGATCGAGAGCCAGGGCAAGAAGGTCGCGATCGTCATGAAGCTCGAGAAGGCCGTGCCGACGAGCCATTACGATCTGCTCGAGGTGCGCCGCGACCGGCTCGCGCAAAAGCGCGACAATATCGTGCGCACCCTCGCCGGGCTCGTCGCCGCGGCGCGCTACATGGCCGATCCCAAGAACGCGGACACGGTGGCGCAGATCGGCACGATCACCGGCCATAGCCTCGCGATCTCGAAAGAGGCGCTCGGGCTCTTCAACGGCATCGGCTTCTGGGAGATCAAGAATGACGGGCTCGACAAGAAGAAACTCGAAGCCGTGATCGCGGATCAGGCAAAGGTCGGCAATATCAAACCGGGCAAGACGCCGCCGACCTATGACCGCCTCGTCGACCGCTCGGTCTGGCGCGACGCCGAGGCGATGATCCAAAAGCAGCACTGAGGCGTTCCGGCGCATGGCTTGGCGGCGTGAGTTCGTGGCGCGCCATGCGCCGGCTGTACTCAGCCTCGTCGCGGGGATGGCGGCCTGGGAAATCGTCGGCCGTCACACCGACGCGGCGTTTCTCGTGCCGCTGTCGGAGACGCTCGAGCGCCTCTGGCAACTCGCGCAAACCGGCGAGCTCACCCGCCAGACGTTGAGCTCCCTGGCGATCTTCTTCGTCGGCTTCGCCCTCGCGCTGATCGTCGGCGCGCCGACCGGGATGCTGCTCGCGCGCGTCGCCCCGCTGCGGCGCGCGCTCGATGTCTACATCATGATCGCCTATGCGACGCCCTTGGTCGCGCTCATCCCCTTCATCCTGTCGCTGATGGGCTTCGGCTTTGCGCCCAAAGTGCTGGTCGTCTTCCTCTTCGCGGTGTTCCCCGTGCTCTACAACACGGTCGAAGGCGCGCGCAGCCTCAAGCCCGAGCTGGTCGAGGTCGCGCGAGCGTTCCGCTCGAGCGAATGGGCGCTGTGGCGCGAGGTGATGGTTCCCTACACCCTGCCCTTCACCATGACGGGCGTGCGCCAGGCGGTCGGCCGCGCCCTGGTCGGCATGATCGCGGCGGAGTTTTTCTTGAGCTCGACCGGGCTCGGCCAGCTCATCATGAACGCGTCGCAGAATTTCGACACGGCGGGCGTGCTCGCGGCGATCATCATCATCATGATCCTGGGCCTCGTCCTGATGCGCATCGGCCGGATGGTCGAGCAGCATTTCGCGCGCTGGCGGGTGTGAGCATGAGCACCGCCGCGGAAACTCGCGCGCCCTCCGAGGTCTTGCCGCGCCTCTATGCCGGCGCGGCGATCCTGATCCTGTGGCAAGTGGTCGTGCGCGCTTTCGCCCCGGCCTATGTCGCCACGCCCCTGGGCATCGTCGCGGCGATCCCCCATGTCTTAACCGATCCGGCCTTCCTGACGGGCGGCGTTACGACCCTCCTCGCCGTCGCCGAGGGCCTCGTCATCGCCGTCCTGGTCGGCACGGCAACCGGCCTCGTCATCGGGCGAAGCACGCTCGCCGACCGCGCCCTGCGCCAATACGTCAATGCCGGCTATACCCTGCCGATGATCGTGGTGCTGCCGCTCGTCTCGCTGTGGTTCGGCTATACCGGCGCGGCGCGGCTCGCCACTGTCGTCTTCGCGGCGGTGTTCTCGATCACCGTCAACGTCGCCGATGGCGCGCGCGCCGTGCCGCATGACTATATCGAGGTCGCGCGCGCCTTCCGCTCGCCGCCCTGGCGCGCCTTGATCGAGATCGTGCTGCCGGCATCGGCGCCCTATGTCTTCGCCGGCATTCGGCTCGCGGCCGGCCGCGCTCTGATCGGCGCCGTCGTCGCCGAGTTCTTCACGGCGATTCCCGGCCTCGGCTATTTCATCCTCTACAACTCACGCACCTTTCACCACAACGAGGCGTTCGTCGCGGTGCTGCTGCTCGCCGCCTTCGGCGTCGGCTGCGATGCGCTGGTCAATTGGGCGACGCGGCGATATCTGCCCTGGTACCGCCGCGGCGAGCACGTCGAATAGCCCGCCGCAGCGATTGCCCGTCCTCTACTTCGGCGTTTTGCCCGTGTAGCGCAGGATCCACGTCCCCCATTTGTCGTCATTGACATAGACATTGCCGCGCGTGTCGACCGCGGTCTCCTCGCTCCAATTGACGGGCGAGCCATGCGCGCCGCCATGCTCCGGCAGGTTGGGACGCTCGGGCGGGATGAAATAGCCGACTTCGGTCGGGAGATAAGGATCGCTGATGTCGAAGACGCGCTCGCCGGCGTTGAACCATGCGACATACATCAAATTGCCCGGCTGCTGCACGGCGCGGTTATGGATTTCCTGGCTGGTGTTGTGCGGACCGAAGCGTCCGCCTTTCTGGCAGAAATCCTTATAGGGCGCGTTCTTCGGCGGACGCGGCGTCGGGAAGATCGAGATGAGCCGCGGATGCGCCGGATTGCTGTTATCGATCATGCCGGCGAAATTCATGCCGTCATCTTTGCAGTCGCTCTTCTGCGCCTCGGAGCTGACATAGAGCAGCTTGCGGTTCCAGAGCGGCAGCACGGTGTGCACCGATTGGATGCCGACGCTCGCGAAGGGCTCGGTGATGTGGAGGCGGCCGATGAGCTTGGGCTGGCTCGGGTCGCTGATATCGAGATTGACGACCTCGGGCGTGTAGGGAAGCGACGCCCATTTGCCGTCGGGGCTGACATTGACGGGTCCATGGAAGCCTTCGGGATAGGGCGACGCCGGCTCGCCGTCCTTCTGGCCCGGCTGCCACCATTTGCCGGCCTCTTTCGGATGCGCCGGGTCGCTCACATCAAGGATGACCATGATGTTGCCCTTGAACCCGGGATAGCTGGTCGAGAGATAGGCATATTTGCCGCCGGGATAGGAATTGCGGTGCGCACCGGTCGCGCCGCCCATCCACGACCCGACCTGCTTGGGGTTCTCGGGATCGCTGATATCCCAGATCAGCACCGCCGGCAGCGGGTTCGCTTGCGGCGTGAAGCTGTTGAGCGAGGTGATCATCAAATGCCCGTCGATCGTCACTTGCGAGGTGATGATTTTCTTATCGTCGGTCTTGAACGGGATGAACTTCACGTAACGCGGCTTCGCGGGATTGGTCACATCGAGAATGCTCCAACCCTGATCGAAGGTATGGCCCATATAGAGATACCAGCGGCCATTGGCGGCGCGGTTGAGCGCCATCTTGAAGGCGCCGTAATGCCCGCCAAGGCCGGAGAAGCCGATCGGTTTCATATGCTCGGCTTGCCAGCCCGGTGGGATCGGATCGGCGAGGCTGCGGCCTGCGAAAGAGGTTGCGAGAATGAGAGCGCTTGCGCCGATAAAGACACCGCGGATCGAACGCCGGAAGCCCGATTTCATCGTTTCCCCCTTTGAAACGCGCAGATCATTGGCCCACGCTGGTGAT
>Ga0207707_10000526_pt1 | contig 39289 bp, 30 predicted proteins | sample KBSC83BmetaG_FD_184336 | JGI IMG/M metagenome (GOLD analysis project Ga0207707, IMG submission 184336) | Corn rhizosphere microbial communities from Kellogg Biological Station, Michigan, USA - KBS C8-3B metaG (SPAdes) (version 2) | ecosystem: Host-associated > Plants > Roots > Rhizosphere ... | reverse complement strand
CTTGCCGATCTGGATGGTCTCGTAGGCATTGCCGATGCAATGGTTCGAGGTCGCGCAGGCCGAGGAGATCGAGTAGTTGACGCCCTTGATCTTGAACCAGGTCGCGAGCGTGGCGGAGGCCGTCGAGGACATCGCCTTCGGCACCGCGAACGGACCGACCCGCTTCGGCCCCTTGGCTCGGGTGGTATCGGCGGCGTCCACGATGGTGCGCGCGGACGGACCGCCCGAACCCATGATGATGCCGGTGCGCTCGTTGGAGACTTCGGTTGGAGAAAGCCCGGAATCCTGGATCGCCTGCTCCATCGCGACATGATTCCAGGCCGCGCCTTCGCCGAGGAAGCGCATCGCGCGGCGGTCGATCACGCCGGACGGATCGAGCGTCGGCGCACCCTGGACCTGCGAGCGGAAGCCAAGCTCGGCGTATTTCTCCGCGCGGGTGATCCCCGATTTCGCGTCGTGAAGACTCGCAAGCACTTCCTGGGTGTTGTTACCGATCGATGAGACAATGCCCATCCCCGTGATGACAACCCGCCTCATGTTCGCCTCACCCTGTGCTCTGCGTATTTGTGTCTTCGCGCGTCGATTATGTTCAAGTCGGCGCCGTGCCCTGCTTGAACAGGCCGACCTTCAGATCCTTGGCGCGATAAATAATCTCGTCATCCACCGAAAGCCACCCGTCGGCGATGCCGAGCACCAGCTTTGAGCGCATCACACGCTTGATGTCGACATTGTACACAACCTTGCGGGCATCGGGCATGATCTGGCCGCCGAACTTCAATTCGTTGAGGCCGAGCGCGCGGCCGCGGCCCTCGCCGCCGATCCAGCCGAGGTAGAAGCCGACCATCTGCCAGAGCGCGTCGAGCCCGAGGCAGCCCGGCATCACCGGATCGTTCTTGAAATGGCAGCCGAAGAACCAGAGGTCCGGCTTGACGTCGAGCTCGGCGCGGACGAGGCCCTTGCCGAATTCGCCGCCGGTCTCGCTGATTTCGCTGATGCGGTCGAACATCAGCATGGGGGGCAGCGGCAATTGGGCATTGCCGGGGCCAAACATCTCGCCGCGGCCGCAGGCCAGCAAATCCTCAAATTCATAGCCGTTGCGCCGATTCAGCATAGCAGTTGACCTCTTCTACGGTTCCTCGATGGGGCGTTTCGGCGGAGCGGACTCGCCATTTTGCATGGAAACGCGCCAAATCATTGGTCTTCAGCGCGAATTCCGAAACCGGACACCCTGCCGGCCGGGCGTTTCGCCAAGCCGGAAACGGTTCCTCGGGTCCGGGCGCTCCTCTAACATAGGCCTTTGCGGTCGGCAAAGCGCCCTCCAAGGAACCCTCCAAGGGTTAAATGGCCGGATCGCTCCGTATGTTCCAGGTGTTGACGTGAGCCGGCTCTAGTTGCGAAAAACTTGCATCTAAGGATTTTACTCCTTATATTCCGATGAGATAGTCCGGATAAACGAGTGCGGTGCCCGACGTGGAAACTAGCAACAACCGTTCAGAGTTGAACGACGACACCGCGCATGCCGCGTCCCAAACGGGGCGCCAACCCGCGTTGACCGGCTGCCCCTGGCACGATGTCAACGAAATGCTGCAATCGGCCGGCCTGCGTCCGACCCGACAGCGCATGGCATTGGGCTGGCTGTTGTTCGGCAAGGGCGCCCGCCATCTCACGGCGGAAATGCTCTACGAGGAAGCGACGCTGGCCAAGGTGCCGGTCTCGCTCGCCACCGTCTACAATACGCTCAACCAGCTCACCGACGCCGGTCTGCTGCGCCAGGTTTCGGTGGACGGCACCAAGACCTATTTCGACACCAACGTCACGGCGCATCACCATTTCTATCTCGAGAACAACCACGAGCTGGTCGATATCCCCGATCCGAATCTCGTCTTGTCGAAGATGCCCGACGTGCCCGAGGGCTACGAGATCGCGCGCGTCGACATGGTCGTGCGCCTGCGCAAGAAGCGCTGACTCCTCCGTCGTCCCTGCGAAAGCAGGGACCCATAGCCACAACCGTTCGTGGTTATGAAGGCTGTGGCCTCAGCCCTTCCCTACAATCAACGACGGTGGTTATGGATCCCGGCTCGCGCGGAGCCTGTCATCGGGGCGCGCGTTCGCGCGACCCGTTGGCTTGGCCGGGACGACAGAAATCAATTCACCTGTTCGTCGGAATAGACGCCCCACAACCGCTGCTGCTCGATCCAGCCGTCGAAGCCCTGGCCCGTGACGTGGCACCAATGCGCATCGCATTTCTTTACCTGCGCCACCACGCCTGCCTGCAGGCGCGCTGCGATCGCGCTCGAGGAATCCGCGCGATCGTAGAGCGGCGCGAGCTCGTCCTTGTTCTTCATGGTGACGACCGCGGTGCGACGTCCCGAAAGTAGCGAATGATAGACCCAGCCTTCGGATCCCTCTGAGTCGCGCACGCGCCGCCAGTTCTCGAACTCGGCCGTGATCTCGACCGGCAGCCCGGAGCGGGTGTAGACCCAGGCCACGTCATTGTCCTTGGTGGGACCGGCCCTGACATTCACGTGATCGGACTTCAGGCTGACATAGCGTGGGACGGGCAGGCCGCTGGTGGTGAGGGCGGCGTCCTTGGCCGTGAAGCCGGTGCTGACCGACGCACCGAGCCAGGCCCCCACCAGCACCGCAAACGCAAAGAAACGCCTCAACGCCATCAACCCGTCTCCTGCCGAGGTTCGTCCAACCCAAATTTATTCGAGCTGAGTACCGAAACCCGCGCCTGATCCCTATATCCCCTGCCCCGTTCGCCCCTGGCCCTACCAAAGCCGGGGTCTTGCCGGAGTTCTTGTCTTGGCCCGGCCTTCTGCTAGAGAGGACGGAACACCAGTCACAAGACGCGCCCGAAGCCTTTGGCGACTTCCCAAGGGAGCAATCGGGAACCCAAGGAAACGCCGGATCTAAGCGCAACGGCAGTGTCGAATACCCGGGTTAATGAGGTCTAAACTCCTCATCTGAGCAACACATGTCGGTTAAGAATGTCGGTTAAGAAAAAGCCACTCGTCGTCGTCACCCGCAAATTGCCGGACTCGATCGAGACCCGCATGCGCGAGCTGTTCGACGCGAAGCTCAATCTCGACGATACACCGATGAGCGACGAGCAGATCGCCGAAGCGGTCCGCACCGCCGACGTGCTCGTTCCGACCGTCACCGACGAGATCACCGAGGAACTGCTGAAGCAGCCCGACTGCAAGCTGAAGATGATCGCCAATTTCGGCAACGGCGTCGACAATATCGACGTCACGGCGGCGCATGCGCGCGGCATCACCGTGACCAACACGCCGAAGGTGCTGACCGAGGACACCGCCGACATGACCATGGCGCTGATCCTCGCCGTGCCGCGCCGGCTGGTCGAAGGCACCTCGATCCTGACCGAGGGCAAGAACTGGCCCGGCTGGTCGCCGACCTGGATGCTCGGCCATCGCATCGGCGGCAAACGCCTCGGCATCATCGGCATGGGCCGCATCGGACAGGCGGTTGCGCGCCGTGCCCGCGCCTTCGGCCTGCAGATCCACTATCACAACCGCCGCCCGGTCGCCCCCGTGATCGCCGAGGAGTTGGGGGCCACCTATTGGGAAAGCCTCGACCAGATGCTGGTGCGTATGGACATCATCTCGGTGAATTGTCCGCACACGCCGGCGACGTTCCATCTGCTCTCGGCGCGGCGGCTGAAGCTGATCCGCAAGGACGCCTATATCGTCAACACCGCCCGCGGCGAAGTGATCGACGAGGACACGCTGACCAGGCTGATCGAGACCGGCGACATCGGCGGCGCGGGCCTCGACGTGTACGAGAACGAGCCCGCGATCAATCCGAAACTGGTGCGGCTTGCGAAACAGGGCAAGGTTGCGCTGTTGCCGCACATGGGATCGGCCACCATCGAAGGCCGCGTCGAGATGGGCGAGAAGGTGATCATCAACATCCGCACCTTCCTCGACAACCACAAGCCGCCGGATCGCGTATTGCCGAGCATGTTGTGATGGATGCGCAGGGTAGGCAAAGGCGCGCTTACGCCGTGCCCGCCATCCATCAGCGGTGCCCGCTGAGGTCGGTGATGGTCAACGCATCGCCGTTCAAGGGATTGAGCGGATCGCGGGCGTAGCGAAGTGTCTCGAAGCGCATGCTGCGCGCGTCCACCATCAGGAGCTTGCCGACCAGACCCTCGCCGAAGCCGACAATCTCGCGGATCGCTTCCATCGCCATCATCGAGCCGAGCACGCCGGCTAGCGCGCCCAGCACGCCGGCTTCCGCGCAGGTCGGCACGGTGCCCGGCGGCGGCGGCTCGGGAAACAGGCAGCGATAGGTCGGGTTGAACTCTCCCTTCTCGTTCCTCTCATGCGCGCGGATGGTGGTGAGCGAGCCGTCGAAGGTGCCGAGCGAAGCCGTGATCAGCGGACGCGCGGCGAGGAAGCACGCATCGGAGACGAGATAGCGCGTCTCGAAATTGTCGGAGCCGTCGAGCACGAGATCGTAGGCGCCGATCAGCGACATCGCATTATCGGCCTTCAACCGCGTGGCGTGCGCTGCGAAGCGGACATGCGGATTGAGCGCATGCACGCGCTCGGCGGCGGTATCTGCCTTGCGCCGGCCGATATCGGGCGTGGTGTGAATGATCTGGCGCTGCAGATTGCTGAGCGACACGTGATCGTCATCGACGACGCCGAGCTCGCCGATGCCTGCCGCGGCGAGATACATCAGGGCCGGTGCGCCGAGACCGCCGGCGCCGATCACCAGCACGGACGCCTCCTTCAGCGCCTGCTGGCCGGGGCCGCCGACCTCGTGCAGCACGATGTGCCGGGCATAGCGTTCGAGTTCGTCGCCGCTTAGCATCCTCTTACCTGTCGCGCTCCATGAACCACAGCCCGGCTGTTACCGACCAAGCAGATGTGCTTGAATTGCTCCTGTTCAATCTCCCCCGGGATTTGTCATGAGATCGTGGCTGGCAGCAACAGTGATATTCGCGGCCGGGACCTCCGTGCAGGCGCAGTCGACCACGCCGGGCATCCCGGGCGTGAAGCCGAAATCGGTCGCGACCGTCCCGATCCGGCCTCCGGCGCTGCAGACGCCGGCCGATACCGCCAATGCGATGGCGCAGGGCGAACGGCTGGCGCTGCAATCGGACCTCGCCTGGGTCGGGGAATATAACGGCGCGATCACCGGCGACGTCAGCGAGCGCATGGTCGCCGCGATCAAGGAATATCAGAAGAACAAGGGCGGCAAGCAGACCGGCGTGCTCAATCCGCAGGAGCGCGCCGTGCTCGCCGAGACCGCGCGGCGGCGGCAGGAAAGTGTCGGCTGGAAGATCGTCACGGATGCCGGCACCGGCGTCCGGCTCGGCGTTCCGGCCAAGCTCGTGCCGCAGCAGACCAGCGACGCCAACGGCACCAAATGGAGCTCGCCGACCGGCACCACCCAGGTGCTGCTCGCCCGGCGCAAGGAAGCGGGTCCGACCACGGCGAAACTCGCCGACCGCGAGAAAAAGGAGCCCGGCCGGACGGTCGACTACACCGTGGTGAAGCCAGACTTTTTCGTGCTGTCGGGCCTGCAGGGGCTGAAGAAATTCTATATGCGCGGCACCTTCAAGGGCGACGAAGTCCGCATCATGACCATCCTGTACGACCAGGCGGTGGAGAACACGGTCGAGCCGATCGTGATCGCGATGTCGAGCGCGTTCAATGCGTTTCCCGCCGGCGCGCAGGGACCGGCGCCGCGCAAGACCGTCGAATATTCCACAGGCATCGTCGTGACCGAGAACGGCGCCATCGTCGCCGACCGCGAGGCCACCGACGGCTGCCAGGCCGTGGCGGTGCAGGGCTTTGGCAATGTCGATCGTATCGCCGAGGACAGGGATCGCGGGCTGGCGCTGCTGCGCACCTACGGCGCGCGCGGTCTGAAGCCGCTGGCGCTGGCCGACGGCGCGGCGAAAGCGAGCGTCGAAGTCGTCGGCATCGCCGATCCGCAGAACCAGGGCGGCGGCGCGGCGGCCACGAGCGTAAAGGCGCAGGTGACCCAGGTCGGCACCGGCGGCGATCTTGCGCTGTCGCCCGCGCCCGGGCTCGGCTTTTCCGGCGCGCCCGCGCTGGACGATAGCGGCAAGTTCGCCGGCCTCGCGCTGCTGAAGCCAGTGGTGGTAGCGGCCGCAACGGCGACGAATGCGGCGCCCACCAGCCAGTCGGTGCTGGTGGCGTCAGATACCGTCCGCGAATTCCTCAAGGCGAATGAGGTGACCGCGAACGGCACCTCGTCGGATGCGAAGGCTGCGGTCGTGCGCGTGATCTGCGTTCGGAAATAGCTTCCCGACATTCTCGTGTCCCGGAGGCGATGCAGCGTAAACGCTGCTTCGCAGAGCCGGCACCGACTCGCAGGCAGGAAACAAAAGGCCGAAAAGGCCGACCTCAAGCGGCCTTGATGTCCCTGAGGAAAGCCTCGACGTGCCCTCGCATCGCTTCCGACTGCTTCGACAGTTCGCTGGAAGCTCCGAGCACCTCGTGAGCCGCAGATCCGGTATCGCCGGCAGCCTGCCGGACGCCGGTCACGTTCGACGCGATCTCGCCGGTACCGAGCGCGGCCTGCTGCACATTGCGTGCAATCTCCTGCGTAGCAGATCCCTGCTCTTCCACCGCACTTGCGATCGCGGCCGCAATTTCGTTGATCTGGTTGATCGTCGCCGAAATTCCCTTGATGGCATCGACCGCTTCGCTGGTGGAAGCCTGGATCGAGTTGACCTGGGCGCCGATCTGCCCCGTTGCCTTTGAGGTCTGCTCGGCGAGGCTCTTGACCTCGGCGGCCACGACGGCGAAGCCCCTGCCGGCCTCGCCCGCGCGCGCAGCCTCGATGGTAGCGTTGAGCGCCAGCAGATTGGTCTGCGAGGCAATCTCGTTGATCAACTGAACCACATCGCCGATCGAGACGGCGTCCTTCAGGAGCCCCTGGATCGTGTCGTTGGTACGGTCCGCCTCCGCCACGGCCTTGTGCGCAATCGAGGCGGACTGCGCCACCTGGCGGCTGATTTCGTTGACGGAACTGGCCAGCTCCTCCGAAGCTGCGGCCACCGTCTGGACGTTCGTGGAAGCTTCCTCGGTCGCAGCCGCGACGGCGGTCGCCTGGCTGCTGGTCTCCTCCGCCGTCGCCGTCATCGACGACGCGGTGGCCTGCAGTTCGGTCGAGGCGGCAGCCACCGACCTCAACACGGTCGACATGTTCGTATCGAACGTCGCCGTCAGTTCGGTGACCCGCGTGGCGCGCGCCATCCGCGCATTGATGGCTTCCGCCTCCTTGGCCGCAAGCTCCTTGGCTTTGATCATATTCTCCTTGAAGATGACCACCGCGCGGGCCATCAGGCCGATCTCGTCCTTGTTGCCGGTTGCCGGCACCTCGATAGAATGATCGCCGTCCGCCAGCCGTCCCATCGCCGATACCATCTTCAGAATGGGCGGCACGATCGAGCGGTTGGTCATGTACACGACCGTCGCCGCAATGCCGATGCCGGCGCCCATCAGTATCCAGAGCAGCGTCGTCAGGAAATGGGTCTCGGCCAGCACCGCGGCGCCGTCGGCCCGCAAATTGGCCTGCTGCCGCGACGCCATGCCGCCGTCCCGCATGCCTTCGCTGTTCTTCGCGCCAGAGAAAATATCAAGCAACTTGCCGGCGCGAGGGGCCGCTTCATTGGTCAGGAACCATTGCGCCATGTTCCAGCGGTCCGAAGCCCGGATCTCGAACATCTTTTGCGGCAGGGGCGCAAAGCGAGCGCGGGCTTCAACAAGCGAACCGAAATCCTTCTGCTGGTCAGGGGTCATCTCCGACCGGCGCTGCGAAAGCGCCTCGAATTTCTTCTGATTGAGCGCCCACAGCTCCTCATATTCCTTCTTGAAGCTTTGATCGGCAGTCAGGAGGTAGGCACGGATGGCGCCGATCGCCATCGCCATGCTGCCGCGCAGGTCGGCAAATCCGATCAGCAGGTTCTTGCGCGAATCGGTCGATGGAATCGCACCCTCCTCGTTGATGATGGAGGTCGCTTTTTGCAGCATGAGCTTGGCGAGCGGCGCTGCTTCGGTCGCGAGGATCTTGGCCGCCGGCTGCTCATCGATCGTGTGCGCGATCGCCTCGGCCCTGTCCTGCGCATTGCGCAATTCATCCAGCAGCGGCTTGGCCTGGTTCCAGTCCAGCTTGTTTTGCTCGACGGTCCAATAGCCGGAAAGACGATCCATCTCCGAACCACGCTTCTGGATCTCCTTCCAGAGCACCGTCCGTTCCGCCTTGAAAGCATCGTTTCCGGTAATCAACCAGCCGCGCAATGCAGCCAGCGATGCGTAGACTTCAGCTACCAGATCGTTGGCCGTCAACGCCGTCGGCATGCGAAGATTGACCGTTCGTTCGGTGGCGTCATTGACGGTCTGGACCTTCAGGATGGTGGTACCGACCACCGCGGCCAGCAATGCGCAAAGTACGCCGAAGCCGAAAATCAATCGTCCACGGATGTTCAGATGCAGCAACGGCATTCCAATTCTCCTTCGTCGTTGGAGGTCTTCTTCGTCATTGAAGAAGTTGCATGCGATTGCACAAAGCTTGAGCGTTAACCTTAAATAATCGAACAACGCGCGGTCAGTAGAACTACGCGGCTGGGCCACATCCCGACTTGCATTACCGCAAGGGAATACCGTCCTGCAGGATCAAGCCGGATAGTTCGGCTCGCCGTAGGGATAATACTGCGTCAGATCGACGTTCCGGTACGGCAGCGCGTCGAGATGCACGGTGCCGAGGTACGGCTGATCCGGTTCGACCAGCAGGATCGTCCTGGCAAAGGCGTTGTCATCAAAACCCCTGCGGAAGTGCACGCGCGACTTGATGGCGAAAGTCTTGAAGGCGTGGATGTCGAGCCCGAGCGCCGCGAGCGAGAACGGCTCCATCATCTGCACGAGATAGGTGGAGAGGATCAGCACATTGTCGCGGCCGAATCGGATGGCGGCCCAGAACTGACCATGGCCTTCGATTGCCCTCAGGACCGTGCCCTGGATGCGCGCCGGCTCGCCCGCGGATTCATCGACCAGGCCGCCGACCTCCATATCAAAGGCGTCGCCGGCCCTGGCGCCCCCGGCCTTCAGTTTCGCGGTGGCTTCGGCATCAGCGATGGTCGCAACGATCACCTGCGACAGGTCCTGCGCGACGATCTCCTTCAGCAGGAACGTCGCCGAGCCCGAACGGTCGCTGTGATCGGCGAGCACGACGGGCGTCTCGCCTTTCGCGATCGCTGTTTTCGCCAGCGCGACGCCGGCAGCGATCGAATGGATTTTGGTCGAGCCCAGCAGCGCCTCGCGCTTGCGCCAGGCGAGATCGGCGATGTCTTTCGCGATCTTCTCCGCCAGCGCGGCGTCGCCATTGGTCGTGGCCTGGATGGTGATGCCGACGTCGGGCACGTCCGCAAAGGGAAAGCCGAAGAACACGTTGACATAGACGCCGACCTCCCGCGCTTCCCAGATGAGCGCGCGCTGGATCAGGTCCGCCCAGGGGGAGGCGCCGGTCCACATCCGTACCGTCGCGGTGAGGATCGGCACTTTCCGCGTCACATGCGCCGGCTTGTAGTCGCCGCGAATCATGCGAACGAGCATGCGCGCCGCACGCTCGCCTTGCAGATATTCGTCGTAATGCGGGAAATATTTCACCGCAAAGCCCATGTCGGCATGTTTCAGGAACGCCTCGTCCTCATTGCCATGGAGATCGAAGGTCGCCGCGATGAAGGCTTTCGGCCCGACCGCCTCGCGCACCCGCCGCGCCAGCTCGGCCTCGGGGCGCGCGATGCCGCGCACCGCCATCGCGCCGTGAAGCGAGAGATAGACGCCGTCGAACGGACCCTCCGCTTTCAGCCCCTCGACCATCTTGCCGACGAGCGTCTCGAAGGCTTCTTCGGTGACCCAGCCCGAGCCCATATAGGTCTTTGGCCATAGCGGTGATTCGATGCCAACGAGCTCGATATCCTCGAACTCGCGCGCCATCTTCACGAAGCCGCCCATGTAGGATTTCGGATAGGCCTGCAAGAGCGCCTCGCCCTTCGCCGGCGAGCCGGGATAGATGAAATCCGACAACGTCGTGTCGTTCTTGAGGAACGTCACCGTCTCGTGCGCGAAATGCAGCACGGCGATACGGATTTGTTGGGCCATCGCCTCACCGCAGCCCGAAGCGGACGCCGGCCTCGGCGTGCCCGCCCGCGATCGCGACCGGCGTGCCGTCGGCGCGCCAGCAGGCGGCGCCCGAGAGCATGCCGTCCTCGCCGAACCGGATCGCATTCATGCCGCCGGCGACGGTCCCCATTTCGACGATCTGATGCCCCATCGCCCGCAGCCTGGCGCGCACGCTTTCCGGGATCGCCTGCTCGACCTCGAGCGCGTTGCCTTCGGTCCAGACCCGCGGCGCTTCGACCGCCTCCTGCAGGCTCATGCCGTGGTCGATCAGGTTGATCAGCGCCTGCATCGCGCTCGGGAAGATGCGTTTTCCGCCGGGCAGGCCCAGCGCGTAAACGAGCTTGCCGTTACGCAGCGCCATCATGGGCGACATCGAGGTGGTAACGCGCTTGCCCGGCGACAGCGACAGCGCATGGCCCGGGCGCGGGTCGAACAGGTTCATGTAATTGTTCGGCACGGTGCCGAGGCCGGGAATCAGGAGTTTCGCTCCAAAGAGATTGTTGATGGTCTGCGTGCTTGCGACCACGTTGCCGAACGCGTCCGCCGCGGTCATGTGCGTGGTACACGCGCTCTCCAACTGCTCGACGCCCGCACCCCATTTCCTGGCGTGCGACAGGTCGAGCGCGTCGCGGCGCTCGCGCGCATAATCCTTCGAGGTCAGCCGCTCGACGGGAACGTTGATGCAATCGGGATCGCCGCTCGCGGCCTCGCGGTCCGCAAAGGCAATCTTCAGCACTTCCGCGAGCAGATGCACCGTCTCCGGCGTGCCGAAGCCGAGCGCGCGGATGTCAAAGCCTTCGAGGATGTTCAGCATCTGCGTGATGTGCACGCCTGAAGCGGCCGGCGGCGGCGGGCCCAGAATTTCCCAACCGCGGTAGTCGCAGCGGATCGGCAGGCGTTCGACGGTTTCGTAGCTGGTCAGGTCCTCTTTCCGGATGAAACCGCCGTGCCGGGTCATATAGTCGACGAGGATGTCGCCGAGCGGACCGTGATAGAGCGCGTCCTCGCCGTGCGTGGAGATGGCGGTCAGCGTCTCCGCATATTCCGCCTGCACCACGCGCTCGCCGGGCTTCAACGGCTCGCCCTTCGGCAGATAGATCGCGGAGATCGGCTTGTCCCGCAGCATCTCGCTGGCGCCGTCGCGGATGCATTCATGCAAATAGGGCGTCGCGAGATAGCCCCGCGCGGCATGCTTGATCGCGGGCTGCATGACGTCGGCGAGGCTCATGGTACCGAAGCGGCGCAGCGTCTCGCACCAGGCCTTCAGCGAGCCGGGAACCGCGACCGCCTTCGGACCGGTCAGGTTCTCGTCGTCGACGGTATCGAACACGTCACGCGCCGAGCCCGGCTTCGAACGGTAGGTGTCGGGCTTCACCATCGAAGGCACCGTGCTCTGGCCGTCGATGAAACGATGGCTGCCGTCGGAGGTGCGGACATGCGCCATGCCGCCGCCGATGATGCCGACCATCATCGGCTCGACCACCGTCAGCGTGAACAGGGTCGCGATCGCGGCGTCGATGGCGTTGCCGCCGGCGGCCAGCATTTCCGCACCCGCGGCGGACGCCAGCGGATGGTTGCTCACCACCATGCCCCGGCTGCCGGCGGCCGGCTTCTTGCGGCATTCGAAGGTGGTCGCCGTCCGGTCCCGCCAATTCCCGCCCATGGCCGCTCTCTGCACGATTTTTGTTGGACACAATGTGAGCGGCAATTTCGGATCGGGTCAAGCACGCCGCCACAGAGGTTAACGCCCGGTAACACTTCAGTACTTGCCCGGACTTTGAAATTGTGGCGATCCTGTCATCGTAGATATTCGTTGCCGGCATCTGATTCGACTTCGGATTGGCCCGGAACGTCCTGAGCAAGAATTGCTCCGCGTCGCGTAGCGATGCCCTCAGTTCGGCGTATCCGAGATAGCTCCGTCAATTGATGCGAAGGACGCCAGCAAAATGCAGACGATCGTATTGGCCACCCAAAAAGGCGGCAGCGGCAAGAGCACGCTCGCCATTGGCCTTGCACTGGCCGCCAGGCAGGCAGGCCACACTGTCCGTTTGATCGAGACCGACCAGCAGGGCACCCTTTCGCGCTGGCAGACCCGCCGCGGCATCGCGGATTTGCTGGTCGAGACTGTTCACGGCGCCGACGAGATCGAACCCCGCCTGCAATCGCTTGCGCGCTTTGGCGTGACGCTGGCGATCATCGACACCGCCGGCGGCGTCAGCGCTGCGACGACGGCGGCGATCCGATACTGCGACTTCTGCTTGATCCCGACGCGCCCCTCGGTCGTCGACATCGAAGCCAGCACCGCGACCCTGGGCGTCGCGCGCGCCTGGCAGAAGCCGTTCGCCTTCATCCTCAACCAGACGCCGATCCGCGGCCAACGCATCAACAATGCGGCCGGCGCGATCGGCGACGAGGCTGCTCGCGAACTGGACGATGTCCTCGCCCGCCCCTTCATCGTGATGCGCAACGATCACCAGGACGCCCTCGCCGCCGGCCTCGCCGTCAGCGAATTCTCGCCGCTCGGCAAGTCGGCCGAGGAGATCCGCGACCTCTGGCAGTGGGTCGCGGCAAGGCTGAACGACGGCGTTGCGGTCAGCGAAGAAATCAGCCACGTGGTTTCGGATGTCGCGTTTCCGATCATCCTTTCGCCGGAGCACGTCAAGGCGACGCCATCCGGGAAAACGGCGCCACAGCCTCCGCCGCTTGTGGGCGCGGGCATGAGCTGCGACGCAAGCCTTTAGGAAAGGCCTGCCCTCACTTCTGGCACTTCGGGCACCAGAAGGTCGAACGTCCGTTCTGGGTGAAGCGGCGGATCACGCCGCCGCAGCCGTTGCCGCATTTCTCGCCTTCGCGGTCATAGACCTGGAAGGAATGCTGGAAATAGCCGAGCTCGCCCGAGGTCTGGCGGTGGTCGCGCAGCGACGAGCCGCCGGCCTTGATGGCCTGGTTCAGAACCTCGTGGATCGCATCGACCAGCCGCTTCGCGCGGTCGTTCGGCTCGCCGTTCCTGTGCGCGATCGTCGAGGCCTGCCGCTTCGGCGACAAATGCGAGCGATACAGCGCCTCGCAGACATAGATGTTGCCTAGCCCCGCCACCACGCGCTGGTCGAGCAGCGCGGCTTTCAGCGTGGTCGACTTGCCGGCGCAGGAGCGCGCCAGCATGGCGGCATCGAACTCATTGCCGAGGGGCTCCGGGCCGAGTCCCTTCAACAGCGGCTCGCTCTCCATCGCATTGCGCGCGATGATCTTCATGTAGCCGAAGCGGCGCGGGTCGTTGAACACGATGTCGGCACCCGAGGACATGCGAAACAGCACATGGTCGTGGGCGGCATCTTTCCCGCGCGGGTAATGGAACTCGCCGGGCGCATGGCCATCGTGCTTTTTCTCGATGCGGAACGAGCCCGACATGCCCAGATGCATGAGCAGCACATCGCCTGAACCGAGGTCGGCCATCAGATATTTGGCGCGGCGGCCGAGGCCGGTGACGGTCTGGCCGGTCAGCCGCGCCACAAAATCCTTCTGGAAGGGAAAACGCAGGTCCTTGCGGCGGGCCTCGGCGTGCAGAATTTTCGCACCTTCCATGACCGGCTGCAGGCCGCGGCGGACGGTCTCGACCTCGGGCAGTTCAGGCATGGAAAACCATCACCTTCAAGTCATTCACCTTATGAAGGTGACGTGATAGCCCCATTGCGCCGGGCGCGCTATGGTCCGGCCGACGGAGTTATCGAGTTATGAACCGGCCGGACGAAACCACCCATTTCGGCTTCCGCGACGTGCCGCTGGAGGACAAGCAGACGCTGGTGAACGACGTGTTTCACAGCGTGGCCCGGCGCTACGACCTCATGAACGACCTGATGTCGGGAGGCCTGCACCGCGTCTGGAAGGACATCATGGTCAACACCCTCAACCCGCCGAGGAGCGATCATCCCTACGCGCTGCTTGACGTCGCGGGCGGCACCGGCGATGTCGCTTTCCGCGCAGCGAAGGCCTCCGGCACGGGTTTCCGCGCGACCGTCTGCGACATCAACGGCGACATGCTGTCGGTCGGCCGCGACCGCGCGGCCAGACGCCATCTCGACGACCGCGTGTCGTTCGTCGAAGGCAATGCCGAGGCGCTGGCTTTCCCCGATCGTGCTTTCGACGGCTACACCATCGCCTTCGGCATCCGCAACGTGCCGCGGATCGATCTCGCGCTCGGGGAAGCCTACCGCGTGCTGAAACCCGGCGGGCGATTCCTGTGCCTCGAATTTTCCTCCGTCGACATGCCCGGGCTTGACTGGCTCTACGACCTGTTCTCGTTCAGGGTGATCCCGCAGCTCGGCCGCGCCGTCACCGGCGATGCAGAGTCGTATCAATATCTCGTCGAGTCCATCCGCAAATTCCCAAAGACTGCGGCATTCGCGGACATGATCCGCGCTGCCGGCTTCGCCCGCGTCAACTGGCAGACGCTCTCCGGCGGGATCGTGGCCTTGCATTCGGGCTGGCGTTTGTGATCTCGGCGTTCACCCACATCGCGCGGCTTGCGCGCGCCGGCCTTGTGTTTGCGCGCGAGGGCGTCTTCGGCGCCGTCGATCCGTCATTGGTGCCGCCACCGGGACAGCTCGCGTTGAAGCTCGCGCGGCTGATCGAGCGCCGCGGTGCCAAGTCCGGCCCGAGATTGTCGCGCGCGCTGGAACGGATGGGCCCGGCCTATCTGAAGCTCGGCCAATTTCTTGCCACGCGGCCCGACGTGGTCGGCGTGGTCATGGCGCGCGACCTCGAAGCGCTGCAGGACCGCCTGCCGCCGTTCTCGCAGAGCGAGGCGGAAGCGGCAATATCGACCTCGCTGGAGCGCCCGATATCACAGGCTTTTGCGAGCTTTGGACCGCCGGTCGCCGCGGCATCGATCGCGCAGGTGCATCGTGGCGAGGTGTTTCGGGACGGTACGCGTCATCCGGTCGCGGTAAAAGTGCTGCGGCCCCATGTGGCATCGCGCTTCCGCCGCGACCTCTCCGATTTCTTCTTTGTCGCCCACAAGGCCGAAACCTATTCGGCGGAGGCGCGCCGGCTGCGGCTGGTCGAGGTCATCAACACCATGCAGCGCTCGGTCGCGATGGAGATGGATCTGCGGCTGGAGGCGGCCGCGCTCTCCGAGATGGCGGAGAATACGCGCGGCGATCCGGACTTCCGCGTGCCGACGGTCGACTGGGACCGCACCACCCACAATGTCCTGACGATGGAATGGATCGACGGCATTGCACTCTCCGATCACGCCCGTCTCGAACAGGCGCAGGTCGACCTGCCCGATCTCGGCCGCAAGGTGATCCAGAGTTTTCTGCGCCATGCGCTGCGCGACGGCTTCTTCCATGCGGACATGCATCCGGGCAATCTCTTCCTCGACAAGGAAGGCCGGCTGGTCGCCGTCGATTTCGGCATCATGGGGCGGCTCGGCCTGAAGGAGCGGCGCTTTCTCGCCGAAATCCTGCTTGGCTTCATCACGCGGAACTATCGCCGCGTGGCCGAGGTGCATTTCGAGGCGGGCTACGTGCCGTCGCACCATTCGGTGGAAAATTTTGCGCAAGCCATCCGCGCCATCGGCGAACCGATCCACAACCGCACCGCCGAGGAAATTTCCATGGCGCGGCTGTTGACCCTGCTGCTCGAGGTCACCGGCCTGTTCGACATGCGCACCCGGCCCGAGCTGATCCTGCTGCAAAAGACCATGGTGGTGGTCGAGGGCGTGGCGCGCGGCTTTGATCCAAAACTCGACATCTGGAAGACCGCCGATCCCGTGGTGCGGGAATGGATCGAACGCAATCTCGGCCCGCTCGGCCGCATCCACGGCGCGATGTCCGGCGCGGGCGAGCTCGGCCATCTGCTGACCAAGCTGCCCGAGATCGCCAACCGCGCCGTCACCGTGCTGGAACAGCTGGAAGACATGACGCGAGAGGGTCACATGCTGTCGCCGGAGACGATCGAGGCATTGGGCCGCAAAGAGGCAAAGAAGGCCCGCTTGAGCACGATTGCGCTGTTGGTGATCGCCGTTGCCTCGATAGGGATTTTGATCATCCTCGCCCGGCTTTGATTGCAATGCGTTCAATTCGATGATAGCATTGCTGTCATACGAGGGAAAACCGTATGGCCAGCCTGACCATTCGAAAACTCGACGAGGGCGTCAAAGCCTATCTCCGCCTGCGCGCGGCCAGGAACGGCCGCTCGGTCGAGGAGGAGGTGCGGGTGATCCTGGGCGAGCATACCCAGGGAACCCCCGCGCCGGCGGCCGCAACGCTTGCGGCTGCCCCCGTCCCGGCACGGGCCCCGCAGCCCCAAAGCGCCACCGGCGAGGTCCGCGTCACGCTGATCATCGGCGGCGGCATTGCGGCCTACAAGTCGCTGGACCTGATCCGGCGGCTGAAGGAGCGGCACATCCGCGTCCGCTGCGTGCTCACCAAAGCCGCCGCGCAATTCGTCACGCCGCTGGCGGCGAGCGCGCTGTCCGGCGAGCGCGTCTATACCGACCTGTTCGATCCCGAGAGCGAATTCGATGCCGGCCACATTCGCCTGGCCCGTGACTGCGACCTGATCGTGGTGGCGCCTGCGACCGCCGATCTGATGTCGAAGATGGCGCAGGGCGCCGCCGACGATCTCGCCAGCGCCATCCTGCTCGCGGCAAGCCGATCGATCCTGCTTGCGCCGGCGATGAACCCGATGATGTGGAGCAATGCTGCGACCCGCCGCAATGCGGCGCAGCTCGCGCGCGACGGCGTCGCCTTTATCGGGCCCAATGCCGGCGAGATGGCTGAGTCCGGCGAGGCCGGCATCGGCCGCATGTCGGAGCCGACCGAAATCGCGGACGCCGCCGAGCGCTTGCTGCGGCCCCCGCAGCCGCGGCCGCTCGCCGGCAAGCGCGTGCTGGTCACCGCAGGCCCCACGCACGAGCCGATCGATCCCGTGCGCTACATCGCCAACCGTTCGTCGGGCAAGCAGGGCTACGCCATTGCCGCCGCCGCACGGGCAGCCGGCGCTCAGGTGACGCTGGTCTCCGGCCCGGTCGATCTCGACGAACCCGGCGGCGTCGATGTCGTGCATGTGGAATCCGCGCGCGACATGCTCGCCCGGGTAGAAGCGTCGCTGCCGGCCGATATCGCGATATTTGCCGCAGCGGTGGCCGACTGGCGCGTGGCCAATGAGGGCGGCCAGAAGCTGAAGAAGACGAACAAGGCGATTCCGCCGCTCGAGCTGGTCGAGAATCCCGACATCCTTGCCACCATCTCGAAGCTCAGGGAAAAGCGGCCGCCGCTCGTGATCGGCTTCGCCGCCGAGACCGAGCATCTGATCGACAACGCCTGGGCCAAGCTCGCGCGCAAGGGCTGCGACTGGATCGTCGCCAATGATGTCTCACCGGCAACGGGCGTAATGGGTGGCGACCGCAACACCGTGCATCTGCTCACGCGCCATGGATCGGAGGTCGCCGTCGACTCCTGGCCGGTGATGACCAAGGATCAGGTGGCTGCCGAATTGATTTCGCATGTCGGCAAGCATTTCAAGTCGATGTAAGCGCGGCACGCTATTTGACGGCACGCGCAATCTGGCTATAATCTGGCCAGAATGGCTTTTTCGATCGTCCTTGCCCCGGAGGCCGTCGAAGACCTGCGAGGGCTGACGGCCAACGCTCGGGCAACCGTTCGGACTGCGCTTGAAACCCATCTGAGGCATGAGCCCCAGAAAGCGAGCCGAAGTCGTATCAAGCGGCTACGAGGCCTGCTCAGACCGCAATATCGCCTACGGGTCGGCGAAGTTCGGGTATTCTATGACGTTTCCGGCGCGACCGTCGAGATTCTGGCGATCGTGGCCAAATCGGAGGCTCAATCTTGGCTCGCACAGTTCGTGGATCCGGCGTGAAGGAAGTTCCGCTGTCTGAAATCAAGGACGATCTGTCTCGGTTTCTTCGGGAGGCAGAGACGCAGGAGATTGTCATCACTCGCCACGGCAAGCCGGCGGGTGTGCTGATCGGCTTCGAGTCGGAAGAAGATTGGTTCGAATACCGCCTCGAGCACGATCCGCGCTTCTTGCGCCGTATTGAGCAGGCACGAAACAGTCTGCGCGCAGGACGCGGCATCCGTCTCGAAGACACTGAATCGGAGTAGTCCAGTATGCGAAGCGGAAACGATCGGGGCCAAAGAGCGCGTAGTCATACAGGGACGAGCGTTTGAGCGCTTCGGTCAAGGTTGACATTAGACAACTGCCGCATGGCGAGGGCTTGCCGCTGCCAGCCTATCAGAGCGCCCATGCGGCCGGACTCGATCTGCTGGCGGCCGTTCCTGAAAGTGCGCCGCTCGTGCTCGCACCGGGCAAGCACGCGATGGTACCGACCGGCCTTGCCATCGCGCTGCCGGACGGTTTCGAGGCGCAGGTGCGGCCGCGCTCGGGACTGGCGGCCAAACATGGCGTCACCGTGCTCAATTCGCCCGGCACGATCGACGCCGATTACCGCGGTGAGATCCAGGTGATCCTGATCAACCATGGCGCCGAAGCGTTCACCATCCGCCGCGGCGAACGCATCGCGCAGATGGTGATCGCGTCGGTCGTGCAGGCACGGCTCGTCCTGGCCTCCGCCCTGCCCTCGACCGACCGCGGCAGCGGCGGCTTCGGCTCGACCGGGCGCTAACTCCTTTCGCCTGGAAATCCGGTGCGCTTTGCGGCGCCATCAACGGGCCAATTGACTTTACCTACTAATAGGTAGATAAACCGTCGCTGTTTTCCAACCCGAGGAGAAGACCGTGACCACCGAGCTCTATTGGTTGACGCTGACCGCCCTCATGACGGCGCTGTTCTGGGTGCCTTATGTCCTCAACCGCGTAGCCGCGACCGGCCTCGGCGGCACGCTTGCAGGTTCCTCGCCGGACGTGGGCAAGCTTGCGGAATGGGCGCAGCGCGCCATCCGCGCGCACACCAACGCGATCGAGAACCTCGCGATCTTCGCGCCGATCGTGCTGACGGCGCATGTGCTCGGCATTTCCAATCCGGCGACGAAAGCTGCGGTGGTGGTCTATTTCTTCGCCCGCCTCGTCCACTTCCTGGTCTATTCGGCCGGCATACGCGCCGCGCGCACGCTGGCCTTCACCGCCGGCTGGCTCGCGCAGATCGTCATCATCGCAAGCATCCTGCGCTGGATTTGAGACAATGCGGCGCAACCTGCTCATCACCGGCATCGGGGAAGGTCTCGGCGCCGAGATCGCCGGAACCTTTGCGCGGGCCGGCTACGACGTGCTCGGCCTGTCGCGCAGCGACCGCGCATCCGAAGCGGTCGGCGCGGCGGCCGAACAAGGCGGCGGCCGATACACCCATCTTCTCTGCGATCTCGCGTATCCGGCCGACGTTTCCCTCGCGCTCCGGCCGGTTGCCAACAGCATCGACGTGCTGATCCACAATGCGCAACTGCTGACGATCAAGCCGTTCGCCGACATCTCGACCGAAGAGTTCGAGCAGGTCTGGCGCGTCGCGTGCCTCGGCGCGATGGCATCGGCGCAAGCCGTGCTGCCGCATATGGCCGCGCGCAGGCAAGGCACCGTGATTTTCTCCGGCGCGACCGCGGGCCTGCGCGGCGGGGCCAACTTCTCGGCGTTTGCATCCGCCAAGTTCGCGCTACGCGGCCTTGCCCAGGCGCTCGCTCGCGAATTCGGCCCGAACGGCGTCCATATCGCCCATGTCGTGATCGACGGATTGATCGAAGGGCCGAAGACCGACCTGCGGTTCGGTCCCGCGCAAGCAGGACGGATGGACTCGAAATCGGTGGCGCAAGCCTATCTCGATCTCGCCACGCAAAACCCATCTGCCTGGACCCAGGAGATGGACCTGCGTCCCTTCGGCGAAAAATTCTAGAACGTGGACTGTCCGGCCGAGGTGGGGCTATTCATGGCGGCAAGGATACCAGGCGGTCGCCCTCGGCCCGCCCTGCCCTTGGCTCGGCCGGCGGGACGGCCTATGGGATGATGCGAGGTCATCTTCGTCCGACGACAGGGAACCCATGACGACGACGGCGCCGAAGCAGCGATCAGACACCGCCGAGCAGATCCTCGACCTTGCCGAGACGCTGATCCAGACCCGCGGCTACAGCGCCTTCAGCTATCAGGACATCGCCGACAGCCTCGGCATCCGCAAGGCCAGCATCCATTATCACTTCCCGTCGAAGACCGATCTCGGGATCGCGGTCGTCGACCGTTACGTGGCGCGCTTTGGCGGGGCGCTTGCTGCCATCGCTGCCGATCAGTCGCAGCCGTCGATGGCCATGCTCGACTTTTATGTCGAGCCCTATGCCGGCTTCGCCAAGACACCGGACCGCATCTGCCTGTGCGGGGCGTTGTCCGGTGAAATCCTGGCGTTGCCGGCGGAACTGCGTTCCCGCGTCGACGGCTTTTTCCGCACCCACCAGGAATGGCTCGCCGGAATCCTCAAGCGCGGCGCGGCGCGCGGCGAGTTCACCCTCGCCGCTCCGCCCGCCAAGGTCGCCCGCTTCATCTTCAGCGCGTTGCAGGGAGCACTGCTGGTCAAGCGCACCACAGGCGACGCGACACAGCTTCGTGACGTCATCACCGTGATGAAAGCGCAGCTCACGGCGGGTTCCTGACCCATTCACGCGAATCAGAGCCCGGGTCTTCGCAAAGTCCCTGAACGCGTCATTTTATTGGCGCAGGATCGCAGCGCAAAGAGCGGCCTATCGCCTTGGGAACGCGCGCCTGTCCGCTTTTTTCCCCAGCCCCATCCCCGTTCACGGTCTGGACTCTTACCCCTGGAGTCCCCTTGGCGATATTGTCCTTTGATTCGCGTGCGGTGGGGAAAATGCCGCGCGCAAATTGATGTTGTCTTGGGGCGCGAAGGATGTCGGGCGTTATCGGATCGATGCGTCGGACGCTGCTGTCGTGCTCATCGCTGGCACGCAACGGCGTGATCGGATTCGCCACCAGCGCACTGGCCTTCGCGACGCCCGCCTGGGCCGCCGATTCCGGCTTCCTCGCCGCGATATCGACCCTGCTCGAGTTCAACCGGCAGGAAGTGGCGGTGCTGACCACGGCGCTGGCCCTGCTCGGCTTCTCCGTGCTGGCGGCGATCCTGTTGATGCACACCCGCATCCGCGCCGCGAAAAGCGAATCGCGTCTGCATGCAGTGATCGAGGGACTGCAGCTCCAGGCCGACCGTTACCGCGCACTGCTGTTCGCCGAGCCGCAGATCCTGATCTCGTGGGCCGCCGGCGACAACCGCCCGCGGATATCGGGCGACACTTCGCTTCTGATGCAGCAGGACAGCCCGCAACGCATCCTGGCCTTCGGAACCTGGCTGCCGCCGGAACCGGCGCTGCAGATGGATCATGCGGTCGACGCGCTGCGCGAGAGCGGCGAGGGGTTTCTGCTCAACCTCACCACCTCCAACGGCCGCCCCATAGAAGCGACGGGACGCGCGGTCGGCGGCCAGGCCGTCGTGCGGATTCGCGAGCTCTCCGGGCTCCGCCGCGAACTGGCGGAAACCAATCTCCGCCTGAAGGCGCTGATAGAGGAGACCGAGCTGCTACGCGGCTTTGCCGACGCATCTCCCTTCCCGATCTGGGCCAAGGGCGCCAAGGGCGTCCTGAACTACGCCAACGCCGCCTATGTGGAGGCGACCGAAGCCGACAGCGCGGCGGATGCGATCGACCGCCATCTCGAACTGCTAGATTCCGGCCATCGCGCCGAGATGGAGCGGACGCTCGCCAACGCCGGCGCCTACCAGGCGCGGCTGCCGATCGTGGCCCGCGGCGAGCGCCGGAGTTACGACGTGCTGGCGATGCATGTTGCCGGCGGCAGCGTCGGCGTGGCCATCGACGCCAGCGAGGCCGACGCGCTGAGCTCGGCGCTGGTGCAGATGGCGGAGGCGCATCGCCGCGCGCTCGACCAGTTGTCGTCGGGCGTTGCCGTGTTTGACGGCCAGCGGCGGCTCGCCTTCTACAATGAATCCTACCGCCGGCTGTGGGCCCTCGAATCGTCGTTCCTCGACGGCAACCCTGACGATTCGAGCGTGCTCGACCGGCTGCGCGCCGCGCGCAAGCTGCCGGAGCAGGCCGACTTCCGCGCCTGGAAAGCCAAGCTGCACGAGGCCTATCGCGCCATCGAGACCGCCAGGGACACCTGGTTCCTGCCCGACGGCCGCGCGCTCAGCGTCATCACCACGCCCAACCCGGAAGGGGGCGTCACCTATCTGTTCGACGATGTTACCGAGCGCCTCAATCTGGAGCGACAATTCGACCGTCTCAACCGCGTGCAGCGCGAGACACTCGACAGCCTTGCCGAAGGCGTCGCGGTGTTCGGCAGCAACGGCCGCGCGCAATTGTTCAATCCGGCCTTCGCCAGGATGTGGAAGTTGTCGCCGGAGCAACTGCGTGAGGAGCCGCATATCGACACGGTGGAAACCTGGTGCAGGCCGCTGTTCGACGAATCCCAGGGCTGGCGCACCATCCGCGAGGCGGTCACCGCGATCGAACGCTGCAACGACGTGCAGCTCAAGCTCGAGCGCAGGGACGGCAGCGTGCTCGAATGCATGAGCCGGCCGCTGCCCGACGGCGGCACCATGCTGACCTTCCAGGACATCACTGATACGGAGAACGTAGAGCGGGCGCTGCGCGAGAGCAATGACGCGCTGAAGGCCGCCGACCAGATGAAGATCGACTTCGTCCACCACGTGTCCTATGAGCTGCGCGCGCCGCTCACCACCATCATCGGCTTCGCGCACTTCCTCTCCGATCCGTCGACCGGCCCGCTGACGTCGAAACAGGCCGAATATCTCGACTACGTCACCAAGTCGACCAACGCGCTGCTCGCGCTCACCGACAACATCCTCGATCTCGCCACCATCGATGCCGGCGCCATGAAGCTCGAGCTCGGCCCGGTCGACATCGGCAAGGCGATCGCGGCCGCAGCCGAAGGCCTGCAGGACCGGCTTGCCACCGAACGCATTCGCCTCAAGGTCGATATTGCCTCCGATGTCGGCAGCTTTGTCGGCGACCAGCGCCGGGTGGTGCAGGTGCTCTATAACCTGCTTGCCAATGCCGTCGGCTTCTCGCCGCAGGACACCATTGTCGGCGTCAGCGCCACGCGCACCGAGCGCCATGTGGTGTTCACCGTCACCGATTCCGGCCCGGGCATGCCCCCCGAGGTCAGGGACAAGGCGTTCGACATGTTCGAAAGCCATTCGCAGGGCTCGCGCCATCGTGGGGCGGGGCTCGGCTTGTCGCTGGTGCGCTCCTTTGTCAAACTGCATGGAGGCGACGTGCGCTTTGCGCCGCCCGGCAGCAGGGGAACCACCGTGATCTGTGAATTTCCAATCGATCAGGCCGTGCAGCGCGACGCCGCTGAATGACGGAGCCTGCAACATTTTCCGTGGCGCTCGCCAACGAGGCGGCGACCGCGCAGCTCATGGCCGATCTCGCACTGCTGACCATGCCCGGCGACGTCGTTACGCTGTCGGGCGATCTGGGCGCGGGCAAGACCGCCGCCGCGCGGGCGATGATCCGCTATCTCGCCGATGACGACGCGCTCGAAGTGCCGAGCCCGACCTTTACGCTGGCGCAAAGCTACGACCTGCCCTCTTTCCCGCTGCTGCACGCCGACCTCTACCGCATCAGCCATGCCTCCGAGCTGGAGGAGATCGGTCTGTCGCCGCTGCCGGAGGGTACGGTCGCGCTGATCGAATGGCCGGAGCGCGCTGGCAACGAACTGCCACCGGACCGTATCGACATTGCTTTCGATCATCGGCCGTCGCTTGGCCCGACCGCGCGCGCGGCCGAGATCACCGGCTACGGCACGGGCACCGCACTGGTCGAGCGGCTCAAGCTGCTGCGGCAATTCCTCGACGCGTCGGGCTTCATCGAGGCCGGGCGAAAGCGCATGGCCGGCGACGCCTCGACCCGTTCCTATGCGCGGCTGATCCAGGGCGACCGCACCTTCATCCTGATGAACTCGCCGAAGCGGCCGGATGGCGGCAAGCTCTATGCCTCCGCCGTGCATCTGGCCGAAGACGTCAGGCCGTTCTTCGCGATCGACAAGGGCTTGCGCGAACGCGGCTTCTCGGCGCCCGAAATCCATCACAGCGATCTCGAGGCCGGCTTCCTCATCACCGAGGATTTAGGCAGCGTGCCGGTGGTCGAAGGCGATCCGCCGGCGCCGATCCTCGAGCGCTATGAAGCCGCGACCGATGTGCTCGCCGCGCTGCATCGCGAGCCGCTGCCGGAAATGCTGCCGCTCGTGCCGCCGGCCAACTATCCGATTCCCCTGTTCGACATCGATGCGTGGATGGTCGAGGTCGCCCTGATGCTGGAATGGTACATGCCCGACCGCGGCGTGACGCCGGACGAGGCGTTGCGCACCGAGTTCGCGACGATGTGGCGCGATATCCTGCAAAAGCCGGCGGCCGCCGCCAGGACCTGGGTGATCCGGGATTATCACTCACCCAACCTGATCTGGCTCGGCGACCGCGAAGGCGTCGCGCAGGTCGGCATCATCGATTTTCAGGACGCAGTGCTGGGGCCTGCGGCCTATGACGTGGTGTCGCTGTTGCAGGATGCACGAATCGACGTGCCGGAGGCGACCGAGCTTGCGCTGTTTTCACGCTACATCAAGGCGCGGCGCGCCGCCGATGCCACCTTCGACGCCGCCGACTTTGCCGCGCTCTACGCCATCCTGTCGGCGCAGCGGAACACGCGGCTGCTCGGCACCTTTGCGCGGCTCAACCGGCGCGACGGCAAGCCGCAATATCTCAGGCACCAGCCGCGGATCTGGGCCTATCTCGACCGCTCGCTGGCACACCCCGCGCTCTCTTCTCTGCGGGCCTGGTATGCGGCGAACGTTCCACCTCCCTGAATTTACGGCTTGTTAGGCAGACCCCGTTACCGTGCGGCGGGCCGTGCCGCGCGCACCGGCCGATCTGGAATGGCCGGAGCAGGACGTGGCGACGACGGAACGGAGCAAGGGCGATCGTGTCACCTTCGAGCGCGGAATCCCTGCGCATATGATGGGGATCGATGGCACCTGGCGACGTAACTGCGTCATGGACGACGTGTCCGAGACCGGTGCCAAGCTCACCGTGGACGGTTCGGTCGAAGGGTTGAACCTGAAGGAGTTCTTCCTGCTGTTGTCGTCGACCGGCCTGGCCTACCGCCGCTGCGAGCTTTCCTGGGTCAATGGCGACCAGATCGGCGTCACCTTTCTCAAGCACGGCGACAAGAAAAAGAAGGCCCGCCGCGCCCCCGCCGAGGCCTGACTTTCGCTGGCGATCCGCCGTCGTACGGCCGTCATGTCCGGTGACTAAGGCCTCGGTATCCCTCCGCCGGCCGAATCACGTGCTATGATTTGGCCGATCAACCGAGATTCCCCGTCATGTCCGTCAAACCCACCAGAGCGATGGTCCTTGCCGCCGGCCTCGGCCTGCGCATGCGGCCGCTGACGGACCACTTGCCGAAGCCGCTGGTGCCGGTGGCCGGCCGTCCGCTGCTCGACCATGTGCTGGACAAGCTCGCCGCCGCGGGAGTCATCGAGGCCGTCGTCAACGTGCATTATCTCGGCGGCCAGATCATCGATCATGTCGCCTCCCGCAAATCGCCGCGCGTGATCATTTCCGACGAGCGCGACCAGGTGCTCGGCACTGGCGGCGGCGTGGTCAAGGCGCTGCCCCTGCTCGGCGACAAGCCGTTCTTCCATCTCAATTCGGATACGATGTGGATCGACGGCGTGCAGTCGAACCTCGTCCGGCTCGCGGAAGCCTTCGATCCCGCGCGAATGGACATCCTGCTGCTGATGGCGCCGACCGCGAGCAGCATCGGCTATGGCGGCCGCGGCGACTACTCGATGCTGCCGGACGGCGCACTGCGCAAGCGCCGGGAACATCAGGTCGTGCCCTTTGTCTATGCCGGCGCGGCGATCTTCTCGCCGGCGATCTTCGCGAGCGCGCCGAGAGGCGAGTTCTCGCTGACAAAAATGTTCGATGCCGCCAATGAGCAGGAGCGCCTGTTCGGCCTCAGGCTCGACGGCGTCTGGATGCATGTCGGTACGCCCGATGCCATCGGCGCCGCGGAGGAGGCGTTTCTGGAGAGCGTGGCGTAGCACGCTGATTCCTCTTGTTCGGTGTCATGCCCCGTTTTAAGCGGGGCATCCAGTACGCCGCAGCCTCTCGATCTATCCCAACCGTCTCTGGAATACTGGATCACCCGCTTTCGCGGGTGATGACAGCGCCTATATTGGCGCGTGACCGATCGAATCAGGCCCGCCATGCGCGTTCTCAATGTTCCCCTTTCCGTACCGTTCCTGCGCTGCGTGGTCGCGGCGCTGATCGACGGCCGGCTGGTGGAGGGATTTGAGGTGCGCAGCAATCCGGCGAGGCTTGCCGAAGCCACGCTGTACCTGCCGACCCGCCGTGCCATGCGCGTCGCGCGCGAGGTGTTTCTGGACGAACTGAAAAGCGATGCCGCGGTGCTGCCGCGCATCGTGGCGCTTGGCGACATCGACGAGGACGAGCTTGCCTTCGCCGATGAGACCGAGCAGCTCGGCAGCACTGCGCCGCTCGACATCCCGCTCAAGCTCGGCGAACTGGAGCGGAAGCTTACCCTGGCGCGGCTGGTCGCGGCCTGGGCCAAGGGCGAAGTGCTGGCGCCGCTGGTGGTCGGCGGCCCCGCCTCGACGCTGGCGCTGGCTTCTGACCTCGCGCGGCTAATGGACGACATGGTGACTCGCGGGGTGCCGTGGGAGAAGCTCGACGGTCTCGTGCCCGACCAGCTCGACGAATACTGGAAGCATTCGCTGCAATTCCTGCAGATCGCGCGCGGAGCCTGGCCGGACTACCTGGCCGAGATCGGCAGGATCGAGCCGGCGGCGCGGCGAGACCTCCTGATCGCGGCGGAAGCCGCGCGGCTGACCGCGCACCCCCGGGGTCCGGTGATCGCCGCGGGCTCGACCGGCTCGATGCCGACCACGGCGAAATTCCTGCAAGCGGTGGCAAAGCTGCCGCAGGGCGCGGTGATCCTGCCCGGCCTCGATACCGACCTCGACGAGGAATCGTGGCGCGGCATCGGCGGCGAACGCGACGAGACGGGGAAGTTCACGGAACATCCCACATCGAACCATCCGCAATTTGCCATGCATGCGCTGCTCGATCGCTTCGGCATCAAGCGGAGCGACGTCGAGATTCTGCAGCCGCCTGCACGCGGCGGACGCGACATGCTGCTGTCGGAAGCGATGCGGCCATCGAATGCGACGGCACAATGGCACGAGCGGCTGCAGCGCCCGGACATTGCGGAAAAGATCGCCGACGGCATGAAGCAGCTTGCCGTGATCGCCGCGCCCAATCCGGAGATGGAGGCGCTCGCGATCGCGGTGGCGCTGCGCGAAGCCCGGCATCTCGACAAATCGGCGGCGCTGGTGACGCCGGACCGCGCGCTGGCGCGGCGGGTGATGGCAGCGCTCGGGCGCTGGAACCTCGATTACGAGGATTCCGGCGGCGACGCGCTGGTCGAAACGCCGGCCGGCATTTTTTCACGCCTCGCGGCCGAAGCGGCGGCGGGCGGGCTGGAGCCGCCGACGCTGCTGGCGCTGCTCAAGCATCCCCTGTGCCGGCTTGGCGCTGCGGAAGGTGCATCGAGGCCCGCGATCGAAACGCTGGAGCTCGCGGTTCTGCGCGGGACACGCCCACAGCCCGGCACGGCCGGCCTCGCGCAGGATTTTACGCGCTTTCGTATCGAGCTCGACAAGTTGAATCGCGGCGAGGTCTCTTCGCTTCATCGCACCGAACCCCGCACGCGCCTGAAAGATCGCGAGCTCGATCGCGCGCAGGCGCTGATCGCTTCGCTTCAGGCCGCGTTGAAGCCGCTGGAAGGCCTGTCGGCGGCGCGCGCTTACGACTTCGCCGAGATCGCCAGCCGGCACCGCGATGCCCTCATCGAATTGTCACGCGACCAGGATGGTATCGCGGCCGCGTTCGAGGAACAGGAAGGCCTTGCACTCGCGGCCGCGTTCGACGACCTGCTCGGGGAGCAGCGGCAGAGCGGGCTGATGGTCGCGCTGTCGGATTATCCCGAGCTGTTCCAGACCGCCTTTGCCGATCGCGCGGTGCGGCGCTCCGAGCGGCCCGGCACAAGGCTCCATATCTATGGCCCGCTGGAATCGCGGCTGATGCAGGCCGACCGCGTGATCGTCGGCGGGCTGATCGAGGGTGTGTGGCCGCCGGCGCCACGGATCGATCCATGGCTAAGCCGCCCGATGCGGCATGAGCTTGGCCTCGATCTGCCCGAGCGGCGCATCGGCCTTTCCGCGCATGATTTTGCCCAGCTGCTTGGCACCGAGGACGTGATCCTCAGCCATTCCGCGAAGGCCGGCGGCGCGCCCGCGGTGGCGTCCCGCTTCCTGCACCGGCTGGAGGCCGTCGCCGGGGAGGCGCGCTGGAAAGAAGCGGTGGCCGCCGGCGAACGCTATGTGCATTTCGCCCACGAACTGGACCGGCCCGAAAAGGTCGAGCCGATCCCGCAGCCCGCGCCAAAGCCGCCCCGCGCGACACGGCCGCTCAAATTGTCGGTGACCGCGATCGAGGACTGGCTACGCGATCCCTACACGATCTACGCGAAGCATATCCTGAAGCTGGATGCGCTCGATCCCGTCGACATGCCGTTGTCGGCGGCCGATCGCGGTTCGGCGATCCACGATGCGATCGGCGAGTTCACCAAGGTCTTTGCCGAAAAGCTGCCCGACGATCCTGTGGCCAGGCTGCGCGAGATCGGCCAAAAGCATTTTGCACCGTTGATGGAGCGCCCCGAAGCCAAGGCTCTGTGGTGGCCGCGCTTCCAGCGCATCGCAAAATGGTTTTCCGATTGGGAGGCCGCCCGGCGCGGCAACATTCATGCGATCGAGGCGGAAATCAAAGGCGAGATTCCGATTCCACTCGACAACGAGCGCACCTTTCATCTCTCGGCGCGCGCCGACCGCATCGAGCGCCGCGCGGATGGCACGTTTGCGATCCTCGACTACAAGACCGGGCAGCCGCCGACCGGCAAGCAGGTGCGCATGGGCCTGTCGCCGCAGCTCACGCTGGAAGCGGCGATCCTGCGCGAGGGCGGCTTTGCAGGCATCGACGCGGGCGCCTCCGTCGGCGAATTGGCCTATGTCCGGCTCAGCGGCAACAATCCGCCGGGCGAGGAGCGGTCGCTCGAACTGAAAATCAAGAACGAGACGCCGCAGCATCCCGACGATGCCGCCATCTATGCGCGCCAGCAGCTTGAGGCGCTGATCCGCAAGTTCGAGAATGAAGACGAGCCCTACCGCTCACTGGTGCTGTCGATGTGGACCAGCCGCTACGGCACCTATGACGATCTCGCACGGATCAAGGAATGGTCCGCGGCCGGCGGATTGGGGCTTCCGGAATGGTGAAGGCTCCACGCCCCATTCCGGATGCGGTACGCGCAACGCAGGCGCGCGCCTCGAACCCCGCCTCCTCGTCGTTCGTGTCGGCGAATGCGGGATCGGGCAAGACGCATGTGCTGGTCCAGCGCGTGATAAGGCTGCTGCTCGACGGCGTGCCGCCGGAAAAGATCCTCTGCATCACCTTTACCAAGGCGGCCGCGGCCAACATGGCGGAGCGCGTGTTCACCACGCTCGGCCACTGGGTCACGCTCGGCGACGCCGCGCTGGATGATGCGATACGTGGAGTCGGCATTCCCCATCCGAGCGCGCGCCTGCGAAGGGCGGCACGTGAGCTGTTCGCGCGTGCGCTGGAGACGCCGGGCGGGCTGAAGGTGCAGACCATCCACGCGCTGTGCACGCGGCTGCTGCAGCAATTCCCGTTCGAGGCGAACGTTCCAGCGCGGTTTGCCGTGCTTGATGATCGCGACCAGAGCGACATGATGGAGCGCGCCAATCTCAAGGTGTTCCTGGAGGCGTCGCGCTCGCCTGATAGCGCCATCGGCCGCGCGCTCCAGACCGCGATGGCGAGCGCCGCCGATGTCACCTTCAAGGACGTGGTGCGCGAGGCGTGCCTTAGCCGCGATCATTTCATGGCATGGACCGACGAGACCGGCGGCGCGGAGGCCACAACCGCGCAGGTATCGGCCGTGCTCGGCGTCAGCGAGGCGGACCGGATCGAGGAGGTCGAGCAGGAGATTCTCGATGGCCCCTATCTGCCGCGACGGCGATGGGCGGAGATCGCTGGAGCGATCGAGGGCGGCAGCAAGTCCGATGGCGAACAAGCGGCCCGGCTGCGCGGGGCACAGGCAGTCACCGGCAGCGAGCAGGTCGACAATTACCTCTGCGTCTTCCTCACCGACGAGAAGACGCCACGCAAAACGGTCATCACCAGGAAATTCAGTGACGCCAATCCTTCCGTCGCGCGGATGTTCGAGGCGGAGGCTCAGCGTCTTCCGGGGCTGATCGAGAAGCGGCGCGCGGTCATCACCCGCGACCGCACCCAGGCGCTGCTTCACATCGCGACCTCGGCGGCGGCGAATTACCGGCGCGAGAAGCTCGAGCGCGGGCTGCTCGACTATGACGATCTCATCGACAAGACGCTGGAGATGCTAAAGCGCATCTCGTCAGGATGGGTGCATTACAAGCTCGACCGCGGCGTCGACCACGTGCTGATCGATGAGGCGCAGGATACGAGCCCGCGGCAATGGGAGATCGTCGACCGCATCATCGCCGAATTCACCGCCGGCGCCGGCGCGCGCGATCGCGTCGTGCGCACCATCTTCGCGGTCGGCGACGAGAAGCAGTCGATCTTCTCGTTCCAGGGCGCCGCGCCGCATGAGTTCGACCAGCGCCGGCGCGAGCTGGAACGGAAATTCACCGCTGCCGGGCTGAAATTCGATCCGGTGTCGTTCACCTATTCGTTCCGCTCCGGCCCGGCGATCCTGCAATCGGTCGATCACGTGTTCCGCGAGGAGGCGATCTATCGCAGCATCCATTCGCCCGACATCGGCTATCCCATCCATAACTCGCTCGAGGACGCCGGCCCGGGCACGATCGAGCTGTGGCCGCTGGCCGAAGCCGACGAGAAAAAGGACATCGAGGGTTGGCGCGCGCCGTTCGACGGCGTGTCGCTGACGAGTCCCGAGGTGAAGCTTTCGCGGCGCATCCAGGCCGAGATCAAGCGGCTGGTCGAAAGCGGCACCATGACCGGCCATGCCGGCGGCCGCAGGCGGCTGCGTTACGGCGACGTGCTGGTGCTGGTGCGCCGCCGCGGCAACATCTTCGATGCGATCATCCAGGCGCTGAAGCAGGCCGGCATTCCCGTCGCCGGCGCCGACCGCCTGAAACTGACCGAACACATCGCAATCATCGACCTGATGAACCTTGCGGACGCGCTGCTGCTGCCGCAGGACGACCTCGCGCTGGCTGTCGCGCTGAAAAGCCCGCTGTTCGGCCTCACTGACGACGACCTGTTCGAGCTCGCCTGGGGCCGCAAGGGCTCGCTGCGGGCAGCACTTTCGAAGCAGGCGTCAGAGAGCGACAAGTTCCGGAGCGTCGAACTCCGGCTCATCCGGTGCGAGCGACGCTTTTTGCAGGAAACTCCGTTTGCTTTCTATGCCTGGCTGCTCGGCGGCGACGGCGGGCGACAACGCATCCTGCGCCGGCTCGGTCATGAGGCCAACGACGCGCTCGACGAATTTCTCGAACTGGCGCTGAACTACGAACGCAAGGCACCGGCCTCGCTGCAGGGCTTCATGGCCTGGCTGCGCTCCGCCGACACCGAGGTGAAGCGCGACATGGAAATCTCGCGCGACGAGGTCCGCGTCATGACCGTGCATGGTGCCAAAGGCCTGGAGGCCTCCGTGGTGTTCATGGTCGACACCACGTCGTCGCCTTCCGACACGCAGCGGCTGCGCCTGATCAACCTGCCGCGCGGCAATGGCGGCGAGGTCGTGGTCTGGGCCGGCCGCAAGGCCGACGATCCCAAAGCCGTCGCTGATGCCCGCACCGCCATGCTTGGCGACACCGAAGATGAATATCGCCGCCTGCTCTATGTCGCGATGACACGCGCGGCCGATCGCCTGGTCGTCGCGGGCATCATGCCCGGCAACATGAACAGCGTGCGCAAACTGTGCTGGTACGATCTGATCGGCAAGGGATTGCAGGCGTCGGGATTGCAGGAAGAGACGATCGAAACGCCGGACGGACCGATCAGGCGTTACACGCGCCCCGAGGATGCGGCGCCCGCGACCGGTGCCGCAATGGCCATAGCCGCGAGCGAACAGCGCGAACTGCCCGATTGGTTACGCAGGGAGGTTACCGCGCAACCGCCAGGCGATCATTTCCTGCGGCCCTCGGATGCCGCCGGCAACGCGCCGCAGAAGATCAGATCGGGCGAATCGGTCGAACAGCGCACGCGCGCGCTGCAGCGCGGCACGCTGGTGCACCGGCTGCTGCAATCGCTGCCCGACCTCGCCGCCGGACGGCGGCGCGAAGCGGCGGAGAAGTTTCTCGCGCGCAACGCCACCGCCTGGGGCGATGCCGAGCGGCAGACGCTTGCCGAGAGCGTGCTGGCGCTGATTGCCGATCCGCGATTCGCCGCGGTGTTTGCCGAAGGCAGCCGGGCTGAAGTGGCGATCGTCGGCCGGCTCGACCTGCCGGGGAAGCCGCAGGCGCTGATTTCCGGGCAGATCGACCGGCTCGTGGTGACGCAAAGCGAAGTCTTGGTCGTCGATTTCAAGACCAACCACGCCCCGCCCACCTCCGCCACGAAGGCCCCATCCGCCTATATCCGCCAGCTCGCCCTCTATCGGGCCGTGTTGCGCAAGCTTTATCCCCAGCACGCCATCCGCGCCGCGTTGCTGTGGACAGAAACCACTGATTTGATGGAGATTTTGGCCCCCGCGCTGGACGCGGAACTGGCATCCCGGGATCGTGTGGCCGGGCGCGCTTGACCCGGCAACGCCCCGTTCATAGGTTTCACCCATGATCCCGGCGCGATTCTAGCGCGCCACACTCTCCAACCGAACGAGGTAAATCCAATGGCCGTTGGCAAGGTATCTGACGCGAATTTCGAAGCCGAAGTGCTGAAAGCGCAGGGGCCTGTCGTGGTCGACTTCTGGGCCGAATGGTGCGGCCCTTGCCGCATGATCGCACCCGCGCTCGACGAGATCGCCGGCGCGATGGGCGAGAAGGTCAAGATCGTGAAGCTCAATGTCGACGAGAGCCCGAAGACGGCGTCGAAATACGGCGTGATGTCGATTCCGACCCTGATGATCTTCAAGGGCGGCGAAATGGCTTCCCGGCAGGTCGGCGCCGCGCCGAAGCAGAAGCTGCAGCAGTGGATCACCGCTGCGGTCTGATCCACATCCATTAGAATGTTTGCATGACGGCCGGCGTTTCGCCGGCCGTTTTGTTTTGCAAACGGCCGGGACCGTCTGGACATCTCGAACGCTCCTTAGCCACCTCTATATCCGCTACCAGCGATCGAGCGTCGATGCGACGTCCCAAGACAGAAATGATCCACAAGTATCGGTTGTAGGCTCCGCCCCGACACGTCAAGTTCATAGCTTGAATTACGGCATTTTGGATGGGGAGCCCGGGAATGAAAGCTATCGATCGCCCTTTTACAAAGATTATAAACGGCATCACGCAATTCGTGATCCCCGTTTTCCAACGCGACTACAGTTGGACCGAGGCAGAATGCGATCAATTGTGGAAAGATGTTACCGAAATCGCCCGCGATACGTCCGAGCGCGGCCACTTCCTTGGCTCTGTAGTCTACATTTCGACTGGGGATACGTCCGCCGGATTCACGCGTTGGTTGCTTATCGATGGTCAGCAGCGCGTTACAACTTTAGTCCTGCTTCTCACCGCACTTCGAGATCACATCGAAGAAAGCGGCTGGATTGGCGACGATGACGGGCCAACCGCCAAACGCGTCGACGCCTACTTCCTCAAGAATGTTCAGGAAGAAGGTAGCCGCCTGCACAAGTTGGTCCTCAGGCGACACGATCAAGCAACGCTGAAGGCGTTGATCGATCGGACAGAGTTGCCTGTAGAACAGTCGGATCGCGTTCGCGACAATTACGAATTCTTTCGAGATCAGCTGAGTAAGACTGACCCCGGATTGGTCTATCAGGGTGTCGGACGCCTGGTCATAGTTGACGTCACACTCGATCGCGGCACGGACGACCCGCAGTTGATCTTCGAGAGTTTGAACTCGACCGGCATGGACCTGAGTCAATCTGACCTAATTCGGAATTTCATTTTGATGCGACTACCTGAAAGAGAACAGACTCTCTTTTATGAACAATATTGGAGTAAGATTGAGAGCTTGTTCAGAGGCTCCGAAAAAACGTTCGACGCATTTGTCCGTGATTACATTGCACTCCATACACAGGCCAGCAAGCAGGAGAAAACCGGAAACATCTACTCAGCCTTTCGGCGCGTATTTGGTTCCATTGGAAGCGACCACTCCAACCTCGATTCCTTCCTGCAAAAACTCCTCAAATTCGCCCGCTACCATGCGGCTTTTAGTATCGGCACGAACGCGCCGGATGAGCTGCGGCAACCGTTTGCACATCTTCGGCGTCAAGTCGACGTCCCCGCCACTCTCGTTATGCGACTCTACGAATGCTACGATAACGGGAGTTTAGCTGAGGCTGACTTTGTAAAGTCGATCGAGCTATTGGACAGCTACGTCTTTCGTCGCGCCATTTGCGGCGAGCAAACGCGCGGCTATTGGCAGGTGTTTGCAACACTTGCCTACCGAATCGATTCAAAACAACCGTTCGAGTCGCTTTGTGTAGGCCTCGCACTCCAACGAGACAATTATCGTTTCCCGGAAAACGACGAGTTTCGCAATGCTCTTCAGGAACGTGATATTTATGGGAAACGGGTTTGTTTCGACCTGCTTGATCGCTTGGAGAACCATGGCAGCAAGGAGCCTACGGACACGAGCAAATACTCTATTGAACATATCATGCCCCAAAATCAAAAAATTACCTCAGATTGGCGTAAGATGCTCGGTGAAAACTGGCGTGAGTTACAGCGTCAGTGGATTCATCGCCTCGGAAATCTGACACTGACTGGTTACAACAGCAGTTACTCAGACCGATCATTCTCGGAAAAGAAGACGATAAAGGGAGGTTTCGAGGATAGCTCCGTTCGATTGAATAAATTTGTTCGGGAGCAATCCGTATGGACACCAGCGGAAATGGAGCGACGGGGGAAAAGTCTCGCAAGCAGTGCACTAAAAATTTGGCCGCCTTTGGTCGTAGACAAAGCGTTGATCGACTCTGCAAGGGACGCCGAAATGCGTCAGCTATCAAAACAGCAGGACACCCGTAAGGTACCCATGAGCGAAGAAGCTCGAAAGCTGTTCGACCAGTTGCGCGTTAAGATACTCGGGATCGACACAGACATAATCGAATTGGCTGAGCAAAAATCTGTCAGCTATCATGGGCCTAGTTTCTTCCTAGAGATATTGCCGAGAAAGAACCGCATTACGTTGTTACTTGACCTCGACTTTAACGAAGTTGATGACCCATCAAATATCGCCCGCGACACAACTGAATATAAATTTCTTGTGAATGCAGTTTACGAAGGAGGAGTTCTTATTTCGGTTTGGGACGCAGACGATGTTGAAAACTCTCTTCCTATCATTCGTCAAGCCTGGGAGCGCGGCTGAAAACGGCTAGCGCTACGTCGGCGGCGTGCCGTTGAGGCTGAGCACGTGGCCGGCGAGATAGAGCGAGCCTGTGATCAGGATGCGCGGCGGCACCTCATAGGTGAGGCTCGCGATTCCGCGCAGCGCGGCCTCGACACTGCCGGAAATCTCGACGCGCAGACCCAGCGCACGCGCGGCGTCGGCCAGCCTGTCCTGCGGCATTGCGTTGTCCTGGTTCGGGATCTCCACCGTGAAGATGTGGCGCGTCAGGCCGGTGAAGTTGGCGAGAAACGCCACGGCATCCTTGTTGCCCATCATGCCCGCGATCACCACAAGCGGACGCGACACCCGCTCTTCGAGATCGCCGAGCGCGGCCGCCGCGACGCGCCCGCCCTCCGCATTATGTCCGCCATCGAGCCAGATCTCGCAACCCTTCGGACCAAGCTCGATCAATTTTCCCGACGACAGACGCTGCATCCGCGCCGGCCATTCCGCATTGACGATGCCTTCATAGGCGGCATGGCCGAGATTGAGTGAGTCGATCGCGCGCAACGTCGCGATCGCAAGCCCGGCATTGCCGAACTGATGCCGGCCGAACAATTTCGGCGCGGCGAGGTCCATCAAGCCGCGCTCGTCCTGGTAGACCAGCCGGCCGCGCTCGACGCCGACATGCCATTGCTGGCCGGCCGCATGCAGTGGCGCGCGCATCCGCCGCGCCTGTTGCTCGATCACGGCCATTACCTCGGGCGCCTGCTCGGCGGAGATGACGGGCACGCCGCGCTTGATGATCGCGGCCTTCTCGGCAGCGATCGAGGTCAGCGTGTCGCCCAGGAATTCGATGTGGTCCATGCTGACCGGCGCGATCACGCTCGCAAGCGGCGTCTCCACCACATTGGTGGAATCGAGCCGGCCGCCGAGGCCTACCTCGAGCAGCAACACATCGGCCGGCTGTTGCGCGAACAGCAGGAACCCCGCCGCGGTCTTCGCCTCGAAGAAAGTGAGCGGCTCGCCTGCATTGGCTTGCTCGCAATGTTCCAGCGCGGCGCGCAATTCGTCGTCGCCGACCAGCGCGCCGCCGAGGCGGAAACATTCATTGATCCGGACCAGCCATGGCGAGGTGTAGGCGTGAACGCGAAGGCCGGCGGCCTCGAGGATCGCGCGCAAGTAGGCAACCGTCGAGCCCTTGCCGTTGGTGCCGGCGACATGGATCACCGGCGGCAGCTTCTTCTCGGGGTTGCCGAGCCGCTCCAGCACGCGGTGCATGCGATCGAGGCTGAGATCGATGCGCTTCGGATGCAGCACGGAAAGCCGCGCGATCACGCTGTCAAGCGACGCCCGCGGTTTGGCAGCGGGCGCGTTCACGCGTGCGGCGCGGCCGGCGCCGTTTCCGGGGCCGACACGATCTGTGCCGGCTCGGGCACGAGCGGCGCGGGTTTTGACGCGGTCTCGAGCGCAGGCGACCTGGTGAGCAGGCGGCAGAGCCGCGCAAGCGTCGGGCGCAGCTCATGGCGGTGCACGACCATGTCGACCATGCCGTGATCCAAAAGATATTCGGCGCGCTGGAAGCCCTCCGGCAATTTCTCGCGGATGGTCTGCTCGATCACGCGCGCGCCGGCGAAGCCGATCAGCGCGCCGGGCTCCGCAATCTGGACGTCGCCGAGCATGGCGTAGGAAGCCGTGACGCCGCCGGTGGTCGGATTGGTCAGCACGACGATGTAGGGAAGCTTGGCTTCGCGCAGCATCTGTACGGCGACCGTGGTCCGCGGCATCTGCATCAGCGACAGGATGCCTTCCTGCATGCGCGCACCGCCGGACGCCGCGAACACGATGAACGGCGACTTCTTCTCGACCGCGAGCTCCATGCCGCGAACCATCGCCTCGCCCGCGGCCATGCCGAGCGAGCCCCCCATGAAATCAAAGTCCTGCACGGCGATGACGGCGGCGGCGCCTTCCAGCTTGCCGTAGCCGACCTTGACGGCGTCATTCAGGCTGGTGCGGGCGCGCGCGTCCCTGATGCGGTCGGCGTAGCGCTTCTCGTCGCGGAATTTCAGGGGATCGGCAGTTACCTCCGGCAGCGCGATATCGTACCAGGTCTCGTTGTCGAAGACCGATTTCAAACGCGCCACCGCGCCCATGCGCATGTGGTAATTCGAACCGGGGATCACGAACTGGTTGGCCTCGACGTCCTTGTAGAACACGAGCTGCCCGGAATCCGGGCACTTGATCCACAGATTCTCCGGCGTCTCGCGGCGCAGGATGTTGCGGATCTTCGGCCGAACGACGTTGGTGAGCCAATTCATGTTTCGCTCCGAATGGCGGTCGCCTCTGGATATATGGCGGCCCGGACCAAGTCCGGCAAGCCGCCGACTCACGCTTACTCGACGCCAAATTAGTCTATTTTACTTGAGCATGATCTTTTTCGGAAAACCGCCGCGCACTTTTTCGGATCATGCTCTATCTATTCCGCGGCCTGCTTCTTCGCGCCCCGTACGCCCTGGGCGAGCGATGCCGCAAGCTCGGCGACCGCGTTGACGGTCTTACCGGTGGCGCGACCGTCCGAATCGAGGCTGCCGCGCAAGGCGTCGACCAGCGCCGTGCCGACCACCGCGCCGTTGGCGCGCTCGGCAATCGCGCGCGCCGCTTCCGGCGTCCTGATGCCGAAGCCGACACAGACCGGAAGCTCGGTGTGCCGCTTGATCCGCGCCACGGCGTCGCCGACGGCTTTCGAATCGGCGGCGCCGCTGCCCGTGATGCCGGTGATCGAAACGTAGTAGACAAAGCCCGAGGTGTTGGCGAGCACGGCCGGCAGCCGCTTGTCGTCAGTGGTCGGCGTCGCCAGGCGAATGAAGTTGAGCCCGGCCTTCAGGGCGGGCACGCAGAGCTCGGTGTCTTCCTCCGGCGGCAGGTCGACGATGATCAGGCCGTCGACGCCTGCCGCCTTGGCATCGGCGAGGAATTTGTCAACGCCGTAGATGTAGATCGGATTGTAATAGCCCATCAGCACCAGCGGCGTCGCGTTATCGTCCTTGCGGAAGCCGCGGACCATCTCCAACGTCTTCTTCAGGGTCATGCCGGCTTTCAGTGCACGCTGGCCCGCGGCCTGGATCGACGGGCCGTCCGCCATCGGATCGGTGAAGGGCATGCCGATCTCGATGACATCGGCGCCGGCCTTCGGCAGCGCCCTGATGATGTCGAGCGACGTCGCGGGATCGGGGTCGCCGGCCATAAGAAAGGTGACGAAAGCCGAGCGGCCTTCTTTCGCGAGTTGCGCAAAACGCGCGTCGATACGGGTGGTCATGGTGCGGCAAACGCTGTGCTATACCTCTCCCCGACGGGGAGAGGTCGGCTGCGCAGCAGCCGGGTGAGGGGGATGGACAGGTTCAAGGCGAAAGCGAGAAATCTCCGCGCATCGCAAAACAAGCGCGGAGGCCAAACTTTGGCAGGCGCTGCGCAATCGCAGGCTTGCACGCTGGAAATTTCGT